>Ga0207659_10001766_pt1 | contig 12807 bp, 8 predicted proteins | sample KBSM43metaG_FD_184330 | JGI IMG/M metagenome (GOLD analysis project Ga0207659, IMG submission 184330) | Miscanthus rhizosphere microbial communities from Kellogg Biological Station, Michigan, USA - KBS M4-3 metaG (SPAdes) (version 2) | ecosystem: Host-associated > Plants > Roots > Rhizosphere >...
TTGCAGATGCAGTACTACGAGCGATTCATCAAGTTGCTCGTGGATCGCCTGATCGCGGCCAAGCTGCTGACGCAGGCCGAACTGGACAGCGGCCGGGCGGATCAGGCGTCGCCGAAGTTCACGCCGCGCGTCACACCCGCGAACGTCGCCGAACAGCTCGCCCGGCGTCGATCGCTGCGGCGGGATGATCTACGGATCGCGCCACGGTTCAGGGTGGGCCAGGGAGTGCGTGCTCGCAACATCAATCCGGTCGGGCACACTCGCCTCCCGCGCTACATGCGGGGCCATCGTGGAACGATTGTGGCTGACCACGGCATATTCGATTTTCAGGACACCGACGCCGAAGGCTACACGCTGCCCGACCGGCCCCAGCACGTCTACACGGTCTCGTTCAGCGCACGCGAGCTGTGGGGCGAAACAGCCAACGCACGGGACACGGTACACGCCGAACTGTGGGAGGAGTATCTCGAGCGCGCCTGATGAGGGCGTCGTAGAATCGGGAACGGCGACGGGACACTCGTCCGATTCCATGACAGAGGTCGAATCCCCCCAACCGCCTCGGCTGACGGATGGTGTGCGCGGCACCCTCGTCGCCGGGGCCTTCTACGTCGCGCTCTTCCTCGCGTTCTTCTGGAGGAGTCTCGGCACGAGCCGGTACATCGCGCCCGGCGATTCGCTGGATTTCGGCGTCGCCGCCTTCCTCTCGCCCCAGGAGGTCTGGACCGACGGCATGTACGCTGGATACCCCATCGCTGCGGATCCTCAGTCGATGATGTGGTATCCGGTCTTCCGGATGTTTATCGCGGCAGGGTTCGGCTGGAACCTGTTTCTCCTCGCCGCCTTCCCGATTGCGGGCCTCACGCTCTTCCTGTTCGTGCGCCGGCTCACTGGATCGTTCATTGCGGCGCTCTTCGCCGGTCTGGTCTACAGCTTTTCCGGCACGATGCTCGCGCACCTCAACCACTGGAACCAGATTCACACCGCCGCATGGATTCCGGTGCTGCTCTACGGCGTGCAGCGCGTGCGCGACGGGGAGATCGCGCCTGGGATCCTCGTCGGAAGCGCGGGGCTGGCGCTGACCGTCCTCGCCGGACACCCTCAGGAGATGGTGTACGGCGTCTACCTGACCTGCGCATTCGCCGTGTTCTGTATCTGCTCGACCGCCGGCAGGAGCGTGTCGCGTGCGACGCTTCTTGCCGCAGTGGCGGCCATCTTCGCGCTGGGGTTCGGCCTCGCGGCCATTCAACTGTGGCCAGCCCGGGAGCTGGCGGCTCTGGGTACCCGGGCCGAGTCGAGCTGGACGCTCTTCGTCGAGAAGTCGTTCCCGCCGGCCCAGCTCGTCACGTTACTCGTGCCGCTCAGTTTTGGAGGATTCCGGCACGACTTTGCCTATGAGGTGCCGTATTTCGGGGAGAGTAGCCCCGTGGAGATGACCGCGTATTTCGGACTGCTGCCGCTGCTGCTCGGCGCGGTGGGCGTCTGGCGCCTGCCGCAGCGGCGCAGGGAGGCGGTGTTCTGGGTCACGGCCGCCGCCGTGGCGCTTTTCGCTGCGCTGGGGGACGCGACACCGCTGGCAGGCGTAGCCTTCCATCTCCCCCTGTATGGAAGCTTTCGCGTGCCGGCCCGCCACACCTTCATCGTGGCGCTGTGCGGTGCGGTGGCTGCCGGCATCGTGCTGTCGGTCGTGCTCGCCGAACGGGCGCGCTGGGCACTCCTGCGGCGCGCCGGATGGTACGGATTCGGCGTCGCCGCCCTGCTCTCAGCCGTGCACGTCGGGATCACACCCGAAGCACGCCGCCTTCTCGCCGAGAACGAGACTTACCCCCTGGCGTATCTGGTGCCGGCGATGGTGATCTTCGGCCTCGTCGCGCTCGTGCGACTGTGCGAGTGGCGCCGGCTGCCGCCGGCGGTGCTCGGGACGCTCCTCATCGCGCTGCAAGCGGGGGATCTGGCGGTCCTGCACTACCTGTATCCGGGATACATGCGGTTCTATGCCGAAGTGCCGGACGACCGGATCATGCCGAGACCCCGTATCGCGGCGCTGCGGCAGGAGCTGCACGCGCGTCATTCGAGAGTGCTCGTCGCCGACGGCAGTAGTAACGCCTTCCTCAAGCCGAACCTGACTCGCGCCTGGAATGTACCGTCCGCCACCGGCAGCGGGTCGATGAACACCCGCCGCTACCGCGCCTTGGTCCAGCTCGGCGGGCCCGGTGATGTGGACCCGGCGACGCTCTCGACAGCGAACCTCTCGCTCGATCTGCTTCGCGTCGAATTTGCGATCGTGCCGATCGGGTGGGACATCGTGAAGAACGGTGGTCTCGATCCGGAGCGCTGGGTGAAGGTGGACGAGATCGAGTGGAGAGCCAACGACCCCGGCACCACGTATCAGCTGGTTCGCAACACACGCATCCTTCCGCGAGCCTGGCTGGTGCCGGAGGTTCGGGTTCTCGAAGAAGCGAAGGTTCGCGAGGCCGTACACCTTGGCCGGCTGCCCGGTGGCGACGCGTTCGTGCCGAGCCGGACGGCTCTCGTCGAGCCCGGCACACGCGTCGGGCTCGCGGGAGCGGCGCAGGCTCCAGCCAATGGGTGCGGCAGCGTGTCGCTCGTGCGCGAGTCGTCGCGCTCCAGGGAGTACTCGGTGTCGGCGACGGCGGCCTGCTTCCTCGTGCTCAGCGAGGTCTACTATCCGTGGTGGGTTGCCACGATCGACGGCGCTCCCGTGGACATCGCTTCGACGGATCTCGCCCTCATCGGCGTGCCCGTCCCGGCCGGCGACAGCACGGTGAAAATCGAGATCGTGCCGGGCTCGCTCCACGCAGGGATGGCAGGCAGTGGCGTGTCGGGCCTCGTGTGGCTGGGTGTTCTCCTGGGAACGGTGCGCTATCGAACTGCCGGCGAACGGCGCGAAGGTCCTCAGCCTCCGCAACTCAATACAGCACTCTGAGGAGATTGCTGTACTTGTCCGTGAACAAGATGCGCCGATTGCGCAGCGGCCTCACGCCTGCGCGGCGAAGCTCCGGGTGGTCGAGCACGCGTCGATTCCGGGCCAACAGAATCCACGACGAGTCGAGGAGCACCGGCATCTCGCCCGAGTTGTCCACGCGCACGCCGTAGAATCCCAGCTCCCGAGCATTCGCCGCGATCACCGGCTCGAGGTCGACGTATCGGTTCGTGACGTTGACGGCCAGGATCGAGTCGTCGTTCTTCAGGTGCCGCGCGTACACGCGAAAGGCCTCCAGCGTCGTCAAATGAATCGGAACCGAGTCTCCAGCGAAGGCATCGATCGCCAGCAGGTCGAACTGCTGCGGCTGTTGGTCGACCAGCTCTCGTTCCAGGATCAACCGGGCGTCGCCCTCTACGATGTCGGTCTTCGCGGCCGAATCTTCGACGAACGTGAAGTACGGCTCGATGCCGCGGCTCAAATCGATCACTTCGGGATTGATTTCGTAGTACCGGACCCGATCGCCGCGGCCAGCGAAGGCCGAGATCGTGCCGACTCCCATGCCGAGGACGCCAAAGTACACGCCGTCCGAGCGTCCCGCCGTTGACGGGACCTCGCCCCGGATCAGCCTGGTTGCCGCTACTGAGATGCCGCTTCCGGGAGAGTAATAGCCCGTCGGCGTCTTGTAGTAACGCGGCGTGTTGACCTGAACGCCGTGCAGGGTCGTTCCATGATCGAGCTGCCGTGCATCGCCACCCGCCACCGGTAGGCTGACGACACGGATTGAGCCGTAGAAGTTGCGGTCGGCGTACAGCGTGCCGGCCCTCGTCGTCCTCAACACGCTCTGCACCGCGAACACGCACGACGAAATGATCAGAAAAAGAAGCAGCGCCCTGGGCCAGTACGGCGACAGCGCGAGTCGCTGCCGCCACGCGGTGGCGCCGACCGAGGTCGTGACGACGGCCGTGCCGGCGAACGTCGCGATCCAGCCATGCGACGACAGCCAATCGATGCGCGCGATGACTGGCGACTCGAGCGCGGAGCTGAGGCCGAGAAAGCCGGCGATGGCGATCAGCCCCACGAACAGCCAACGATCGCCGGAGTGGACCGGCGACTCGCGGTCGAGCAACCAGGCGGCCATCACGAGAAGCCATCCGGCCACGACGCCCCATTGCAGCTCCCATATGCCGCGAAACAAGACCGGCGCGGCGATGCTCGCAAACGTTCCACCCAAGGCTCCGCCCAGCGCCACGAGCAGGTAGAAGAGCGTCAGGTGGCGTGCGCCCGGCCGCAGGAGTACCAACTCGCCATGGCAGAGCATGCACATCGAGAACACCAAGGCGCCGTAGCCTGCGATCTGAGCTGGTACGCTCACACTTCCGACGATGGCGGGAGTGATGGTGAGGCTGGCAAGAGCCGCAGCCATGACGGTCCAGCGGCGCGAATACCACTGCGGCCGATCGAAACAGATGATGAAGGTCAGAAGATAGATCGCAAGGGGCAGCGCCCAGAGAAGCGGGGCGGCTGCGACGTCTTGCGACAGCTGGTTCGTGGTGGCGAGGAACAGGACTGATCCCACACCGCTCAGAAGCAGCCAGAGCATCCTCCGGGACCATCCGGGCCGTTCATCTCCCTCGGCAGGAGTGTCGCTAGCCACTCCATAGTCCCTCGAGTGGTCGTGAGGGAGAGCAGACGTCTGGCGGCAGATGATCACGCCACCCACGATGAACAGCGCAAATCCCCCCGCCCATAACCAGGCCTGGCTTGGGAGGTCGAGCGCGCGCTCGATGCCAAGCGGGTATGACACGAGGCCGAGCAACGACCCGGCATTCGAGAGCCCGTACAGCCGGTAGGTTTTCTGGACAGTCGCCTCTTGATGGCTGTGCCACCGTTGCAGCAGCGGCCCCGTGGTCGAGAGCGCAAAAAACGGGACGGCGACAGTGGAGGCCAGGATCGTCAGGAGCAGCCAGACGGGGTGATTGGCCTCCGTGGGCTTCATCGATTCCGGCGCCAACAACGGTGCGCCTCCCCACGCCAGGAGCACGAGCACTGCCACACACGATGAGAGCAGCAACGCGACGTGGATTCGCGGCTGCGTCGAAACGCGCGAGACCTTGCCGAGCCGGTGAGCGTATAGGTAGCCCCCGACCAGCAGGACCTGGAAGAACATCTGACTGGTGGTCCACACCGCCGGTGTTCCGCCGAACCAGGGCAGCAAGTGCTTCGCGACAACCAGCTGCATCTGAAACAACAGGAATGCAGACAGAAAAATGACGGACCCAAGCAGCATGGAACTCTCTGACGATTGACACCGTGTGCCCGCGCGGTGTAATGACTTCGTCGAACACCGAGACCCGGGCAATCAAGAGCCTGCGAGGACTCCATGACGAACCGTGCCGGCTGCCTGCTCGGTGTCGTGCTGATGGCCACGCCCCTCTACGCACACCACTCGTTCGGGACCTTTGATCTTAATCGCAAGGTCGATCTGGTCGGCACCATCGCCGGAATCGATTTCGTGAACCCTCACTCCTGGCTGCGCGTGAACGTGACGGCACCGGACGGAAGCGTGACGCTCTACCGCTGCGAGATGCGCGGCGCCACCGTGCTGCGCCGCTCGGGCTGGACTCCGGAGATGTTCGTCGTGGGCGAGCGGATCATGGTTCAGGGCGCGCCGGACCGAGTCGATCCGCATGCCTGCTACGTGAACACCCTCGTGCTGGCGGACGGCCGGACGCTCGATCGATACACCCAGCACGCTGTAGTCAGTACGACGGGCCCGTCCGACCGGCGTCCAATCAATGTCGGCCCGGCGGCGGCGTCCAGCGCGGGGCTGCCGAGAATGTCGAGCGGGGTGCCGAACCTGGCAGGCGCTTGGGCGGTCGAGCAGCAGCTGATGACGGATCCGCGCGGCCGGCTGGGCACGCTCGTTCCGGCCAGCATCGCGACGCAGTTCGCACCCGGCGCCGTGCCGAAGCGTGGCATCGCGATACCTGGGTCCGAGGGCTCGGGGGCGCTCGGGCTGCTCTACTCCAGCTACCGCGTCGCCATCGGCGCAGTCTCGCCTGCCGTCATTCCCTGGATTGACGCAGCGATAGCGCGCACAGAACTCGGTCGGGCCGCCGTACCGCCGGAAGAGCAGCAGCCAAGGAATAACTGCGGCACGACGAGCATCATCTTCGACTGGTATTGGGAAACGGTCGTCCACCGCATCTCTCAGGACGAGGCCTCGGTCTCAATCGAGTACGGCCAGCACGGTTTCGTGCGGACCATTCACCTCGACAGCGAACGACATCCCGAAAAGGTCGCACCGAGCCGCGCCGGTCATTCCTTCGGACGATGGGACGGCGACGTGCTGGTCGTGGATACCGTTGGCTTCCTGCCAGGCATGCTGGGGCTGGAAGTGGCGCATGGCCCGGACCTGCACGTCGTCGAACGATTCTCCCTGAACGCGGACGGGTCCGTCCTGACGCGCCAGTACGTAGCCAAGGATTCCGATTACTTCGTCGGCGAGTATCGCGGCTCGGACATCACGCCGAGGAGCCCGCTGCCGTTCGTCAGCGACACGTGCAGCGCCGAGCTCAACCCTGTGAGCGCGAACCGGACGGGAGATCGGAAGTGAGCCTCAAGGTTCGCCGGCTGGCGATCGCCGCGCCCGTTGCGGAGCTGATCCCGGTGGCCGTGCTCACGGCGCTGCTGCCGGTACTGCTCGCGTCCGGAAGGGGAACCCTCGTCTATCAGATCATGGAGGCGCAACGCCTCGCGCTCTGGGCCGGGCCGCTGGGCGGATTCGTCGCGTGCGCGCTCGGCGGCTGGTGGGTCTCGCGGGGAGCTTTCGCCGACGCGGAGCGCAACGGGTTGACACTCGGCGTGGCCGTAGCCGGTTTCGATCTCGCGTTGCTCGCCGTGAGTGGTGCGCCCTTCGGGGCGCTGATGGTCCTGTCCGCCACCGGACGCATCGCGGGCGGTTACGCTGGCGGATGGTGGGCCGGACGGAGAAATCGGCCAGCGGCGCCGGCGGCGCTGCGGGCCAGCTGACCGATCCGGCGGGCTACTGTCTTTTCCCGGTCCGTTCGACCCGCGTCCTTCCCGTCCCTAGAATCGCATCCGGCAACTCATTGCAGGGATGGCGCTTGCCACCGGATTCTCGAGTGACGCCCGAAGAGTTCATTCATTCGGCGCCCCTGCCTCGGACGGGCCCCAGCTGGCTGGTTCGTACTCGTGCAACGGTTGATCCGTGCTCAGCACGTCGTTCACGACGCGCCACGCCGCCTCGACGCCCGCTTCGCTGCCGAACAAAGTGCGATCGCCGCGCAGGGCGTCGCCGAGCAGGCGCTCGTACGGGGGCATCTCGTCGCTCGTCTGCCGGTGCTCGACGAGCGCCGCGTCTTCGCCCACCATCTCTTCGCCCGGCTTCTTGATTCGGGCCATCAGGGTCATCGACACGTCAGGACTGAGGCGAAAGCGCAGTTCGTTGACCGGCGCGGTGGCCGAATCGAACCACGGGGGAACCGGAGGCGCGAAGGCGACCCGCACTTCGGTGACCGTTTCCGCCATGCATTTGCCCGCGCGGACGAGCATGGGCACGCCGATCCAGCGCGGGTTGTCCACGGCGAGGCGGACGGCAACGTAGGTTTCGACGCGCGAATCGGGCGCGACCCCGGTTTCCTGGCGATAGCCTCGATACTGGCCGCGCACCACGTCGGCGGGCGTGAGCGGACGGATGGACTGAAGGAGCGCAACCTTGGCGCGCTCGATGGCGGGGCCGTCGCTCGACGCCGGCGGCTCCATCGCCAGCAGCGACAGTACTTGCAGCAGATGGTTCTGGAAGACGTCGCGGAGCGCTCCGACCTCTTCGTAGAAGCGGCCGCGGCCCCGGACGCCAAATGCCTCGGCCATCGTGATCTGCACGCGGGCGACGTATCGAGCGTTCCAGATCGGTTCGAGGAACGTGTTGGCCAGGCGGAAGTACAACAGGTTCTGCACCGGCTCCTTTCCGAGGAAGTGGTCGATGCGATAGATCGCGTCCTCGGGAAACGACTCGTGCAACGTGGCGTTGAGGGCCTGCGCCGACGCGAGGTCGCGGCCGAAGGGCTTTTCGACGATCAGCCGCGCGCTCCGGGCCGATCCGGATCGCGCGAGATTCGACGCCACGGCGCCGAACAGGCTCGGCGGGATCGCGAGGTAGAACACCGGGCGCGCCGCCGCGCCGAGCGCCTCACGCAACCGATCGTAGGTGGCGGGATCCCCGTAGTCGCCCGAGACGTAGGAGATACGCGCGGCCAGCCTCGCGTACGCCTCGGCGTCGACGCCGCCGTGCGCGGCCAGGCTCTCCTTCATGCGCGCGCACAGCTGGTCGGTGGTCCAGTTCGGCCTGGCGATGCCGATCACCGGGACGCTCAGGCGGTCCTGGCGCACCATCGCCTGGAGCGCGGGGAAGATCTGCTGATACGCGAGATCGCCGGTGGCGCCAAACAACACCAGGGCGTCGGCGTGAGCGTCAGACATGGGTGCCCCTGAAACGAGAGCCGTCGCTACGCACCGGCCGGACGCTCGACGTGGCCGCCGAACTGATAGCGCATCGCCGAGAGCAGCCGGTTGGCGAAATCGTCTTCCCCTCGTGAACTGAACCGCTGGAAGAGCGCGGCGGCGAGGACTGGCGCCGGTGTCGAGGTGTCGACGGCGGCGGCGACCGTCCAACGCCCTTCGCCCGAGTCCGAGACGCGCCCGGAAAACGGTGTCAGATCGGGATGCTCCGCCAGCGCGCGTGCCGTGAGGTCGAGCAGCCACGACCCGACGACGCTGCCGCGCCGCCAGAGTTCGGCGACATCCGGCACCGGGATGTCGTACTTATAGTGCTCGGCCTCCCGGAGCGGCGCGGTTTCGGCATCCGCGGGTCGCGGGTGCGCGCCCCTCCCCGCGTGGGCCAGGATGTTGAACCCCTCGGCGTAGGCGGCCATGAGCGCGTACTCGATGCCGTTGTGCACCATCTTGACGAAGTGCCCCGCTCCGGCGGGCCCGCAGTGCAAGTAGCCTTCCTCGGCAGTCCCGGAGGCGACGGCGCGGCCCTCCGTTGGCGGCGCGGCGTCCCGTCCAGGGGCCAGCGTCTTGAACACCGGGTCGAGGGACGCGACCGGTTCGGCCTCGCCGCCGATCATCAGACAGTAGCCGCGCGCGTCTCCCCAGACGCCGCCGCTGACGCCGACGTCGAGGTAGCGGACCCCCGCGGCCCCGAGCGCGCGGGAGCGCCGAATGTCATCGGCGTAGTACGAGTTCCCGCCGTCGATGACGATGTCGCCGGGTTGGAGCAGCGGCGCGAGCACGTCGAGCGTCGAGTCGACGACTGCGGCCGGCAACATCAGCCACACGGCGCGCGGCGGGTCGAGCCGGACAACGAAATCGGCAAGCGAGCGCGAGGCGGTGGCGCCCTCGCTCGCCAGCGGGGTCATCGCATCCGCGTGCGCATCGAACACCACGCAGCGGTGCCCGCCGCGCAGCAGCCGGCGCACCATGCTGCCGCCCATCCGTCCGAGGCCGATCATGCCCAGCTGCATCTGCGTCTCCCTCAGTGAATACTTGTACTCTTGATTGACCGAGGATGAGGATGAACGAACTGGACCAGCTCTGCATCAATACGATTCGAATGCTGTCGGTCGACACAGTGCAGCAAGCGGAGTCCGGGCATCCCGGCATGCCGATGGGCGCGGCGACGATGGCCTACGTGCTGTGGACCCGCCACCTGCGTCACAACCCGAAGAACCCGGCGTGGCCCGATCGCGATCGGTTCGTGCTGTCGGCGGGTCATGCGAGCGCGCTGCTCTACAGCCTGCTCCACCTGACGGGGTACGACCTGTCGCTCGACGACCTCAAACAGTTCCGGCAGTGGGACAGCCGGACGCCGGGACATCCCGAGCGCGGGTGCGCGCCGGGCGTGGAGGTGACCACCGGCCCGCTTGGCCAGGGGCTGGGCAATGCCATCGGCCTGGCAATTGCCGAACGGTGGCTGGCAGCCACGTTCAATCGACCGGAGCACGAGGTGGTGAACCACCACACCTACGTGCTGGCCAGCGACGGGGACATGATGGAAGGGCTCTCGAGCGAAGCCGCCTCGCTGGCGGGGACCCTGCGGCTCGGCCGGTTGATCGTGCTCTACGACGCGAACCGGGTGACGCTCGCGGGTACGACGGACCTGACGTTCCTCGAGGACGTCGGCGGGCGTTTCGAGGCGTGCGGCTGGCATGTGCAACGCGTCGACGGCCAGGACGTGGCGGCGGTCGATGGCGCGCTGACCGCCGCGCGCGCCGTCGAGGATCGCCCGTCGCTCATCGTCGCGCGCACCCATATCGGCTACGGTAGTCCGAAAAAGCAGGACACGTTTCAAGCACACGGCGAACCGCTTGGCGCCGACGAGGTGCGCGCCACCAAGCGTGCGCTCGGGTGGCCCGAGGAGCCGCCATTCCACATTCCTCACGACGCGCTCCGGTCCTTTCGCGTGTCGGGTGACCGCGGTGCGACGATCGAAGCGTCGTGGCAGCGCGGAATGGACGCCTACGCGGCGCGTCATGCCGACGAAGCCGGCCGCTTCCGCCGCGCCCTCGCGGGCGAGCTGCCCGCCGGCTGGCAGTCCCATCTGCCGGCATTCACGCCCGCCGACGGCGACATGGCCACGCGCGACGCCGGCGGCAAGGTGATCGATGCATTGGCGGCGGTCGTGCCCAACCTGGTCGGCGGCTCCGCCGACCTCGACCCGTCCACGCGTACCGCGATGAAAGGCCGGGGCGATTTCGAGAGCCCGGAGCGCCCGCGCGTCGAGGACGGCCCGCAGACACAAGGGGGCGCCGGCGGCGGGTGGAGCTACGCCGGGCGCAACGTTCATTTCGGCGTGCGCGAGCACGCGATGGCCGCGGCGCTGACCGGGATGGCGGTACACGGCGGGCTCGTGCCGTTTGGCGCGACCTTCTTGTCGTTTTCGGACTACATGCGTCCGAGCATGCGCCTCGCGGCCCTCAGCCAGGCCCACGTCATCTACGTCTTCACGCACGACAGCCTCGCGCTTGGAGAGGATGGCCCGACCCACCAGCCGGTCGAGCACCTGGCCAGCCTGCGGGCGATACCCAACATGATGGTGGTGCGGCCGAGCGACGCCACCGAGGCCGTGGAAGCGTGGCGCACGGCATTGGCGCACACCGCGGGACCTGTGGCGCTGATCCTGACGCGCCAGAAGCTGCCCGTGATCGATCGCACGGCCATGGCGCCGGCGAGCGGCCTAGCCAAGGGCGCCTACGTGCTCGTCGAGACCGCTGGCCAGTCACCGGAGGTGATCCTGATCGCGACCGGATCGGAGGTCGGGTTGGCGCTCGACGTGTACGCGCGCCTCACGAAGGACGGCACCGCCTGCCGGGTCGTGTCGATGCCGTGCTGGGAACTGTTCGAGGCGCAGCCGCAGGCGTACCGGGATGCCGTGCTGCCGCCCGACGTGCGCGCGCGCGTGAGCATCGAGGCGGCCACCCCGTTCGGATGGGAGCGCTACGTCGGCAGAGACGGCGCAATCGTCGGCGTGCAACGATTCGGCGCCTCCGCTCCGGGGCCGGTCGTGATGCGCGAGTTCGGCTTCACGCCCGAGCACGTGATCTCGACCGTCAAGACCGTACTCGCGCGCACGCGGGCCCGCAGCTCAGGCGCGCCCGTGCCGAAGCTGCACGAGGCGCCCCGAGTCCTTCGATAGTCAGCGTCCAACGAGACCGCTCCCGCCCGGCCAACGGGATCAGTTGCTGCGACGCCGCAGAGCCGCCCAGGCGAGCCCCACGCCGAACAAGGCGGCGGTTGCGGGCTCCGGCACCTGCTGCGCCGTCGGGAACGAGCGAAGCGTGAAGCGATTCACGCCCTGCGGGTGAAGGGCTGCCACGCCGTCCGGGACGTCAATTGACAACGAGAAAGCGACGGAAAACGGCGCCCCTGCCGAGCCCCCCAGATAGTTCACCGTCGCTCCGGACCACTCCACAAGGTTCTCCTGGTGATTGAGGACGGAGAAGACCATCGACGTCGGCGCCGGGTCGGCGTCGGGCGTGTCGAAGTCGAGCCCGAAACCAGCGCTCACCGGCACGAACGCCGCGCCGGTGCCGAACCCGAGCTGGAAATGAAAATCGTCCCAGGCGACGCCGCTGTTGTTCACCACGTTCGTCGTGAAGAAGTACTCGGTGGTCCCACCGGAGTCCGCGATGTTGAACTCGTAGTCGAGGATGTCGAAGCCGCCGGCATTGAGGAAGATGCCGAATCCCCCGGTCGCGATCGTGTTGGGGCTGGGCGCCGCCGTGTTGTCGTTGTTGGGCGAGACAGGCAGGGGCACCGTCAGCGAACCGGTGCTGAACCCAGGGAGTATGAACTGGGGCCGCCATGTGTTCGGAGCCGCCGACGCCACAGCAACTGGCGCATCCTCGGTAGCAGTCAGGCGGCGATTGTACGGCATGCGCATACGATGGCGCAGGGTTCGCGTGGAGTGACATTCCAACGCGCTCCACAGTCAATCGAGCGTCGGTCGCTGCACTGAGTCCACGACGAGCACTTCGACTGCGCTGCGTCCGGAATCCAACCTTAGACCGAGTTGTTCCCGGAGCGCCGTGAAAATGGACGGCGCGTCAGGGTCCGGTCGCGGCTGAGTACCGGGCGGCAAGGGCAGTTCAAGCGTCCCTTCTGGCGTGAACGCCAACACGACGTCGAACGTTCCGGTCAACCCGGTCCGGTCCATGACTGGCCGATCGAGAAGGCGGCCCAGTGCCTCGACGAATGGGCTCAGGTGGACGCCGCCAGCCCTGATGAATCCGTTGCCAGTTCCGACACCACAACGCGGGGCATCCGGCGGCTGCTGATAG
>Ga0207659_10001769_pt1 | contig 12777 bp, 11 predicted proteins | sample KBSM43metaG_FD_184330 | JGI IMG/M metagenome (GOLD analysis project Ga0207659, IMG submission 184330) | Miscanthus rhizosphere microbial communities from Kellogg Biological Station, Michigan, USA - KBS M4-3 metaG (SPAdes) (version 2) | ecosystem: Host-associated > Plants > Roots > Rhizosphere >...
ACAGTCCACACCTTCTTGGCACCAGGCAACATAAGCGACCGGGCTTCGTCACCCATCGGACCAGCGAGGCAAAACGTTTGTTCTTCGCTAGATTCAATCCAGAGTTCGTGTAGAAGAATTGCCATGGTCGATCAGCGGTCTAACGACAGGCGCATCACCAGCGGCGCGCTCGCCGTTCGTTGGCGCGCCGTCTGGTGCATGCGCTGTTGGGCGGCAAATCCTGAAGAGATCGAGGCCATGGCACCACCGCTGAAGCCATCGTGTCGGCCGTTGCCCTATTGCTTCGACCTGTTTAGCCGTGCTCCGACACGTTCGGTCGCGACCCGCAGCACCTGCTTAACATCTTCAAACCGTGTTTCCGGAAGATTGTTAAAGTCCATGAGCCGATGAGGCAAACTGAATTGCCGTAAAGCACGGATGACCATCTCGGTCTGTCGATCGCGGGTGGCGTCCTGAATCGCGAACCGCACCTCCTGCAGCGCGACATTCCGATGCTCGTACTCTCCGAGAATCTCCCGATCCGCCTTCTGCAACGCACAGAACAAACTCCGCTTGCCGCCGGCCTCGTCGTCGTCACACACGCGATCGTCATGGCGATTCCACACGGAGGCGTCTTTCAAAAGCGCGTCCGCTTTTTGCAGGATGCGGAGATCGTTTGCCGTCACTGCCTGATCGCGTGATTCGATCGCCATCTGCTGACGCACCCAGCCACCGACGACCACTACAGTCAGAACGGCAACTGTCACAAGAGTCAAGCGCCGTCTCATCGTTGTCGTGTGAGGACCAGTTCCGGCGGAGCCTCGTCCGCTCAACTATTCTTGGAGTAGACAGGCGGGCGTCTCCGCAGCCAACGCTGGCTGCTCTGCCGCCCTATCGCCTGTGGCAACTTCAAGACTCGCCGGATGATAACACCAGCTTGCGCCACAGAGTCCGCCCGTTCGGTTAGCTGTGAGCGGCGTGGTTGCTGCCGCCCGACAGCAGCCAACGTCTGGGTCGATGTTGGTTCGTAGAGCGTAACGCCAGTTCCGTCATGGCGTTACACGGCGCGATTAGAAAGACCGGTGGCGTGATTAGCTGCGAGTCTTTGCAGCCAACGGCGTTGTCACACCGCAATGCCTGACGGTCACTAACGAAGAGTCGCGCAGTGTTGACCATCCCGCCAGAAGACACCTACCCGACCGTTGCCAATGGGGGTTCTGTTACAGGCTCTAAGGACGCAAAGATCCAATTTGTCTTTGCGAACTTTGCGAACTTTGCGTTTAAAGATCTACCGTTTAGTGGTGTAGGCCTTCGCCTGCTGAGCCACGACGTCTAGCAGGTTCCCCATCGTTACGTTGACGTCAATCAAATGCAATCCCCACTGCGCGCCGATCGGACTCGGCGCCGGCGCGACGTCGCCGACGATTTCATCGACGCGCGGGTCGGACGGGTTGCCGTTCACCGTCACCTCGAGATAAGTGATGTCGTTGTTGGTCACGCATTTTCCAGTCAGCAATCCGGGTACGCTGACCCACGGCGTGTCGATCGTCTTTCCTTCGGCCCACGGTTTGACCGGAGGCTTGTTCGTGATCGTCTGCCCGGTCGTATCCAGGTAGGCATGCAGTTCGGCCGGCCCTCCCGCTAGCGCCGCCGGATTGGTGCACGACCCACCAGTTGCCGGATCGGCCGTTTTTCCGAAGAACGTTGTCGCGGACGGCGGAACGGTGGCGCGAAATGCCGAGTAGTTGATGACGCAGCCGGTCTGATTTGCGGCGTGGCACAGCGGCATCGACTTGAACTGCCCACCGACGTCTTTTCCCTTCGGAGTGGCCAACGTGGCGCCGAGGACCAAGGCCGAGACGATTCTCGATTGAATCGGCTTGCCGTCGATTTCGTTCTTGATCAGGTTCTCGAGAATGTAGGCGCCTTGCGAGTGGCCGACCAGCACGACGCCGCGGCCCTTGTTGTCGCGTTCGAGATACGACTTCCACGCGTCGCGGACGTCATCGTATTGGACGCCGTTGCCGAAGAAGGCCACCGGATCGCCGTTTGGAGTCGCCAGCAGCTTTCGCAGTCCCATCAGCGTGATTTGGCGATACATCGGCGCGTAGACCTTGCAGACCGCGTTGAAGCGCGCCGCCTGCTGCTTGATCACGTTCATCTCGGCGGGGTCGACGTTCATGTCGCTGTTGGGCGCCTGGTCGGTGGAGATCGTCGGGTAAACGTAGAAACAATCGATCGGCGCGTTCGGGTTCGGCGTGAAGGCCTCGCGAGTCAGCGAACCATCCGCGGCGACGACCGTTGTGCTCAGGTCGATTTGACAGGCGTCTTTGTCGGCAGACGTTCGCCCGGGCCGACACAACCACGCAGTCGAGTCCGAATAGTTGTTCGGCTTTGGAGGTTCTGCCGGTTGCGCCGCGGGTTGCGGTGGCGTCGGCAGCGGCGTTTGCGCGTCCGCGACACCGATTGGTAACAAGACTGCGGCGAAGGCCGCCAGCAGAAGCATACGTCTGATCACAATTCCTCCCGAGGTTCGGAAATCTAACACAAGCGCGGCCGGAGCCGATTAACGTTCGCTAGCGCCGCGGAAGGAGCGCCTTCGGAATCTTCGCGACGACCGTGAACGCCGGATCGACGACATTCGCGACTTCGTACTCCGTCGCCTGCCCCATGAACGTCTGCGCGCCGCGTTCGGAGAAGCCGTAGTCGGCCTGCAGCCACCGCTGCAGCTCCGCGGACGCGATTTGAAACGCCTCGAGCAGCGGCCGGGCGCTGCCGAGCACCAGGATGTGCGTCGCGGTTTCCATGCGCGGCCAGCCGATCGCCTTGCCTTTGATCAGCGTCACCGTGAAGTCCACGTCCATCGACGTCTCCAGCCCGGTGCCCGCCACCTCCCCTTCACCCTGACGCGCGTGACCATCACCCATGAACAACAGCGCGCCCGATTCGTTCACCGGCAGCATCACCTTGATGCCAGCGTTCAGCCACGCGTAATCCAGGTTGCCGCCCCATGCGCCAGGCGTGCTGGTGGAGATGGCTTCCTTGCCGCGCGGCGCAACGCCCACGCAGCCGAGCATCGGCCGCAGCGGCAACTCGATGCCGCCGGGCGTAACGGTCGCATCGTCGAGCCGCGCGACCCCTTTCGCCTTGTCGATCGTCCACTGCAAACGCCTGGCTTCACGATCGGTCCGCGCACTGATCGCCGTCGGCGTCGTTGCGTAGGGCGAGAGCAGGCTACCGGACCAGGCAGACACGCGATTGGTTTCGATCTTGTTGAACGTCACGACCAGCGTGTCGCCCGGCTCGGCGCCGTCAACATAGAACGGGCCGGTCTGTGGATTCGGCGATTGCGACACCGTCTTGCCGTTCCAGTCCACTCCCGCCGCGTCGATCGTTTTCGTGACAACGCGATCGCCCGGCTTGACGTGCAGCGCCGGTGGATGCGCGAATGAATAGGTGTTGAAGAACTGCGTCGGCGTGAATTGATGCGTTTGCTGCGCCGCGGCAGTCGCGGCGCACGACACCACCAGAGCGGCGCTGCTGATCAACCGGAAAACAGGCAGTGATGCAGGCATCATGTTATTTCTCGCTAATTGGCTCGAGGCCGGCGCGCTGCGCCGCCTGATTGAACCGCGGCAGCAGTGTCGTCAGCGTCTTGTCCAGCCGATCCATCTCGACCTGCAGCTCTTTCTTCAGGTCGTTGAATATCGGCGTGGTGTTGCTCGTCGGCCGACCGTCACCGGCCAGCACGACGCGCAGCAGCGATGCCAGGCGATTGTTGGTGCGAATCGGGAAGTTGAGCGGATCCTGATTGCTCTGGTTCTTCACCTGATACACGTCCACTTCGACAGCGGTCAGCTCTTTCTGCAACTCCTCCGCAATCGCCTTGGCGTCGGCGTTCGTCGTTTTGCTGACTCGATCCGCCAGCGCGGTCTTGATTCTGCGGATTTGGATGATCGCGTTGTTCGCTTCGTTCACCTTGTCGCGAATCTGCGTCGCCAAGTCGTATTGGAACTGCAGATCGGCGTCGCTCGCCGTGTGATAGGGATGTTTGTTGACGGTGAAGCTCTGGGTCTGCGTCTTGCCGTCCACGGTCAGGCGCGCCGTATAGGTTCCGGGCAGAACGATCGGCCCGTTCTGCGTTGCTCCCCACAACACCATGCCGGGGAAATTTACGACCGGCTGCGATTGCAGGTCCCATGTGAAGCGTTGCATCCCGGCGGCCATCGTCGCGGTTTGCGGCCCACCGCGTCCGCGTCCGCCGCCTTCTTCGTCTTCGGTTTGCGGCTGCTCTTCGTTTCCGCCCCGACCCGCCTCCGCCGCGCGACCTCCCTGGGCGGCTTCGGCACGGCCGCCCGCCTCCGCCGCGCGGCCTCCCTGAGCGGCTTGGGCGCGGCCGTCGACCGCACCGCGACCGCGCCCGCGACCGCCGGCCCCTGGCAAGGCACCCTCGAACGTGCGCACCACCTGACCTTTACTATCGAGAATTTCGAGCTTCATGCTCTGCGGTGGTTTTTTCAGCCAGTAGCCGATTCGGGCCGGAACCGCGGTCCGAATCGCATCGCCCGGCTTGAACAGAAACGAGTCAGCCGCAGACGTGACGGTGGCATTGAACTGCCGCAATGGATTGACGTCGTCGAGGATGTAGAAGCTTCGCCCCATCGTCGAAATGACGACGTCGTTACCTTCGATCCAGATGTCTGACACCTGGGTGACCGGCAGTCCGTTGGACAAGGTGCGCCAATGGTCGCCGTCGTCCATCGAGATGTAGAAAGCGTGCTCGGTACCGGCGTAGAGCAGGCCGCGTCGAGCCGGATCTTCACGCACCGAGCTGACGAAATCGGTCGGAGCGATGCCGGCGACGATCTTCGTCCACGTCCTGCCGTAGTCATGCGTGCGGAAAATGTACGGGGAGTAGTCGGTGAGCAGCATTTTCTTGACAGAAACGAAGGCGGTGCCGGCATCGAACTGCGAGGCGTCGATCTGCGACACGCGGCCGAATTCCGGCATGTCCTTCGGCGTCACGTTCGTCCAGGTTTTGCCGCCATCGCGCGTCAAGTTCACGATGCCGTCGTCTGATCCGGCCCAGATGATGTTGACGTCGGTCTTGCCCGGTGCCAGCGAAAAGACGGTTCCATAAATTTCCGGACTATTCATGTCGTGCGTGATTGGTCCGCCGGAGTCGCCGAACGTTTTCGGATCGTGACGCGTCAAATCGGGACTGATCGCCGTCCAGGTGTCGCCGCCGTCGGTCGTTTTCCAGACGCGTTGTGAAGAGGTGTAGAGAATCTTCGGGTCGACCGGCGAGAAGATGATTGGATATGTCCACTGCCACCGTTCGACCACTTCGCCGGAGTTCTCGCCCGAGAAGAAGCGGGGGTAAGCGCCCACCTCCTTGATCTCGCCGCTCCGGCGATTCAGCCGCGTGAGAAACGAACCGTTGTTGGCGCCGGCATAGTACACGTCGGGGTCTCGCGGATCGGGCGCGATATAGCCTGGCTCGCCGCCACCGGCCTCGTACGGCGCGACGATGTTGCCGCGCCCGCCACCACCGCCGCCGCCGCGACCAAGATTGGTGCGGCTGTCGACGCACAACGTGGAGTTGTCCTGCTGCGCGCCGCAAACGTGATAGGGCACGTGTTTCGTGACGATCACGTGATAGAACTGGGCGGTCGGAAAATCTTCGTCGGACCAGTGACGCTGCGTCGACGCGACGTCGTAGGTCACGGTTCCGCCGCCGTCATTGCCCAACACCACGTGCTGGGAGTCGTCCGGATCAATCCATAAGTCGTGATGGTCGCCGTGGGTGTTCTGGCCGATTTGCGCCACGGTCTTGCCGCCGTCCACCGAGCGGAACGCGCTGGTGTTCAGCATATAGACAATGTCTTTGTTGTTCGGATCGGCGAAGACGTGCGTGTAATAGAACGCGCGTTGGCGGATGTTGCGGCCTTCGTTGATCAGCTTCCACGAGGCGCCGGCGTCGTCCGAGACGTAGAGACCACCCTTGTCGTTTTCGATCAATGCATAGACGCGGTTCGAATCGGCACCGGAAATCGACACGCTGATTTTGCCGACCAGCCCTGAAGGCAGACCGGTGGCGCGGGTAATCTCGGTCCACGTTTCGCCGCCATCGGTGGATTTGTAAAAACCGCTGCCCGGCCCACCGCTCGACATCTGATACTCGACGCGGTACGCCTCCCACAGGGCGCCGAACATCACGTTCGGGTTCTTCCGATCGATCGCGACGTCGATGCCTCCGGTCCTGGCATCCTTGTAAAGCACCTTTTTCCACGTCGTGCCGCCATCGACCGTTTTGAAGATGCCGCGTTCTTCGCTCGGCGAACCGTAGCGGCCGAAGTCCGCGACGAAGACGACGTTGGGGTTGGTGGGATGGATGCGGATTTTCGAAATCGCGTCCGAATTCGTGAAGCCGACGCGCGTCCAGGTCTTGCCGGCGTCCGTCGATTTGTAGACGCCATCGCCCGGCATGATGTTGCCGCGGATGCACGATTCGCCCATCCCGATGTAAACGATGTCGGGGTTCGACTCCGAGACGGCGACGGCGCCGACCGATGAACTCGCCAGCTGACCATCGGTGACGGCGGCCCAGGTCAGGCCGCTGTCGGTGGTCTTCCACAGACCGCCGCCAACCGCGCCGAAGTACGCTTCCTTGGGACGACCTTTGACTCCGGTGACCGCGATCGAACGGCCGCCGCGATCGGGTCCGACACTGCGCCAGCGATACGACGAAAAAAAGGCGTTTTCCGAAGCGGGATCGATCGCCGGAGTTGCTGGCTGTGGCTGCTGCGCAACCGCGCCAAGCCGCCAGCCGGCCGAGACGAGAAGAAGGCCGAATGCCCAGAATGAAATGCGCTTCATGGCCGCGAGTTTAACGTAAACTCTGGGCGTTGTTCATCGGTCACTTCGCGGTCGGTTTCGCAGCCAAGCGGGTTCTCCCACACACGTCACTGGCCACGCTGTTCGCGGCGGTCCAGCTGGCCGACACGCTGTGGCCCTTGTTTGTTGCGACCGGCCTCGAGCAGGTTCGCATCGCGCCAGGCGATACACCCTTTACGCCGTTGGAATTTGTCAGTTACCCCTATTCGCACTCACTCGTGATGCTTGTCGGATGGGGCCTGGCTTTCGGATTCATCTACATCGCGGTGCGTCACGCGACGCGCCGAGAGTTTCTCGCGATCACGGCGCTGGTCGTCAGTCACTGGCTACTGGATTTCGTGTCACATCGTCCAGATATGCCATTGGTGCCTGGCGGCCGATCGAAGTTTGGCCTTGGACTGTGGTACTCGATTCCAGCGACGATCCTCGTCGAGACCACGATGTTTGTGATGGCGGTGGTGATCTATGCACGCGCGACGCGCGCGCGCGATAGGATTGGCCGCTGGGGGTTGGTCGGTGTGGTGGCGTTGCTGGCGATTGCTTACGTCGGAAATATTCTCGGCGGTGCACCGCCGTCGGTCGAAGCGATCTGGATCGCCGGCCTGATTGGAGCGGCGCTGACGTTTGCGCTGAGCTGGTGGGCCGACTCGCATCGCGAGCCGGCCCACTAGGCCCGTTAAGAAATCGGAATTGCGACGAAAGTAAATTCCGCGTCGACCAACGCTCCGGAACTATTCCGTGCGTCGACGTCGAAAATGTGTTGGTTCGTGGTCGTATCTTTGAAATAACCGATCACACGCACCGTAATACCAGCCGCCGTCGGTGACACGCTGATGACCAGCGGAACACCAGTGACCGTCGGGTTCGCGGTAACACGGTAACTACCGGCGGACGTTCCAAGGCGCCGTGAAGTGAACCCGGTGCCTGCTCGGATGCCCCCGCTTGAAGAGATCCACCCCGAATAGGCGAATGAGATTCCGGTCGGACCCTGTTCTCCGGTTGGTCCAGTTGGTCCAGTCGGTCCCGCCGGTCCGACTATGCTCATGCCTTGGGGCCCGGTTGGTCCAGTCGCTCCCGGCGCGCCATCGACACCGTTGGTACCGTTGGTGCCATTAGTCCCATTGGTACCTGGCGTACCCTGCGGGCCCGTCCCCCCAGTCGCCCCCGTGGCGCCGGTCGCGCCGCTCGGCCCCGTTGGGCCAGTAGCGCCCGTCGGACCTGCTGGGCCAGTGGCGCCGGTCGGTCCCGCTGGACCAGTTGCGCCGGTTGGTCCCGCTGGGCCGATCGGCCCTGTCGGCCCAACCGCACCGTCAGCGCCGTTCGTGCCTGCCGGCCCGGCCGGTCCGGTTGGTCCTGCAACTCCCTCAGTACTCGCGCTGCCGCCGGCGGCTGCGACGCTTACATAGAATTCGCACGACTTGTTGCTGTTGGTGATCACCAGGCGATACGACCCGGGGGGCACCGCCGGCATCAACGCAATCAGTTGATGGCCAGCCGAATCGGCCTGCACACCGCCGAGCGCGATGCCGCCGAACGTCACGAGCGATGAACTCGAGAGATTCTCGCCATAGACGAACAGCGTCGATTGATCCACCGACACGGTTGCCGCTACGACATCTGGCTGCTTCGGATTGCCACCGTTCCCGTTATTCGCTGCAGCGCCCAGGACAACGCTGGTTGCCACGACAATGCCCACGACCGCGACCCACTTCGCTCCAAAGCGGAACATAGATGCTCCTTTTGTCCGCTGGGGATAAACCAAAAGGAGTACCGCTCTGGCGCGAAAACGCTACAAGTGTCGTCGCTCCATGGATTTTGGAGCCGGCCGTCGATTGCAGCAGCGTGCAGCTTTGGCCGGCGCGTGTGTCACGTTCTAGCTATCTTGCGCTCGATTCTGCGATCGGGAATCAACCACGAAATTGCAATTGCGGCGTAGATCGCCTCGGCGATCAATGGATGCACGAAGACGAGCGGAATCGCGATCGCATAACACAGGAGTGAGATGTTGCCCTTGGTGTCGTTACCGATGGCCGCGCGCAATGGCGACTGCGCGCCCTCGTGCGCGAAAATTGTTCGCACCAGAATGGTGTAGGCGATCGCATCGCAGAGCAGGACGATTCCGTAGACCGCAGTCGGAATCGCTTCCCAATGGCTTTCGCCCATCCAGGCGGTGGCGAACGGCACCAGCGACAACCAGAACAACAGGTGCAGGTTCGCCCACAGAATGGCGCCGGTTACCTCGCGCGTGACGTGAATGAGATGGTGATGGTTCGTCCAGTAGATGCCGAGGAAGATGAAGCTCATCACGTAGGCGAGCGCCTTCGGCAGCAACGGATACAGCGCCGCCCAGTCCGATCCGTGCGGCACTTTGAATTCCAGCACCATGATGGTGATCAAGATGGCGATCACGCCATCGCTGAACGCTTCCATTCGGGTTTTGGTCATTCGCGGAGCGTCAGTGTAGCCGATAGGCTCGTGTTAGCATCCACCCGATTGGGTAGAGGATTTGTCCGGTCGCCTGGCGCCGCGTTGGCCTGAGCGCGCGTCATTCGTCATTCCCTCGCTGATCGCGGTCGCCGGCGCTGCGCTGCTGATCCTGCAATGGCAGTGGGGCCGGATGCTGTGGCTCGACGAGGAGATGATCGCGATCAACCTGCGCGATCGTTCATTCACCCAGCTGGCCGGGCAGCTGACCCTCGGGCAAGCCGCGCCCTACGGTTGGCTGGTCGCCGAGCGCGCGATCCTTCTCACGTTCGGTCCCGACGAACGCGCACTACGCGCAATACCGCTGTTGTTCGGCATTGCGCTGCTGATTGTCGCTGCGTGGATCGGCCACCGCTGGATGACACCCGCCGGTGCGACGACGCTGGTGTTCCTTTGCGCGGCGGGACAGTGGATCTCGTTTCACGCGCTCGAATTGAAACACTATTCGGCCGACAGCTGTTTCGGTTTGCTGATTCCGGCGCTGGCCGTCTGGGCGATCGAAGAGGATCGCGTCCTCACCTGGTGGATCGTGGCCGCGGTGGCGCAATGGTTTTCGAATGGCGCCCTGTTCGTGGTACCGGTCTGCGCGCTGGTCGTGCTGAAGGCGCAACGAGGGATTGCAAGCCGATCAGGCGTCGCCATCTGGCTGGTATCGTTCGGGCTCAACTTCATCGCCAACCTTGGCCCGGCGCGTTCGAACGATTTCCTGAATCAGTACTGGGCGAATGCGTTTCCGCCACGAGGGTCGAATGGGTTGGTGATCCTCGAGTGGCTGGCTGCGCAACTGTCACCGCTGGCGCTCAAACCCGCCGGCAGCGGGTTCGGCGTCTGGTTCTGGGCCGTCGCGGTCGCGGGGTTCATCCTGGCGATCCGCCGCGCGCCCTCGATCCGTTTGGTGTTCGCGCTGATCCCGATCTCCGGCTTGATGTTCGCGGCGATCCGGCTCGTGCCGATGTTCGAACGGCTCGCGCTGTGGATGATTCCCGCGGCCTACGTCGGCGTTGCGTTCGCCGCCGACGCCAGCGTTGAACGAATCATTCGCGTTCGCTCGGAACATCGATCGCTCGATGCCGCGCTCGGGCTGACCGGTTGCCTGGTGCTCCTCGTGATACTCACCGATGTCGCCCGGCGCGGAACAACCTATCTCGCCCTCGCCGAGCCAAAAGCGAATCATGAGGTCGACGACCGTGCGGCGGTTCGCTGGCTGGCGCGTCAGGCCCGTCCTGGCGCAGTGTGGATCACGACGCACAACGCGCTCCCGGCAGTCTGGTGGTACGCCAACGACAATCTGCCGGCGTTGGAATCGACGGTTGAACAAGACGGCCAGTCATGCGGCTCGTCGGAACTCGGCGAAACGCTTCGCCGCGACGGGCCGACGCGAGCGCTGGTGTATCTCGGCTTCAGCCATAAAGTGCCGCCGTCGTTCGACGACACGCTGCTGATGCGGCTCGGATCACTTGGCCAGATCACTGCCTACAACCGGTTCGGCGAGAGCAGTCATGCGCTGGTGGTGGACCTGCGCGAACCGCCGACCGGACGGGTGACGCTGGCGTTGCTCGGCGCGACGGACGATGCCGGGCCGGCCGATGTCTCCGGTTGCATAACCGTCTCGCCGGCGCGTCGCTGGTAAAATTGATCGAATGCTTCGTCACCTCGGCCGATTCGCGTGGGGGCTTGCGGTAGTCGCGATCGCGGCGGCGCCGGCGCTGGCGATCGCGCAGAAGCCGACCGACGCGGATCGCGCGGCGACATTGATTGTCCGCTGGCAGCAGATCATCTATCCCGCCTTCGAGGACGCGCGCGCATCGATCGACGAGGAGAATTCCGATCATCTCAACGCGGTGCTGTCGCAGGGCGGCGTCCGCGCCACCCAGGATCGGGTCGACGCCGCAGGGCTGAAGAAGATCGAGGGAACGGTCAAGCAACTGGCGGCGGCGCTGATCAAATCCGCGAAGCGATATCCGGGCGGCAGTCTGATTATCGACAGCGAGTCGTTCGACGCCGCGCTCGACGCGGTCTGTCCGTTGTATCCGTTTTGTGGACGGTGAAACCGGGGTTCGCGGGGTTCGGGAGGTTCACGGGGTTCGCGAGGTTCCGGGGTTCGCGGGGTTCGCGAGGTTCCGGGGTTCGCGGGGTTCGCGAGGTTCCGGGGTTCGCGGGGTTCGCGAGGTTCCGAGGGGTCGCGGGGTTCACGAGGTTCCGGGGTTCGCGGGGTTCGCGAGGTTCCGAGGGTTCCGAGGGTTCCGAGGTTCTCCGTTCAAGAGCGGTTGGGCTTGCGGTTGAAGCGCCGACCGGCTCCCTCTAAATAGTTCACCAACCGTCTGAGCGCCTTGATGGCACGGAACGTCAGGCGGCGCAGGCGCACGAATTCTTCCTCGCTCAGATACTCCCGTTTGCGGCCATCAATCAGGTGATTGAAGCTTTCGTTCAGTGAGCCGAGCGCGATGTAGTAGAAGGGCAGCGACGCAGAGGGGTAGTAACGACCGAAACCCTCGGCGATGTTCCTCGGCGCCGATCGTGCCGAATCGCGAATTTGATCGCAGTAATTGAAGTCCCTGGAACCGGGTGGCTTCGATGTAAACCCAAAGATCGCTTCCTTCAGTTCCTCTGCCAGCTTCCATGCGTCGAGATCTTCGAACCGTTTGGCCATACGGCGGGGCGTAGCACGTTGACCGCCACTCCGCGAACAGACTCCACAACCTGCGCGCAAATCCTGTCATTCCGCAGAACCCTTGAACCCCGCGAACCTCTTTGAACCCCTTTGAACCCCTCGAACCCCTCCAACCCCTCGAACCCCTCGAACCCCGTTCGCTTGACTTCGATGCCGCAGATCTGGTCTTCTAATGGGAAGAAATGTCACCCGCCGTTCCCGTGTCCCGCGTGTCGTTGCTGATTAGCCTGGTCCTTATCAGCGTCGGCATTCGTGTGCCGACATGCAGCGGGTGATGTAGCCAGACACAAACGAGCGAAGACCAAAGGCCATCACCCGCAGGGGTGATGGCCTTTTTACTTTTGCCGAGTCTTTGAGGGGTTTACACGTTTACACAGCATCAGCCGATAAAGGATGGAGATCATGAACGCCGAACAGCAGCCTGAACCACGCGAGTCGCGTGGCACGGTGGTGACGATGCCGCGTCGCGAGCCGCAGCCGTCGCCGAACGGCCGCCAAACCGTGCCCGCAACCACCGAAGCTGAGCCCGACGATGAACCTGGGTACGGTCACGGCGTTTAGCTGCTCGCGGACTCGTCGCAATCGACTGCCGAGGTAAACGGCCGAAGGTCACTCACTTCCGTGCGGGCTGCCGGTCGCCAACCGCCGCGCTACGGACGCCCGGGAACTTTGAACCCCAGTTGCGAACTTTTGAACATCGCGACCCCTGAACCCCGCGAACCCCTGAACCCCTGAACCCCGCGAAC
>Ga0207659_10001773_pt1 | contig 12753 bp, 9 predicted proteins | sample KBSM43metaG_FD_184330 | JGI IMG/M metagenome (GOLD analysis project Ga0207659, IMG submission 184330) | Miscanthus rhizosphere microbial communities from Kellogg Biological Station, Michigan, USA - KBS M4-3 metaG (SPAdes) (version 2) | ecosystem: Host-associated > Plants > Roots > Rhizosphere >...
GTCCGCGCAGCCCTTTCGGGCTGCTGGTTTCCACGCCGGAGGCGTGGAGGAAATTAGCCCCCGGTGAGCGAAGCGTAGCGAGCCACCGGGGGTTGGTGAATCATGGAGAAACGCACGCCGGAGGCGTGCGAGGAGAAATTGGCGGTTCATCAACAGGCCTGGCCAGGAGGGGCCGATAAACGTCGGCTGTCAGGTAACTCGCTTATCGTTGCGCTTCTTTCTGATCTCCTCAAGACGCCTCTTGAGGTCTGCCTCATCGCCAACATCCTGCGGATGAAAATACTTCCGGCCTTTCAGAGAGTCCGGCAGACAATCCATATCCGCGACTTTCCCCTCGACATCGTGGGAATACTGATACCCCTTGCCGTAACCCAGCCCTTTCATCAAACCGGTGGGAGCGTTGCGAATATGCAGGGGAACAGGATCATTCCGAGTCTGGGCGACATCTTCGGCAACCCCGCCATATGCCGCGTACACCGAGTTCGATTTTGGCGCGGCGGCAAGGTAGACAACGCACTGCGCGAGAGCAAGCTTTCCCTCGGGAAGGCCGATGAACTCGAACGCTTCCTTTGCGTCGAGAGCGATTCTCAACGCGTGATTGTCTGCCAGTCCAATGTCTTCGGAAGCAAATCGAACCAGGCGCCGCGCGACGTACAGAGGGTCCTCGCCAGCTTCCAGCATCCGGGCAAGCCAGTAAAGGGCCGCATCAACGTCCGAGTTCCGAAGCGACTTATGAAGAGCCGAGATGATGTTGTAGTGCTCCTCGCCTCCCTTGTCATAGAGCAACTGTCTCTGTGCTGCCTGCTGGACAACCTCCGGAGTGATTTTCTCGCCCGGAACAGACGTTTGCGACGCGAGCTCGAGAATGTTGAGGGCAGTTCGGGCGTCTCCGTTGGCAATGGATGCAATTGCATGCAGCGCAGCAGGATCAATGTGGATCTGCTCTGTAGATGCCGCCCGGCTCAGTAACGTCTGAATGTGCTCATCGGTCAACGCCTGAAGCACAAACACTCTTGCCCTCGACAGCAGGGCAGAGTTCACTTCGAACGACGGATTCTCCGTTGTGGCTCCAATCAACACGACATTCCCCCGCTCGACATGAGGAAGAAAGGCGTCCTGCTGCGCCTTATTGAAGCGGTGGATCTCATCAATGAAGAGGATCGTTCTGCGTCCGAGCCGATGCGCGCGTTCGGCGGCCGTCATGACTTCCTTGATCTCTTTGATGCCGGAAAGGACCGCGCTGAACCGCACGAAATCCGACTTCGTTGTCCGGGCGATAACCTGCGCCAGAGTCGTCTTGCCTACTCCCGGCGGTCCCCAGAGAATCATCGACGGCACCTGATCGCGCTCGATCGCCGTACGTAACGGTTTTCCGGGTCCCAGCAGATGTTCCTGGCCCACAACTTCGTCGAGCGACTTTGGGCGGAGCCGCTCCGCAAGCGGCGCAGCAGCGGACGCCTCCGTCGATGGCTTATTGTCTTCGAACAGAGAGCCGCTCATCCGAGGCTTCTCCTTCGATACGCTTCATACAAAATCACCGCCGCAGCAATCGCTGAATTAAGGGACTCTGTCTGTGGTTCGTGTGGCACGCGCAGCATCGTCGTGCATGCCGCGGCTTGCTCGCGGCTCAAGCCGGCGCCTTCATTGCCGACAAGGACGGCCGCAGGCCGGCTCCAATCCCACGACGTGATGGAATCCATGGCGTGAGGGGAAGTGCCGATCAAAGGCACATTTCGATCTCTCAATGCTCCTACCACTGCATCCAGTTCAAGATTCCAGACATGAGGCAAACGAAACACACTGCCTGCGCTCGCGCGCGAGACCTTGGGATTGGAAATCGCGACCGTACCGTTAAGCCCAAGACAACCGGCGGCTCCGAAGGATTCCGCAACGCGAAGGGTCGTTCCGACATTGCCTGGGTCCTGCAGGCCGGCGAGCACGACCAGCGGAGAGCGCAGCCCCTCCAGGATCTCGTTCATGCTCCATCTCCTCGGCCGCACCAGGGCGATCACGCCCTGCGAGTGTTCCGTATCCTGAATCCCCTTGAACACAGCCGGGTCCAATGAATAGATGCTTTCGGTCTGCGGCAGGTCCTCGATGGAGATCCCTTCCCGCACAAACAGTGCGTGGATGGACACACCGCTTGCGTGCGCCTCTCGAACCAGTGTCGGGCCTTCAATCGCGAGGAGCCCATCGCTGGTCAGGGCACCGCGCTCGATAGCCTTCCGGATATCCGCCAAACGGGGGTTGTGCTTGCCTATCGAGATGATGTCCAAGGATAATCCCTTTATCCGATGCAACTCTTTGATGCGGGTTCTCTGTCGGACGGAGCCCTGGAACAGATTCTATCGTTTTTGCGTGCGGGAGGCGTCATCGCGTTTCCCACAGATACTGCATATGGTCTCGGCGCAGATCCGTTCAACGAAGGAGCGGTACGGCGGATTTTCGAAATCAAGCGCCGTTCCGAGACCAAGCCGATCCTGTTGCTTGTGAATTCGATGGAGATGGCAAGTCGTGTCGCGACTCTTTCCGACAAGGCGATGGCGCTTGCAGAACGCTTCTGGCCTGGACCACTGACGATGATTCTTCCAGCACGCGAAAGCATTCCATCCGTGGTAACGGCGGGGACCGGAAGCGTCGGAATTCGCTGGCCTGATGCGCCGTTTCCCCAGCGGCTGATTGCGGCCTTCCATCGACCGATAACTGCCACAAGCGCTAATCTCGCCGGCTTGCCGTCAACCGTCACAGTCGCAGAAGTGCGTGAACAGCTCGGCGAATCGGTTGATCTGGTCGTCGACGGCGGCACGCTCCCAGCGAGAGGCGGTTCAACATTAATCGATTTGACCGAAATCCCGGCTCGGCTTCTCCGGGAAGGTCCCATACCTGAAGCCGAGCTGAGTGACGTGTTGAGATGAGGCGCCGCATCCTCAAATGGGCCACGCTACTTGCGGTTCTCGTGCTGGTGTCGATCAGTCTCTATTGGGCCTATCTCTATAATCAGGTCCGATACCTCGCCACACATGACGACTCACGCGTTGCAGAAGCGATCGTCGTGCTGGGCGCCGCGCAATACAACGGACGCCCTTCGAAGGTTCTGCGGGCGCGGCTCGATCACGCCTATGATCTCTACACCGGGAGTTACTCGACGCACATCATCACAACCGGCAGCTACGGCCCTGACCCCAACTATTCGGAAGCCGTTGTCGCGACTCAATACCTCACCGAAAAGGGAGTGGATCCTCTTGACATCATCACCGAACAATCCAGTCTCACCACGCACGACAGCGTTCGTACAGCGTCACTTCTGGTGAAATCTCGATCGTGGAAGACGGTGCTCGTTGTCAGCGACGGATTTCATCTGTACCGCGTGAAGAAGATGTTCGAAGACGAGGGAATCATCGCGTATACGTCGCCCGCACCTGCCAGCCCGATCGAAGTTTCTGCGTCGCAGCGATTCTGGTACAGCCTGCGCGAAGTGTTCCTGTTTTCAGCTTACCGCCTCGTTGACCTGTAATATATTTATTGACCGGGAGTTACATGTGAAAATCGACATCTTTAATCATCTTTTTCCTCAGCGTTTCTGGAACGACTTCATCGACGTTGGCACCGATTTGAGCGGCATGGGCAAGCGCGTCCAGAACATCTCCACGATCGCGGACCTGGATAACCGGTTCCGGACGATGGACGAATTCGGCGAATATTGCCAGATCATCTCGCTTCCGGGCCCCCCGGTTGAAATTTTGGCGGGGCCGGACAAATCGCCCGACATGGCGAAGATTGCCAACGATGGTTTCGCTGAACTGGTCGCCAAATATCCGGAACGGTTTCCATCCTTTGTCGCCTGTCTGCCGATGAACAATCCGGATGCGGCACTCAAGGAAATGGATCGTGCGATCAACCAACTGGGCGCCGTCGGAGTGCAGATGTACTCCAACGCGGCGAACAAGCCCCTCGACCTTCCGGAGTTTCGTCCCTTGTTTGAGTTCTCGGCGAAAGCGGATACTCCGATCTGGCTGCACCCCGACAGGCATGCCGACTTTGCCGACTACAAGACGGAAGATGCTTCGCAATACGAGATCTTCTGGACATTCGGATGGCCGTACGAGACCAGCGTCGCCATGGCCCGAATGGTGTTCTCCGGATTTTTCGATCGCTGGCCGAACCTCAAGGTGATCACCCATCACATGGGAGCCATGATTCCTTACTTCACGGGTCGTGTGGGCTATGGCTGGGATCAACTGGGATCGCGAACGTCAGACAAGGACTACGCCGGCCTGCTGAAGTCGATGAAGAAGCGGCCGATCGATTACTTCCATCACTTCTACGCAGACACCGCGCTTTTTGGCGCGAGAGCCGGAACGATTTGCGGACTGGATTTCTTTGGAGTGGATCACGTCTTGTTTGCTTCAGACGCTCCCTTCGAGCCGACACCGGGTCTGTACACGCGCGAGACCATTGCCGTGCTCGACAGCCTTGATCTGACAAAGGACGAGAAAGACCGAATCTACAGGCGCAATGCGGAAAAGCTGCTGAACCTCGCGGCAAGAGGCGTGAAGGTTTGAGGCTGTTTGATTTGCTCCAGGGGTAGAGCTGTACAGGGCCTGACCTTCTCCCACCGGGAGAAGGTGGCCCGAAGGGCCGGATGAGGGATCTACAGGCCCTGAAAATCCCTCACCCGGCGCTTCGCGCCACCCTCTCCCGGTGGGAGAGGGTCGTAAACGAACAGGCCTCGTAATTTCTCAGCCGCTCCTCCTTCACTCAACCTCAATATCATTCAGAAAGTAATACTCACCCGCCGGATACATCGTCATCCCTTTCACTCTCTTACTGATCACCGCAACGTTATTCACATAGAAGAGACTCACATACGGCAAATCCTCCGCAACGATCTGCTGAATTCGCTGGTACGCTTCCTTTCGTTTCTCCATATCGGTTTCACGCCGCCCGACCTCAATCAAGCGGTCGACCTCCGGATTCCCGTAGAAGCCGCGGTTTGCTCCATCCGGTGGATTCATAGCCGAGTGAAAGATCAGATTGAAGATATCCGGATCGTTGTTTCCGCCAATCCATCGCCGGGAATATGCCTGGAAGTTTCCCCGTTCAATATCCGCGCTGAACGTTGCCGGCTCGTTGGACTGGATGTTCATCTGGATGCCGACTTCCTTCAACTGCTGTTGAAACACTGTTGCCAGCAATCGCGTGGCTTCGTCTGTCGAGGTTCGGAACGTAAAGGACAGCCCGGTCCGGCCGGTTTCACGCAGGAGGGAACGGGCCAGCTCAGGATCATAGCCATAGGTTGTCACGTCTCCGGTGTACGCCCAGTTTCCCGGAGGAATCACACCGGAAGCGAGTCTTGCCTGATTTCTCCAGAGGTATAGGATGATCTTCTCGCGATCGATCGCGTGCGCAATCGCCTTGCGAACGCGGGCATCACCGAACACCGGATCCTTCAGGTTGAATGCGATGTACTGGTAGTTCGTTCCCGGCGCGTCCATCACCTCAAGCTCGGGATTTCTCTTCAGGACTTCGACGGTATCGGGAGGAAGCACGTTAAGGGCGATGTCGACAGATCCCTTCCTCAGCTCCAGCGCGCGGACAACCGCTTCAGGAATGATCCGGAAAACCACCGTTGAGATATGGGGCTTGCTCCCATAGTACGCATCGTTGCGAGCAAGAACGACTTCGCCATCCGGAATGTAACGAACAAACTTGAATTCTCCGGATCCTATTGGATTCCGAGCGACATTTGGCGGCGAACCCTCCGGAACAATACCGACACCGCCTCGAGTTAGATTCCAGAGAAAGGGTGCAAATGGTTCCTTCAGCTTGAAGACAACGGTGTGGTCGTCCGGCGCTTCCACAGACTTGACCGGCCGAAACGTTCCTCTTTTGGTTGTTGTTACTGAACCATCGAGAAGTGTGCGAAACGTGAAGAGGACGTCCCGGGCCGTGACCTTTCGGCCGTCGTGGAAAAAGGCATCGTCACGAAGGTGAAAAATGTATGTGGTGGGATCAGGAATCTCCCATCGGACCGCAAGATCGGGCTCCACCGTAAAGTCTCGGGTGCGCTTCACGAGTGAGCTGAAGATCAACTGGCCGAGCCGCTCTGATGTCGCATCAATTCCGATTCGGGGATCCAGGTTCTGCGGGCCTTCGTCGAGGGCAAAGACCACGGTTCCAGGTTCTCTCGATTCGTAACGCGTGCAGGACGGAAGAAGCAACAGCAAGGCAATCAAAATCAGCGGCATGCGGACCCATTATAGACGCGGTCCTCTCAAGATTTGCTGGACGAAGCCACAGCGACCCCACTATCGTAACCGGAACGGTAAGTTGCTATGGTTGTTCAACAAAAGCGGGAGAAGCCTAAAAGTATGTTCTGGATAGTCTTCGTGGCCGGAGCGGTGTTGTCCTGGGGAGCCTATGGGGTGTTGTTGCACCAGGGACAGACTCAACTTGGCAATCCTCTGAAGGCTCTTTTGTGCGTCGGAGTCGCATACTTCCTGATCGGCATTCTTGTTCCTGTTGCCGCCCTCGGCAGTCAGGGGCAATTGAACTCATTTAATTCAACGGGCCTGATCACTGCGACTATCTCCGGAGCGCTGGGCGCAATCGGCGCCGCGTGCATCATCTGGGCGTTTCGAAACGGGGGATTACCCGTTTACGTTATGCCTCTCGTGTTTGGTGGTGCGCCGATAGTCAACGTCTTGCTGACCATGGTTCTTCATCCTCCAAAGGCATCCATCAATCCGTTGTTGTACGTCGGATTTCTGTTGGCGTCGATCGGCGCCGCTATGGTCTTGTACTTCAGGCCACAGTCCTAACCGTTCCGTAACACTGAAGGAGGTCCCGTCATGCGCAGATTGAGCGTGTTTCTCGTCCTTACCCTCGGATCCATCATCCCGCTTTCTGCGGAGAACTGGCCCAATTGGCGCGGTCCCGCATCGACGGGCGTTTCTCCCGAAGCCAGCCTGCCCGTCCGTTGGAGTGACACGGAAAATATCGCGTGGAAGGCGTCTATCCGCGGGCTGGGCATTTCTTCTCCTATCGTGTGGGGCGACAGGGTCTTCGTGACATCGCAGGTCGGAAGCGGCGTGGCTCGAAGCGGACCTCGTCTCGTTCAAGGCGAGGATGCGGCTGCTGCAGGAGAGCGCGCGCTCGGCGGAACTGCGACAGGAGCTATTGCTCGGGGCACTGAAACCACAATCTTCGTCGTTTCCGCCTTTGATAAAGGCAGCGGGCGAACGCTTTGGGAGTACGAACTGCCTGCAGAGGGCACCTTGCCGGAAGTTCACGAAAAGCACAACCTGGCAACGCCCAGTCCCGTCACCGACGGGCAGCGTGTGTATGCCTGGTTTGGTACCGGACAGATCATTGCCCTCGACATGTCCGGCAAGCTCGTTTGGAAGCGGAACCTGTCTGAGTATGGCGCGTTCAATATCAATTGGGGTCATGGCAGCTCACCGGTTCTCTATAAGGACACGCTGATCCTGCTCTGCTATCACAACAGTCCCGCGTCGTACATCCTTGCGGTGGATTCAGCAAACGGAACAAACAAATGGAAGGCGGACAGCACCGGCGGCCTTTCCTACAGCACGCCATTCGTGATGGAAACGCCGGGCGGCGCCGAACTCATCGTCAATCACGGCGAAGGCATCAGCGGGCACAGTGTTGCGAGCGGCGAGAAGTTGTGGTACATCAACGAGACGAATCGATTTCCAATTCCTGTCGCGACACAGCAGGACGGCATGATCCTTCTCAGCCGGGGTTACCGGAGCGGGCCGTACATGGCGATTCGTCCCGGCGGCAAAGGCGACGTCGCATCCACGCATGTGGTCTGGAAGGTGCCGACTGGCGCTCCGTATATTTCTTCCATCGTGCAATACGACGGTTTGATCTACATGATCGGCGATGTCGGCGTGGCGACCGTCGTGGACGCCAAGACCGGCGCACGCGTGTGGCAGGAACGCATTGGCGGCGTCTATAGTGCTTCGCCGATCGCCGGCGATGGCAAGGTCTACTTCTTCTCTGAGAACGGAGAAACGATTGTGCTTTCCGCCGGACGCGCACCGGACGTGCTGGCGCGTAACAAGCTCGATGCACGTGTGCTGGGATCCCCGGCCATTTCCGGTGGCCGTATGTTCATTCGGTCCGACGGCACGCTATTCGCAATCGGCAAATGAGGCGACTGAATGAGGAAACCTTCTTGAGAACCACCAAGGCGATTTACGGGATAGAACAGAAGTAGGTCTTCCAGAAAATCGGCAGCAAAACCCAACAGAATAAACTCCCCTCCTTTAAGGAGGGGTCGCTGTGCCCTTCAAGCAAATGCCACGCTACCTTAACCAGGGCACAGCGGGGGAGGTCATTAAACGGGCCCTCTTGTCTTGTGTAAACCTGTTGGCTGACCGGCTTTCACGAGATTTCCTGTTTTGAGGTGTTGTTTCGTGAGGCCCCTCTCCCACCGGGAGAGGGTGTCGCGAAGCGACGGGTGAGGGATTCTTTAGACCTGTAAATCCCTCATCCGGCCCTTCGGGCCACCTTCTCCCGGTGGGAGAAGGCCGCCCGACCACCGTTCCGGCACAACTTGGACAGCTCTGCTTTTCCTGCGGATTTCTTGTTCCGCCACTGCTTCTTATCCCTGTCCGCTATCTCCTCACTGCCTCGGCTTGCCAATCGCCCACAGCGCAAAATCCGTTCGCAGAAAGATCTGCCCCTTCGCAACCACCGGCGAGCTCAGCGTGTAGTCGTTCAAATGATTCTGCGAGATCATCTCAAACTGCGGGCCGGCCTTAATCACGGTCGTCGTGCCGTCCTCGCTCGTGAGATACAACTTCCCATCGGAGAGTATCGGCGAGGCGCTGTATGTTCCCGGTGCGGCGCGGTGCCCGCTGTACACCATCTTCCCCGTCAATGCTTCGTAGCAATAAACGGTTCCGTTGTCACGGAGCACATAAAGGTAGGTCCCATCCGTGATCGGTGTCGGCACATCGGGCCCCAGATCAATCGACCACACACGATGCGATGCCGTGACGTCCCCTCGCCCACCTGCTCGAATCGCCACCATAGGCCGTTCGCGACTCGGAACAAACACCAGATCATTCAACACAACCGGCGACGCGACAACGCGATAATCTGTCCTGCCCGTCGGATTCATTCCATTCAGGCGCCATAACTCGCGCCCCGTCGCCAGGTCATGCCCCGTCACGCAATCACCGCCGCTGACAATCAGTTCGAGCCCGGTGCTGGTCTTGACGATCGCCGGCGTCGTATAGGAATCCGGAGATTCGCGGACTGCGTTCGTCGGGCGCTCGACTCGCCAAAGAGTTCGCCCCGAAGCCTTATCCACTCGGAGAAGATAGGATGGGCCATCCGTGTAGAAACCATGGAGAACCTGAACGAAAAGCGAGTCCTCGTGCAGAACGGGAGAGGATCCATATCCCCACTGAAGCCCGAAGGTTCCATGGTCCTTCGAGATATCGCGCATCCAGAGCTCTTTGCCTTCGAAGTCGAACCGCCGAAGCAGGCCCGTGCTCGTGAGAACCCAGATACTTTGTCCATCGGTAACGGGGGACGGCGTTGACATGTTCGCCTTGCGCACGGGCCGGTTGCCTCCGCCGAGCGGCCTCTTCCACTGCACTGCTCCCGTCCGGCGATTAACCGACCACAGCTCGATCCGCTCCCCTTGAGTGACATTCACAAGGATGTGATCGTTCCAGACGATCGGCGTTGAGCCACTGCGGCCGGGAAGATCGAGCTTCCAGTGGATGTTATCGTTTGCGCCCCATTTGGTTGGAAGGCCGGGCTCTCCCGTCACCACGCCATTCTTCTGCGGTCCTCGCCAGTCGGGCCAGTTATCCTCTGAGAGTCCAGCTACTGCCGAGCTCAAAAGCAACGCGGTCAACACGCAGATGCGCAATCGCCTCACTGATCCTCCTTCGGGGAACTCGAATTTCGTGCAGTTAGGATACAGGAGCAAAGTCCTGAGGTCACTGGGATCTCAGCGCCTCCAGGACGGCTTCACGAAGGGCGACTCTTGTAGAAATGAGGGAGACGGCGACGCCAACCAGAAAGAGGACTCCCAAAAGGATGGCGAGCGCCATCGTCGGAAATCGGCCTCCCTGCGCCGTCGCGGCGGGAGCGATCGCAAGGATCGCGCAGGAAGTTCCCGCCAGCAACCCGCCGCCGAGAAGCAGCACGTTCTCCATGAGAGTCATCATGAAGAAATGCTTCTGTTCGTAGCCCAATGCGCGCAACAGGGCAAGTTCACGGCGTCGCTCAAAGATGCTCCGGAGCAGGACGGCAGCCAGGCCAATCGTTCCCAGTAACAATCCGAGCCCGCCCAGCATTTGAAAGGTCGACAGGTATGTGTTCTCGACACGATGGAACTCAGCCAGCCGCGTCGCAGTTGGGGTGGCGTCCGCTCCATATGCGGACAGGGCGTTTTCGATTTCGGCAGCCAGCGCTTCAGTATCCTTGCGAGAACTCTCCGCGAGAAGGAAGGAGTAGCCCTCCTGCTCGGGAAACAGTTTGAGGAAGTTCTCCTGCGACATCAGAAGTTCACTTTGAAAGATGCTGTCCGCCAAAGCGCCGACAAAGCGCAACCGAACTTGCTGGCCGTGATTGGTAATCACAAAGTCTTCGCCGAGTTTGCGATGCAAAACGTAAGTCATGGAATTCGCGTCGGCGATCACCGGTATCGCTCCGTCGGGTTCCTTGCGATGGAGAAGCAGCCACGGGTTCCTCTGCTCTGCGGCGCTCGACGCCAACGACGATTGGAAGAAGAATTTTCCCGCGTTAACAAACCCTTCGGGCGGAGCAAGAATGCGTGGATTTTTCGGCTCATAGAGGTTGAGGCAACTGGCATCATCTCCGGGCCGAACGCGAAATGCCTCGAAGTGAACGGACTCCAGGTCCATCAGACCCAACGCCTCTTGTCCTTCCTTTGTATTGGGATTGTGAACGATCGGCACGAGCGTTTCGGCCAGCACGCCATACCCGCCGACTCCTTCGCTGGGCGCACCCTTTCGAAACGAATCCACTGCAATCAGAATGAATGTTGCCGAAGCAATGGTGGCAACGGCAACCACACTCCGGACTGGCCGAAAGGATGCATTGCGGAATCCCAGTCTGGACAGCGGCCACGCTCCAGGCCCAATCGACTTTTTTGCAGGTCGGCTCAAGCGATGGTGGATATAGAACAGCACGGATGTGAGCAGGAGCAACCCGCCGCCAAAGAACGCCGCTGTCTCATTAAGCGCCTTCATGACCCCAGCGATGAGAAGAGCAACCCCCGCAGTGAACGCTAAGATCGCAATGCCCCGGGAAAATCGGGGGACGCGTCCATCCTGGTTCGCTGTCTCCAGTTCTCCGGCAAGAAGACTCCGTTCGGAGATTCCTCTCAGGCTGCGCAACGTCAGAGCAATACACACAAGAGCAGCGGCAACGCCGCCGATGACGCCCAGCACAATCGATGTAGGCGAAATGTAAAGTGAAACAGTCTCCGTGCCGATTGCTCCGATCCACCAGGTGCGCAATGCCCAGAGAATTGCGGCCGCATAGAGAAGTCCTCCGGCTGCGCCAATAACGGCGCCGATTAACGACAGGCACAGTCCTTCACCAAGAAAAACCTTCCGGACCGTTGCAGGCGAGATGCCGACCGCACGAAGCAGCCCGACATCGCGAATGCGCTGCTCGACGCTCAGCTTGAAGAAAAGCGCCGAGAGAAGAATCGCCGAAACGACAAGAAAGAAACTGAAGTAGACAAAGTATTCTCCAAAGTTCGTGGCGCCCCGTGATGCGTCGAGACTCTGCGAGCGAACGTCCTGAATAGCGATACCGGCGCGGAGCGGATCGATTCGTTCCCTCAATCGCCGCGAAAACTCCTCGAGAGAGACGGAGGGAATCAGGCGGATTGAAGTGAACCCGCCGTATCGCGAACTCCACAGCTCCTGGCCGGTCTGGAAAGGAATAAATGCCTTTGGCGTGGTGCTGTATTTATCCCAGTAATCTTCATCGATGGGTCGAACCCTTTTCAGGTCGATGGGAAACGGCGGATCCCAGTCTCGCAACGCCGAAGCGTTTGTAATGCCGGGATACGTCGGCGTCATTTGCGGATCGCCCGTGCTGATCGGAACAATGCGATCGACGCGAAACTCTGCGGTACGCGTGACCAGTTGACCTGGTTCTTCCCAGAGGTAATAGTCCATCGACAACGCGTCGCCGGGCTTCGCATTCAAGTCGCGCGCTGCCCATTCCGTGAGCGCTATCGGTGCCGGCGAACCCGGATCGAGTCCGAGCGAATCCACTGCTGTGACGACAGAGTAGGGAACTTCCCGATTTCCAATGCGCAGTGTGTTGGCAAGGTATGTGAAGAACCGTTGCGCGGTTGCTCCGGTCTCGGCCGCCACAGCGAGCGCCGAATCGGCTGTGGTGTTGTCGAGCAGTCCGCTTGCCGATTCCAATACAATTCCTCGGGGCAGGACACGAAGGCTCAGGCCAAAATCTTCCAATGTCGCGTGGCGTCGCACGAGAGCTTCGAGGGACCGCGCATCCTGGACCCCAGACACCAACAGGGCGTTCACTCTGGATTCAACGCCGAGTTCACGTTGCACCAGACCTAGAGGAAGAAAGACGGCCCGAACCGAACCCTGCTGCGCCTGAAGAGAGAATTCTCCGAGAGATTCACGCGGCAGGACGGAACGGACGGCAGCACGAAGGGTTCGTATGGCATCGTCTTTGCGGCCGTGGAGCGAT
>Ga0207659_10001776_pt1 | contig 12728 bp, 9 predicted proteins | sample KBSM43metaG_FD_184330 | JGI IMG/M metagenome (GOLD analysis project Ga0207659, IMG submission 184330) | Miscanthus rhizosphere microbial communities from Kellogg Biological Station, Michigan, USA - KBS M4-3 metaG (SPAdes) (version 2) | ecosystem: Host-associated > Plants > Roots > Rhizosphere >...
GACCGATGCCCAGCTCAAGAAGGCGATCCGCGAAGGCGTGCGGCCCGACGGCAGCGTGATCGGCCCGCCGATGCCGATCGAGTTTTACCGCCATCTGTCGGACCGTGACCTGTCGGCGATAGTGGCCTATCTGCGGGCCCAGCCGGCGGTGCGCAACGAGGTGCCGAAATCGATCTACCACATGCCGCTGCCGCCGAGCTACGGGCCGGCGGTGAAAAACGTCAACGCGCCGCCCGCGAGCAACAAGGTGCGCTACGGCGAATACCTCGCGAACATCGGCCATTGCATGGAATGCCACACGCAGCACGGCGAGAAGGGCGAGCTGCTGCGCGACCGGCTCGGCGCCGGCGGCCTGGTGTGCGAGGGCGCGTGGGGCAAGAGCGTCTCGCGCAACCTCACGCCGCACGAGAGCGGTCTGAAGGGCTGGACCGATGCGCAGATCGCCAAGGCGGTCCGCGACGGCGTCGACCGCAACGGCCATCCGTACCGGCCGCCGATGGCGTTCGAGTTCTACAAGAACATCAACGATGCCGACATGGCGGCGCTGACCGCCTACCTGCGGTCGCTGAAGCCGTTGGCCTCGGCCGCCAAGAGCTGACCGGCGCGGCGCGCGGCCACTTCGTCACTTGTACGGCGTGCCGGCGGGCGGGTAGAGAAAGTATTTCGAGACCGGGCCCCAGTCGCTGCCCGGTATCTTCCACTCGAGCACGGCGTCCGGCTTCGCGCCGTCGATGACGATGTAGTACGGCCGCCCGGCATCGAAGTCGAGCACCGACTTCTTGGCGACGGTCACGTACACCGAGCCGCCGCCCCGCATCCGGAATTCGTGCCGGCCCGGCAGCATCGAAACGACCCAGCCGACGCCGTCCTTCAAGCCGCTGCCAGGACCGAGGCTGCCGCAGGACCCCTTGGCATGTGCGCGTTGCGCTTCCTGGTCATTCGGCACCGGCACCAGCGCAAGCACGGGCAGGCCGAGCGAGGACAAGGCGACGGCAAGGACGACACGGCGATTCATGCTTCGATTTTCTCAGGCTGCGCGCCAGGTCGATGTAACGGAATGACCGGCAGGACTGGGGCATTTCATGCGCTTGCGGTTGCGATCAGTTGCAACCAACCCGTCGACGGGTCGGTGAAGGCGCGGCCTGCGACCTCCCGCGCCTGTCAAGTCGCACAACCGACCGTTGCGTCGCGGGCGGCCGGCAAGGCAACATCGGGTCGGAACGATGTCGTGCGGCGGTGGGCCGCGCGGATCAAAACGGAGCCAGTCACGATGATCGACGTCAAGAAACTGCGCAGTCAGCGCTGGCTCGGCCGCGAGGACTTCCGCTCGTTCAACCATCGCTCGCGCGTGATGCAGATGGGCTACGACAAGAAGGACTGGGACGGCAAACCGCTGATCGCGATCATCAACAACTGGTCCGACTACAACCCGTGCCACATGCACTTCAAGCAGCGCATCGACGAGGTCAAGCGCGGCGTGCTGCAGGCAGGCGGATTTCCGCTCGAGATCCCGACCGTCTCGCTCGGCGAGAACCTGATCAAGCCGTCGGCCCTGCTCTACCGCAACATGCTGGCGATGGAGGTCGAGGAGATGCTGCGCGCCTATCCGGCCGACGGCGTCGTGCTGATGGGCGGCTGCGACAAGACGACGCCGGCGATGCTGCTCGGCGCGACCAGCATGAACCTGCCATCGATCTTCTTGCCGGCCGGGCCGATGCTGCGCGGCAACTGGGCTGGCAAGACGCTGGGCTCCGGCTCCGATGCCTTCAAGTACTGGGACGACAAGCGCGCCGGCCTGATCGACAGCGACGAGTGGGAGGCGATCCTCTCCGGCATCGCGCGCAGCCACGGCACCTGCATGACGATGGGCACCGCGAGCACGATGACCGCGATCGCCGAGGCGCTCGGCATGGCGCTGCCCGGCGCATCGTCGATCCCGGCGGTCGATGCGAGCCACCAGCGCATGGCGACCCAGGTCGGCCGGCGCATCGTCGAGATGGTCGGCGAAGACCTGCGGCCGGTGACGATCCAGACCCGCGCCGCCTACCTCAACGCGATCTCGGTCGCGATGGCGATGGGCTGCTCGACCAACGCGATCATCCATGTGATCGCGATGGCGCGACGCGCGAACCAGGAGATCGGACTCGACGACTTCGACCGCATCAGCCGCGTCGTTCCGGTGCTCGCGAACGTGCGGCCGAGCGGCACCAGCCAGTACTTGATGGAGGACTTCTATTACGCCGGGGGCCTGCCGGCGCTGATGCAGCGGATCGCGCCGCATCTCGCGCTCGACCAGATCACCGTGACAGGCAAGACCGTCGGCGAGAACATCGATGGCGCGCGCGTCCACAATGACGACGTGATCCGGCCGCTCGACCGGCCCGTCTACGCCGAGGGCTCGCTCGCCGTGCTGCGCGGCAACCTGGCGACCGACGGCTGCGTGATCAAGCCGAGCGCGATGAGCGCGAAGTTCCTGGTTCACGAGGGGCCGGCGGTGGTGTTCGACGACTACCCCACCCTGAAGACGATGCTCGACGACGAGAACGCCGACATCACCGAGGACCACGTGATCGTGCTGCGCAACGCCGGTCCCAAGGGCGGCCCCGGCATGCCCGAGTGGGGCATGGTGCCGATCCCGCAGAAGCTGATCAAGCACGGAGTCCGCGACATGCTGCGGATCTCGGATGCGCGCATGAGCGGCACGAGCTACGGCGCTTGCGTCCTGCACGTCGCGCCGGAAGCGTACGTCGGCGGCAACCTCGCGCTGGTGCGCACCGGCGACATGATCGCGATCGACGTGCCGAACCGGCGCCTCGACCTGCGCGTCGACGACGCCGAGCTCGCGCGGCGGCGCTCCGCCTGGCAGGCGCCGGCGCCACGCTTCGGACGCGGCTACGGCTGGATGTTCTCCGAGCACATCCTGCAGGCCAACGAAGGCTGCGACATGGATTTCCTGCAGACGCAGTTCGGGCCGGCGACCGGCGAGCCCGACATCTTCTGAATCAGCCGGGGGCGTTGCCGGCGGGCGCCGACGGCAACGGTGCGCCGCAGTCCTTGCAGAACGCGGCGTCGGGGTCGTGGCCGGCGCTCGCGCAGCGCGTGCAGACGCGCATGCGGCCGACCGGCTCGCGCCGGAAGTACTGGGCTGTGAACTCGGCACTGACGATGCCGGTCGGCACCGCCAGGATGCCCCAGCCGAGCAGCATCTGGAACGAGGCGATCAGCCGGCCGAGCTCGGTCTTCGGCGTGATGTCGCCGAAGCCGACCGTCGTCATCGTCACGACGGCCCAGTACATGCCGATCGGGATGCTCGTGAAGCCGTTCGCCGGACCTTCGACCACGTACATCAACGTGCCCATCACCAGCACGACGAGGATCACGAACGACAGGAAGACGAAGATCTTGCGCCGGCTCGCCGCGAGCGCACTGCCGAGTGCGCTGTACTCGGCGATGTAGGCGCCCATCTTCAGGATCCGGAAGATGCGCAGCAGCCGCAGGATGCGCACGTCGATCAGCGCATGCAGGTCGGGGAAGAAGAACGCGAGGTAGGTCGGCAGCACCGCGACCAGATCGATCACGCCGAACAGGCTCGTCGCATAACGCAGCGGATAGCGCACGCACAGCAGGCGCGCGATGTACTCGACCGTGAACAGCACGGTGAAGCCCCACTCGATGACCTCGAACGTCGTGCGATGGCGCCGCCCGAGGTTCGGCATGCTGTCCGCGACGACGACCGCGACGCTGGCGAGGATCGCCGCGATCAGCACCAGGTCGAAGACGCGGCCGGCCGGCGTGTCGGTCTCGAAGACGACCTTGTGCATCGCCAACCGCCAGCCGTCGGGCGGCTTGCCGAAGCGCACCTGGGTGTCGGCGGGCGTCTCGAAGACTGGCTTCGAACGGTCGCGTTCGTTCACGACGACTCACCCGCGAGGTGCCGCGCAGGGTGCATGCGAAGGGGCGATCGGCGCGATGGCATGGCAGGACGACGGGGCGCTTCGATGATGCCAGACGGCCCCCACGCGCGTCGGTTACTACGTACCGAATCACAGGGCTGCAGCGCTTAACGTGACTCGACGCGCGGGAAGGCTCGCGGGCACGGGAGATGTCTTGAAGATCAAGAGCCAGCGGGACTTCTGGTCCGGGTTGATGTTCGTGCTGATCGGCGCCGGCTTCGCGATCGGCGCGACCAACTACTCGATGGGTACGTCGGCCCGGCCCGGCGCCGGCTACTTCCCGCTGATGCTCAGCGTGATCATGGCGATCCTCGGTGCGATCGTGCTGTTCAAGTCGCTAACGATCGAGAGCGCCGACGGTGACCCGATCGGCAGCATCGCCTGGAAGCCGCTCCTGATCATCGTCGCCGCGATCGTGATCTTCGGCCTGACGCTCGAGCGTCTTGGCATGATCATCACGGTGCCGCTGCTGATCGTGATCTCGAGCCTGGCCGGCGACGAATTCAAGTGGCGCGGCGTGATCATCAATGCGATCGTGCTGACGGTCGGCTCGTGGGCCGTCTTCGTCTGGGGACTGAAGCTGACGATTCCGCTCTGGCCGCGGTTCCTCCAGTGACGGCACGCGCACACCAGGCCATCGGAGGAGCACCCCGATGGATCTGCTGAACAACCTCGCCCTCGGGTTCGGCGTTGCCTTCACCTGGGTCAATCTGCTGTACGCGTTTTTCGGCTGCGTGCTCGGCACGCTGATTGGGGTGCTGCCGGGGATCGGGCCGGTCGCGACGATCGCGATGCTGTTGCCGTCGATCTACGCGCTCGACGCGACGCCGGCGCTGATCATGCTGGCCGGCATCTACTACGGCGCACAGTACGGCGGCTCGACGACCGCGATCCTGATCAACGTGCCAGGCGAATCGAGTTCGGTCGTCACTGCGATCGACGGCTACCAGATGGCGCGTCAGGGCCGCGCCGGCGCCGCGTTGGCGGTGGCAGGCCTCGGCTCGTTCTTCGCCGGCTGCGTCGGCACGATCATCATCGCGGCGTTCGCGCCGCCGCTGACCGAGCTGGCGTTCAAGTTCGGGCCGGCCGAGTACTTCTCGCTGATGGTGCTCGGCCTGATCGGCGCCGTCGTGCTGGCCTCGGGGTCGCTGCTGAAGGCGATCTCGATGATCATCCTCGGCCTGCTGTTGGCGCAGATCAACACCGACGTGATCTCGGGGACGGCGCGCTACAGCTTCGACATCCCGGAGCTGACCGACGGCATCGGCTTCGTGACGATCGCGATGGGTGTGTTCGGCTTCGGCGAGATCATCGCCAACCTCGGCCAGCCGGCCGAGAGCCGCGAGGTCTTCACCAGCAAGGTCAAGGGCCTGTGGCCCACGATGCAGGACTTCCAGGATGCCTGGCCGGCGGTGCTGCGCGGCACTGCGCTCGGCTCGATCCTCGGCGTGCTGCCGGGCGGCGGCGCGCTGCTCGCATCGTTCGCGTCGTACACGATGGAGAAGAAGATCGCGCGCAACCCGCGCGTGCCCTTCGGCAAGGGCGCGATTCAGGGCGTGGCCGGGCCCGAGTCGGCCAACAACGCCGGCGCACAGACCTCGTTCATCCCGATGCTGACCTTGGGCATCCCGCCGAACGCGGTGATGGCGCTGATGGTCGGCGCGATGACGATCAAGGGCATCCAGCCCGGCCCGCAGGTGATGACCTCGAACCCGCAGCTGTTCTGGGGCCTGATCGCGTCGATGTGGGTCGGCAACCTGATGCTGGTGATCCTGAACCTGCCGCTGATCGGCATCTGGATCAAGCTGCTGACGGTGCCCTATCGGTTCCTGTTTCCGGCCATCACGCTGTTTTGCTGCATTGGCGTCTACACGCTGAACAACAGCACGTTCGATGTGTTCATGACCGCCCTCTTCGCCGCCATCGGCTACGCCTTCTACAAGCTCAGTTGCGAATCGGCGCCGCTGCTGCTCGGCTTCATCCTCGGCCCGATGATGGAAGAGAACCTGCGCCGTGCGCTGCTGCTGTCGCGCGGCGACTGGAGCACCTTCGTGCTGCGGCCGCTCTCGGCCGGCCTGCTGGCCGCGGCGCTGCTGATGGTCATCGTCGTCACGCTGCCGTCGATCAAGTCGAAGCGCGAAGTCGCGTTCTCGGAGGAGTAACGGGCGGCGCCGCCACCCCGGCTCCGCACGGGGCCCGCCTGCGTGAGGGCCCGTCGCTACACTCACGCCGCCGCCGCGCAGGTTTCAGCCCCGCAACGGTGCCGCCCATGTCCGCCCACCCGCCCGCTGTCACCGCCGGAACCGTGACCCGGTGGTTGCGCGCACGGGCCTTGCTGTGGACCGCGCTGGTCGTGCTGCTGCTGGCCGCGTTGTCGCTGCTGGTCGCGCTGACCTTTCACTACCGGTCGTCTCGAATGCAGGCCGCGGTCGAGGCGAATGCGGCGACCGCCGCCGACCAGCTGGTGCAACTGCTCGAGCGCAACCTGCAGGCCATCCTCGCCTTGCCCGGCCGTGCGACCCCGTCCGAAACCTGGCAGCACCATGCGCAGGAGCTGCTGCTCGCCCATCCCGAAGTGCTCCGGCTCGAACGGCGCAGCGCCGACCACCGCGTTCTCGACGCGGTCGATACGCGCTCCCGACCGCCGCTCTTCAGCGAACTGAATCGCAGCGAAGCGCAGCTCGACACCGAGCTCGCCTGCAGCACCGCGCACCGTCGCCACGGCCCGACCTATTCGCGCAGCTACTTTGTTCCGCACAGCGACGGCCTCGGCCAGGAGGTGATGGACGTCTGCATCGAAGAGTTGCTCGGAGACCAGCCCGCCGGCTTCGTGACCGCGACCTATTCACTCGCCGGCCTTCTGGACCGGCTCTCGGTCGAAGGCACCGCTCCCGGCCACGAGCTCTCGCTGATCGAAGGCGACGGCTCGCGCCTCGCGCATGGCCGGATGCATGTGGGTGCCGGCGTGTACCGGGCCGGCCGCATCGTCGACGTGCCGGATGCCGGCATGCAGCTCTGGCTCGACAGCGCGTCGACGCGGCCGAGCCTGGTGCCGGACCTGGTCACGGCGCTGGTCGTCGGTCTCTCGCTGACCCTCCTCGGCGTCGTCACCTTGCTGGCGCGCGACGTCCGCAAGCGCACCCGGGTCGAGGGCGCGCTCGCCGAGGCGCTCGCGTTTCGCAAGGCGATGGAGGACTCGGTCGTCACCGGCCTGCGCGCGCGTGACTTGAACGGCCACATCACTTACGTCAACCCGGCGTTCTGCGAGATGGTCGGCTTCAGTGCGGCCGAATTGATCGACCGCGTGCCGCCGCCCTACTGGCCGCCCGAGCACCTCGAGGCCTATGAGCGGCGCCAGCAGATTCGGCTGGCGAGCACGCCCTCGCCGCAATCGCGCGAGGGCTTCGAGACCGTGTTCATGCGGCGCAACGGCGAGCGCTTCCCGGTGATGATCCTCGAGTCGCCGCTCGTCGATGGCGCCGGCACACAGACCGGCTGGATGAGCGCGGTGCTCGACCTGAGCGCGCAGCGGCGCGCCGAGGAGCTGTCCCGCCAGCAGCAGGAACGCATGCAGGCGACCGCGCGGCTTGCCACCGTGGGCGAGATGGCGTCGCTGCTCAGCCACGAGCTGAACCAGCCGCTGGCCGCGATTGCCGCTTACGCGACCGGCTCTCTCAACATGATGGACCGCCACGCTCCCGGTGCGGCGCCGGATGCCGAGGTCTGGCCCGAGCTGCAGACCGCGACCCAGCGCATCGCCGACCAGGCCGATCGGGCCGGCCGCGTGATCAAGAGCGTGCACGACTTCGTGCGGCGGCGCGAACATGCGCGCGAGGTCGTCGGCGTCGATGCGCTGTTCGAGTCGGTGCTGCCGCTGATCCGGCTGCAGGCGCGCAAGAGCGGCACCCGCATCGAGGTCGATGTCGAGACGCCCGCCCCGCGCGTCCTCTGCGACCGCGCGATGGTCGAGCAGGTGCTGCTGAACCTGACCCGCAACGGCATCCAGGCGATGCAGCTCGAAACTACCGTCGATCCACTGCTGACCTTGCGCGTGCGCGAGATCCAGCCGCAGTGGATCGTGCTGAGCGTGATCGACCAGGGTCCCGGCATCGCCGACGACATCGCCCGACAGATGTTCAATCCGTTCTTCACAACCCGCAGCGACGGCATGGGCCTCGGCCTCAGCGTCTGCCGCACGATCGTCGAGCAGCACGGCGGTGCGCTCGATTTCGAAAACCGGCGCGACGAGCGCGGCCAGGTCGTCGGCGCGGAGTTCCGCTTCACACTGCCGGCCGCGGCGCCGCGCCGCGCGCACGACACCGGCGCCGACCGCGCCGACAGCACAGGTCGTTTGATTTCAGTCTGACCCTCGAAAATGATGGATACGACCGCGCTCTCTCCCGACCTCGGCCTTCCGGTCGTCTACCTCGTTGATGACGAAGACGTCGTACGCGACGCGGTCGCCTGGCTGCTGCGCTCGCGCCGCCTGCTGTCCGAAGGCTACGCAAGTGCCGAGGCGTTCGAGGCAATGGCGCTGGCCCGCCACGGCGCTGACGAATTGGCGTGGCCGAACGGGCCGGCCTGTCTGCTGCTCGACCTGCGCATGGGCGGGATGAGCGGGCTCGCGCTCTTCAAGCGCCTGAAAGAACGGGGCCTGACCGACGCGGTACCGGTGATCTTCCTGACTGGTCATGCCGACGTGCCGACCGCGGTCGAGGCGGTCAAGCACGGCGCCTTCGACTTCGTCGAGAAGCCGTTCTCGAACAACGCCCTCGTCGATCGGATCGAGGAAGCGCTCCGCATCAGCGCCGAAGCGCTGCACGACCGGCGCGTGCGGACGACGCGCAAGCGGCGTCTCGACGACCTGACCGAACGCGAGCGCGAAGTGATGCGCCAGGTGGCCCAGGGTCTGCCGAACAAGCTGATCGCAAGCGCGCTCGACATCAGCGTGCGCACCGTGGAGCTGCACCGCTCGCGCGTGTTCGAAAAGATGAGCGTCAAGTCGGCCGCCGAGCTCGCGAACCTGCTGCACGAGATGGGCATCGCACCCGGCCCCTTCACAGGCCGCGAGGACAGTTCAGTCGGCTAGCCCGGATATTTCACCAGTTTGTCGGTTCATGCGGGACTGAGACTTGAGGGAGTTGGGTTTGATTGTTCTTGCGGTGGATACGGCGTACTGGATGGGTTTGACTGGTTTTTGAGGACAGCACCCCCTTACCCCCGTTGTTTGTGAGCGTGCCGGGGACAGCACTGGATGAAGCTCAGGGCGCGAGGGCTTGAGCGGCACCGAGGAACACATCTCGCATAGGGTGATGCGAGCTCAGCAGCACGCGGATGCGGCGCGTGTTGCGCATGACGGCGGCACCGATCTTGAGCAGCCGTACGCGGATCGTGGCGGCGGTCGCGCGTTCGAGCTCGCTGCCCTGGAGCGCGAGCTCGCGCAGCCGCTGCATCAGCGTGTACGCGAGCGCTGCGAGCAGCAAGCGAAGCTGGTTGGCGGCGAAGCGGTGGCAGCTTGCACGCGTGCCGAAGAGATCGAGCTGCGCTTCCTTAATGCGGTTCTCGGCCTCGCCGCGAGCGCAGTACAACTTCTCATACAGCTGTGTGGCTTCGCCCTCGAGGTTGGTCACCACGAAGCGCGGGTTGTTGCCCTGCGCGCCATGCTCGAGCCGGGTGATCACGCGCCGCTCGAGGTCCCAGCTGTCGGCGGCGTAGACAAACTCGTCGATCAGCCGCTGCTTGACGCCGCTGCACTCGTATTGCTCGGCCAGCATCGCCTCGGCATACTGGACACGGGCTTGCAGCCGCGCGTTGCGGGCAAGACCGACGACGTAGCTCACGCGCGAGCGCTCGCACCAGCGCAAGAGCCGCTGACGGCAGAACCCCGAGTCGCCACGAACGACGATGTGCACGTGGGGCCAGGCCCGGCGCAGCCGCTGCACCAGCAGCTTGATCACGGCGGCGGCGTTCTTGGCGCCATCGATGCGACTGCGCCTCAAGACGCAGGCGAGCATCGCCTGACCGCAGAACACGTACAGCGGCAAGTAGCAGTGGTGGTCATAGTAGGCGTGGAACTCGGCACGCTCCTGCTTACCGTGCAGCGGCACGTCGGAGGCGTCAATGTCGAGCACGAGTTCCTCGGGCGCTGCTTTGTGGCTGGCAATGAACTGCTCGATAAGCACGCCGTGTAGCGCCGCCGCCTGCGCCCTCGTGGCGCTTGTCTCCAGGCGGCTCAGCGTCGGCGAGCTCGCCAGCGGATCGACTCGGCCGACCGCGGTTTGCATCAGCAAGTCGTCTCGCAACGTGTCGTGGTCGTTGAGATCTTCGTAGCCGCAGCACAGACCGTAGATGCGCTGTGCCAGCAGATCTCGCAGGCTGTGCGTGATACGCGAAGGATCGCGTGCGTCGCTGAGCACCGCGGCCGCCGCCCGGCTCAACCCGATGCGCTCGTCGACCCCCCGCAGTAGCAGCAATCCGCCGTCCGAGCCGATCTCGCCGCCTTCGAAGCGGGCCTCGATCACGCGTCGTCCAATACGCCCAAATCCACCCGCCCCATCCGTACACTTTGGCATCGGCAGTCCTCGGTTGTGATTGGCCTCAGATACCAATGACAACGCGCGCAAGCACGAGGCTGCCGACCCTCTACTTAGTAGAGTCGAGATGTGGCGCGGTGGCTGTAGGTCGAGCTTCGCTGTTGCCGCCCCTTTCGGTTGGCGGTGCCCAAGGAGCTCGACCATGGCTCCGTTTCCACATCCCGCTCATCGAACCGGACGTGCGCTATTTGCGCATCCGGCTCTCGGACAAGCCCTCATGCCTTCGCCCACGGAAGGTCGCGTGTGCGAGGCGCTAGATGAACCAGCCCCAGCACCTCATAGAGATACTGGTCGGGGAAGCGCGACGTCCCCATGCTCGCCACTTTGTGTTTCTTGCACAACCATCGACGCAGCCGTTGTCGAGCGTGGGTGTCGAGCAGCCGATACGCGGAGCTGACAGGGCCAAGGCAGAAGTAGTTCGCCCAGCCCCGCAGCTTCCAGTTCAGCCGACCCACAATCTCTTCGGCATCCAGCAGCCCCGTGCGGCGATCCGTGACCTCGCTGAGGCTGACGACCATCCGCTTGATACTCTTCCTCGAAGGGCGAGTGCCGATGTAGGCATGTCCGTCCTTGCGTGAATAGCATCGCCCGAAGGTGTAGCCCAGGAAGTCGAACCGCTCCCGCGGTATCTGGCACAGATGGGTCTTGTCCTCGTTCACCGTCAGCTTGATCCGCCCCATGATCTCGCGCATCGCGGCCATGGCGTCGTCCGCCCCGCGCTTGCAGCAGATCACGAAGTCGTCTGCGTAGTTGACGATGTGGGCCGACCATCTCTGTTGTAACCCCAGTCGTCTCCACCCCTCGACGAACCGTCGCATGTACAGGTTCGACATCAGGGGCGAGACCGGTGAGCCTTGGGGCGTGCCCTTCTTGTTGTCCCGGTTGGCACGGCTTCGTGTCGTGCGCCCTTTGCCGTCGTCGTCTTCGACCGGCGCCACCAGCCACGCCTTGATCAGGCGCAAGATGTGTCGATCGACAACGCGACGTGCCACGCATCGCAACAGCTCCGCGTGCGGGATGCTGTCGAAGTAGCCGCTGAGATCCGCGTCTACCACTTGCGTGTGGCCGGTATTCAACAAGCGGTGGACCGCTCGCACTGCATCATGCGCCCCGCGATCGCTCCGGTAGGCGTATTGCTCCGGTGCCAAATCCGCTTCGAAGATCGGATCGAGCACCAGTCGCACCGCCGTCTGTACCACCCGGTCGGTGACCGTGGGAATTCCCAGCGGGCGCATCTTCTTGCTGTTCGGCTTGGGTATCCAGACCCGCTTGACCGCATGCGGCTCGTAGGTCTTTGTCCTCAGCCTGTTCGTCAATTCCCCGAGCCACCGATCCTCCCCGTACGCTTCGATGTCCTCGAACCGCTGGCCGTCTACCCCCGCTGCCCCCTTGTTGGCCTTGCAGCATCGGTAGGCGTACTCCAGCACGTCGGCCCGAGACACCTTGTCGTACAGCAGGTAGAACCGATAGCCGGGTTCTTCCTTCGCTTTGGCATGCAACGCGCTCTGCAGCTTCTGAACGCTTGGTGGAGTTGTCAGGTTTCCCAATCTCCGGCTCCTCGCCGCTTCCCGCGTCTGTCTTGAACCAGGGCGCCTTCCCTCTGCCGGCATTACCCGGCTTCCTCGGTACTACGCGCCCCTCCGCCACCCCACGGTGCCCGGCTCGGCTCCTCGCGGAGCGCCGGTTGGCTGTGCGCACAGCCGCACCACAGGGCTTCCCGTGTTGCCTCTGTCTTCCTCTTTCGTGCATGCCATCGTCATTACCCCGGCGGAACCGGTGGGTGCATGCTTCGCTCACTTCCCCACCGATGACGGCCTTCCCCGAATTTCAGCCGGGTCGGCTTCCGCATTACCCTTTTCGAGGCCTGCTCAACGTTCACTCGCGTTACGGCCTGCACGATCGCCAAGTCCCTTGAAGGACCCTCTACACCGAAGGCTTCAACCGCTTCGTTACCTCCACGATTGCTCCGATTGCTTCCGGCTGGAGCGACAGTTGCCGGGCGGGATTCGCACCCGCTGGAAGACAGCGCCTTTTCACGGCGCACTGAAATATCCGGGCTAGGTACAATACTCGTCACTTAGGGCATTCCGGCGTATCCTGTCATTTTCCGTGGCAGGAGAACCGGCGATGGCACGCACGCTTGCGACTCTTCCCGAGGGCAGTCGGATCACCGACTACGTCA
>Ga0207659_10001779_pt1 | contig 12721 bp, 10 predicted proteins | sample KBSM43metaG_FD_184330 | JGI IMG/M metagenome (GOLD analysis project Ga0207659, IMG submission 184330) | Miscanthus rhizosphere microbial communities from Kellogg Biological Station, Michigan, USA - KBS M4-3 metaG (SPAdes) (version 2) | ecosystem: Host-associated > Plants > Roots > Rhizosphere >...
GTCACGGTCTCCTGTTGCTGGTGCTGGTTGTCTCAGTGCTGCTGCGCGTGGACCTGGTGCGATCCGGCGGCCAGAGCTACTGGCCGGACGAAATCGCCTACGACGACGCCAGGGCCATCGTCGCAGCGCTTGCGAAGGCCGACTACGCCTCGGTGTTCGTCCAGTTGGATCGCTACGGCCCGATGCTCTTCAAAGTGGTCGCCGTGGTACCGGCGACGATTGAGGCGTACACCGGCGAGAATCCGCTCGTGCCGGCGGTGTTCTTCGCGATGTTCTCAGTCTGCAACATCGCGCTCGCCGGCCGAATCGCGACCCGGCTCGGTGCAGGCGAGGTCGAGGCGCTGCTGGTGTCGATGCTGCTGGCAATGTCGTCGTCGTGGTTCTACTTCGCCAGACACCTGCTGCCGTACGACCTCGCGATGACATTCGCGCTGGTGGCGGTGTACATCGGCGTAAGGCCCGGCGCTTCCTTGCGCCGCAGCTTCGCGTCCGGGCTTGTCGCGGCCTGCGCGTTCTTTGCGTACAACGGCTATTGGACGATGAGCGCCGTCGTGCCTCTGCTCACCGCCGTCGCGTGGCCACGGCCGTGGCGCCAGGCACTGCTGAGGGGGATGGTGTCGGCCGCCGGTATCGTCACGACGGCGGGCGTGATCATCGGGTCGGACGTCATGCTGGGGGGGCATCTGATCGGAAGCTATCGAACGTTCGGTGCGATGGTGTCGCAGGGCGAGTATCAAGAAGGCTGGCGGCTGCCGTTCGAGTACTTGTGGCACGCGGAGCATGGACTGCTGATCGTCTGGCTCGCCAGCGTCGGGTGGTGCCTGGCGACGGTGAGGTACTGGTCGGCCTCGCCCCGTGTGCGAGTCGGCCTGACGGGCTTGCTGGCCGTGTGGGCTGCGCTGGCCGTCACGTCGACGGCCATGCACGTATTCGTGGTGTATGGCCGTCTGGCGCGACAGCTCGTTCCGTTCTTCTGCCTTCTGGCGGCCTGCATGCTCGGACACCTGTGGACGTCGCAACGTCGTGTGGTGCGCGCGCTTGTCGCGGCAACCGTCGTCGTGCTCACCGCCCAGGCGGTCGCCAACTTCCAGCAGCCCATGAAGCAGACTTTTCCGGACGATCTCGAGCGCAAATACGGCCCGAGTCACCAGAGTGCTCTGATCTGGGTCAACGTGGAACACATCTACCCCGAGCCTCGGAAGGTCGTGCTTCCTTCGGATGTGGTCCTGATTCACCAGGCGCCTCACCCGCTCGAGTTTCTCCCCTACCAGTACGAAGGCTATACGCCAGCCCAGCGCCGCCTGCTCCGATCGACGGACATCCGGATGCGAATTCTCGCCAGGCTACCCACTCAGTAGCCTGCGTCGTCGACGTTCTTTTGATGAGATGGGCGTGTCGTTTGCGGTCTGCGGAGCTTGACGTTCGCCGGCTTCAGATCGCGATGCACGATCCCCTGCTCGTGAGCGGTCTCGAGAGCGTCGGCAATCTGCCGGGCGATCGACAAGGCTTCGTCGAGCGGCACCACACCCTGGACAATCCGATCGGCCAGGGTCGGGGCCCTCCACGAGTTCCAGGACGAGCGCGTGCACGCCGGCGTCGTCCTCGAAGCCGTAAATGGCGCCGATGTGCGGGTGGTTGAGCGACGCGAGCACCTGCGCCTCGCGCTTGAACCGCGCGAGACGATCGGCGTCGCGCGCGAATGCCTCGGGCAGCACCTTCAGCGCGACGTCGCGATTGAGCTTCGTGTCGCGCGCACGCCACACCTCGCCCATGCCGCCGGCACCGAGCAGTGCGACGACTTCATAACAACCAAGAACACTACCGGCGGCTACCGTCACACGGGATCTGGGGGCGGATTGTATCAGCGGGCCCTTCGCCGTCCCTGTATCTTCGCGAGGAGGATAGGAACGTTTCTGGTAACACATCGGTGGTAGTCTCGACGAAGCTCTAACGACGTCGCGGAGGAAGCCCGTGGCCAGACGCCTCGCCATCACGTTGGTCGTGCTGCTGGGAACGTTCGTGCCGGCCTCAGGGCAGGGCACGCAAGCCGCGAACGAACGGCTGTGGGAAGCAGCCCGCGCCGGCGACACGGCTCGCATCACTGCGGCGCTCGCCGACGGCGCCGACGTGAACGCCAAGGCGCGCTACGACGTCACGGCGCTGGTTTTCGCCGCCGGCAGCGGGCGGCTCGAGGCGGTCAAGCTGCTGGTCGCGCGCGGCGCGAACGTCAACGCCGAGGACAGCTTTTACCGGGCGCGCGCCACCGAGATGGCGCTCACCAACGGCCACTCTGACGTCGCGCTGTTCCTGCTGCAAAACGGCGCGATCGCCGACGCCGCTCTCGCCATCGGCGTCCAGCAGAACGACGAAGCGCTGGTTACGGCGGCCACGTCGGGACGCGTGAGCCGCGCCGGCCTGCAGTCCGCGCTCACCGTGGCCCAAACGGCGAAGCGCGAACCGCTGGCCGCGGCGATCCGGGCCGCCCTCGACCGACTGCCGCCGGAACCGGCCACACCTGCCGCTCCCGCCTTCACCGTGGACGCGGCGGTCCTGCCGCGCTATGTCGGCACCTACCGGGACACCGCCGCCGGCATCAGCGCGACGGTCTCGATGGATGGCGGCGCGCTGATGTTCCAGGTGCAAGGCCAGCCGCAGGTGCGGCTCGTACCGACCGAGCCGAACGTCTTCCGCATCGTCGAGGTGAACGCCTCGCTGACGTTCAACGAGCGCGGCGGCCTGGTGGAATCGATCCGCCTGGTGCAGGGACCGGCCACGCTGACGCTGGCGCGCGCAACGGACTCGGCAACGCCTGCCGCGGCCGCTCCAGCACCATCAGCTCCGGCGGCCACCGCCCTCCGCCGCGCCACTGGCCCGCGCAACTGGCCCTCGTTTCGGGGTGACGGCGCCGCCGGGAACGGCGACGGGCAGCACGCGGTGGCCGAGTGGGATGTCGCCACCGGCAAGAACATCAAGTGGAAGACGCCGATCCCCGGCATCGCGACCTCGAGCCCCGTCGTGTGGGGCAACCGCATCTTCGCCACCACCGCGATTAGCAAGGGCGGCGACAACACGTTCAGGACCGGCCTCTACGGCGACGTCAAGCCGGTGGACGACCTGTCGCCGCACGAGTGGAAGCTGTACTGCCTCGACAAGGCGACCGGCAAGGTGGTGTGGGAGCGGGCGGCGGCGGCGGCTGTTCCTGGCACCAAGCGCCATACCAAGAGCAGCCAGGCCAGTTCCACGCCGGTCACCGACGGCCGCCGGGTGGTTGCCGTCTTCGGATCGGCCGGCCTCCTGGTGGCGTGGGACTACAGCGGCAAGGAACTGTGGCGCGTCTCGCTCGGCACGCTCGACAGCGGCTGGTTCTTCGACCCTTCGTTCCAGTGGGGCCACTCCAGTTCGCCCATCCTCCATGGCAACGCGGTCATCCTCCAGGCCGACATGCAGAAGGGCTCGTTCCTGGCGGCGTGGGACATCGCCTCGGGCAAGCAGCTCTGGAAGACGGCGAGGCCCGACGAGATCTCCACCTGGGGCACGCCGACGATTGCGCGGCGCGCCGATGGCCGCGCCGAGATCGTCACCAACGGCACCAAGGTGCGGGGCTACGACGCCGCCACGGGAAGCCTGTTGTGGACGCTGGGGCCGAACTCGGAGATCACGATCGGCACGCCCGTCGCCGGCGACGGGCTGGTCTACGTGACCGGCGGCTATCCGCCGGTACGCCCCATCTACGCGATCCGGCCAGGCGCCACCGGCGATATCTCGCTGCCGAAGGGACAGGAGTCGAGCGGCGCCATCGCCTGGAGCAACATGACCGAAGGCACCTACATCCCGACGCCCATTCTCTACGACGGCTACCTGTTCACGCTCAACGTCAACGGCGTGTTGTCGGCCTACGAGCCCGCCACTGGCAAGCGCGCGTTCCGTGGCCGCATCGGCACCGGCGGGGCGTTCTCGGCCTCCCCCGTCGGCGCGGATGGACGTCTGTATGTCGCGAGCGAGGACGGCGAGATCTACGTCGTGTCGGCGGCACCCGGGCTGTCCCAGGTGGCCAGGAACGACATGAAGGAAGTGATCATGGCCACTCCGGCGATCTCCGACGGACTGATCATCGTGCGGACGCTCGGGCACCTGTACGGCATCGGCCAGTAGTCACGAGCCGATGCGATACAGGTGCGAGTCGCTGCGCAGGTAGATCGACCCGTTCGACATCGCCATCGACGCCAGCATCGGCCCGTCGAGCCGATTGACGGCGAGCCGGTTGAACGTCTTGCCGGGCGCGATCACCGTGGCCACTCCTTCCTCGTTGAGGAAGTAGATGCGGCCGTCGGCGAGCACGGGAGAGGCTGCATAGTTGCCGCCCAGCCGTGCCTGGTAGAGGACGCTGCCGCTGACGGCGTCGACGACGGTGAGCACGCCGGTATCGCTGACGATGTAGAGCTCGTCGCCGACCGCCAGCGGCGACGACGTGTAGGGGATGCCTCGCGACAGCTTCCAGGCAACGTGCGAGCGCGTCACGTCCCCTTCGCCGTCTGGCCGGACGGCAATCAGCGACGGCTCCTGGAAGCCGGTGGCGATGAACACCAGCCCCTTGGCGAACACGGGCCGCGGCACGTTCGAGAAGCCCGGGTCGTAGCCGGCGCGCCAGATCTCGCGGCCGGTGCCCGGGTCGTAGGCCACGGCACGATAAGCCCCTACCGAGATCAACTGGTCGCGCCCGTTGACGCTGATGACGAGCGGCGTGGTGTACGCCTGGGCCGCCGGCCGGCGCCGGTCTCGTTTCCAGCGCTCCTTGCCGGTGCGCGTGTCCAGGGCCACGACGAAGGCCTCGTTCTCGTTGCCGTCGCAGTTGAAGATCAGCAGGTCGTTGTAGAGCACCGGCGAGCCGCCGCCGCCGTGCTGCGATTCGTAGTTGTAGCGCGCCTTCCACAGGATCTCGCCGGAAGTGGAGAGCGCCGCGGTCCCGTCGGCCCCGAAGTGGACGTAGACGCGGTCGCCGTCCAGGATGGGCGTCGGCGAGGCGAAGCTGTTCTTCACGTTGAGCGGCCGCAGGTGCGTCAACCGGAACACTTCGACGTCCACGACGCGCGTGCCGGTCTCGGCGTCGAAGGCGAGCGCCCGGAGCGACAACCCGGCTTTGTCGCGTCCCGACGCCGGCGTCTCCACCGAGGTCGTCAGCCAGACGCGGCCTTGGCCGATCACCGGTGAGGACCAGCCGTGGCCGTTCACCGGCACCTTCCATTTGAGGTTTTTCGTCTCGCTCCACTGCAGCGGCAGTCCACGCGCCTCCGCATGACCCTGCCCGGTCGGCCCCCGGAACTGCGGCCACTCCTGGCCACCGAGCGAGGCCGCCTCCAGTGTCAGTACCAGGAGCAGGGCAGCGGACCCGACGCGCATCCGGAGCATGTTACCTGCATCTCCGCACTCGTCCTCGACGTGACCCTTAGACACCCGTCTGAGCCCGGCACGCATCCGGCGCTTACTCGAGAGTCAGGCGCGGGCCTGGCCCTGGCCTGGCCGTGTCGCGAACACGACCGCCGCGAGAATGAGCACCGCACCGACCATCTTCCACGCCGTCAGCGGTTCGTCGAGAAAGATGAACCCGAGAAGCAGCGCGACGGCTGGCGTGAACACCGAGATGAAGCTCAGGCTCATGACGCTCCATGTCTTGAGCAAAGAGAAATAGAGGAGAAAGGCGACCACGCTGCCGACGACGGACAGATAGAGGACTGCCACCCACGTCGCGGCGTTACCCGGCAGTCGAAAGCCCTCGCCATGCGCCAGCGCAGCCGCCAGGAGCGCGGCGGCGCCGATGAGCATCGACGTCGCGTTCAGCGTCGCCGGGTGCAGGTCGTGGGCGTCTCGCTTGCTGACGACGCTTGCAATCGCCGCACAGAGGGTCGCGCCGAGCACCGCAAGCATCGGGCCGACCGCGCCGGCATCGAGGCGCACCCGGTCGGCGAAGAGCGCTATCGTGCCGCCGAGGGCCAGCAGCGAGCCGGCGAGTTTCCGCGCCGTAATGCGTTCGCCGGGAAGGTACGCTCGTGCCACGAAGAGGGTGATCAGCGGCAGGGTGGCGAAGAGCACGGCCGTGAGGCCACTCTCGATATACTGCTCCGCCCAGTAGATCAGGCCGTAGTCCCCCGCGAACATCAGTAGCCCGACCACCACGACGGCGGTCCACTCGACCATACCTCGCGGCCATCGCACTCGTGACGTGTGGGCCACGGCGGTCATGATCGCGCCGGCGATGAAGAACCGGAGCGCCGCCACGTTGAACGGTCCCAGGTTCCCGTAGCCGATCTTGATGACCATCCACGTCGAGCCCCAGATGAGGCAGAGCAGAGCGTAAGTAGCGGTGCCCCGGCTCTGTGTCACACGACGCCCGAACCCGCGTGGTCCATCCGCCCCATTCTCCATCGGGCTTCTTCACGTCGTTGCACGGGCGCTCCCCGCCGCCTTTCCTCCTTCGAACTGATGAGCTAAAATCGCCCTCGCTTGAGCCTGCTTTCCGGTTCCCGCTTCGGCTCCGTCGGAATCGTCGGGCCGCTCCTTGGCCTCAGCCAGGCGGTTCACCGATTGGTACCCAGAGTCCAGGAACTCAGGCCATGGCCCGGACTGAGCTCCCTTGCGTCCGCTGCATTCTCACGGCTCATAAGGCCGGGCTGGGACGCCGTCGTATGGCGGGTCGCGATAGTGCATCGCCGCCGCATGCGTGACACGACGTTCATCGGCGTTACCGGCAGCGCAGGCAAGACAACCACCAAGTTCATGATCGGCGCCGTTCTGGCCACCCATCAGAAGGGTGGGTTCACGCCCGGTACTCATAACAACACCCGGAGTGCGGCGAGGAGCCTGCTGCGAAAGGCTCGAAAAGGCGATGACTTTCACGTGGTCGAGCTCAGCGCGGGAAAGCGGGGAGCGCTCGACCATCAACTGGCCTTGATACGACCGCGTATCGGCGTCGTCACCAACATCGGCACCGATCACTACGCGGCATATGGATCCATCGAGGCGATCGCCGCCGAGAAGGGAAAGCTGCCGCGATCGCTTCCCGCCGATGGCGTCGCCGTGCTCAACGCCGACGATGCTCGCGTCATGGCGATGCGGGACACCTGTGCATGCCGGGTGATCACCTTCGGGACGGGTCCCGACGCGATGGTCCGCGCGCACAACGTGACCGCTGCATGGCCCGATCGATTGGCATTCGACGTGAGCTACGAAGGCCAGCGCGTTCGGGTGGAGACGCAATTGTGCGGCACCCTGTGGGTCTCGGCTGCGCTGGCGTCGATTGCAACCGGCGTAGCTCTCGGTATCCCCCTCGAGGCGGCAGCGAACGCACTGGCCTCGATCGAACCGAATCCGGGTCGAATGAGCCCGGTGCTGCTACCAGATGGCGTATCAGTCATCCGAGACGACTGGAAAGCCTCCGTCCATAGCATCGCCCCTGCGTTGGAGGTTCTGCGCGGCGCCAGGGCCAAGAGAAAGGTGGCCGTGATCGGCACCATCTCGGACACCATGGGCGATGCGGGACGGACCTACGTGAGCGTCGCCCGTCAAGCGCTCGAGGTCGCCGACCTGGTGTGTTTCGCGGGGCCGCGCGCATTCGCCGCGATGAGAGCGAAGCCGCCCGGCGTCGATGCATCGAGGCTGCACGCCTTCGGCACGGTGCGCGCCGCGAAGGAATTTCTCGACCGGAGGCTGGAACCCGGCGACCTGGTTCTCATCAAAGGTTCAAACCCGGCCGACCACCTGTATCGTGTGGTTCTGGCGAGAACGATGACCGTTGCGTGCTGGAAAACGGCATGCGGAAGGCAGGGATATTGCGACCGGTGCGAGCTCGTATCGACGACGTCCGGCGAACCGTCCGTTACCGCCCAGCCTGTCACCCTGCACGATTCTGACGCCGCCGGCGGCAGCGTGGACGTACTCAGTGACGCGACTGCCCCGGTCATGTTGATCGGGTTGGGGAATCCCGGCGACCATCGCGCGAACACCGCGCACAACATCGGCTTTGCGGTCCTCGACCGATTGGCGGCCGCCCACGGCGCCACGTGGCAGTCGGAACCAGAAGCAGATATCGGTCGGCTGGAATGGGACGGGCACCCAGTGTGGCTGATCAAGCCTCGCGCTCCGATCAATCACTCCGGCACCGCACTCCACGCGCTGTCTCGGCGGCTGGAATTCGGACCCGAGCACTGCATCCTCGTGTACGACGATCTGAATTTACCGCTCGGGATGACGCGGGCGCGAATGCGCGGCAGCGACGGTGGACATCGCGGCGTCCGTTCGATCCTGGAGGCGTTTCAGACCGACCAGTTTCGGCGGGTCAAGCTGGGCGTTAAGGGTCGGTCTACCAGTGCCAGGGGCGGCGTTCTGGCCCAATTCACGCCGGAGGAGCAGGCGATCATGAATGCCGCCGTGGACACGGCGTGCAAGCAACTCGTGGAACTCGTCCGCCAGCACGCGCGCGCACGTTCGTGCCCGTCCCTCAACCGGACTAGTTGTCCGGCAGTGCCAGGCCCGCGCGAGGAACCGTTACCGTAACCGTAAAGGTACTGCCACGAGCGCCGCTGGACTCCAGCAGCAGCTCGCCTCGATACGCTCTCGGCAATCCATCGCGCAGTCCCGGCAGAATCCGCCAACCTGGACCCGCCTCGAACCCTTCCTTCCCTGCTCCGTTCGCATCGAGGGCCGCCGACTCGATCGCCAGCTCGGCGGCGCGAGCCTCCGGACGCGCGGGATGGAGGCCGAATCTCTGTCATCGGCGTGTCATCATTGCTACGACACACTCAATGAATGACTGTCGCCAGAAGATGTCAAATGACTCGCCTCTTGACTCGCTCGTCGCCCTCAAGCGCGCTTACATTTGGAGTGCTGATCTGCTTCGTCCTGACTGCGGCACCGGCCCCTGCGCAAGACCAGGCTATTGATGAGCGGAGCGGCGTCACTGAGCCCGCGGTGTTGCTCCCACAGCCGGACTCGCCGACGGCACCCTCGTTCGCCTTGCCCTTCGGCGCAGAGGGCGATGCGGGAGGTCGGGCGCGGCCCGATTCAGCCCCGCGGTTTTCAATTGACGACTTCGCTCCGGAGCTGCCCGGCGAGGCCGTTGCCGTTCCTGGCGCATCCGTCTCCGGCTTTCGGTTCGCCACACAACCTGCCCAGCCGCCCCCAGAGCCCCCCCACACTGGACTCAAGGCGCTCGCGGTTGAAACCTGGGGTGACTTCAAGGCGTTCCCCGGCCGCCGCTCAACCTGGGTGATTCTTGGAATCGGGGGGGCAGCCGCTGCCGCCGCCCACCCTGTGGACGATGAGGTCAACGCACACCTCCAGGGTTCAGACGCCGCCGCCACCTTCTTCGCGCCGGGCAAGTGGATCGGTAGTGCGTATGTGCAGACAGGGGCCGCCGTCGGCTTGTACGTCATCGGTCGGTACGCCCTTCCGCACGCTGACGGCGAGCGAACCAACAAGGTGTCTCACATCGGTTTCGACATGCTTCGCGCACTGATCGTCTCGCAGGCGTTTACGCAAGCCATCAAGAACACCGTGCGACGCGATCGGCCGACGGGTGTGTGTTGTGCGTTTCCGTCAGGTCATGCCTCGGCGACGTTCGCCACGGCGGCGGTCATCGAGCGCCACTTCGGCTATCGCGGCTCGTGGCCCATGTTTCTCGTCGCCAGTTATGTCGCGACGTCCCGCTTGCACGAGGACCAGCACTGGCTGAGCGACGTGATATTCGGTGCATCCCTGGGTATCGCGAGCGGCTGGACCGTCGTGGGGCGGCACGGCAAGTCCAGTTACGCCGTGATGCCCGTTCCGGTGAGGGGCGGGGTGATGGTCAGCTTCATTCGAGATTCAACGGGCCAGGCAGAGGATCGGCACCATTAGCCCACCGGCTACGGCAGTTCTGCGACCACCGGGTGCCGCGGTTGGTACAGCATCACTTCGAGGCCGCCGGGGAGCTTCATCATCACCGTGATGCCCCATCCTTCGTTTTTCGGCTCACCCGGAATCACGATCCCCTTCGACTTCAATTCCGCCGTCGTGCGCGTGAGGTCGTCGCACATCAGCGTGAAGAGATGCCGCGTGCCGCCCTCATAGGTCGGGCCTTCGGCCGGATGCACGCCCAGCTCGGCGGGCGGCAGGCGGAAGATCAGCCAGCCATCGCCGACGTCAAGATGCTTCCAGCCGAAGACGTCGCGGAAAATCGCGCGTACTTTCTCCGGTTCGGATGTGTAAAGCACCACGTGCGCGCCAGTGATGGCCACGTCGCCTCCAGGAGATCTCGTACAGCGTCGCTGAGCGGCTAGGTGATGCCCAGCACGGCCTTCGACCGATAGAGGTAGTCCATGCGATCGTCCAGCCCGTTGAAGCCGCCGTTCACGGCCTTCGTGACCGCCTTGACGTCGTCCCTGTCGGCGAGCTGGTTGATCTTGCGCTTGTGCCAGTACCAACACGCGACGTCGACGCAGGCAAACGGGTCGGTCGCGATCGCGGTCGGATTGGCGACGTAGTCGATCCCGCAGGCGTTGCTGTACGCCACGTAGTTGGCACGGCCGGTCAGCTGAATGAGGCCGCGGCCCTTGAAGTGCCGGCCATCGCCCACCTGCGTGTTGCCGAGGTCGGTCCGCGCTTCGTATTGCGAACCGTCCGCGATCTCTTCCATGTAAAGGAACGATGCGGTCTCGTGGCCGATCTGTGCGATGAAATGCGCCGCTCGCAGCGGCGTGTCGATTGCGTACTTCTTCATCCCCTGGACCAGCGGTTCATAGCAGCGGTCGATTGTCTCCGGGAGCGCACGGGGCATCACGACCTGCAGCTTCTCTTTGGTCGGCCCGGGCGGCAGCCCGTCGAGCAGTGCTCGAATGGTGGCGTCACCCGGGACAAGCATGCCGTCCGATTCCGCCTGCTTCATCACCATCGTCTCGAACCGCTCGATGGCACCGATGGTGCCTGGCCCGATGCGGCCGTCCGTCCTGAGCGGCTGCGGCTTCGGATCGGGGAACCGGTGACTGTTCATGTTGACGAGAATCTGGACGAGCAGAACGTCGGTCAGATCGTTCCGAGCCATACGGCCAACGCTGCGTGAAATGGGCATGGTTAACGCTCCGCGAAGTGGAAGAAGGCCGATGGTAGCAGGCTTGCCTGTCTGCTCCAGCAGAGACATGAATCTGCTCCCGAGTAGACAAGCAATGACGCGGCTCTCTGCGCACTCTTTCACATGCCTCTCGGTGTAGCCTAGTACGAATGATCCTGGCGCAGGCACTTGGCGAATACGGCCTGGTCTCGGCACTTTCGGAAAGCATTCTGCAGGCTCGCGTCCAGGTGGAGGACACGCTGCGGCACCCGCAGCCGATCCACTACGGCATGGCTGGGCTCGTCGTTGTCATGCTGTGGCTGTTCATGCGACGTCGCTCGTAGGCCGACCTTTCCCGCTCCTCCGCCTTCATGACCGAACGCGAGGCCTTGCGCCTCCTGCATCTGGATAAGGACTGTTCGAAAGACCAGTTGCGGCGCGCCTACCGGGACCTCGTGAAGGTGTGGCATCCGGACCGGTTTCAGTCAGACGCGCAGCTGCGCGCGAAGGCCGAACGCACGCTGCAAAGCATCAACGATGCTTACGCCCTGCTGCAGGGCAGACCGACGAGTCCAGCGTCCGCCTCTGCGGCCGACTCGGACAGCAAGCCAGCATCAGCGACAACGCGCCAGGATTACCGCGCGACCGCAGCCGCCCCACCGGCGCCACCGGCGCCGAGGGCCGGACGGTTTGCGCGCCATCTCGTGGTCGCGGCAGCGATCGGTGCCGCGGTGGGGGTAGCCTTGGCGCTGCTTGCAATCGTGCGATGGGGTGAGGAACCGGCGCCGGCCTCTGACGCCGTCGCGCCCGAAAGGGCCGCGACACCAGGGCCCGCTGATATCGAGTTGAATGCCGGGCCCCGACTGCCCGCGTCCAGGAAGCCCGTCGGCGCCCCACCGCCGGAATCAGGGGCCGACCTGTTGACCGCGCGGGGGCGAGGCACCGGGCAGGTGTCGGCGCGAAACGCCACTGCCTGGGACGCGGCAGTGTTGCTGGATGGGCCCTCGGGGGTGCGGGGATTCTTCCTGCGGCGCGGCGAGCAGGTGACGCTGCTCGACGTGGCGCCTGGAACCTACGGCGTGCGGGTGATGTTCGGCGCGGCGTGGACGGGCCGCGCGTTCGCCCAGGAAGCCAGGTTCTTCCAGCGGGAGCAACCCGTGAGCGTCGTCAGCCGATCCGAGTCGGCCGAGACGAGGGCGCCTCTCATCGTGCTCGATGGCCGCTCGGGAGTGCTGCCGACCACTGCATTCGGGCTGGAATAGTCGCCTCCATGAACGCCGGGGATGACGCGGCTTACAAGCCGGTGAGCTCCGTTGCGAAGAACATGGTCATCCCGCCGCCGCGATCGTCGCGGCCGAGGATGGCGGCGCGGCGGAGGTAATCGTTGTCCGTCAATCCGCGCGTGCCGGTGCTCTCGCAGACGTCCACCAGCCGGCCCTCCGCGCCGGTCCGCGCGAGAATCGCCTGCCAGGCCTTCCAGACCAGCGGCTCATACGTCTCCCGGTCGATCCACCCGTTGCGGATGCCACGCAGCAGTGCCGTCGCAATCATCGCGGTCGCGGAGTATTCCGGATAGGCGCCCGGCCGATCGATGACGTTGCGCCACATCCCGTTCTCGTCCTGGAAGCGCGCGAGCGCCGCCAG
>Ga0207659_10001780_pt1 | contig 12720 bp, 8 predicted proteins | sample KBSM43metaG_FD_184330 | JGI IMG/M metagenome (GOLD analysis project Ga0207659, IMG submission 184330) | Miscanthus rhizosphere microbial communities from Kellogg Biological Station, Michigan, USA - KBS M4-3 metaG (SPAdes) (version 2) | ecosystem: Host-associated > Plants > Roots > Rhizosphere >...
CACGATGGCCCGAACGGGCTTCAATCCTTCCGAGTTCTTTCCACTGAGTCCGTTTGAATTCTATGGAATGTTGAATTTCATGAAGGTTGGAGTCGTCTTCGCGGATGCTCTCACGACGGTGAGCGAGACCTATGCGCAGGAGATTCAGCAGAGCGCGGAATTTGGTTACGCATTGGAAGGCGTGGTGAGGAGTCGACTGGATCCTCCCGTGGGCATTCTGAACGGTATCGACTATGAGGCGTGGAATCCGGCGAGCGATCCGTTTCTCGCGGCTCACTACACGCCGAACGACCTGGAGGGTAAGCGCAAAAACAAACAGGCTGTGCTCCGGGAGTTTGGTCTCGATGAAGCACGGCTCGATCGCCCCCTGCTGGCGGTGATTTCGCGGATCGATGTCCAGAAGGGCATGGACCTTCTTATTGGCGTGTTAGGCGACCTTCTGACGCAGGACGTCACGTTTGTAATGTTAGGCGCCGGAAATAAGGAAACGGAAAGTCAGATCGAGACCATCGTGGCAGCGCATCCCCGCAAGGCCGCACTGAAGCTGGGGTATGACGACAGGCTTGCCCATGTCATCGAAGCAGGCGCCGATATCTTTCTCATGCCTTCCAAGTATGAACCGTGTGGTCTCAACCAGATGTACAGCATGCATTACGGCACCGTACCTGTGGTGCGTACGACTGGCGGCCTTGCAGATACCGTACAGGAATTCGATCCGAATACGGGAAAGGGAACCGGATTTCGTTTCGGCCCCTACGATTCGCTTCATTTTAAGGAAGCCATCAATCGGGCTCTTCGCTACTGGGCAGACAAGCGCGCGTGGCGTCGCATCATAAGTAATGGAATGGAGTGGGATTTCAGCTGGGCTCGATCCGCCCGGCGATACGCGGAACTCTATGAAAAGGTGAGGAGCCGCTACCCGGCATGATCACGATCTTTCGTTACTCTGAGAGCTCCGGATTCGAAGAAACGCACGATCCCGCCTCTCTGTCCGAATCGCCTCCAAAGGGTACATACGTCTGGGTAGATCTGCTGTCGCCAACGCCGGAAGAGGCAGACGTCCTGACCCGCGTCTTCGGTTTTCACCCTTTGGCTGTCGAAGACTGCTGGCATGAGCCGCAGCACTCCAAAGTGGATGATTACGGCAACCATCTGTTTATGGTCGTCCACGGCGTTCGCTACGATGCCGAGCACGATGAATTCAAGACTCATGAATTGAACATCTTTCTCGGAGCATCGTATCTCGTCACATTCCATACGTATCATTCGCGAAGCATTGATGCCGCCAAGGAAAACGTGCGGCGTCATCCGGCCCTGATGATTCGAGGAATGGACTTCGTACTACATCAGGTGGTTGATCGGGTTATTGACAATTACTTCCCCAAGCTGGAAATCCTCGAGGGCAAAATCGACGAACTCGAATCAGAACTCATTGCGGACGTTCGCCCCGAGCTCTTGACCCGGATCTTCGATCTTCGAAGAACCGTTGCGCACTTGAAACGCATCGCAACGCAGGAGCGCGAACTGGTGATCCAGATCAGCCGGGGGGATTTCCCCTTCATCAGTGAGAAGGCGCAGGTCTACTTCAAGGATATCTACGATCATTTGTTCCGGATCGTGGAAGCGGCGGACGGTCATCGGGAAACGCTGAACGTCATGATTCAGGTCTACGTTTCGATGGTTTCGAACCAGCTCAACCACACGATGCGCGTGTTGACTCTGATCGCAACCGTCATGCTTCCGCTCACAGTGATCACGGGGATCTATGGAATGAACTTCGATTTCATGCCCGAACTCCACTGGAAGCTGGGTTATCCGCTGGTTCTCGTCGCGATGCTGCTCGTGAGCGTCGTGATGATCACTTACTTTCGAAAGAGAAACTGGCTTTAGCCCGAAATTCTGTATGCAGGTTTCAGATTTTGGAATTTTTTGTGGCGCCCGAGTGTTGAAGTCACTGAAATCAAACGTCAATGAGATTGGTCTGCATCGTGCTAAGTAAGGAGTCGACTCTTGTTTCGAAGCGGCAACTTTTTCCGAACTGCATCTTGCTTCAGCGAGGTGGAGGGGGAGAGAAGGGGGGAGTCGCTTCGAACAGTCGCTTAACAAATGCCGATGCTTTCGGGGGGAAGCGTCGGCATTTTTTTTGCTCTTCCCTTCGACAAAGTGACAAGATTGTCAGTCGCTTTAACCCGCACGTTTTGCTAAGCTAAAACGACTTTCGAAGTTCTTATACTTCATAGGAGGCAGTATGAGTACGACTGTGAATGGCCCCGGTTCTTCATTAGCGGTGTCGGAGAAGGGCGCAGAGCAGAAAATACCCTACCCTGGGATCCCGACGACTGCTGACGGGGCGGGCATGGTCGTGTGGGTGGAGGTCCATACCACGCAGGGCGCGTGCGCCTATCCGATTACTTCGTCGACCACGATGGGTGGCGGTTATCAGGCCGAAGTAGCCAATGGTAAACACAACCTGTGGGGTGAGGAGCTGGCCTTCATTGAGCCCGAATCCGAACACAGCGCCGCGAGCACCTGCGAGGGCTTTGCGGTCTCCGGAGGGAGAGTGACGAACTTCACTTCCGGGCAGGGCCTCGTTCTGATGAAGGAAGTGCTTTTCACGATTTCAGGAAAGCGCCTGCCGGTCGTGTTCCACATCGGCGCACGTGCCCTGACCTCGCATTCCCTGAACGTTCACACGGGCCACGATGACGTCTATGCGGTCTCTGACTGCGGCTGGGGCGTACTCTACGCTCGCAACGCTCAGGAGGCCGGGGATCTGGCATTGATTGCCCGCCGAACGGCCGAAGATTCCGAAACTCCCTTCCTCAACGTGCAAGACGGTTTTCTTACCACCCACACCATTGAGAACGTACGGCTTCCGGAGCCTGAGTTAATGAAGCTATTTCTCGGGCATCCGGGCGCGAAGCTTCGCAATCTGATGGATCCGCGTGTGCCGTTGATGTCGGGAGTGGTCCAGAACCAGGATAGCTACATGAAGGGCAAGATTGCCCAGCGTAAGTACTACGACCGTGTGCTTCCGACGTTGAAGTCCGTCATGGACGAATACGGCCGTTTGACCGGCCGCAAGTACGACGTCGTGATGCCTTATCGTCTGGATGACGCCGAGTATGCCATTGTGGGATCCGGTTGCATGATGGAAACGGCAGAGGCTGCCGTGGACTATATCCGAGAACACATGGGAGTAAAGGTCGGCCTTCTACACCTCACGTCTTTCCGCCCATTCCCCTCCATCGAAATCGTCGAGGCTCTGCGCCATGTGAAAGCACTCGCGGTACTCGAACGGCTCGATATCCCCATGATGCAGTCGAACCCTCAATTGGCGGAGATCAAGGCGGCATTTGCGGATGCCGCGTCAGGCACGCCGGGTTATCCGGAGATTTCAAGAGTGCCGCGGTTCTTTGGGGGATCCGCAGGATTGGGCAGCCGTGATATTCGCGCGGGAGATTTCATCGCTGTCGTCGACAACATGCTCAGCAAGAGTCCCAGAACGTACTTCACACTGGGAATCAAGCATGAGCTGGCGCTCCCGATAACCAACGATCCTGACGTTCGTGGAGAGGGATCCTTCTCCATGCGCGGTCACTCGGTTGGCGGCTATGGTTCGGTAACAACGAATAAGGTCATCGCGACGATCGCGGGTGAAGTTTTCGGTATGGACGTACAGGCCTATCCCAAGTATGGATCAGAGAAGAAGGGCCTTCCGACGACCTATTACCTGACGATTGCCAAGGAACACATTCGAGTGCATTCGGAACTTGAGCATGTGGAATTCATTCCGCTTAACGACGTCAATGCCTTCAACCTCGAGAATCCGCTGGCCGGATTGTCGAAAGGCGGAATGGTGTTCGTCCAGAGCCAGAAGACGGACCCGGCCGAAATCTGGTCGGCGATTCCCGCCTGGGCGAGACGGGAACTGGTCGAGAAGGATGCTCGAGTCTTTGCCCTGGATACAGTGGCTATCGCCCGCGAGGTATCTTCGCTCGCAGATTTACAACAACGCATGCAGGGAATAGTCTTGCTGGGAGTGTTTCTACGAGTGACGCCCTTCCAAACCCAGCACGCCATCAGCGATGAAGTGCTGTTCCGGGGCGTTGAAAAATCGCTGCGAAAATACTTCGGCAAGCGTGGTGAACAGGTCGTGCAGGACAACCTCAAGGCTGTCTCGCGCGGCTTCAGAGAATCTATTGAAATTCCGCGCGAGGCGATGACGTTGCCTGCCAGCGCGAAAACGAATTAACGGAGGCTGAATAGAAGTGGAACCAATCGAGTTGACTGTCGACCAGATTAAAGAAGACATTCGCTTGAATGTCGTCGACTTTGAGGATTTCAATTCCCGCGTCGTTGGTGCTTATAACGACGGCAGCGCGGAAAAGGGCCTTGTTGCCGATGACCAGCTCGCGCGAAGCGTCATTCCCGGCGGCACCGGCGCCCTCCGCGATTTCAGCTACATCGCCCCCGACATCCCGGCATTCATCGCCGAGAATTGTGTCGGCTGCATGGAATGCGTGACGCAATGCCCGGACACCGCGATTCTAGGTAAGGTCATTGAACCGGGAGTTCTCGAACAGAACCTTAGCCAGATCAGCGATCCCACCGAACGCGAGACCATGGCGGCACAGTGGGCGACGACCAACAAGTACTTCAATGTGCTGGAAAAGAAGGGCGTCGGGGGCGGAAAGTTCGGAATCTTCATCGATCCGAGCAAGTGCAAAGGCTGCGCGGAATGCGTCGATGCATGCGGCGATCACGACGCGCTCAAGATGATCCGGAAGGACGACCAGAATCTTGACTGGTACAAGCGCGCGTGGACTCACTACACGTCAACACCCGAAACACCCGGCAAATACATTAACGAGAAGGCTCTGGCCGACATGATGCTCGCGGAGCGCGCTTTGCTTTACGTCGGTGGCGCCGGTTCGTGCATGGGTTGCGGTGAAGCCACGGCTCTCCGCATGATGCTCGCTGCGACCGGTTTCGTTTACGGCAGGGAAAACATCGGCATGGTGGCGGCAACGGGCTGCAACACCGTTTACACCTCGACCTATCCCTACAATCCTTACATCGTTTCCTGGACGAACTCTCTGTTTGAGAATGCTCCCGCCGATGCCATGGGCGTGCGTGCTCGCTGGGATCAGTTGGGATGGAAGAACAAGAGACTTTGGATCGTGGGCGGTGACGGAGCCATGCTGGATATTGGCTTCCAGTCGCTCTCGAGAATGTTCGCAGCGGGAGTGGATATTAAGGTTCTGGTTCTCGATACACAGGTTTACTCGAACACCGGCGGACAGACCTCAACCGGTTCCTTCAAGGGCCAGGACGCGAAGATGAGCTTCCACGGCAAGGTCATCGACGGTAAGAAGGAAAACCGCAAGGAGATCGCCAACATCGCCCTGATGCACAAGGATGTGTATGTGGCGCAGACCACCTGCGCGCACATCAATCACTTCTACAAGGCGATCATGGAGGCCAACGAATACCCGGGGCCTGCCATCGTGAACGTCTTCACGACCTGTCAGCCCGAACACGGCGTGGCCGATAACATGGCCGAACACCAGGCGAAGCTGGCGGCCGACTCCCGCTCTTTCCCGGTCTTCATCTACGATCCACGGAAAGGGAAGCGCATCAAGGAACGTCTGAGTCTCGCCGGTAATCCCAACATGAAGGAAGACTGGTACGTGAACCCGAAGACGGGCGAACCTGTGGACTTCGTCACCTTTGCCCGGACCGAAGGCCGTTTCGCGAAACACTTCGATAAGCAGGGCAACCCTTCAGCGACGCTGCTTTCGGCCAAACAGGATCGGCTGGAGAACTGGAATCTGCTCCAGGAACTGGCGGGAATAAAGTAATCGCTAGTTGATTTCTGAAGGCCCGTGTCGCTCAAACGGACGACGCGGGCCTTTTCCTTTTCCGGGTTGAACTACCCTACCAGATTGCGTAAAAGCGATAGTATTGAAGCTTGAAGAACTGCTCCATGACTTCCTGAATTCCGTGCCAGGTGTTTGTCCAGTTTTCCGGTGTTGTTGTGCCCATCGTTGGCACGCAACCCACGCGGATGCCCGAAGGTATGAAGACGGTGTTATAGATCAGAGCGGACCTCCGGCTGCGGAAACCAGGTGCAACCACGATGACGGATCGGATACCCCGTTGGATCAGGAAGTCGCGAATCTGCCTGGCGGCATTCAAGCTTATAGGTTCGTCGCGATTGGGTACGGCCACGGGTTCAATATCCGGTAGCCTTGCCATCCGTGCCATGGCTTTTGCAAAGACCAGCTGATAGGAATTGGATAAGTCCTCCTCTCTCACGCCGATCATGGGTACGAGAGCTCTCGGGGCAACGGCAGCCCGGCGCAAGGCTTCGGCGCGTTCGAACACTAAATAGTCCGAATCGAAATTCTCGAGAAGCAGGGCATCGCTCGGACCGCTTGTCTCCGCACACACCAGGCTCTGTGCAAGCTTCAGGGACCAGATCTTCCGAGTTGATGCAAAGGCGATAACCAGCAGGAGGAGGGCGGCCAGTTTAAACTTCCATGTGGTCTTCCAGACTTCCTTTCGATAGAAGAAGTGGTGTTGCCAAGCTTTCCGCGATACAGCGCTTCGTATCATTCTTGAAACATGCCTCATCGAGAGTATAGCGGCAGGTGGTCTGGTGCCGGGGAGGTGTCGGGCTCTCGGAGGTTCTAATCCTCACCCCGCGATCAAGGGGGGCTGAAATGAGCAGCCTACGTATTTCGGCTTTTGGAAGTGTATAGAATTCCGACAGTTTCACCTCCAAGTGTGAAAGGGGTGCAGGATGAATGACCTGTGGTGACTTGGGGCACCCTAGCGCTGCAGGTGTCGGTTAAGCTTACAGTTCTAAGCGGGTGAAGCCGATATAACTCACTAAATAATAAAGACTTACTAAGGCAATCAAGTTGCTCATTTAGTCGCACGCCACCTTGGGTTAACTACTCGGGGTAAGCAAGGACCGCTAACGGCGTAAAGAAGGGATGACTGACTGAATGCTTCTGAAAAACTCCACTAAATTCTTGATGATTCTCGCCTTATTTGTCTTGCTGGGCGCAGCTGTGCCAGCCCAGGCGGAATCTATGACCCTTGTTTTGAACGGCTCATCGCAAGGAACCTTCAGTTGTTCTGGTGCAAATGGTTGTTTCGGCAATGACATCACACTTGCCGTTACGGGCGCTGGGACGAATTGGACGGTATCTTATTCGATCAACACCACCGGGAACACGAATGCGGGCGCTGGAATTGGCGCTGTGTCGTGGATCCTGAACGGCTTTTCCTACGACGATCCTGATGTAACTCTGACAGCCGCACCGGGCACCGCCGCGACATGGACGGAAGCCGCAGGCCCCGCAAGCGCGGGCGGTGGTGGCTGCAACGATGTTTCAGCGAACTCCGTCTGTGCGTTTGATACATCTGCAATCACTCTCGGCACACTCCTGAACGCAAGTCCTCTCAACGGTCCCACCTATACCTGGACGTGGACAATCACGGATCAGACCTTTGGTGGATTCGACGAAAGTACTCACGTTCAGGCCCTGTTCGGCAACCTGGACGCCGACTGTTCTCCAAAGTGCTTCGATGGAACGGGTCTGATCTCGACCTCACCCACGAGAGCTCCTGAACCCACTACAGTGACGCTGTTGGGTATCGGGTTTGGCGTAGCAGCTGTCGTTCGTCGTCGCATGCAATCCTAAAAGGACGTGACCAACCGCAAAAAGGCTGAGGGGTTAGCCTCAGCCTTTTTGTATTCACCCTTCAATTGTGCCGCACGAGGCGTGCAATCGCTGCAAGCCGTGACATACAATCCCCGGTCATGAAAACAACGGCCCTCTTCGTTGGATTCCTCGTGCTGTTTTCCATGCTTCTGGTCGCTCCAGCCGAAGTTCCCGAAGATCGGGGAGCGATGGGGTTATCCCAGGTCCTTAATCGCCTGGATGTCATCGCGAGCGTGCTCCACACGGGGGCTCATCCCGATGATGAAAACAGCGCGCTCCTGGCTGCTCTGTCGCGAGGAAAGGGTGCTCGTGTGGCTTACCTCTCAGCCACTCGAGGTGACGGCGGTCAAAACCTGCTTGGCACCGAGCTATTTGAAGCCCTGGGTGTGATACGGACGGAGGAACTCCTCGCTGCAAGGCGCGCAGACCACGGTCTGCAGTTCTTTACTCCGGTCTACGAGTTTGGTTTTTCCAAGAGCGCCGACGAAGCCTTCGAAAAATGGGGCAAAGAAGCGATGCTGGGAGATTTTGTTCGCGTGATCCGGCAATTTCGTCCTGAGATTATCGTGTCACGCTTCCGTGGAACGACCGCCGATGGGCACGGTCATCATCAGGCTGCGGGCATCATCACGCAGGAAGCTTTCAAGGTTGCCGCCGATCCGGCACGCTTTCCGGAATATGGAAAGCCATGGCAGGCAAAGAAGCTCTATTTGAATGGAGGCGGCGGAGGTGGAGGGCAGGGCAACGCTCAAAATCCAGCGGCAGTTCCCGCGCCGGTCTCCATTACAGTAAGCACCGGAGATTTTGATCTCGCCCTCGGGCGATCCTACTCCGAGATTGCATCGGAAGGACGAAGTCTTCACCGCTCACAGGGGCAGGGGTCGGTTCAGAATCGAGGGCCAAGCAGCACCAGCCTGCAGCTGGTGCAGAAAAGCGTGGATGTCGCCGACAGCGCGGACCTTTTCACGGGCGTTCTCTACAAACTGCCTGACCTCGTAGCGCTCGAACCCGCGCTCGGCACAGACCTCAGCCAGCTCGAACAACGGATCACCGCAATCCGCCAGAAGGCAAACCTCACCAGGCCCTCGGATCTTGTGGCGGACCTGATCACCGCCTTCAAGCAGCTCCAGCAGATTCGCGCTCGCACCGCAAATGAGCACAGCAAGTTTCTTCTTCAACAGAAAGAAGGGGACTTCCAGGAAGCCATCAGGCTCTCGGCCGGGCTGGTCCTTGATGTGTTGGCTGACGATGAGACGGTGGTACCCGGGCAGCAGTTCCGGGCGACCGTCAGCATTGTCAACGGTGGACCGTTTACGTATTCGGGAGCTTCAGTAAACTTCGATCTTCCGGCGGGCTGGGAAGCCACTCTTCAGCCACCTCAGCCGGAGGGACAAGGTGGTGGCCGCGGAGGTCGTGGCGGAGCTGCGGGCCAGGGTGGTGGGGCACGAGGAGGTGGCCCGCGTGGCGGTGCGCCAAACACTGCACCTGTCCAGCCCGGCGTTGTTTCTCCCGGACAGAAGTACGACCAGGTCTACATGATCAAGGTTCCGGCGAGTGCAAGCTTCACTCAGCCCTATTGGCTGCGAGAGACCCGCAGGGGTGACCGCTTTGTGTGGCCCGAGGGATCCGCCGTTAACATGCCCTTTGATCCGGCATTGCTGATGACGCATGCGAGCGTGAATTACGATGGCGCATCGCTCGTTTTGGACAAGCACGCCGAGTTTCGATCCAGCGATCGCATGTATGGCGAAGAACGCGCCGACATCAAAGTCATGCCCGCGCTTTCCGTTCGCATCTCTCCGGATGTCGCAGTGATTCCACTGGGTGGCAAGCGACAGAAGGAATTCACGGTCAGTATTGAGAATCAGAGCACGACTGCCGTTGATGGCGATGTCCGGCTGGTCGTTCCGCAAGGATGGACCGTAACGCCGGCCACTCACGCGGTGAAGTTTACGCGGCAGAGCGAGAAAACATCCGTTCAGTTTATGGTGGCAGCGCCGGCCGCCGGCGGAGACTTCAAGGTCCGCGCGACAGCCCGCATTGGCACGGAGGAATTCAAATCCGGATATACGGTTGTTGCGTACCCGCACATTGGAGCTCACTACCTTTATGCGCCCGCGGAATCCACTGTTGAAGTTTTCGATGTGAAGACCGGCATCAGTTCGCTCGGGTATATCGAGGGCGTGGGCGACACGGTTCCTGACGCACTCCGGCAACTGGGAATCAATGTGACGATGCTCACCCCGGAGGATTTGGCGACGGGCGATCTTTCGAAGTATCCGACGATCGTTCTCGGAGTCCGGGCTTATTCGGCTCGCGATGACGTGCGCAGCTACAACAAGCGTTTGCTCGACTACGTTTCCAACGGCGGCAATCTGGTCGTGCAGTACAACCGCAGCGAGGATGTGGGGAATCTCCAGTTCGGGCCTTATCCCTTCACGATCAACAACAATGATCGCGTCACGAAGGAAGAGGCGCCGGTGAAGGTGCTTCAACCTTCCCATCCTGTTTTCAATGTCCCGAATAAGATTGCTTCGAGCGATTTCGATGGCTGGGTGCAAGAGAGAGGCACGTACTTCATGCGGACGTGGGATCCACGATACACCCCTCTTCTGGAAAGCGGCGATCCCGGGGAGATGCCGTTGCAGGGCGGTCTGGTCACGGTGAAGTATGGGAAGGGCACCTATACCTACACCGGCTATGTGTTCTTTCGAGAACTCCCCGCGGGTATCAAGGGCGCCTATCGGCTCTTCGCCAACCTCGTCAGCCTCGAAAACTAGGTGACCGTAGGCCCTTGGGCACCGCAAGCGGGCATAGGAGGTGGGATCCCTGAAACCTTCAGGCGGCGTAATTTACCCTCCTGAAAAGAGGGGCGGCTGCGCCTAGTAAGAAAATGCAACGCTACCTCAGCAAGGCGCAGCCGGTTCGCTGGAGTGTCTGACCTGCCCCGTCGAGCCGATTTCTTAAGGTAGCGTTGCATTTGCTTGATCGGCGCGCCGACCCCTCCTTATGAGGGGCGTTTTTGCCGTTTGGGCGATGAACTTGTTCCTGCAATGGCTGGAACCCCAAAGGCCATCGGCATCGTCCACGCGTACCTCGCCGGGCTGTGTTCGCAGCCCCGATTTCTTGCGTCACGGAAGTTCCCTGGTCCCGTTTCTGGTGGTAGACTGAGCGCATGTTTGCCAGAGCTAAATACCTCCCGGTTTTGATTTTGGGTCTGGCTGTCTCAGCTCACGCTCAACTCAGCCAGGACGCGCGATTCGCAATTGTCGGTTCCCTGATCGCAACCGAGGGTGCGGCTCGAATTCCCATGCCACTGGGGAAGAATGGAGTCGAACTTTCGGCGAACGGAGACATCAGTCGAGACAAGCTTCAGAAGGAACTTGCTGAAAACAGTCAGGCCATTCTTCCGGGCAAGATTGTGACCATCACGTCGATCGAGTTCAACGACAAGTCCATCGAATTTGAAATCGATGGAGGCGGCAGCAAGAAGAAGAACATCCTGTCGAACATTCAGATTGGCGTTGGCGGGGCTACAACTTCCGACCAGAAGAAAGAAACTCCGGCCGCCAGAGGTTCCAAGGTGACTCTTCTCTTTCAGGAGAAGCTGCCCAAGGAAATGGAGCCGGCAGCGATCAAGGATCTTTTGAATCCCGTTCTGGATTTCAGCAAGCAAAGCCTTACAAAGACCGGGATCGAGGCGCTCCCTCCCGAGTTCCAGGAGGCGGTGAAGGTCAAGGAAGCCCGCATCGGCATGGATCCCAATACGGTTCTCCTTGCGCTCGGCCAGCCCAACAAAAGGATTTCTGAAAAGAACGGGGAAGGTGTCGAGCAGGAAGACTGGGTCTACAACGGCCGCGGCCGCCGCACGACGTTTGTCACCTTCGAAAAGGAAATTGTTGTCAAGATCACGGAGTACTAGCTGCTGGATTGCATTGCTGGTATGGATTCTCGTGATTTTCTTCTTCTCGACAGACTCTTTTTCCAGCGGAGAAACCTCACGCATCATCGCTCCCGTGCTGAAGTTCCTTTTCCCATTTCTGTCAGCCGAACAACTGCACGTGGCACATGTGATCTGCAGGAAGGCCGGCCATGTTCTCGAGTATTTCGTTCTGGGCGTTCTGGCGTGGAGGGCGACCACCTCAACACCGTACGCACGGTTCAGGCCGGAGCTTCTGACAGTGGGGCTCGTTTTGGCTGTGGCGTTGAGCGACGAGTTCCATCAGTCCTTTGTTCCGTCGCGAACCAGCGCGCTCGGCGATGTGGGCTTCGACTTTCTCGGTGGCGTGATCGGCTTGCTCCTGATGCTAAGGCTCCGAAATGAACCCCGGGCTTTACCTTCACATTCCGTTCTGTGAGCAGCGCTGCTACTACTGCGCTTTCACGGTTGCTGTAACTCCCGAGCACACCTTTGAGCCCTACGTGGATCGCCTTGTTCGTGAGATCGCACTCTCCGGATTCGATCGCGACCCGTGTACTGTCTATTTCGGAGGCGGAACGCCTTCGCTTATCAATTCAGAACTCCTCGGCCGCGTTCTAAAGGCTCTGCCCCGCGTGCCTGAGGAAGTCAGCATCGAGGTGAACCCAGGGACTCTCTCTGACACCAAAGTTCAACACTACAAGGATCTCGGCATCTCGCGAATCAGCCTCGGCGCCCAATCACTCGAAGATGAAGATCTCGAACGAGCGGGGCGCCTTCACAGGGCGACGGCGGTCTTCTCGGATTTTGAGATGTTGCGGCGACAGGGATTCACGAATATCAATCTCGATCTGATTGCGGGACTTCCTGGCCAGCAAATACAGACCTGGACCCGCAATCTCGATCGCGTCATCGAGCTTCGGCCCGAACATATTTCCATTTACATGCTCGACCAGGAGGAACGCAGCGCCTGGGCCAGGCTTCCTGCCGGGGTTCCGGAAGAGAGCGATTTCGCTGCGTTCTACTCTCTCGCGGAATCGAAACTCGACGCGCACGGCTACG
>Ga0207659_10001787_pt1 | contig 12706 bp, 2 predicted proteins | sample KBSM43metaG_FD_184330 | JGI IMG/M metagenome (GOLD analysis project Ga0207659, IMG submission 184330) | Miscanthus rhizosphere microbial communities from Kellogg Biological Station, Michigan, USA - KBS M4-3 metaG (SPAdes) (version 2) | ecosystem: Host-associated > Plants > Roots > Rhizosphere >...
CGACGATGGCGAACTGTCCGATGGCGAATTCATCGCCGTTGCGTACGACGACCAGGAACGGCCGGGGCACGCCGGCGGTCGGGAATGCTTTGCGAAGCGACAACAAGCCGGCCGGCGTGACAGTCACGCTGTCGTCGTCGACCACGGCGAAGAAGAGGGAGGTCGAGGTGACGTCGGTCTCACCGCTGCCGCTGAGCCGCGTGACGCGCAGCGGGACGTCGGTGCCTACGTTGAGGAAGTAGCTGCCGTCCGCCGCGCGAACGCGCAGGCTGCTTGTCGTGTCGAGCTCGGGGATGAACAGTTCCTCGCGGGCGACTAGTGACTCCACGGCCATCGGGCGGGCCATCGTTTTCAGCTCGGCGGCCCCGGGCGTCAGCGCGCACAAAAGATTCGCGCCGATGCGAGTGGCGACCGCGAGGCGGGGAATCCATTTTTGGGCAACGCCGTTCGCAAAGTCCCCGATCTCGCCGGCATCGCGGATCTCATCGAAGCATCCGGGGATGGCATCGATGAGCGGCTGGTGCTCCTCCTCTGTAATCGGCTCGCCGGTTTGGCGGCAGTGCTGGTAAAAGCCGGGGAAGAGCTCCGTGAAGAAGTGGACGGCTCCGGCAAACGGAGCGCAGAGCTCCGCGGCGTTGATGCCGAAGTTTCCGGTCAACGGGATCCAGTCCGGGATGTCGTCGCAGGAGTTCTGGACGGGGTTGTTGCCGATGTTGCCGGCGATCCGGCTCAGCATGCCTTCGACGAAGGGATTCGAGGGGCACGCGTCGTTGGCGAGGCAGGCGAGCTGGTGGGCCAGCACGACAGCGGCCGTCCCCACCTTCGCTTCGTAGTCGCTGTGTAGATCGTTCTTGATCTCGTCGCAGTCCGGTTCGTCCGGCTCCTCGGCCGGCGGCTCGCTGTTGCCCGACGTTCCCGGCTGCGTGCCATGCCATCCCGGCGCGAGGATGCCCACGCCCGGATCGGTGCAGACCAGCGTGCCGTCGGCGGAGACGGTCATCGGGCCGACGATCTCGAAGTGACCGGTGTCGTGGTTGAAGCTCCAGAGCGCGCTCTGCGCGCCCGGCGCGAGAGTCGCGCCGTTGGCGTTGGGCAGGTTCGGGAAGCAGGCCGGCACGGGCTTGTCGAAGTTCTGCGCACCGTCGGTCTGCACGGTGATCACGATCGGGAAGGCCAAGCCGGGCGGAAGAGGCTCGGGCAGGCGGTCCGGCGGCACGGGCGCGATGCCGACGCGGCCGCCGCGGCTGCCGTCGTCGGAGTAGAGCGCGTCCGCCGGAACGATGATCTTCACGCCGGCGAATTGCGGGAACTGCGCGAGCACGGCCGGCGGCAGGGTGATGGTGGTGTCGCTCGTGCGGCTGACCGGTTGCAGCGTGCCGGTCACGATCAGCGGCAGGAAGATGTCGCCGATGTTCCGGGTCTCGCCGGCCACGGATGACCATAGCTTGCCGACGGTCGGGTAGTAGTCGCCGGGATCGATGTTGTTCGTGGCCGTGCGCCCGTCGATGTGCACGAAGAAGTTGCCGACCGGCGCGGGATCGAGACAGAAATTTCCGAGCGAATTGGTGGTGGTGCGGAGCGTCGTCTCGATTCCGTCCACGGTGATGGTCACGTTCTGCAGCGGGACGTTGATCGACGTCAGGCCGTTGGGGGCGAGACGCGAGGCGAAGACGCGGCCGCAGACTTTGGTGTTCGGCAGCGTGGTGAGGGTGACCGTGTCGAAGTCGACGGTTCGGGTGCCGCCCTCGATGCCGTCGCCGTCGCCGTCGATGGGCGCGTCGAACGCGTCGCGCAGCGAGTCGCCGACGAGCGTGACCCTCACGCGCGCGCTGGAGGGAAGATCCCGGTCGTAGAAGAGCGTGATGGTCTTGCGGTCGGGTGCGACGTGAATCCGCGCGCCGAGGCGGGCGCCGCCCTGCTCGGCGAAGACGTCGTTGTCGGTCACGGTCTCGTTCGCGGCCAGCGCGCTCGAGAGGCGGAAGATCGTCTCTCGCGTCAACGCCACGCTGGCCTCGCCGTCGCTCGGCGAGGTGGTCACCGTCGCCGGCGGCGTGTAGAGGCCGCAATCGACGCCGTTGTGATCGGCGCCGGTCACGGTGATCACGCCGCTCCGGCCGGTGATGGTGTCGGCGTCACTGTCGATGGCGTCATCGGCCACTGCGTGGGTCGTCGTGAATGCGTAGCCGTCCGGCGGATTGAATTCGACGATGTAATCGCCGGACGCGACGTCGTTGAAGTGATACGCGCCGGCAACGTTCGTCGTGGTTATGGCGACGACGCCACCGCCGGTGGTGAGGAGGCGGACGGAGACGCCGGTGACACCGAGCTCGGAGTCGCCCTGGACGCCGTCGCGATCGGCGTCTCGCCAGACGTAATTGCCGATCGAGCCGCGCGTGGTCTTCACCACGAACGGAAGCGCGTTCGAGGCGCCCCCGCCCGGAGCCGGATTGACCGCCTTCAGCATCAGTGTTGCAGCCGTGGTGAGCTCCGCCGCCGGGATGAGCGCGGTCAACTGCGTCGCGCTCACGAACTGCGTGGCCAGCGACGTCGTGCCCAGGACGGCCGTCGCGCCGGGGACGAAGTTCAAGCCGGTGAGGACGATCGATGTCGCCGCGCTGCCGGCCGTGACCTCGGATGGGGCGATGGACGTCAGCAGGGGCACGGGGTTGTCGACGATGAACGCATCCGCGGCGACGACCGCGCCGCCGCGCGTCTCGACGCGGATCGGATGCGGGCCGGCCGCCAGCTGCGGAATGATGATCGTGAGCGAGGTCGCCGTCGCGGCGCTGACCGTGACCGGCTGGCCGCCGACGGTGACGCGATTGCGGTCCGGCGAGGCGGCGTCGAAGTTCGTGCCGTTGATCGTGACGACCGTTCCCGGAAGCCCGTGCGTCGGAGTGAAGCTCGTGATCGCCGGTGGAAAGAGTGTGGTGAATGCGCTCATCGTCACCGGGAGCGCGTTGCCGGCGAGATCGCGCACGCCGTCGAGGGTCACGGTGTACGTCGTACCCGAGAGCAGAAGCGCCGGCGGCGCGAGGAATGCGTAAAGGCCGTCCGCGGCGACGGTGATCGTCGCCGGAACGGCCGCGGTGCCGATCGTCAGCCGCGCGGTTTGGGCGTTGAGCGACGACGGCACGACCGGCTCGGAGAAGCGGACGGCCACGACGATGTTGCGATCGACGCCGGTCGCGCCGTTCGCGGGGGAGAACGCCGCGGCGGTCGGCGCGGTCGCATCTTCCGCGGGAGGTCCGATCAGCTCCGTGTTCGCGGTTGGGCCGCCGGCGCTGTCGCCGCCGGCGACGAGGATCTCGCCGGACGCGAGCAGCGTCGCGGTGTGATTGGCGCGGGCGACACGCAACGTCACGGCCGATGCCGTGAAGGCGTTCGCCTTGAAGGTCTCCATCGACGCGAGCACGCCGCTGGCGCCGCGGCCGCCGGCGATCAACACGCCGCCGTCGGGCAGCAGCGTCGCGCTGTGCTCCGCGCGTGCGGTGCTCATCGCCGCCGCGAGCAGCGTACTCGTCCCGGTGACGGGATTGACGATCTCCGCGCTGGCGAGAAGGCCGTCGGCATTCCGTCCGCCGGCGATGAGGACCGTGCCGTCGGGCCGCACTGTCGCGGTGTGGTTCGAGCGCGGCACGCTGAGCGCGTTCGGGAGAAAGCGGAACGTCGCCGTCGCGGGATCGTAGAGCGCGCCGGTGAGCGGATCGCGTGTCGGATCGAACGCCTCGGACGCCGAGACGGTATTGCCCGAGGCGTCGATGCCGCCGAGGATCAGGATGCGTCCATCGGGAAGCACGGAGGCGGTGGCGCCGGAGCGCGTGATCTGCGTTGTCGACGCGAGCGCGGTGAAGGCCTTGCTTACATGGCCGTACAGTTCGGCGGTATTCAGCGTGGCGCTGCCGTCGGCGCCGCCGACGAGGAGCGTCTGCGGCCGGGCCAGCGTCGCCGCCGCGTGGTCTTTGCGGCTGGCCCTCATCGCCCCTGCGAGCGCGGACGTTGTCAACGCCGCGCCGTCGAAGATCTCCGCCGTTCCGTCGCCTGCGATGAGGACGGTGTCATCGCCGAGGAGCGTGGCCGTGTGGCCGGAGCGCGCTCGGGTCAGATCGGCGAGAGCAATGACGCCGGAGATAGTCAGCGTGAAGTGCGAATCGGGGACGCTGATGAGCCGCACCTCGAGCGTGTGCGCGCCCGCGGCCAGCGTCAGCGGCCTGTCGATCGTCGCCGCCGTGCCCGAGAAGTCGTTCTGGTGGACGACCTCCTGCCCGTCGATGGACACCGCGGCTGAGTTGACGCGCTTCGAGCCGTCCACATCGCCGTTGGAGATTTGCAGCGAGTACGGCGCACCGACGATGGGCGCGATGCCGAACGTGCGCGTGAAGACGGTCGGCTCGCCCGTCGCGCGGACGAACTTCTCCGGCCCGAACACCGCGCGCGACTGATTGGCGCTGTAGGCGGGTTGGGTGGTGGTGAGGAGGAAGAGGACGAGAAGAAGCGACTGCCAGAGCTGCAGACTCTGCCGCGCAAAGACGCGCATGCGTTCCCCCTGTGGTTGGTGTACGTGGCCCGAGTCAGATTGAAGGAATTAGGGGGAGCCTACCATAAGTAAAAACGGGCCGACCTCCTACTCCGATTGGAGCGCCTGCGGCAGCTCATTGCTTTCCTCGGCATCCTGAGGACGTTTTTCTGCAACTCACCGGACGCAGTCTGCGAGAGTGAATTGAATGCAACCGACGACCATGCCTAAGTTGTCCGCGCTTCTCTGGCGCCAGTTCAAGATCGAGTGGCGGCTCTACGTGCGCGATCGCGCGGCGATGTTCTGGACGTTCGCCTTTCCGCTGCTCATGCTCTTCGGCTTCGGAGTGATCTTCCGTTCCGACGGCCGGCCGGCGCTGACGCTCGTGCGTATCGCACCGGCGCACGAGACGGCGCGCGATCAGGCGTTCCTCAAGGCGCTCCAGGAAGCGCGGCTGAACGTCGTCACTCTCGATGCGAAGCAGGCCGAGGAGCGATGGAAGAAAGGGGAGACGACCGCGCAGGTCGAGAGCGTAGGGAATGGATACCGGATCCACCTCAACAGCTACCTGCTCGCGCAGGGACAGGTGGTCGCTCTTGCCGCAAGCCAGGCGTTTCTCGTGGCGCAGGCCCGGGTCAGCGGCGCCGCGGAGCCGGAGCGGATTCCGATGGTGATCGAGAGCCCGGGTCACGCGCACGCGACGAACTACGCCGCGTTCCTCGTGCCGGGACTGGTCGGGCTGAATCTGCTCAGCACCGGTCTCTTTGCCGTCGGCATGGTCACCGTGGCGTACCGCGAGAAGGGGAAGTACCGCCGCCTCGCGGTGACTCCACTTCCGAAATGGGTCTTCCTGGCCGGGCAGATCCTGCAGCGCGTGACGTCCGTGCTTCTCCAGACCCTGTTGCTGCTGCTCGCGGCCTGGCTCGGCTTCCACATCACGAACCAGGGCTCGTACCTCGTTTTCACCGCGCTCGTCGTCTTCGGAACGGCGACATTCATTGCCATGGGCTTCGCGCTCTCGAGCTTCGCCTCGACGGTCGAGACGTACGGCGCGGTCTCGAATCTCGCGTTCTTCCCGATGATGCTGCTCTCCGGCGTCTACTTCCGCCTCGACAGCGCGCCGCAGTGGATTCAGAAGGCGGTCCTGATCCTCCCGCTCTCCCCGTTCCTGCGAGCCCTGCGCGCCGTCTACAACGACGGCGCCACCCTGCACGGCCACGTCGCCGGCCTGACCATCCTCGCCGCATGGGCCGTGCTGTCGTTCGTGTTCGCGGTGAAACGATTCCGGTGGGTGTGAAGCCCCTCACACTGCCACCGCTCTCCCGTCGAAGCGCGTGAGCCTGAATCCGCCGAAGTCCTCGTGCCAGCAGGCGCGGAGGTCTTCGAGCACGCTGAGCGCTACTTCCTCGCCCAGGCGGAGGCCGGCCAGGCCGTCGCTGCGCCAGTGCACGCCGGCGGCGTCGCGGCCGAAGGCGATGTTGGTGGCCAGCTTGTCGAGCTCTCCACCGACGGTGAGCGGGCCGCTGCGGTAGGGCTGGAGACTGACGCCGTCCGGGGAGACGACGACCGGGTCGTCGATGGGGAAGTTCTCGTCGAAGAAGGCCTTGAGCACGGTCGTGCAGGCGCCGGCGATGACGGCGTGGCCGGCGGGGTAGGCCGGATGCAGCGGCGCTCCCTCGGCATAGGCCTGGGGCAGGAGGTACGTGCCGTGGGCCCCGGCGGTGAGGTCGAGCACGGGCGAGGCGAGGATCTCGTCGTGCAGCGGGTAGCGCGCCGCGCCGGTGCGGTGTTGATGCACGCGCCCTCCGAATTCCTCGGGGCGCAGGCGGCGATGGACGAGCCACTTGTGGTACCAGCTCGCCGTCAGCGCGTGATGCGCGACCCGGGTCACGAGGTCGAGGGCCTGAGCCACGCCGAAGGTGACGAAGCCGGTCTGGGTCCTGGAGCCGCGGTAGGGGTTGGCTGGGTCCCACGGCGCGCCCTTGTAGACGTACTGCGAGTCGGTCGTGCGCTGCATGCCGAAGAGGATCAGGCAGGCGGTCTCGAAGGCCTGGTAGGTGAAGTCGAGTTGTACGTAGGCGGCGAGGTCGCGCAGGGTGCGGATGTGGCGATAGGCGGAGGCATGCTTGAGCGTCTCCGCGGCGCCGTTCTGCACGGCCAGCCAGTCGTCGTAGCGGGTCAGGTAGTCGAGTCCGGCGGTGGCCGTGCGCACGTGCTGCACGAGACGGATCGCGCCGTACGGCACTTCCTTCCAGAGGAACTGCGAGAGGTACGGCCCGGTGAGGTCGCCCTTGGTGGCGCCGCGAAAGATCGTCTGCGGCGTGACTCGGCCATTCTCCTTTGGCGCGCCGTACGCGGAGAGGCGCGACAGATCGTCGGCCGCGCGTGCGATCAGCGGATGGCTCTCGTACTCCGCGAACGGGACGTCGCGCGTCGCGGCCATCCAGTACAGCTCGCAGGCCTCGGCGGCCTGCTCCGCGGAGGCGAAGGCCGGAGCGGGCGCGCAGGTCGTACAGTGCGGGTCGAGGCCCTCCAGAGTGAATGCGAGCGAGGCCTGCGGGTTGACGAGGCGCAGTGCGCCGCCCATGCCGATCGCATCGAAGTCCGCGCGCTGGCCGCTGCGCAGCGCCGTCAGCATCGCGGCGTAGGCCGCGGGCTCGACCTCGCCGCGCGCGTCGTGCCGCAGACCTTTGCTGAAGCTGCCGATGCGCGAGGGGTAGCGCTCCTCGTCGCCGTTGTCCGCGCCGGTGGGAAGCGAGTGATCGCGCTGGCAGCGTGCCGCCTCGACGCGGATGCGGTAGGCCTTCTCCGCGCGGGTCAGCGGGGCGGTGGGTTTCGCCCGCAGGGGGAGCGCGGACGTCACGGCCGCGGCGGCGGTGCCTTTCAGAAGCGAACGTCGATCGAGCTTGTTCATTCGGGGACCACCGTGAGTGTCAGTTTGTCGGTTGCGTAGGTGGGCTGGAGCTTCTTCCCGCCGCCGATGCTCGTGCCGTTGATGGTGAGGAACGTGCCGGTGCGCGAGGTCCAGGTCATCACGTCGAAGGCGTCGCCGAGGTTCGGGACGTAGCCGCCGGTGAGGGTGAGGTTCAGCGTGCCATCGAGCGTGGTGTTCGTGACCGCGAGCCGGTCATAGGCCGTGCCGGCGGCGAGGCCGCCGATCTCGATGGCGACGATGCCGGCCGGCGCTTGCGTGACGTTCTGAATGGTCAGGATGCCCGGCGAGAGGCCGGGCGCGATGGTTCCGGCGTTGGATAGCGCGCCTGTGACGAATGTGATCGAGCCGTCGCCGCGGATCGTACCGGCGGCGGCGTTCTGGAACGACGTGCCGGCGTACGTGAGCGCGGTCGAGACTTCGACCGTCCCCTGGTTGATCAGATTTCCGGTGATCGTCCGAGTGCCGCCGCTGCCGGTGCGGATCTCGATCCTGCCCGTGTTCGTCAGCGCACCGCTGCCGATGGTCAGGTTCGAGGCGAGGGTCGAGTCGCCGCTCTCGAGCCGGAGCGTGCCGGCGTTCGTGAGACCGCTCGGCGCGGTCAGGGTGGTGTGGCCGCCGGCCGAGCTGCCGCGCACCCAGAGCAGCTGGCCCGGGGCGATCGTGCCGGTGACCTGCGGCGCGGCGGTGACGACGAACGTGGCGGGATCGGTCGAGCCGCCGAGGTTCAAGAGGCCGCTGAAGATCGTCACCGGAGCTGTGATCGGACCGCCGTTGTAGTCGAAGGTCATGCTCTGCAGCGCCAGCGAGCCCGGACCGTTGATCGAGCCGCCGTTCTGGCGGAGCACGTTGGGCGCTCCGGTGATCGTGAGCGACTGGCCGGAGGCGATGTTCATCGTGCTGTTGTTGGTGAGCGTGCCGAGGAGCGAGGCGTTGAGGTTGATGTTCAGCGTGCCGTTGTTGGTGAATGTGCCGCTCAAGGTGCGCGCGCCGCCGGTGCCGGCGTTCAGGTTGATCGTCGCGCCGGCGGCGTTGATCACCGTGCCGGTGACGTTCGACGAGAACGTTCCGTCCGAGGTCTCCGCGCGCAGCGTGCCCTGGTTGGTCAGCGTCCCAACGGTCGTCAGCGTGGCGTTACTGAAGGTCCCGCCGTTGATCCAGACGGTCTGCAGCGGGGAGATGATGCCGGAGGCTCGACACAAGGTCCCGATCATCCGGAAGCTGGCCGCGCCGGCTGCGGTCAGCGCGAGCTTGCTGTTGCCGAGGAGTGGCGAGTTGCCGGTGATGGTGCCGCCGGCAAAGTTGAAGTCTCCCTGGCCCAGCTCGTACGCGCCGTTCAACGCCAACGTCCCGGCGTTCTGATTCCACGTCGGAATGGCGCCGCCGTTCGGGGCGTGGCTGAGCGTCTGCGACGCGGCGACGTTGACCGTGCCGTTGTTGTTCATCGCTCCAGCCAATGTCGTCGTGAGGTTCACGTTGATGATGCCGTTGTTCGTGACGGTGCCGGTGAGTTGGCGCAAGCCGCCGCTGCCGGCGTTGATTTGAACGACGCCGCCGAAGTCGTTGGTGAAGCTGCCGGTGAGGTTCGATGAGAAATTCGAGTCCGTGCTCTCCAGACGCAGCGTACCGTTGTTTTTGAAGCCCGCCGCGGCGGTGATCGTCGCGTTGCCGCCGAGGGTGCTGCCGTGGATCCAGACCGTCTGCGCCGGAGCGAGCGTGCCGGTGAGGACGCCGCCGGGGAGGAAGGCGCCGGGGGCGCCCATCATGTCGAACGTGCCCACGCCGGTCGATCCCGGCCCGATGGTGAGACTCGTCGTAAACAGCCGCGGCGGGACGCCTTCCACCGTGCCTCCGTTGAAGAAGAAGGTGGAGTCTCGCATTTCGAAGATGCCGGCGTTGTCGATCTTCCCCGACGTCTGCGTGAACCAGGCGAACCTTGTGATCGTGAGCTTGCGCGAGGCGGCGACGTTCACCGTCCCCTCGTTGGCGAAGGTCGGAACGGTGAGGTCGGAGCTCACGTTCAGGGTGCCGCGGTTGGTGAAGGGCAGCCCCGAGATCGTCCGCTGACCGCCCGAGCCGGCGGCGACCTCGATGGTTCCGGAGCTGGCGTTGACGAAGTTGTTGCCGAATACGTTGATCTCGCTGTCGAACGCCGAGTCGGTGCTCTCCAGGCGCAGCAGGCCTCCGTTGACGAAGCCGCCGCTCGCGGCGACCCTGGTGTGTCCGCCGATGCTACTGCCGCGGATCGAGACCGTCTGGCCGGGCGAGGACTTGCCGCTGAGACGCGCGTTCGGACCGGTGAGGATGAAGCTCGCCGCGCCGGTGGCAAGTGGACCGAAGGCCACTCCGGCGTTGACCAGCAGCGGTGCGGTGGCGACGGTTCCGCCGTCGAAGTTGAACTGTCCGAAGTCGAGGCGCAGCAGTCCCGGGCCGCCGATCGTTCCGGCCTCGAGCTGGACGAGACCGGCCGGGACGGTCAACTGCTGGCCCGCGGCAATGGTCACCGTTCCGGTGTTCGAGAGCAGGCCGGCGAACGTGCCGCCGAGGTTGACGTCGAAGGTGCCGGAGCTCTGCAGCAGCGCGGCGTCGATGCGCCGCTCGCCGCCCGAGCCGTTGTTGAATCGAATCGCGCCGCGGTTGAGGAGCGTGCCCGCAGGCATGGCGATGCGCGAGGAGAGGTTCGAGTCGGTGCTCTCGACGCGGATCGTGCCGGCGTTGTCGAGCAGCTCGGTGACCGTGAGGGCAACGTTGCCATTCGCGGAGTTGCCGCGCACCCACAGCGTTGGGGTGCTGCCCGTGCCGCCGACATAGAGCTTCCCGGCCTCGGCGTTGCGGCTGATGGTGACCGTGTAGTTGCCGGCAAGCGTGATCCGGGCGGTGTCGGCGGGTCCCGGCACGACTCCTTCGTTCCAGTTCGCCGCGGTGTGCCAATCGCCGCCTGCGGGATTGATCCACACCAGCGGGCCGCGGATGCGGAAGGTCCAGACGTAGTCGGCGCCGACCGGATTGCCGTGAAGGTCTTTCACCGTCGCGCTGATCACGGCGCGGTAGGTGTCGATCGGCAGCGGCGAGGGGAACGTGAGAAATGCGCGGTTGCTGTCGTCGCGGTAGCTGACGACGCCGCCGGTGATCAAAACATCATCGCCCGTGCCGATCGCGAGGTCCGGACCGGAGCCGAAGAGGCGGAACGAGGCATTGGTCAGCGTCGCGGCGTCGATCGGCTCGCTGAACGTGGCCGAGGCCGCGGAGACGGTGCCGAACGCCGCGCCGGAGTTGTTCGCCGGCGCTACCGCGGTCACGGCCGGCGGCGTGGCGTCGGTGGTCAGCGTGATCGTCTGCTCCTGCGTGCAAACGCGGTTGCCGCCGGTGTCGCTGACGCACGCGCGCATGCGGAACGACGGCTGCTGGCTCATCAGCGGAGTAATGAAGCGGTGCTCGAACGGGAAGTTGCCGTCCACCGTGCGCACGCCGTCGATGAAGAACTCGACGTTGCGCACCTGCACGTCATCGGTGGTCAGCGCGGTCACGCGCATGGCCTTCCCTTCTTCCGCTCCACCCTCCTCGCCGGGGAAAAGGACGAAGTTCGATTGGAGATTGAGCGTGGGCGGCGAGCTGCCGACGTCCATGGACATGTAGTTCATCACCTGCAGGCCGGACAGACCGTCGGCGGCGTAGGCCAGGCCGTTGTAGATGGTGATGGCGCGCGTCTGACCCGGCGTCGGCAGGATGGTGATGAAGAAACCGGTCCGGCCGGGAAGGGTGGCGTAGAGGTAAACGTCGTGCGTGCCGTCATCGCGCGGGTTGACGCCCACCGCGGCCACGCCGCGGCCATTGCCGTTGGAGACGATCTGCTTGAACGAGCTCGGTCCGTGGTCCCGCGCCGCCTCCCCCAGTTGCAGGAAGCTCGTGTCGAACGCGTCGTAGCCCACGTACGAGGTCACGTAGACCTCGTTCCCGCCGGCGAAGATCCGGCGCCGCCTGGTCAGGGCGTCGGGGGGATAGGTGAGCGTGATCGCGGTGTAGAACTGCAGCGAGGAGAGCTCGTAGAAGCGCAACTGGTTGTAGGTGGCGACGTACAGCATCTCGCGGTCGATGCCCACGTCGTGAACCGAGCCGAGGCCGGTGATCTCCCGGAGCACCGAGCCGCTGGCGAGGTCGATGAGCGCGACGCGCCCCGCGTCGGTGCCGGCGTAGGCCACGCCCGCGGAAACGGCCACGCACTGGGTGTTGCCGATCAGCGGCACCTGGCGCACGAGCTGCGCGTTCGTCGGGTCGGAGACATCGATGATGGCCAAGCCCTGCGCGCCGTCGGCCACGGCGAGCATCCGTCCGCCGAGGGCCACTTGCTGCGCGTCGCCCGGCGTGTCGATCTGGGCGATCACGGTCGGAGTCATGCCGTTGAAGACATTGAAGAGCGCCACGCCGGCGGTCGAAGTGGCCACGGCGACGAGATCATCGAGCGCGGTCACGTCGACGGCGTTGCCGGGCGTGGGGGCGGTGGCGATGATGCCCGTGCCGGCCATGCGGCCGTCGAGCGGGTCGGTTCCCTGCTCGAGCTCCGCGCCGTCCTTGATGCCGTCGCCGTCGGTGTCCGGATTGTTCGGATTCGTTCCGATCACCGCCTCGCCGTCATCGGGGATGCCGTCGTTGTCGGCGTCGCCTGCGGTCGAGGGAGCGAGGAAGGCGATGGGGATGTTCGTGCGCGAGCCGCTGCCGCCGCTGGAGAAGTCCACCGAGGCGATGGTCTTCTCCCTGGCGTTGTAGTACGCGCCGCGGTAGCGCTGGTTCGGAGCGAGGATGATGTTGTCCACCGTCCCCTCGGGCGTAGTCATGGCGCGAAGGATGATGTTCGTGGCGAGGTTGGTGATCGAGTAGTGCAGCGCCGTGCGGGTGCGGGTGAGCTCGTGCGTGGAAGAGCGCAGGGGGTTGAAGCCATAAAGGAGCTCGCTGGAGTCGTCGATCCGGTCGCCGTCGCTGTCGGCCAGGCGCGGATTCAGGCTGGAAGCGGTCTCCTCGAGATCGGAGATGCCGTCGGAGTCGAGATCGGAGGCGTGTCCGTTGAAGACCAGAGGATCGGTCCCCACGCGCTGCTCGGCCGAGTCCACGATTCCGTCGGCGTCGGAGTCGGCGTCGACGATGGCGAACTGTCCGATGGCGAATTCATCGCCGTTGCGTACGACGACCAGGAACGGCCGGGGCACGCCGGCGGTCGGGAATGCTTTGCGAAGCGACAACAAGCCGGCCGGCGTGACAGTCAC
>Ga0207659_10001789_pt1 | contig 12705 bp, 9 predicted proteins | sample KBSM43metaG_FD_184330 | JGI IMG/M metagenome (GOLD analysis project Ga0207659, IMG submission 184330) | Miscanthus rhizosphere microbial communities from Kellogg Biological Station, Michigan, USA - KBS M4-3 metaG (SPAdes) (version 2) | ecosystem: Host-associated > Plants > Roots > Rhizosphere >...
TCTCGCCAAGACCCTGCTCATCTACACCATCTCGAAGGTGCTCGACCTCAAGTTCTCGCGCATCCAGTTCACGCCCGACCTGATGCCGTCCGACATCACCGGCACCGACCTGGTGCAGGAAGACGCCACCACCGGCCGGCGCCAGATGGTGTTCGCGCCCGGGCCGATCTTCGCCAACATCGTCCTGGCCGACGAGATCAACCGCACGCCGCCCAAGACACAGTCGGCGCTGCTCGAGGCGATGCAGGAGCACCGCGTCACGATCCAGGGCCGCACCTACCAGCTCGCCGAGCCCTTCTACGTGTTCGCGACGCAGAACCCGATCGAGCTCGAAGGCACCTATCCGCTGCCCGAGGCCCAGCTCGACCGCTTCATGTTCCACATCATCATCGAGCACCCGCCGTACGACGAGGAGATCGAGGTGGTGCGGACGACGACGGCGATTCTCGCGCCCGAGTTCAACCGGCCGATCTCCGGCGACGACCTCGTCGCCTTCCAGCGCCTGGTGCGCAAGGTGCCGGTGGCCGAGCCGGTGATGCGGCACGCGCTCGACATCGTGCGCGCCAGCCGGCCGAAAGACGGCACCGCTCCCGACCTGGTGAAGAAGTTCGTCGCGTTCGGCGCCAGCGTCCGCGCGGCGCAGTATCTGGTGCTCGGCGGCAAGGCGCGGGCGCTCACGAGCGGGCGCTACCACGTGAGCTTCGAGGACATCCGCGCCCTGACGCACCCGGTGCTGCGCCATCGCATCATCACCAACTTCCACGCCCAGTCCGAAGGCGTGACCAGCGACGACGTCGTCGACCGCCTCCTGCAGGCGGTGCCGTTGCCGCGCTCGGGGATGTAGTGGCCGCCGGGATATAGACGTGTCCACCGAGACTCACGCAATTCCCGGCGCGCGCTTCATGGACCCGAAGGTCCTGGCGCGCATCGGGAACCTGGAACTCGTGTCGAAGGCCGTCGTCGACGGCTTCATCAACGGCCTCCACAAGGCGCCGTACTTCGGCGCGTCCGTCGACTTCGCGGAGCATCGGGGCTACGTGCCCGGCGACGACATCCGCCGCATGGACTGGCGGGTCTGGGCCCGTACCGACCGCTACTACATCAAGGAGTACGAAGCCGAGTCGAACATGAACTTCAACGTCCTGCTCGACGTGTCGAAGTCCATGGACTACGGCGGCAAGGGGATCAAGAAGATCGACTACGCGCGCATCATCGCCGCCTGCCTCACCAGCCTGGTGAGCCACCAGCGCGACCGCGTCGGCATGGCCGCCTTCGATTCCGACATCGTCGAGTACGTGCCGCCGTCGGCCAAGCACATGGAGACCGTGCTGCATGTCCTCGACCGCCTCAAGCCAGGACGGCCGGGCAGCCTCAAGGAGCCGCTGCACAAGCTGGCGGAGCATTACGGCCGCCGCGGCATCCTGGTGCTCATCTCGGACTTCTACGAAGACCCGGAAACCGTGATCGAAGCCGTGAAGCCGCTGCGCTTCCGCGGCAACGACATCATGGTCATCCACGTCCTCGACAAAGACGAGCTGGACTTCGGCTTTGCCGACGCCTCGCCCTTCGAAGACCTCGAGACCGGCGAGCAGGTGCCGGTGGTGCCCGACTCGCTGCGGAAGGAATACCGGGCGATGGTGCAGGCGCACATTGCGGCGCTCACGCAGAGCTTCTCGAAGGTCGGGGTCGACTACGCGATGTTCGACACGTCCCAGCCGCTTGACTACGTGCTGTTCCGCTACCTGAGCGCGAGATCGCGCCGCCTCAGGAAACGGTAACAATAGGCCTTCGATGTCCTTCCTCGCGCCGCTGTTCTTCGTCGCGCTCGCCGGGCTGGCGATTCCCGTGCTCCTGCACCTGACGCAGAAGGAGAAGAAGGAGGTCGTCTACTTCCCGTCGCTGATGTTCGTGCGGAAGATCCCGTACCAGGCCTCGCGTCGGCGGCGCATCCAGCACTGGTTCCTGCTCATGCTGCGCCTGGGGGCGCTGGCGCTCATCATCCTGGCGTTTGCGCGGCCGCTGCTGACACGGCCCGACGCGCCGGTGGCGCTGGGGCAGGGGGCGCGGGAAGTGGTGGTGCTGCTCGACACCAGCTACAGCATGGGCTATGGCCCCCGTTGGGCGGCCGCCACCGAGGCCGCGCGCGGTGTGGTGTCGCGGCTCGGCGCATCGGACCGCGCCTCGGTCGTCACCTTCGGCTCGGGCACGGAGATCCTGCTGCGCAACACGTCCGAGAAGAGCGCGCTCAACAGCGCCATCGCCTCGGCCAAGCCCGGCGCGTCGGCGACACGCTACGCGCCCGCGCTCAAGGTAGCGGGAAGCCTGCTGGCCGAGTCGCAGCTGCCTCGTCGCGAAGTGGTGCTCATCAGCGACTTCCAGCGCTCGGGCTGGCGCGGGCAGGAAGGGACGGCGCTGCCGGCCGGCGCCACGCTCACGCCGGTCCCGATTCAGGGAACGGCGACGCAGGCGAACCTGAGCGTCACCGCCGTGTCGCTGCAGCGCTCGCGCTTCGCCAACCAAGAGCGCGTCACGGTGACGGCCGGAATTACCAACCGGTCCGAGTCGGCGGTGTCGAACCAGCCGGTCACGCTCGAAGCCGGCGGCCTGCAGGTGTCGAGCAAGACGTTCAGCGTGGACGGCGGCGCCAGCACCTCGGTGAGCTTCGACCCGGTCACGATCAGCGGCCGCAATTACAAGGGCACGGTACGGCTCGGCGCCGACGCGCTGGCGGCCGACAACGCGTTCCATTTCGTGGTGTCGCCGTCCGAGCCGGTGCGCGTGACCCTGGTGGACCGGGACAGTTCGGCCACCGGCCTCTACCTCGCGCAGGCGCTCGCGATTGGGGATTCGCCGAAGTTCGAGTCCGTCACGCGCCAGCCCGAGAACCTCAGCGACGACGACCTGCGCCGCACCTCGCTCGTGGTGCTCAACGACACGCCGGTGTCGACGCCGCTCGCCCGCCGGCTGCTCAAGTTCGTCGATCAGGGCGGGGGGATGCTGGTGGCCGCCGGTGCCCGCGCCACCTGGCCGCGCGACGTGGATCTGCTGCCGGCCAGCATCGGCAACCCCGTGGACCGGACCCGGGGGGAGCCTGCTCGCGTCGGTGGCGTCGAGTACGGCCATCCGGTGTTCGAGACCTTCAGGGCGCCGCGCAGCGGCGACTTCCTGGCCGTCCGGGTCTACGGCTACCGCAACCTCGGCCCGGTCATCGGGGCGCAGGTGCTGGCCCGGTTCGATGCCGGGGCGCCGGCAGTGCTTGAGCGCCGGGTGGGCGCCGGGCGGGTGCTGATGTGGGCCTCCACGCTGGATCAGACCTGGACGGATCTGCCGATCCGCCCCCTGTTCCTGCCGTTCATCCACCGGGCAGCCACCCACCTGGTGGCGTACGTCCCATCCCAGCCGTGGTCCACCGTGGGCCAGATCCTGGATACCTCGCGGGCCGGAGCCCACAAAGGCCAGAGCGTGCCGACCCTCGTGTTGACCCCATCGGGCACTCGGCTCCCCGTGAGCGGCGACGGCACCGAGGTGATCGAGTTGGCGGAGCAGGGATTTTACGAGCTCCGCGGCGACGCCAACGCGTCGAGCGACGTGGCCGTGGTGGCCAGTAACGTCGACCCGGCCGAGGCCGACCTGACGCCCATGGACCCCGGAGACGTCGTGGCGGCCAGCACCGGTGAGTCCCAGTCCGACGCCGTCCAAACGGCGGCGGCGCCGCAGACGCCCGAGAGCCGGGAGCGGAGCCAGCGGCTCTGGTGGTACCTCCTCTGCCTGGGTGCCGCCCTGCTGGCGGCCGAAACCTTCGTCTCCAACCGGCTGAAGGTGTAGAAGGTCTAACTGTCGGTGCCGAGGGCGCCCCACCGAACTGGCGAATGAGCGGGCCCCTCAACCCAGACTGTTAACCATCCTCGACGGGATCGGGCGTATCCTGATCGGAACACCGGCCGTGGCACCGGTCGGCGCCGTCAAACCACACGGGGGCCTCATGCTCGAGCACGTGCGACGCTCTGCGCAGCCGACCGAACTCCTCGACATCATTGCCCAGGTACGCCGGCGCTGGCGTATGAAGCTGGCCTTGCGCGGCGCGGTATGGGTCGTGGCAGTGGCGCTGCTCCTCGTCGTGGCGGCGACTTACGGCATCGAGTGGGCGCGCTCGAGCGGATTGTCCATCCTGGTGTCGCGCGTCGGCCTGTCGGTCGTGCTGCTCGCCTCCGTGCTGTGGTTCATCGTGCGGCCGCTGCGCCGCCGGGTCACCGACGACCAGGTCGCCCTGTATCTCGAAGAGCACGAACCCTCGCTCCAGGCCACGCTGGTGAGCGCGGTCGAGGCCAGCCGGACGGGTCACGGCGAGTCGGCCGCCCTCATCCGGCGCGTCGTCGAGCAGGCGATCGCCGCCTGCCAGCGGGCCAACGCCCCGCGCACGGTCGAATCCAAGCCGCTCCGCCGCTACGGCGTCGTCCTCGCCGGGGTCGCAGCGGTCGCCGTGCTGGCCGTCCTGGTCGGCCCGGCCTTCATCCGGCAAGGGCTGTCGGCCTTGTTCCTGATGCCGCAGGCCGAGGCGGCCGCGCGCTACCGCATCCAGGTGACGCCCGGCAGCTCCACCGTGCCGAAGGGCTCCGATCAGACGGTGGCCGCCACCCTGCTCGGGTTCGACGCCGAAGACGCCAACCTCATGGTGCGCCGCACGGCGGACGGCAAGTTCGAGCCGCTGCCGCTGGCCCGCACGGAAAGCGGAACCTACGAGGGGCTGCTCTTCGACATCAACGGGCCGCTCGACTACTTCGTCGAGGCCGATGGAGTGCGCTCGGAGACCTATTCGATGAAGGTGGTCGAGGTGCCATACGTGCAGCGCCTCGAGCTCGAGTTCATCTACCCGGCCTACACCGGCCTCGAGCCGCAGAAGATCGAGGACGGCGGCGACATCGCCGTCCTGCGCGGCGCCACCGTGAAAGTGCACGTGATCCCGACGATGAAGACGCCCGCCGGGCGCCTGATCGTCGACGACGCGCAGCAGGTGCCGCTCGTGTCGCAGCCCGACGGCACGCTCCTCGCGAGCTTCGTGGCCGACAAGGACGGCGCCTACGTCGTGCAGCTCCAGGCGCCCACCGGCGAGTTCGTGGTGGGGTCGCCGAAGTACACCATCGACGTGCTCGACGACGGCGCCCCCACGGTGTCGTTCGTGCGCCCGGGCCGTGACACTACGGCGTCGTCGGTGGAGGAAGTGTTCGTCGAGGCCAAGGCCGTGGACGACTATGGCGTCCGCAACCTGGAGCTGGTGTACTCGGTGAACGGTGCGGCCGAAAAGGTGGTACCGCTCTTTCAAGGGAAGAACCGCCTGTCAGAGGTGACGGCCGGGCACACGTTCTATCTCGAAGAGCTGAACCTGCAGGTGGGCGACTCGGTGTCGTACTACGCTCGCGCCATGGACAACGACGCCGCCGGCGGCCCGTCCAAGCGCGCGTCGAGCGACCTCTACTTCGTGCGCATCCGCCCGTTCAACAAGGACTTCCGTCAGGCGCAGTCGCAGGGCGGCGGCGGTGGCGGCGGGGGTGGCGGGGGCGGACAGATCGAGGCGCTCTCCGAGCAGCAGCGCCAGATCATTTCGGCCACCTTCAACGTGCAGCGGGACCGCCGCAACGTCACGTCGGCGAAGCTGAAGCAGAGCTCCACGGTGGTCGCCCTGTCGCAGTCACGGCTGCGCGAGCAGGTCGAGGGCATGCTGACGCGCATGAACAGCCAGCTCGTCGAGCGGGATCCGAAGTTCCAGAAGATCGCGGAACTCCTGCCCGAGGCCGTCAAGTACATGCAGGACGCCGAGGCAAAGCTGACCGCGGTGAACGTCGATGCGGCGCTCCCGATCGAGAACAAGGCGCTCCAGGCGCTGCAGAAGGCCGAGGAAGAGTTCGAGCTGCAGGTGTCGGCCGGCCAGCAGGGTGGCGGCGGCGGCGGGGGCGGCGGCGGAGCCATGCAGCAGGAGCTGTCGGAGCTCTTCGACCAGGATCTCGACAAGATCGCCAGCCGCTACGAGACGCAGAACCAGGCGATGCAGCAGCAGGGCGACCGCGAGGTGGACGAGCTGCTGGAGAAGCTGAAGGAGCTGGCGCGCCGGCAGGAACAGGAAGCCGAGCGGCAGCGGCGCCGCGCCCTCGAGGGCGGCCAGCAGGCTGGTGGGGGCGGCAGCGGCGGCGGCAGCAGCAGCGCGCAGCAGCGGGCGCTGGCCGACCAGGTGGAAGAAGCGGCGCGCCGTCTCGAGCGGCTCGCGCGTGAAGAGGAGCGGCAGGACCTGCTCGACTCCGCGCGCCAGATGCGCGAGGCCGCCGACGCCATGCGCAAGGCCGCCGCGGGCGGCGACGCCAACGCTGCGGCGCAGGCGCAGGCCGCGCTCGAGCGGCTGCGAGAGACCGAGCGCCGCCTGCAGGGCGGCAAGGCGGAGCGCGCCGAGCGTGACGTCGAGAACGCCAAGGCGCAGGCCGAAGACATCGCGCGGCGGCAGCAGGAGATCGCGGAGGCCGCCAAGCGCCTGGCTCCGAACGGCAGCGGCGAACGCGCTCAGCAGGCGCGTCAGCTGAGTGAGAAGAAGGACGCGCTCGAGGCCAAGCTCGGCGAGCTCGAGTCGTCACTCGATCGCGCCGCGCGCGATGCGTCGAGTGATGAGAAGGCCGCGTCGCGCAAGCTGTCCGAGGCGGCCGGCGCGGTGCGCGACAACCGGCTGCGCGACAAGGTGCGCTTCTCGAAGTCGCTCGTCGGCCGCGGCCGCTCGCAGGACGACATCAACACGATGGAAGGTGACATTACCAGCGGGATCGACGACGTCCGGCGCCGGCTCGATGAAGCGCGGCAGGCGCTCGGGCAGGGCGCGCCGGGCGACAAGAAGGACCAGGCGCTCGACCGGGCCCGGCGGCTCGCCCGCAACCTCGACTCGCTGCAGGAGCGCACGAAAGAACGTGCGCAGGCCGGGCAGCAGGGCCAGAACGGCCGCGAGGGCGAGCGCGGCGAGGGTCAGCAGGCGCGCAACAACCAGGGCCAGGGCCAGGGCCAGGGCCAGGGCGAGCAAGGTCAGGGAAAGGGCCAAGGCCAGGGCCAGGGCCAGGGCCAGGGACAGCAGGGTGAAGGCGGCCAGGGCGGCCAGGGCCAGAACGGCCAGGGCGGCGGCGAAGGTGGGCAGTCCAACGGCTTCGGCGATCGGACCGGCGAGTTCAACGGTGCCGAGCGCGGCGGCATCGGCGGCTACAACGGCTCCTGGGGCGGCTGGTGGGATGGCCGCCGGCTCTCGGCCGAGGACATCCGCCAGCTGCGCAACGAGGCGCGTCAGTATTCGAACGATGCGCGCGATCTGCGCGGCGTGCTGCGCGGCGAGAGTATCGACGCCAACCAGCTCGACGAGGTGATCTCGAAGCTCCGCGAGCTCGAGGACGACCGTGCGTATCAGGACGTGAATGAGCTCGCGCGGCTGCAGGCGTTCGTCGCCGAGGGTCTCAAGCGCTTCGAGTTCGGTCTCCGCCGCAAGGTCGAAGGCGACGCCAGCGCCGCGGCCCTCTCCGGCTCGGACGACGTGCCGACCGAGTTCAAGACGCTCGTCGAACAATACTATCGGTCGCTGGCGCGGTCGGGTCGGTGACACGCCGGGCCGTGCTCGTTGCCGCGCTCGTCCTCGGCATGGCGGGCGCGGCGGCGGCACAGTTCGGTGGCGGCGGGTTCGGCTTCGGTCCGCGATTTGTTCCCGCACGATTTCCCGACGCCGACACCTTCGGCCACGGCTTCGTCTTCTGCCGCGGCGTCTATCGTAGCGACCGCCGCGAGGCCGGCGGCACCGGCTGGTCCACCGACTATCCCGACGCCGAGCTCAATTTTTCGATCCGCCTCTCCGAGCTGACCAAGACGCGCATCAACCGTGGCGCCGACGGCAAGCCGGTGCACGTCACCGTGCGCCTCACCGACGACGCGCTCTTCAAGTGCCCGTACCTCCACATGGAGGACGTGGGCACGATGGCGTTGAGCGACGAAGAGGTGCTGAAGCTGCGCGAGTACCTGCTCAAGGGCGGCTTCCTCTGGGTGGACGACTACTGGGGCGAGTACGCCTGGGACCAGTGGACGGAGCAGATCGGGCGTGTGCTGCCGCCAGCCGAGTTCCCGATTGCGGACCTGCCGCTCGAGCACCCGATCTGGCAGTCGCAGTTCCAGCTCAAGGAGCTGCCGCAGATTCCCGCCATTCAGTCCTGGTACCGCATCTCGCACGACACCTCCGAGCGCGGCGAGGAGAGCCGCGTCCCGCACTTCCGCGGCATCACCGACAGCAAGGGCCGCGTCTTCGTGGTGATGACGCACAACACCGACATCTCCGACGCCTGGGAGCGCGAGGGCGAAGACCCGCGCTACTTCTACCAGTTCTCGCCCAAGGGCTACGGCGTCGGCATCGACGTGATGCTGTACGCGATGACTCATTAGGCAGGTGGGCAGGTACGCAGGTGGGCAGGTGGGGCGTGTCGTCGTGGGGGCCGGCTTCAGCCGGCCCGACCAGCGAAAAGTGAACCCAATCAATCTCCGCGACAAGCTCGCGAAATTCTCCGAACACTGGTCGCCGCGCGTGGTCGCGGAGATGAACGACTACCAGTTCAAGCTGGTGAAGCTGCAGGGCGAGTTCGTGTGGCACGACCACGCGCACACCGACGAGGCGTTCCTGGTGATCGACGGGGAGATGGAGATCGGCTTCCGCGACCGCACGGTCAGGCTGCGGGCCGGCGAGCTGTTCGTGGTACCGAAGGGCGTGGAGCACATCACCCGGGCGGCGCATGAGTGCCACGCGCTGATCATCGAGCCGCGCGGCGTGGTGAACACCGGCGCGGCGGGCGGCAGCCTCACCGCACAGAACGACGTCTGGGCGTAGCCGTCATCTTCGTGCGCCGCCTCGACGCGGCAACAGATCGCGCGCCAGCCTCAGAAGGGTTCGCCTCTCTCCCTGCGCCTCGATCTCGCGCAGCAGCGCCTCGAACTTGTCGCGAGGCTCGCCGGTCCAGCCGTTGATCCCGAGCGTCGACAGCACGGCGAAGTGAAGCGCCGCGCCGGTCATCAGCAGCAGAGCGAAGATGGTATAGGCCCACGCGCGCCCCAGGCTCTCGGTTAAGACGAGCGCCAGCGCCACCAGGACGGCAATCTTGGCGAGACGTCGCCACGCCGGCTTGTGCCGTTCGAAGCGGCCGAACGCCACCGTAAGCACGACGCACAACGTCGTGAACCCCGCCACGTCGAACCAGAGGGAGTCGGTTCTCATTTCCTACCTGCTCACCTGCCTACCTGCCCACCGGCCTGAGGATTCCACTTGTTGTTCTCGCAGTGGTTCTCCAGCAGGTCGGTGTCGGCGAGCAGGACGAACTTGACGGTAGCGGACCACGGGCGCGTGAACGTCTTCGGGTCGTCGAACGAGAACTCGATGTCCATGTGCCCGAAGTCGTGGCGGCGGAGCCGCTCGGTCGTGCGTAGCGCGTCGCTGTGCGGCGTGCCGCCGGCGTCGAGCCACGACTTGTCGTTGAAGCCGGTGCTCTCGATCACGAACTCGTCCTGCTCCCAACGCCCCACCGAGTAGCCGAGCCACGCCGGCTCGGGGTCCACCGGCAACGGCCGTGCGTCGGTGAAGACCTGGCGCCAGTTGTTGAACTCCTCGAACAGGATGATGGTGACGCCTGGCGTCTGCACCAGCTTGAAGGGCAGTGTCCGCGTCAGCATCGCGTCGGGAATGCCGTGCGGGAGGCACTTCTCGCTCGGCGCGCCGACGCCCAACGCCGTCTGGCGCGCGGTCCACACCTCGCGCGCCCACGGCTGGAACGGCGCGGTGCCGCCCGGCAGGTCGACGCCGATGTTGTAGACGTACTTCGAGCGGATGCGCCCGTCGGTGGGCATGACCAGATCGCCCAGCACCTCCCAGACGCCGGTGAGATCGGGCCTGCCGTCGGCAACGCGCGGCACCGGAGCGAAGAGGTTTGGCGTGCCGTCCGGGAGGCGCGGAATGCCCGGCGTCGGATGCCGCAGCCACTGTGACGCCAGGGGCACCGAGGCGGCGACGACCAGCGCGGCGGCCGCCGCCATCCGCGCGCCGATCATCAAGAGCGTGCCCGCGTTCCGGCGCCGCTCACTGCGGCTCGTCCGGCGACGCCGCAATCCGGTCGTAAACCGCAACGTTGTAGACCGACGGGCCCGACTGGTTCTCGCGCCGGAAAGTGATGGTCATCGTACGGCCGTCACCGGCGATGACGCGGCGGGCGATGCCGTAGACGCGGCCGGCGTGCGACAGCACGGCCTCCGACGTGTACTCGTCGATGCGCTTCAAGACGACGTGATCGTAGTCCTCGGTGCCCATCACCGGGTACTCACGATCGTAGTTGGCGGTGTACTCGATCCGGTCGCTCCGGCCATTGGGGAACATCCGCCGGATCACGCCGACGACGCTGTCGCCTTCGCGGGTGTAGGTCCGGATTTCGCTGGTGGGCGCCGGGCCCGGGAAATAGCGCGACTTGGGGAGATTGAGTTGCCACACGCCGACGAGCTGGTCGGGCGTCTTCGAGGCACCGGCGGGCTGGCCTTCGGGCGCGGCCGTCCACGTGACAGCGAGCAGCGCCGCGGCGGCGAGAGTCGAACGACGGAGGCCCATGAACGTTCCTCCACTGGTGCGGATGGGGACAGCACCCGCGCACGCGCGTATCCTAGCTCGTTCCAGCCGCGCCGGATCGGCGCCGGCCCGTCCGCACGGGCGCAGTACACTCAGCGTGTGCGTGAGCCGTCGATCGCCGTCATTCTCGGGGGAATTGCGTGAGCGCGCCCCAAACCTCCCCCGTGCCCGGTCCCGCAGCGGCCGGGTTTCTGGGCGCGCCGCGCCGGATGCTGATTGGTGCCGATTGGTGCGACGCACTTTCCGGCCGGCGCCTGGAGGTGCGCGACCCGGCGACAGCAGAGGTGGTAACGACCGTTCCGGCTGCCGGCCCCGAAGACGTCGACCGTGCGGTCAAGGCGGCCCGCGCCGCGTTCGAGTCGCGCGAGTGGGGCGCGGCCCGTCCCGTCGATCGCGAGCGCTGGCTCCTGAAGCTCGCCGATCTGCTCGAGGCCCACGCGGCGGAAATCGCCGAGCTCGAGACCATCGACAACGGCAAGCCGCTCGTCATCTCGCAGCGCGTGGACGTGCCGTCGGCGGTGGACTTCGTGCGCTACTGCGCCGGCTGGGCGACGAAGATCGAAGGGACGACCGTGGAGCCGTCGCTGCCGGCGTTCCGCAAGAACGAGTTCTTCGGCTATACCCGCCGCGAGCCGGTGGGTGTGGTGGGCGCGATCATCCCGTGGAACTTTCCGCTGCTGATGGCGGTGTGGAAGGTCGGCCCGGCGCTCGCGACCGGTTGCGCGATCGTGCTCAAGCCGGCGGAGGACACGCCGCTCACCGCGCTGCGGCTGGGCGAGCTCGCGCTCGAGGCCGGCTTCCCGCCGGGCGCGCTCAACGTCGTGACCGGCGAGGGACCGACGGCGGGCGCTGCGCTCGCCGCGCATCCGGGCATCGACAAGGTAGCCTTCACCGGGTCGACGGCCGTCGGCAAGCGTATCGGCCAGGCCGCGCTCGAGAACATGACCCGCCTCTCGCTCGAGCTCGGCGGCAAGTCGCCGGTGATCGTGCTCGACGACATCGACCCGGCGGTGGCGGCGAGCGGCGCCGCCAACGCCATCTTCTTCAACTCGGGCCAGGTGTGCGTGGCCGGATCTCGGCTCTACGTGCAGCGCAAGGTGTACGACGCGGTCCTCGACGGCGTCAGCGCAATTGCCGGGAAGATGCGCCTTGGGCCCGGGCTCGAGAAGGGGACGCAGCTCGGCCCGCTCGTGTCGGAGCGGCAGCTGCAGCGGGTCGCCGGCTACGTGCGCACCGGCCTCGACGAAGGCGCCACGCTGGTGGCCGGTGGCGAGCGGCACGGCACCCGCGGCTGGTTCCATCAGCCGACGATTCTCACCGGCGTCGGGCCGTCGGCGCGCGTGGCGCAGGAGGAGATCTTCGGACCCGTCCTGGTGGCCTCGCCGTTCGACGACGTCGACGAGATCGCCGCGCTCGCCAACGGCACCGCCTACGGGCTGTCGGCGAGCATCTGGTCCAACGATCTGAAGCGCGTGCACCGCCTGATTCCGCGCATCAAGGCCGGGACCGTCTGGGTGAACTGCCACGGCCTGCTCGACAACGCGCTGCCGTTCGGCGGCTACAAGCAGTCGGGCATCGGCCGCGAGATGGGCCGCGCGATGATCGACCTCTATACCGAGACGAAGTCGGTGCTGATGATGCAGTAGGCAGGTGGGCAGGTAAGCAGGTAAGCAGGTGGGGCGTCAGGGCGGCCTGAAGGCCGCCCTCTACGCCAGTTGTTGTGACGTCCCGCCCGCCTACCTGCTCACCTGCCTACCTGCTACCATCGTCCGCCATGGCTGAATCGGACGATTCCGTCCTCGTGGCCTTCGGCGAGTTCGTGAAGGCGCAGCGGCGCCTGGCCCAGGTGTCGCAGCGTAACCTCGCGCGCATGTCGGGCGTCTCGGATTCGTATCTGAGCCAGATCGAGCGCGGCAACTACCGGCCCTCGCCGCAGGTCGTGAAGGCGCTGGCCCAGGCCTTTGGCCTGAAGCCGGAGCAGCTCTACACCATGCTCGGTTTCATGGACGACGAGAAGGAAGCCACCGGGCCCAGCGTCGAACAGGCCA
>Ga0207659_10001795_pt1 | contig 12689 bp, 10 predicted proteins | sample KBSM43metaG_FD_184330 | JGI IMG/M metagenome (GOLD analysis project Ga0207659, IMG submission 184330) | Miscanthus rhizosphere microbial communities from Kellogg Biological Station, Michigan, USA - KBS M4-3 metaG (SPAdes) (version 2) | ecosystem: Host-associated > Plants > Roots > Rhizosphere >...
GACGAAGCAAGGCCCGGTAAATAGAGGCCATTATTTCTGCGGGCGCCATCGCCCGGCGATCCTCAGGCGGAAGTTCAGCTACCGCGCGGCTGAAGAATTCACGCGCACGAGACGCTTCGAATTCCATCAACCGGACAAAGTGCTCGTTGTACTGTTGTTTGGCCAGCTCTGTTTCCGAATAGTGGAACCGCACCAGATCTTCCTGCGGCAGATAAATCCGCCCTGCCTGAAAATCCTTCCAGACGTCGCGAATGATGTTGGTCATTTGCAAGGCGAGCCCAAGGTTGATCGCGTATTCCCGGCAACGAGGATTTCGATAGCCGAAAATTTCGATGCTCACCAGGCCAACTGCGCTGGCAACGCGGTAACAATAGACGCGAAGCTCTTTGAAGGTGGGATATCGCAAGATCCTCAAATCCATTTCCACTCCGGCAATGATTTCCTCCAGCATTTCTGGCGGCAGCGAATATTTGTGTATCAATTGCCGCACATCGCGGGCGAGCAGCGGCTCGTCTGGAGCGCCGGCGCGGAGCATCTGGCGCCAATTCGCCAGACGCACTCGTTTCTCAGTCACGCTCAGTTCCGCCGAATCCGCGATGTCATCGACGACACGGCAAAACGCGTAGAAAATCGTGATGTCGCGTTTGCGCTCGCGGCCTAACGAAACAAAAGCGAGTGCCAGATTGGATTTGCTCTGGCGCGTGATGGCGGCCGCATTCACGTTCGCCTCCTCGGAACCTGCTTGATCAATATTGAATCCATTTCTCCTGGTGAATTCTCCTCGTTTCGCATTGCCGAAACAGGCAGACCCATGAAGCCAACAGCCAGCCCGTGACCACGCCTCGCAGACACGCGAAACTGAATTTCCACAGCAACAGCGCGCCCAATCGATCGGCGATCGCACCGCGCAGGATGGCGTCGCAAGCCATGATGAGATAAAAATGGATTCCGCAAATCACCAGAAACCATGTGAGACGACCGGCATTTTTTTGGATGAAATGAACGTGCGCATGCATCGCTTCGATCAGCGTTTCGTTGTGCAGCACCAGCGAGATTTGGACCGAACAAAACACGATAATCAACCCGCTCATGAGAACCCTCGCAATGGGGAGGTAATCGAGGACTCGCGGGATTTTGATGAAGTAAGCCAGCACGAGCGGCAACCGGAGGATCAACGTGCTCACCGCAACCACAATGCCCGCCCATTCCAACACATAACTGAACCGCCTCATGGCGAACCGGAACAACTCGCCCTCTTCAAAGCTAAAGCCCCTTATCCAGGCCAGACACACAGTGATGAGATAAACCTGGATGTAAACGCCCACGAGATATTCAAAAATAAACGCGGTCGCATCCACCGTAGCCGACACGCGCAGCAGACCAGCTTCAGGCAAAAGGCCACTCCATTCCGGTAATTGCCAGAAGACAACGGGCTTGAGCAGCGATGCCAGCGCGCTCAGCAACAGAATCAAATAAACCAGATAACCCCAAAAACCGTATCGCTTCCGCAACGCGCGCAACAAGGCGCCGTGCAATCCGCGCCAGTTCACAATCATTAAAACCGCCGCGACCACGGAAAGCGGATACGTGGTGGTGGCGTTATCGAAGATTCCCGCCACGCCCTCTAGCGCAGGCAATAGAGTCTCCCTCCATACTTCACTCAATGCTGGCCAGGCCCACTGCGGCAACGAAGTGATTTGACTCAACTCCAAGTCCGCCCAGTTCCGGATTGGCGTGAAAGTAACAAATTGAAAGACGAAGTAGCCAAACCCAAGCACCGCGAAGGTGATCCAAATCCGGTGGTAACGCCCAAGGCAGTGAAAACCGTCAAGGAGCGCTCGCCGCACCGGCACAAAGAGCATTACGAGCGCGTAACCACTGCAAAGCCCAAGCCAGCCGTAAACGCTTGGCGCAGCTTGCCACGCTTCAGCGATAATTTGAGCAGGAGTAATGGAGTAGTGGAGTAATGGAGTAATGCGAGTCAGAACATCACTCCAACACTCCATTACTCCATCACTCCATCATCGGCCTAACGAATGAGTCCCCAATGCGGGAAAAACGGCCAGTAAACAAACAACCCGCGGCCCACCAAATTCTCCACCGGGACTGGTCCCCAATAGCGACTGTCGAAGCTATTATAACTGTTATCACCCATGGCGAAATAACCGTCGCGCGGCACCGTGTACGTCAGATCAGGTTTCGACAAATACTCGTGGCCGGGCGCATAACCGCGGTACGGCGGTCGCGCCGACATCACCCGTTCAAAGCCGTAGCCCTCGGCCTTTTTTCCGTTGATGTAAAGAAATGGCGGATCGATGCGCAACGTGTCTCCAGGCAAACCGGCTAATCGCTTAATATAAAAAGGCGGCCCGGCAATCGGATCCTCGCGGATCGCAGGAATACCATTTGTCCTGAAGACGAAAACATCACCGTTGTGAGGCTTAACAAAGTTGTAACTGCATTTATCGACAAAGACCTGGTCGCCCGTGTCGATCGCGCCTCGGGCGATAACCTCGCCGCGATGAACGAGCCGATTGGGAAACACGTTAAAATCCTGACGAAGCGTGTCAGGCGAGGCGTATACGAGGAAATTTTGACGCTCACACACCAATCGCGAAAAGGTAAAAAAGAAGGCTATTTTCTTTGGCACGATCTCGAAAATCTGGTCGTCCTCGCGCGAAATCACGTTGATGTAATTGCGACCCAGAAGAACGAATTCGACAATCTGTCGCACAATATTTGGCGATGGCTCGGTGCTGGGATGACCGATAATTCCGTTTAACGTCGGTTGCATCGAGCCGGTCGGAATTTTGAACGGCTGCAGAAAATAGGAGCGAATCCCCACCGCGATCACGATCGCAACCAAAATCACCTCGCAGTTTTCTCGCCAATGCGATTCCCACGTCACCGGTGTGAGTTTATGGAGCGTCTTATCAAGTGTTTCCGCTGCGCTGTGAATAGTCTCCCGGTCTTTCGAGCGCAATGCTTCTCGAAGCGTCTGCATTTCAGCGACGATTTGTTCTCGGTCCGCATCGCTAAGTTTATCGCGCTTGTAACGAAGGTACTTTCGGGTGTGCCGCAGAAGCAGCCGGCTGTGTTTAACTTGACGCGACGTAAACATGGGTCAGAAAATGACGAAGCACGAATGATGAATGACGAATGAATGACAAAGTCCGAATGACGAAAACAGAACTCGCCTGGGCTGTGTAGTAAATTCGACCTTTGTCATTCGACATTCCTTTGTCATTAGGCATTCGTCATTGTGCTTTTAGCACCTCGATAAACGCTTCCTGCGGGATATTTATTTTCCCGATACTCTTCATCCGTTTTTTTCCTTCCTTCTGTTTCTCGAGTAATTTTCGTTTGCGGGTGATATCGCCGCCGTAGCATTTCGCCGTGACATTTTTTCGTAAAGCGGAAACGCTCTCGCGGGCAATAATTTTCCCGCCAATCGCGGCTTGAATTGCTACTGCATAAAGCTGACGCGGGATCACTTCCTTCAGTTTGGCCGCCAACTGCCGTCCACGCGCCTCAGCTCGAGTGTTATGCACAATGGTAGAAAACGCATCAACGGGTTCGCCGTTAACGAGCAGATCCAACTTCACCAGTTTCGCCGACCGGTAACCAGCGTGCTCGTAATCCATCGAACCGTAGCCGCGCGTGATGCTCTTAATCTTGTCGTTGAAATCAACCAGGATTTCGTTGAGCGGCAATTCGCAATGCAACATCACGCGACGCGTGTCCAGCGATTCGGTACGTTCCATCTGGCCGCGCTTTTCCTGAATCAATTGCAGGATGTCACCAATGTTTTCATTCGGGCAAAGCACGTACGCCCTTACAATTGGCTCCCGGATTTCGGCGATCAGACTCGCGTTGGGAAGATGCGCTGGGTTATCGATCAGGAGTTTCTCGCCGCGTGTCGTTAACACCTCGTATACCACACTGGGGCTGGTCGCTATGATGTCCATGTCGTACTCGCGCCTGAGCCTCTCCTGAATGATCTCCATGTGAAGCAACCCGAGAAACCCGCAGCGAAATCCGAAACCCAGCGCAACTGAGCTTTCCGGTTGATAAACAAACGCGGAATCGTTCAAGCGCAGCTTGCCAATGGCAGTCTTTAAATGTTCGAAATCGCCAGTGTTGATCGGATAGATCCCGCTGAAAACCATAGGATGAATTTCCTGAAAACCGGGAAGCGCCTCGCGCGCGGGGCGGCGCTGGTCGGTGATGGTGTCGCCGATCTTGATGTCTGCAGTCGTCTTGATGTTTGCGATGAAATACCCGACGTCACCGGGATTTAAATTTTTCTGCGGAAGCATTTTCGGCGTAAACACGCCCACCTCCTTGATCTCGTACCGCGAGTTGTTGTTCATCAACATGATTGCGTGATTCGCTTCCATCGTTCCCGAAACCACACGCACGTACCCAACGACGCCGCGGTAAACGTCAAACACGGAATCAAACACCAGCGCGCGCAGCGTCTTGTCCGCCGGCGGTTCCGGCGCCGGAACCCGTGTGACGATGGCCTCGAGAATTTCCTCGATACCGATTCCCATTTTCGCGCTCGCTTCGATCGCTTCCTCCGCAGGGATGGCCAAGATTTCTTCCAGCTGGCGTTTCACCGCGGCAACGTCAGCATTTGGCAGGTCGATCTTGTTAATGATCGGAACAATGGTGAGACCCTGTTTGTGAGCGAGATGAACGTTCGCCACTGTTTGCGCTTCCACGCCCTGCGCCGCGTCCACGACTAACACCGCGCCCTCGCACGCAGCGAGGCTGCGCGAAACTTCGTAGGAAAAATCGACGTGCCCCGGCGTATCGAGCAGATTCAGCCGATAGGTCTCACCCGACTTGCTTTTGTAACGCATCGCTACCGGATGCGCTTTGATTGTGATCCCCCGCTCCCTTTCAAGGTCCATCGAATCAAGAAGCTGGTCCTGCCTCTCACGATCCTGGATCGTGCCAGTGCGCTCCAGCAACCGGTCGGACAAGGTCGTTTTGCCGTGATCGATGTGCGCAATGATGCAAAAATTCCGCGTCAACTCAAAGGCCATGAAAGCGCCACTATCCGAGTGCGCGCATCCGCGGTCAATTTAAGTGATTATTCAGAACCGTTTGCGGTGCAGCTTCGCTCACTTCGAGCTGTGCCGTCACTTTCTGCAGGCCGGCAGTCAACGCATCAATTTGCCTTTGCTGGCGGACGATTGTGGCTTCCTGTGGTTGTATTCTGGACTCCTGGCTCTCGACTTTGGTTGAAGAAAGCCACGCCAATCTGTCAAACGTATTCGCCCTAATCTCGAATCAAAGATTCGTAAAAGCAGGGTCGGCTTTTTCGTCTGCGCACCTCGACACGAGCGCTTGGATCGTTACGCTGTGACATTGTTATTATGGCAAAGCTGATCATTTCAGGCGTTACACATGAGCTCGCCGACGAAGCGATTACGATCGGGCGCGGACCCGATAACACCATCGTCGTCACCGATCCGTCCATCTCGACTCATCACGCACAATTGCTCCTAGAAGGCGATACGTATCGATTGAAGGATCTCGATTCGACAAATGGCACACGCGTCAATGGCAAGCCTGTGACAGAAACGGTGCTTCGTTTTGATGATCGGATTCGCTTTGGCGCCGCCGAAGCGAGATACGAGTCCTCGGAAGCCGGCGGGTCAAAACCGTTGCCGAAGCCTGAGGAGATCAAGGCGCATTTCGCGGAAGCTGGCGCAGAGTTGCCCCATTTGAGCCGCTCGTCTTTCCTTCGCCGTCAGGAACAGCGGGACGACCCGGTGCGCAATGGAATTCTTATCGGTCTGGGAATTGTGCTGCTCATCTTTCTGGGAAGTCTCATTGCCGTGGTAATGATGCATGCGCCGGCGCTCTAGAAATTCGCGCAAAGCACCAAATCCCAAATCCCAAGTTCCAATTCAAACTTCAACATCCAAATCCAAAGGCGCAGTGCGACGGCGCCTGATAAAAGGTCAAAAACGCCTGCTTCTTTTCGACATCGACGGCACCTTGATCCATTCGGGCGGCGCGGGCGTCCACGCGCTCAAATCGGCTTTCAAAGAACGCTTCGGTATTGATGATGATTTGGACGATATCGAGATCGCGGGCATGACCGACTCGGGAATTGTGCTCAGTATCCTTAACAAGCATAAAATTCCCGCGACTAATGAAAACGTGAGCGCGTTTCTGGACAGCTACGTGCATTTCCTTTCACTGGAGTTGCCACGCCGAAAAGGCAAACTGCTTCCCGGAGTGCTGGAGTTACTCGAACGGCTGAAATCGCGGCATGTTGTGCTGGCGCTGCTCACAGGAAATGTGTCCCGCGGTGCGCGACTAAAACTCGAGCATTACGGCGTCTGGCATTTCTTCGAATTCGGTGCATTTGCTGATGATCATCGCGACCGAAACGAGCTTGGCCGATTTGCCCGCGCCCGCGCGAAGGAGAAGCACGGACGGGAGTTCGCCGCGTCCGACATCGATATTATTGGCGACACGCCGCGCGACATCGCGTGCGGCAAAGCCCTCGGCGCGCGGACGATCGCGGTCGCGACGGGAACATGGGACCGGGATGAGCTTGCAAAACATGAGCCGGATTTTGTGATTGATGATCTCTCCAACGTGGAAACAATTATGGACACACTCGGATGGTGATCCATTCACGAATTGCACGGTAAAATGAAAAAAGACTCAGCCTCATCAAATACCACGCCGCGTCAGAGCCGTCCCAATGTTGTGTCGCTCAAGGGCGAAATCGATTTGCACGTGTCTCCGACGGTCACGGCAACGTTCAACGACGTGATCGACAAAAAACCCGAGCGGTTGGTGGTCGATCTAACCGACGTGAGCTACATCGACAGCGCCGGGCTCGCGGCCTTGATTCAAGCGATGCAAAAGGTGGAAGGCTATGGAGGCAAATTCATGCTGGCCGGATTGCAGGAAACGGTCCGCTCGATTTTCGAAATCTCGCGGCTCGATCAGGTCTTTCAGATTTTTCCGGACGCAGATGCCGCTCTGGCTGGTTAATGTGACTCCACAGCTGCTATGGCGTCATACACAGACGCCTTACAGCGCGACTCGTTTCAGAATTTCCAGCGTTTGCGCCACATTCTTCGAAATATCGAATTGTGATGCGCGTTCGATGTTAGCTGAACGGGCTGCTTCACGACGCGAACGATCCGACCAAAATCGAATTGCGTCACGCAAGCCGACTAGATTTGCTGGGTTATCGACAATCGATCCGTGCGCGCCGTCTTCGAAAATTTCGCTAAATCCGTTGGAACGCGTTGTGATTACTGGTAACCCGCTAGTCAGCGCTTCGAGGCAGGCATTCGAAAAGGGGTCGTAAATTGTGGGCAAAATGAAGATGTCCGCAGCCGCGTAGATCGGCGTAAGGTCTGGAATTTCACCAAGAAATTGCACGGGATCCTCGCGCCAGAACCGCAGACGCGTTGTTTTGTAGGCCCTTGCTTTTCCCCGGCCAGCGACCAGCAGTCGCATTTTTGGATTTTTGCATAGCGCCATCGCTTCGATTGCAAATAGCAAACCTTTGCGCTCCCAGCCCGAACCTGCAAATAGCAGCGCAATTTGGTCCTCCTTGAGTTTCAACTCCGCGCGAGATTTTTCGCGAAGCTCGGGATCGAACCTGAATTTGTCGAGCGGAATGCCGCTGCGCACGACATCGATCTTGTCCGCCGGATAACGGTAAAGATCGGTGATCTCGTTCACGACCATTTGCGAAGCGGCGATCACCCGTCCAGCCTTCCGCTTCTCGAAAAGCGATTCCTCCAGTTGTAACAAATCGCGATGCTTCCGGCTTGCGCCGTGGACAAATTGTTTCAATGGGACCTCGAATTTTCTCCTGCGCGCAAGCCAGGCGCGGTGAACTCCATCTCCTGCCCGGTAGACATCGCAACCCCAGACGCGCTCGAGACTAAACAAAACATCGCACTGCAGCTGTGGTCGGACTTGCTCTAGCTCGTCGGCAAATCCGATTACTGTCGTTGCCCCCAAGCGCTTTATCGATCCAAATGGCCATTGCTGCTCGGGCCATTCATTCGTGGCCACAAGCTGGACCTCGTGGCCGGCTTTTACGATACCGTCCGCAAGTCGTTTTAAGTACGCCTCAGCGCCACCGCTCCGTGAATAACCGCGGCGAACGAAAGCGATTCTGAGTTTTCTTGTCATCCCGAGCAAAGTCGAGGGATCCCGTCGCACTCACTTTCACGTTATTCCACGGGATTCCTCGACTTTGCTTTGCTTCGCTCGGAATGACAACTTTACACGCTCCACGTTCGCCAGAATACTTGTAGGCGAATGCGGGGTGAAACCCTAAATCCTCCTGCGCCAGCGGTCTGCCCGACGCCTAGGCCACGTACCTTACCGAAGCATTTGTTATATTCGATCTTCGCCCGGATTGGCGGTTCTGGCCTCGACACAGACGCATTTGAAACGCTGCGTGCATCATATCGCGGAGGTTTTCTGGGTAAAGCAGTCGCCTATGATAACCGGCAGACGGAGATCCCTGCTTCATTTATCCATTCGCTGCGGTGGCATCCTGTGAGACTGATCTCCTTTCTTGACCGGCCTTACTATTACGGAGCGAAGAAGAAATATCTCGACTGGATCGCTTCACGGCAATTGGCGACCGGGCGTTACGATCTGTTTCATAGCTGGTCGGGTGATTGCTTGCGCTCGCTGCAAGTAGCGAAACGACTAGGCGTCCCGTCCATTGTTGAGATCCCGACCTGGCATCGCGACGGTGGCAAGCAGAAAATCCGCCAACCAGACAAGCCAGTGTCGACAGGCGATGTCCCGAGGTTTGAGAGGTGGAAAAACCGGCTGTTGCTCCAGCGGAAGCGGTTTGTGAGGGAATATGATCTCGCTGATCTCCTGCTCGTCTTGTCGGACAAGGCAGCCCAAACGTTTCGCGTGCGTGGCTTTCCGGAGGAAAAGTTATTTTATCTTCCCCGCGGAGTGGATGTGGAGCGCTTCAAGCCAGCGACGCCCCCGGAAATATTTCGCGCCGTGTTTGCCGGCGCATTGATCAAACGAAAGGGAATTCAACACGTGCTCGAAGCGTGGCACCGCCTCAATCTGTCAAATGCCGAGCTGTGGCTGGTCGGGTTTGTGCACGACGAAGCGAAGCCATTTCTAAAGGAGTTCTGGCGGGATAATATTCGCGTTGTCGGGTTCGTTCGCGATCCGGAGAATTATCTCAACCAGGGGACAATCCACGTTTTCCCCTCGCAATGGGAAGGCAGCGCGAAAGTCACGTACGAAGCGGCGGCGTGCGGATTGCCGCAGATCACCACGCGCGAGGCGGGCGATGTAGTGCGTAATGGAGTTGAGGGAATCATCGTAAAGCCGGGGGATGTGAATGCAATTGCAGCGGCGCTGGAGTACTTATACCGCCATCCCGAAATCGTGAAGGAAATGGGCATTGCTGCCAGAGGTCGCGTCGTGGAGAATTTTACCTGGGATCATTTCCGGACGCGATTGCTGGACGCATACGCAACTGCGATACGCATGGCGCGGTGATTTGTTCAAGGAGGGGCGATCTCCAGGTCGCCCGCGGCGGTTTGGAAACCGGCGCTCCTTTTTAGGTGCATGAAAATCCTTCTCCTCCAACTCAAGCGAATCGGCGATCTGATTTTGACCACACCCGCAATTACCGCCTTGCGCAGGAACTATCCTGATGCGCACATCACCCTCGCGGTTTCGAACGAATGCGCCGAACTGCTTCCAGCCATCTCGAACGTCGATCGCGTTCTGCTCGCGCGGCGCAATCTGCGGGACGTCGCGATTGTTTCGTCTGTCGCCGGCCAGAGATTTGATTATTGCGTCGACTTTACGCGAAACGATCGTTCGGCTTTTTTGACCCTCCTGTCAGGTGCGCGGAGACGGGTTGCCTCGTACCGGGTCCGCGAGCAGTCCAAGACGCGCGCCCGGCTGTACACTGATCTAGTCGGCGTCCGTGTGCGGGATATGCACACGATCGACTACAATCTGGCTTTGCTTGAGCCTCTCGGCGTCCATGCTGCTGCTTCCGCTCCGCAACTCGAACTTCCGCGTGCGGCGTGCGACAAAGCTGACAGCCTTCGGTGTGATTCGAAAATCACGCGACCTTACGTAATCTTGCACCCGGGCTCGGCTCGTCCGGAAAAACTGTGGGACGCTGCGCGATGGGCAGAGGTCATTGATCACTTCGGCCAGGACAATGAACTCGATGTTGTTTTGACGAGCGGGCCAGCCGTCCACGAGCAAACGCATATCGCAGCAATTACACGCCGCACGCGGCAAAGATTTATCGACCTCTCTGGAAAAACAGATTTGCTTACGCTGGTGGCATTAGTCCGGCAGGCGCAACTGCTGGTGACGGTCGATTCGGCGCCAGTGCACTTCGCGGCTGCGTCACATACGCCGCAGGTGATCCTGTTCGGGCCCACGAACCCATTTCACTGGCGGCCAACCGATAGTCCGGCACTGATTTTACACGGAAAATCGGGCATGCCCGTGACCGAGTTTGCGCCGGTTCGCCCGCGTTTCCCGATGAGCGAAATCTCGACGGAAGCGGTGATCAGTGCTATGGATTCGTTGCTGCCGCGTCGTGCGGCGGCGCACAGTTCATGAGCGGCGCAAGAGCGGCGAAGAAAAAGCAGTCCTTCTGGCAAACGTTACGCAACGCTTCCGGTTCGTACCAAAGGCTTTATGGTTACGTCAAGCCTTACAAGGCGCGGTTTATCACGGGCCTGGCACTAGGTCTTGCCTACGGCGGCGTGAATTCACTTTTCCCGATAGCGATCGCCCGGGTAACAAGCACGATTTTTAAAGGCGCCGCTCCCAATCCGATGGGCATGGGCTCGAATATTCACGCGCTCGATACCGGGCCAAAGATCAATTCGATTATTCTGATTTGTCTGGCCATCCCCGCAATCATGACTGTGCGCAGCCTTTGCTCCTACGGAAGCACGTACTGCATGCAGTGGGTCAGCAATAAGGTGGTGAGCGATATCCGGAATCAGCTTTTCAGCAAGATGCTCCACAACTCGATGGATTTCTTTAACAAGGCGCGCTCGGGATTTTTGATGTCGCTTATTACGAACAATACCCGCGTCATGCAGATGGCTTTAAGCACCGTCGGCAGCGATGTTTTCAAGCAGCCGATCACCATCGTCGGAGCAATCACTGTGCTCTTGATGATGGACTGGAAGTTTACCCTGGTTACGCTGATTCTCTTTCCGATGTGTTTGCTGCCGCTTCGCGTTTACGGTCGACGCGCGCGAAACGCAGTGCGAAACGAGCAAGCGGGCATGGCGGAGATGGTGGTAACGATGCAGGAAACATTTGCCGGCATTCGTGTGATCAAGTCCTTTGCGCGTGAGGCTCACCAGGAAAAGGAATTCAAGCGAAGCAATCAAACGCAGTTTTCTCAGATGATGCGCATCATTCGATCCTTGGAAGCTGTGGGACCGCTGGTCGAGACGATTGCTGCAATAGGAGTGGGGTTTGCGTTGCTCTATGTTTACGCCGCGAACCTGAGCGTCGGCCGATTTTTTGGACTGATCTCAGGAATTTTCATCCTCTATGACCCCATCAAAACGCTTAGCAGGATCCATCTCGTGATGCAGCGCTCAATTGCCGCTACGACTTCAATTTTCTCGCTTCTCGATTCGCAGCCAACCGTCCGGGATGCGCCAAATGCTGTTGCGCTCAGTTCGTCACAGGGCCGACTTGATTTTGAAGATGTGACATTCCGTTATGCCAACACTGTTACGGACGCGATCAGCAATCTGACTTTGCATTTCGAGCCCGGTAAAACCTATGCCCTGGTCGGCGCCAGCGGCGCAGGAAAGAGCACGATTCTCTCGCTCATCCTGCGTCTATACGATCCGACTTCCGGCGCTGTAAAAATCGATGGTCGCGATCTACGCTCAGTCACGCAGAAATCGTTGCGCGAGCGGATCGGGCTCGTAACTCAGGAGACGTTCCTGTTTCACGATACGATCTTCAGCAATATCCAGTTCGGCCGGCTGAATGCGACGACGGACGAAGTTCGCGAAGCAGCACGAGCCGCCTATGCACACGATTTTATTATGGCTCAGCCAAAAGGCTACCAAACGGAGATTGGCGATAAAGGATGTCTTCTTTCTGGCGGCCAGCAGCAGCGTCTCGCTATCGCACGCGCGATTCTAAAGAACGCGCCGATTCTTTTGCTCGACGAAGCGACGTCATCCCTGGATTCCGAATCGGAACAACAAATTCAAAAGGCCCTGGCTGAGCTGGCGGCAGGGCGCACAGTAATCGCAATCGCGCATCGGTTATCCACTGTCTTATCCGCCGATCAAATCATCGTGATGGACGGCGGCCGCATCAAAGAGATTGGCACACACGCCGAGCTCCTCGAAAAATCCGGCTACTATCGGCGGCTGTACGATCACCAATTCAATCGTCTTCCGGAGGAGGCGGCTCGTGAGCCAGCTTTTGCAATTGAAGAGTTGGTCTGACGACAACAGTTAAAAAAGGGGCGGATAGAGTGGTGTCGCGTTGCAGCAACTCAGCTTACTCTGCCTTTTAAGCCATGCCGTTTAACATCGATCTGCACACACATTCTTTCTTTTCCGGGGACGGAATCTCCAGCCCGGAAGACATGATCGCAGCAGCGCGCGCCAAAGGCTTGCATGGGA
>Ga0207659_10001799_pt1 | contig 12678 bp, 11 predicted proteins | sample KBSM43metaG_FD_184330 | JGI IMG/M metagenome (GOLD analysis project Ga0207659, IMG submission 184330) | Miscanthus rhizosphere microbial communities from Kellogg Biological Station, Michigan, USA - KBS M4-3 metaG (SPAdes) (version 2) | ecosystem: Host-associated > Plants > Roots > Rhizosphere >...
CCCGACGCAGGGCCGCGCGCCATCGATGCGGCCGCAGCCTATGCATTCCCACGCCGTGATGTGTTCGCTCATTGCATCCGTCGATCTCTCCGCCGCCGCTCATCCGCTTTAGTCGAACACCACGGGCTCGCCGCGGGCGTCGAAGGGCAGAAACGCGCCGAACGCGCCGGTCTTGATCGATTCGATCATGCGTTGCAGTGAGCCATCAGCCTCCGCGCTGGTCGGCGCGCATCCATTTTTCCCGGAAAGCGCGGTCACAAACACGACGGCCCAATCGGGCGCGAACTGCCGCGATTCCGCCACGAGTTCGGCAAAGGTACCGAGCTCGTCCGGAATTTTATCCACGGACATCAGCGGCACGAGCGCACCGCCCTGTCCGGCCTCGAAATTCGCGCGCTGCTCGGGCGTGCCATCCTCCGGCATTTCCGCGTTGGCAAATACAAACAGCAAGCGCTGCGGCTCGGTCTGCGCACGGGCGGCGCGGACGAGATCGTCAAAATTCGCGATGTTCATGGTCATTGCACCAGCGGCGTGTCGGCGGCATCGAGTTCCACACCTTCGACGGTGGCCGCGCCGGCGAGCAGGCTCAGGTATTGGCGCAACGTTGTGACGAACGTTTGCTGGCGCAGCGCCATCGCCACTGCGCCCTGCACGGTCTCGTAAGGCTGCAGCTTGCCAAACTCGCGCTCCAGAACTTCGACTATGTGCAGGCCAAACCGGCTGTGCACAAGGCGCGGCAACACGCCCACCTCGATATGACCGAACAGCTCGCGTGCGAATTCCGGTGCGCAGTCGGTATCGACCAGCCAGCCCAGATCGCCGCCCTGCTCGCCGCTAGGGCAGTTGGAAAACTTGCGTGCCGCCTCGGAAAAGCGATCGACGGCCTTGTCGTCATGGCAGCGCACATCGAGAAAGACGGGTTCCGCTCGCTTGCGCAGAGCCACCACGTCGACACCCGGAGTCACGGCGAACAGGATGTGGCGCACGCGCACACGCTCGCCGGTGCGATAGGAATTCTTGCGCGCCGCGTAATAGCGGCGGCACGCTTCGTCCGAAGGGTCGGGAATTTTCAGGTTCTTCTCGAGCAAGGCATCTATCGCCGAACTTGCCGCTTCGCTGATCACGCCATCGGCGGATACCGTGTCGCTCGCGGCCAGCAGCCCCGCAGACTGCGCGGCCTGCCGCAGCAACTCGGTGCACGCGCGCTGGCGCAGTTCTTCCGGCGACAGTGCTTCGCCGGCGGAATTCAATGCAATGCCGTTGATGCGCGCCACGGGTTGGGCGGCGAAGGATTCAATGGACATAGATAAGCTCCAGTCTCAGATACGCGCGCGCGGTTGATCGTGGCCGGCAGGCAGGTTAAGGCGGCGGCTTCTCACGATCTGGTACGGCCGGAACAAGAAAGCCACTGACGCAAAACCGCTCCACACGTGCACGAGGCGGCTGAACGGGAACAGCAGGAATATCGTCATTCCTAGCACCAGATGAACTTTGTACGGCCAGGCCAACGCGACCAATGCGTCCGATCCGCCGGCGCGAAACGTCATCACGCGCTGAGCCCAGTCCGCGAGCACCAGCATCACGCTGCCATCGGAATGGGACAGGGAGAACGGCAGCGTAATCAGGCCGAGGCTCAATTGCACCCACAAGATGATCAGGATCGCGAGATCGGTGCGATGGCTCGTCAAGCGGATGCGCGGATCGAACATGCGGCGATAAAGCAGCAGGCTCAAGCCGACAAAACAGATGAAACCGGCGATGCCTCCAGCCACGATCGCGAGCAGCTGCTTGTTCGCCGGCGTGATGAAAGGCTCGTAGAGCCAGTGCGGCGTGAGCAGGCCCACGAAGTGTCCGACGAACAGAAACAGGATGCCGACGTGGAAGAGATTGCTGCCCCAGCGCAGCGTGCCGGCACGCAGCATCTGCGACGAATCGCTTTTCCACGAATATTGATCGCGGTCGAAGCGCGCGAGGCTGCCGGCGAGAAACACCACCATGCAGATGTACGGGTAGTAGCCGAACAGGAAAGTGTGCAGATAGGACGAGAATTCGCTCATGGGGCCACTCCTGGATGGGCGCTCTTGCGGACGATATGGATCGGTTGCGGCTGGCCGGGCTTCGCCTGCCCTCTGGTCGAACAGCCGTCGAACACCGGCGGTTCGACCCAGGTTTCATCGAGCGCGGGTTCGGCCGCCAGCGCGACGGCTTGCGCTTTTTCACCGGCCAGTTCCAGCAGTGCGCCTAACACGCTCGCGTAGGGGCTTGCGCGTTCGCGCAGCGCGCTGAATATGGCCGTGAAAATGTGCGCCATTTCGCTTAAAAACGCCGTCGCTTCGCGCGGCGGTTGGGTGGAAACGAATTCGAGCACGGCCGGCAGATAATCAGGCAACTCGCCCGGCGCCAGGTACAGGCCCGCTTTTTCGTAAGTTTGCGCGAGATCGATCATCGCGGGACCGCGGTCGCGCGAGTCGCCGTGCACGTGTTCAAAGAGATGCAGCGAGGTGCCGCGGCCACGGTCGAACAATTCGACGTAGTCAGCCTCCACTTCCAGCTGTTCTGCACGATCGAGCGACTCGATCAACGCGTCGAGTTCGGCCTGGCGCGTATCGAGCAGGACGGATTCGCTGCGCAGGATTTCGCGCATCTCGGGCAGATGACCGCGCATCGCGGAATCCGGATAGCTTAACAACGCTGCCAACACGCGCAGTGTGGCGGAAGTCGTTACAGGTTTCGAGCGTCCCGCCATGATCAGACCTCCAGCTTGATGGGTATGGTGCGTTTTTTCTCGCTGCCGAAGAGGCTCGTCTCGCCGGTGCCTTCCGAGCAGCCGTTGCCGAACGAAAAGCCGCAGCTGCCGCGCACGTTGAAGGTGTTCTCGGCGTACTCGCGATGCGTGCTTGGAATCACGAATCGGTCCTCGTAGTTGGCGATCGCCATCACGTGATACATGTCTTCGACTTCGGCCTGCGTGATGCCCACCTGCTTCAGCACGTCGGTGTTGATGCGCTGGTCAACGTGCTTGGCGCGCTGGTACGCACGCATCGCGAGCATGCGTTCCAATGCGCGCACCACGGGCGCCGTGTCGCCGGCCGTCAGCAGATTGGCCAGATACTTGACCGGAATGCGCAACTGGTTGACGTCGGGGATCTCGCCGTTGGCGCCGACATGACCGGCATTGGCGGCGGCGCTGATCGGCGACAACGGCGGCACATACCAGACCATGGGCAGCGTGCGGTACTCGGGATGCAGCGGCAGCGCCACTTTCCATTGCACGGCCATCTTGTAAACCGGGCTGTTGCGCGCCGCTTCCATCCACTTATCGGGAATGCCGTCGATCTTGGCCTGCTTGATGACTGCGGCTTCGTTCGGGTCGAGGAAGATGCCGAGCTGCGCCTGGTACAGGTCGCGATCGTGCTTTACGCTCGCGGCTTCCTGGATGCGGTCGGCGTCGTACAGAAGCACGCCGAGATAGCGGATGCGCCCGACGCACGTCTCGGAGCAGACGGTCGGCTGCCCGGCTTCGATGCGCGGGTAGCAGAAGATGCACTTCTCGGCCTTGCCGCTTTTCCAGTTGTAATAAATCTTCTTGTACGGGCAGCCGCTGATGCACATGCGCCAGCCGCGGCACTTGTCCTGGTCGATCAGCACGATGCCGTCTTCCTCGCGCTTGTAGATCGAGCCCGAAGGGCAGCTTGCGACGCACGCGGGATTGAGGCAGTGCTCGCAGAGACGCGGCAGATACATCATGAACGTGTTTTCAAACTGGCCGTAGATGTCCTTCTGGATGTCGTCGAAGTTCTTGTCCTTACTCCGCTTGGCGAATTCGCCGCCGAGGATCTCTTCCCAGTTCGGTCCCCACACGATCTTGTCCATCTGCTTGCCGGTGATCAGGCTGCGCGGTCGCGCAGTCGGCGTCGCTTTCATCTCGGGCGCCGATTGCAGATGACCGTAGTCGAACGTGAACGGCTCGTAGTAGTCGTCGATCTCGGGCAGGTTGGGGTTGGCGAAAATGCGCATCAGCAATTTCCACTTCGCGCCCTGACGCGGCTCGATCGCGCCGTTGGACTTGCGCACCCAACCGCCGTTCCATTTGTCCTGGTTCTCCCATTCCTTCGGATAACCGATGCCCGGCTTGGTCTCAACGTTATTGAACCACGCGTACTCCATGCCGGGCCGGCTGGTCCACACGTTCTTGCAGGTCACCGAGCAGGTGTGGCAACCAATGCATTTATCAAGATTCAACACCATGCTGATTTGCGCGCGTATTCTCATGCTACTTCTCCTTGCGCCTGCACCGGTTTGACCAGTTCATCCGCCACCGGCGTGTCCAGCCAGTCGATCTTGTTCATCTTGCGCACCACGACGAATTCATCGCGATTGGTGCCGATGGTCCCGTAGTAATTGAAGCCGTAGCTGAACTGCGCGTAGCCGCCGATCATGTGCGTGGGTTTCAACACGATGCGAGTAACCGAATTGTGAATGCCGCCGCGCGCGCCGGTGATCTCGGAGCCCGGCGTGTTGACGATCTTTTCCTGAGCGTGGTACATCATCACCATGCCGGGATTGACGCGCTGACTTACCACCGCGCGCGCCGCGATCGCGCCGTTCAGGTTGAAGAGCTCGATCCAGTCGTTGTCGACGATGCCGGCGCGCTTGGCGTCATCCTCGCTGATCCACACGCATGGCCCGCCGCGGCTCAATGTGAGCATCAACAGGTTGTCGGTGTAGGTCGAGTGGATGCCCCACTTCTGGTGCGGCGTGATGAAGTTAAGCGCGATTTCCGGATTGCCGTTGGGCTTGATGCCCTGGATTCCCGCGGTCGTCTTTAAATCCACCGGCGGACGATAGCTCGAGAAGCCTTCGCCGAACGCGCGCATCCACGGATGATCCATATAGAACTGCTGGCGCCCGGTCAGCGTGCGCCACGGGATCATTTCGTGCACGTTGGTATAGCCGGCGTTATACGAGACAGTCTCGCTCTCGATGCCGCTCCACGTTGGCGAGCTGATGATCTTGCGCGGCTGCGCCTGCACGTCGCGAAAGCGGATTTTCTCGTCTTCGCGATGGATCGCGAGATGCGTGTGATCGAGTCCCGTCTGCTTGCCCAGCGCCTGCCACGCCTTGACCGCGACGTGGCCGTTGGTCTCGGGCGCGAACTGCAGGATTACTGCGCAGGCGTCGATGTCGGTCTCGATTTTAGGCATGCCCTGGGTAACGCCCGCCGCAGTGACGAGGCCGCTCAATTCGCCGAGCTGCTTCACTTCGGTCTGCGTGTTCCACGCGATACCTTTGCCGCCGTTGCCGACTTTGTCCATCAGCGGGCCCAGCGCGGTGAAGCGTTTGTACACGTTCGGGTAATCGCGTTCGACTACCTGCATGTTCGGTGCTGTCTTGCCGGGAACCAGCTCGCACTCGCCGCGTTTCCAGTCTTTTACTTCGAAAGGCTGCGCCAACTCCGACGGGCTGTCGTGCATTAACGGCGTCAACACCAGTTCTTTTTCCACGCCAAGATGGCCGACGCACACTTCGCTGAACTTCTGCGCGAAGCCCTTGTAGATATCCCAGTCGCTGCGCGATTGCCACGCCGGGTCCACCGCGGTGGACAGCGGATGGATGAACGGATGCATGTCGCTCGTGTTGAGATCGTTCTTCTCGTACCACGTCGCGGTCGGCAGCACGATGTCGCTGTAGAGGCAGGTTGTGCTCATGCGGAAATCAAGCGTGACGAGTAGATCAAGTTTTCCTTCGGGTGCGTGCTCCTGCCACACCACTTCGGTGGGCTTCGCTTCGTCGCGCCCCAGGTCCTTGCCCTGCACGCCGTGGCTGGTGCCCAACAAATGCTTCAGGAAATACTCATGGCCCTTGCCCGACGAGCCGAGCAGGTTGGAGCGCCACACGAACATGTTGCGCGGCCAGTTGTCGGGATGGTCGGGGTCGGTGCAGCTCATTTTCAGCGAGCCATCTTTCAACGACTTCACCGCATAATCCTTCGGGTCGACGCCAGCGGCCTGCGCGTCACGCACCACTTGCAGCGGATTGGTCTGCAATTGCGGCGCGCTCGGCAGCCACCCCATGCGCTCGGCGCGCACGTTGTAGTCAATCATGCTGCCGCCATAGAGTTTCTTGTCGGCGAGCGGCGAGATGACTTCCTCCATGCCGAGCTTCTCGTAGCGCCACTGGTCGGTGTGCGCGTAGAAGAAACTCGTGCTGTTCATCTGGCGCGGCGGGCGGATCCAGTCGAGCGCGAACGCGAGCGCGGTCCAGCCCGTCTGCGGCCGCAGCTTCTCCTGGCCGACGTAATGCGCCCAGCCGCCGCCGCTCTGGCCGATACAGCCGCACATCATCAGCATGTTGATCACGCCGCGATAATTCATGTCGCTGTGGTACCAGTGGTTCATCGCCGCGCCGATGATCACCATCGACTTGCCGTGGGTCTTGTGCGCGTTTTCGGCGAACTGGCGCGCCACTGCGATCAACTGTGCGCGCGGTGTGCCGGTAATGCGTTCCTGCCATGCCGGCGTGTACGGCGTGTCGTCGTCGAAATCCTTTGCAGCAAGTTCGCCAGGCAACCCACGTCCGACGCCGTAGTTCGCAACTTGCAGATCGAACACGGTGGCCACGAGTGCTTCGCCATTACCAAGCGCGATGCGCTGGACCGGGACGGTGCGCACCAGCACGTCAGCATTCTCGCCTTTCAATACATTGTTCGGAAAGTTGACGCTCTCGATGCCGCCGAAATACGGGAAACCTATCTTTGCAGTATCGACGTTCGACGCACCGCCTTCGAGCACCGACAGCTTGAGCTTGACGTTACTGCCGTGCTGCGCTTCCTTGGCTTCGAGATTCCACTGACCCTGGTCGGCGCGGCCGTCGGCACCCCAGCGGAAACCGATGGCGCCGTTCGGCAAAACCACCTTGCCAGTTTCGTCGAATGCGACCGTCTTCCACTCCGGATTGTTGGCGGCGCCGAGCTTATCTTCGAAATCCGATGCGCGCACGTAGCGGTCGGGCACCATGATCTTTTCACCGCCCGGCAGCGTATGTTCCTTCAACATCACCAGCATCGGCATGTCGGTGTAGCGGCGCACGTAGTCGTCGAAGTAGGCGCTGCGTTCGCCCTTATCGGGAAAATAAAATTCCTTCAGGATTACGTGCCCCATTGCCATCGCCACCGCGGCGTCGGTGCCCTGCTTCGGGTGCATCCAGATGTCGGCGAGCTTGGCGACTTCGGAATAATCGGGAGTTACCGCGACGGTCTTGGTACCTTTGTAGCGCACCTCGGTGAAAAAGTGCGCGTCCGGCGTGCGCGTTTGCGGCACATTGGAGCCCCACGCGATGATGAAACTCGAGTTGTACCAATCGGCCGACTCGGGCACGTCGGTCTGCTCACCCCAAATCTGCGGGCTCGACGGTGGCAGATCGCAATACCAGTCGTAAAAGCTCATGCAGACGCCGCCGATCAGGCTCAGGTAACGCGAACCTGCGGCGTAGCTCACCATCGACATCGCTGGAATCGGCGAAAAACCGATCACACGGTCCGGGCCGTGCTTCTTGATCGTGTAAACGTTGGCCGCAGCGACAATCTCGTTCACCTCATCCCAGCTCGAGCGCACGAAGCCGCCGAGACCGCGGATGCTCTGATAATCGCGGCGCTTGGCGTCGCTTTCGACAATGGACGCCCACGCGGCGACGGGGTCGAGCGTCAAACGCGCCTCGCGCCAGCTTTTGAGCAGGCGGCCGCGCACCAGCGGATACTTTACGCGATTGGCGCTATAGAGATACCAGCTGTAGCTCGCCCCGCGCGCGCAACCCCGCGGCTCGTGGTTGGGCATGTCCCAGCGCGTGCGCGGGTAGTCGGTCTGCTGGGTTTCCCATGTGACGATGCCGCCCTTCACGTAGATCTTCCACGAGCACGAACCCGTGCAGTTGACGCCGTGCGTAGAGCGCACGACCTTGTCGTGCGCCCAGCGATTGCGGTAAGCGTCTTCCCACGTGCGGTCTTCCCCGGTGACGACACCGTGACCGTCGGCGGAGTTTTCACGCGGTTGCGAAAAGTAGTTGAGGCGATCGAGGAAATGGCTCATGAATGGTTCTCCGGGATTTCGTGGCTCAGGGGTTTTTCACGTACGCGTTGGCGCGCAGATAGAACCACCAATTGAGGACCAGGCAGAGGGCATAAAACACCGCGAAACCGTACATCGCGTATTGCGGCGTGCCGGCCTTGATCTGGTCGCCAATTACGATCGGGGCGATAAAGGCGCCGTAAGCGGCAATCGCCGAGGTCCAGCCCAGCACCGGGCCGGCCTGCGTGCGGTCGAATATCACGCCGATGGTGCGGAACGTCGAGCCGTTGCCGATTCCGCTGGCGAAAAACAGCAACATGAACAGGCCCAGGAAGAGCGGGAAGTAAGTTTCGGGCGTGGCGGAGCCGTACGCCTGCATCATCACGTAGCCCACCGCGACCGACGCGGCCACCATGACCGCCGAGATGATCTGCGTGACGATGGAACCGCCGACCTTGTCGGAGATCCAGCCGCCGAGCGGACGCACGGCCGCCCCCACGAAGGGACCCATCCACGCGTAGGCCAGCACGCTCGGCGCATTCGGGTTGTTCAGCGTGTGCTGCAATACGCCGTTAGCGTCGGGCACGTGGCTCACGCCGAAGATCACCTTCATCGACAGCGGCAGTGCCATCGAGAAGCCGATAAACGAGCCGAACGTCACTATGTAGAGCGCCGTCATCGACCACGTGTGCTTGTTGCGAAAGATCTGGAACTGCTTGGTGACGCCCTCCTTCATCGGGCCGAAGGCCGCCAGCTTCATCACTAGCAGCGCGCTCACGATGTCTAGCGGAATCGCCACCCACATGCTGATGAGGCCAAGACCGGTCGGCTTCGGCAGGTACAGGTACAGGCCGAGGATGGAAGGTACGAACGCCAGCGTATACAGGTAGGTAATCTTGGCGAATGCGACGAGCGGATGGCCGGTGTCCGGCGAGACCGTCTTCAGGTTGTTCATGCCGAACCAGCACAGGATCGACAGCGGCACCAGCGACAGCAGCCAGGCGAAGCCAGCGTTCTGGATATAGGTCTGCGTGCCCGCGGCGATCTTGCCGAAAATCCACCCGCTGTCCTTCAACAGCGTCATCGGTTCGCCGGCGAAGCTGCCGAAGAGGCCAACGGTCATCACCAGCGGAATGACGACCTGCATGGTGGTCACGCCAAAATTGCCGAGCCCGGCGTTGAGCCCGAGCGCCGTGCCCTGTAGCCGCTTCGGAAAAAAAGTGCTGATGTTGGACATTGAGCTGGCGAAATTGCCGCCGCCGACGCCGCACCATAGCGCCATCAGCTGGAACGCCCACAGCGGCCAGTCCTTGTGCTGCAGCACAATGCCGGTGCCAAGCGCCGGGGCCAGCAGCATTGCAGTGGTCAGGAAGATCGTGTTGCGACCGCCCGCCAGACGGATCAGGAACGACGCCGGAATACGCATTGTGGCGCCGGAGATGCCGGCGATCGCCGTCAGCGTGAACAGCTCGGCCTGGGTGAACGGAAAGCCGAGGTTCAACATCTGCACGGTGATGATGCCCCACATGCCCCAGACCGCGAAGCCGCACAACAGCGCGGGCACCGAAATCCACAGGTTGCGATAGGCGATGCGCTTGCCGGTCGTTTCCCAGAACGTCTCGTCCTCGGGACGCCAATCGGTGATATCGGCGCCGCCGGCGGTGGAGGTCACGCGTTCTGCCGCGAGAGTGGTAGTCGTCATGATGATCCTCGATTAAGTGATACGTCTAAGGCCGGACGGCCGCCTCGGCGCCGCCAAAATGCGACGGCTCGGGATGCCGGCGACGCAACTCCGCGCCGAACGGACGCACTTCGGTGAAGTACATCCACATCAGCGAAACCCACACGATGCCGAACATCAGCATGAACGCGGACGAGCGCACGCCGGTCAGATCCACCAGCGCGCCGAACATGATCGGCAGGATGAAGCCGCCCATGCCGCCGGCGAGGCCGACGACACCCGAGATCACGCCGATGTTTTTCGGGTAATCGTCGGAGATGTATTTGAAGACGGAGGCCTTGCCGATCGCGAACGCAATGCCCATCGTGAACATGATCACGGTAAAGACGGTCGCATCGAGCCCGAGATGAAATGTTTTCGGCCCCGTCACGGTCTGGATCGTGAACTCGGTCTGCGGATAGGACAGGAAAAAGAGGCAGACGAGGCCTACCCACAACACCCACCAGGTCACCGTGTGCGCGCCGTATTTGTCCGAGAACCAGCCGCCGACCGCGCGCAACACGCCGCCGGGAATGCTGAACGCCGCTGCGAGCAGCGCAGCTAACCGGATGTCGAAACCGTATTCGGATATGTAGTACTTGGTCATCCACAGCGACAGCGCGACATACCCGCCGAACACGATCGAGTAATACTGGCTGTAGCGCCACACCTTCGGGTCCTTCAACACCTGGAGCTGTTCGCGCACGGTGATGTGCGATTCGCCCGTCGCATGGTCCTCGTCGGTATAGGTGAAGAACCAAAATGCGATGGCGGTGATCAGCATCAGCACCGCGTACACGTGCGGCACCATCGTCCAGCCAAAGGCCACGACGATGCTCGGCGCGATGAGCTTGTTGACCGCCGCGCCGGTATTGCCGGCGCCGAAAATGCCCATCGCGAGTCCCTGCCTATGCTTGGGAAACCAGTGTGCGCAGTACGCGATCCCCACGGTAAACGAGCCGCCCGCCACACCGACGAACAGGCCCGTCACAAGGAAATGCCAGAATTCGGTCGCGTACCCGATCAGCCAGATCGGGATCACTGTCGACAGCATCAGGATGAAAAACACGATGCGCCCACCGTAGCGGTCGGTCCACATGCCGAGCGGCAGCCGGATCAGCGAGCCGGTCAGCACCGGGAGCGCGACGAGGATGCCGAACTGGGTCTCGTTGAGCCCCAGGTTCTGCTTGATCGGGATGCCGATGACCGCGAACATCATCCACACCATGAAACAAACCGTAAATGCGGTCGTGCTGGCGGTTACGACCGACCACGCTTTGTATGTCCGCGATGCCATGCCTGCCTCCCGTTTTGCTTAATCTTACGGAAGCAGTTTAGGCAGCTGGCGCGAAGCCTATTTGATGTAGATCAACTGAAGATGTATTTCTCGTCCATCTTATAAAACATTGCTTTAAGATCGTCGTTAGTCGCCGGGAACGATTTTTTATTTATCAACGGGCGGAAGCACTTAACGCCGGGAAACGAGTATGCGTCTGACTATATTTACCGATTACTCACTGCGCGTGCTCATCTACCTGGGCGCGCACCGCGATGAAGAGCGGCTTGCGACGATCGGCGATATCGCGGCCGCCTATCGCATATCGGAAAACCATTTGATGAAAGTCGTCCACCGCCTCGCCAGGCATGGCTATATCGAAACCACGCGCGGCAAGGGCGGCGGGCTCCAACTCGCCCGCGCGCCGGATGAAATCAACGTCGGCGCGGTCGTGCGCGTGACCGAGGATGACCTGGCGCTGGTCGAGTGTTTCCAGGATAGCGAGCCGGGATGCCCCATCGTGCCGGCCTGCACTTTGCAGTTCACGCTTGCGCGCGCGCTGGACGCTTTCCTGAAGGTGCTCGACGGGCAAACCCTGGCGGATCTTTTGCAGCCCCGTGCCAGGCTGATGAAAATATTCAGGGCCACAAGCGCACCACGCTGATCGCCAGCGAGCTTTCGGCGGCCGGGAGTTCCGTGCGGTTACGGCTAGACGATCCGATCGAGCGGCAACTGGAAAAGCCGGATGTGATCTGCCGCGCGCGTGATTTCCGCGTTCGCGGCGGTGATGGCGTCGATCAGCCTGGCGAGCGGCCGCTCGTCCTCGAACGCGACCATCACGACTGAATTGGTGCTCGGGAAACCCCCGCCGCCCAGGTGCGGGTCGGTGCCGTGGCCCTTGCCCTTCGCCTGCTCCCACCGCGTGTAGTAATCGATGTCGACGGCTTTGAATATTTCAAGCACGCGCTCGGTGTGATACTCGATGTGCACGATAAACGCTATCTTCACGGCTTCCTCTGTCGGTTGTCTGGCGGATGCTGCCGCATCCAGTCTAATCAAAAAACCGTCTTAAGCTCAATCGCAGCAGCCTTCGCTGGTATCGCGCCTGGGACAGCCTACGGGACGCTCAGGCGGCTTCAACGGACAAAAATTGTTGATATCCGCCGCCGGCCGCTGCAGGAAACACGTAAACGCGCTCGAGCCGGCGGCCAGCGCCCAGAAGCCGAAAAAGCCGATCGTGTAGGTGGCGGTGCGGCTCAGCGCCAGCGGTTCGCCGAACAAGTGCAGGGACGTCGGGTCGAACAGCGTGAAAAACACGGCTTCCGCAATGCCGCCGACGATGAACGACGGCCATAACACCCAGATTGCGCGTTGCATGGTTAACTCCTCATCGTAGGCTGCGAACAGGGCGCGCTACTGCGGGGTCAGCACGACCGCTTGTGCGCTGTTGGCGGCTTCGCCGGCGAGGCGCCAGGTGCGCGCAGCGTCCTCCAGCATCATCACCCGTCTCCCCGCAGGGGCGGCAACCCGCATGCCTTCGTATACCCCCGGCAACACGGCGTGCAGCTCGATCAACTGATCGGCCACTGCCTGCGTTGGATGGACGAGCCGCAAGCGCA
>Ga0207659_10001801_pt1 | contig 12672 bp, 12 predicted proteins | sample KBSM43metaG_FD_184330 | JGI IMG/M metagenome (GOLD analysis project Ga0207659, IMG submission 184330) | Miscanthus rhizosphere microbial communities from Kellogg Biological Station, Michigan, USA - KBS M4-3 metaG (SPAdes) (version 2) | ecosystem: Host-associated > Plants > Roots > Rhizosphere >...
GCCAGGCGCAGTACGGCGCGTGCAGTTGGGCCCGCATCACATCCGTAATCGTGAACAGCGGATCCTGCTTCCTTGCCCGACGCGCCGGCACGAAGCGGGTTCCGGGGTCCTCGTACACCTCGAAATAGTGCCAGCGGCCATCGACCTTGAACCCTCCCACGGCCACTCGCGGCGGCGCCTCGGTGGAACCGAGGTCGTGGAAGAACAGCGCGTCCAGATGGGCGACGTCATCAGACATGCCGGCAACCATTACTCGCCCTCGGGCTCGGGGGCACCCCCGGTGCGGGCGATATCTTCCTGGCGGACCTTGTCGGCGTTGAACTTGGCGGCCGACGCGCGCATCTTCTCGATGACCTCGTCGAAGTCGAACGACGTGGCTTTCGAGAACCGGATCGGATTCACCCGGGCGACCACGAACGGACGGAGGTAGGGGCTGACGAACCCCTTCTCCTTGAGTTTCTCGATGGCCGCGCTCACGGCGTCGTCCACCTTGAGCAGGGCGCGGCCCCGCCGCTGCCGCTCGCGAACCGCGTTGCGAAGCGGCTCGTCGAGGAATTCGTCGATGCGCCGGAGCACCGACTGATAGGCGCCGCCGCTGAACCGCGGGCGCTCTTCGTAGCAGACGCCGAGCGTGAGCAGCGACGGCTGCTCGAACTCGAAGGCGTGATCGGCTTCGGTGCCGGCCCGCTCGTCGGCCAGTGCGCGTGCCATCCGGATCACCTCAAGCGACTTCTCGCGGAGGTTGTGGGCCTTCTCGGTGTTGAGGGCGAGAATCTTGAAGGCGATATCAGCATCGGGCAGCACCAGGGCGGTGATGCTCTTCACCCCGAGCTTCCGCAGGGCCTGCAGCCGATGGTTCCCGTTCGGCGTCCAGTAGCCGTCGTCTTTTCGGATCGTGATGATGGGATCGAGGAAGGAGCCGACCTTCTCGATCACCGTCATCAGCCGTTTGACGTGTGCGTCGGACGGGTCGCGCTGGTACGGCGTCGGCTGGACGCGATCGAGCGGCAGCACGGCGAGCACCACACCGTGTCCGCCAAAGGGGTCGCGATAGGTGCCGATGGTGCTGCCGCCGTCCGCGTCCACCTGGGCGCGCAAGGCGGCGGTCGCCGCATCGACCTCGCGGGTCTCGCCGGGTGCGAGGCCCACCGACGCCGCCGACACTTTGCGCCGCCTGACGGGCTTCTTCCGCGCTGGCATGTACAGCAGTATGCCGATTGCCCGTTCGACCGGGCAACCGGCACAAGGACGATTTGGACGTTCGTCGGTTGGCGGAGCCTAATTCACGAGGGCCTTCAGGCTCTTGAGCGGCAGCACGCGAACCTTCTTCGAGGCCGGCTTCGCCTTGAACATCATCTTTTCCTTGGTGAAGGGATTGATGCCCTGACGCGCCTTGGTGGCCGGCCGCTTGACGACCTTCATCTTGAGCAGCCCGGGCAGCGTAAACATGCCGGCGCCACGAAGGCTCTTCTTGATGATGCCGTTGAGCGACTCGAACACCGCGGCGACCTGCTTCCGGGAGAGCTCGGCGTCCTTGCAGATCTGAGCCATCACTTCAGACTTCGTGGGTGCGCCACCTTTCTTTGCCATTCACTCGACTCCTCTTGAAAACGACGTAAGACACCGGTCAATGCCGGTGCGATGCCCGGGAGGCCGGACCTGACCGTGAATCATACCGCCCCGCCGCGCGTCCTTCTCAGTCCTTTTTCGTGCGGGCCCCGGATTTTCTGCGGCCGGGCTCGACGCCGAAGCGCCGGTCGTTCCGGGCCATACGCGTCGCGACCCCCTGCATGGTGGACTCGAAATCCCGGTGCGTCGAGTCGATGTAGAGCCACTTGCGCAGCACGCTATGCGGCTCCAGTGCGGGAAAATCGGCGCAAATGGCGGCCTGGTGCGCATGATCCGTGCACACCAGCACGCCGTGCCACGTCCAGCGGCCGGTCTGTGTCGGCTCGACGAGGACGAGCATCTGCCGGCCGTGGAGGTACGCGGCAAGCCCCCCGAACATCCTCTTGGTGAAAAAGCTCGGCCGCCCCGCGAACGCCTCCAGGATCCATTCGTTGTCGAACGTCTTCATGCGCCGTGGGTCCGGATCATCGCGTTTCCGGCCTCCGCATGACGACGCGCGTGACGGTGCCGGCTCCCCCGCCACGTTGCGCACCGCGCGTGAGCATCGTGCCCGGCGTGCACCCGAATGTCTGCTTGAACGCCGCGATGTAGGCGCTGACGCTCGAATAGCCCGATTCGAGCGCCGCATCCGTTACCGACCCGCCCTCCACCAGCGCTCGCACCGATTCCAGCAGCCTGGCTTTCTGCCGCCACAGCCCGAACGGCATCCCGGTTTCGGCGCGGAACAGGCGTTCCAGCGTCCGCGTGCTCAGCCCGCAGCGGCGGGCCAGGGCCGTGGCGGCGACCCCGTCCGCCGGATCCGTCAAAATCCGCTCCGCGGCGCGCAGCGCCCGCTCGTCCGACGGCAGCGGCAGCAGCAGCGGCTCGATGTGCGCCTCCACGAGCTCGTCCGTCAACACTCCCATCAGGCGAGCCTCGGCGGCCACTCGCGAGTCGAGCGCCGCCAGCTCCGCGACCCGAAGAATCAGCTCGCGCAGCAGCGGGCCCACCGAAATCACCCGGCACGTCGTGTCGAACGCGCGCGCTGGAGGGTTGACGGGAAAGTAGAGCGACCGCATCGCCACCTCGCCCCACATGCGGATCGAATGCGGCGTACCCGCCGGGATCAGCACCGCGCGTCCGGGAGGAATCATCCACGACGTGCGATCGCCGGTGACGGTCATCGCGCCGCTCGAGGCGAACAGCAGCTGGTGCGCCGCGTGCGTGTGCGGCCGAATCACGTACCGGTGGCTGTAGGTCGTGCTCAACGCACGAGCCACGAGGAACGGCTCCTGCTCGGCGGTGAGCTTGCGCCGCCCGCCCGTCACTTGACGGTTTTGCGACATGGATTGTCAATCTAGCGCAAGACGCGGCCGGCCACGCCGTCGTAGAGTCGGCCCATGCCCAACAACATGTCGTTCTTCGCCATCAACGCCGACGACGTGCCACGCGCCCGCAAGTTCTACGAGGCGGTCTTCGGGTGGGACTTCGAGCCGTGGGGCCCGCCCGGCTTCTACCTGATCGAAACGGGCAAGGAGCGGATCGGCCCCATCCGGGGCGCGCTGCAGGAGCGCCGCGAACTCGCGCCCGGGCAGAAGACAATCGGGTTCGAGTGCACGATCTCGGTCGCCAACATCGACCAGACGCTTCGGGCCATCGAGGCGAACGGCGGCCGCATCGCCGCGCCGAAGTTCCACATCCCCACGGTGGGCACCGTCGCGTACTTCTTCGACACCGAGGACAACGTGGCGGCCGTCATTCAACCAGAGCCGCAGCCGTGACCGGGATCGTGGTCCAGGTCAACGTGTCCCGCGGCGGCCTTCCCAAGCTCGCCATCCCGTCCGGTGAGCTCATGGAGAACGGGATCGCCGGCGACCACTGGCGCTACCGGTTCCACGGCGGCCGGCGCAAGGCGGTGCTGCTGGTCACGATCGAAGGGATCGACGAGCTCGTCTCGCAGGGTTTTCCGTTGTTTGCCGGTGCGCTGGGCGAGAACCTCACGACGCGCGGCCTGCCCCGCCGCGATCTGCGCCTCCGCCAGCGGCTCTCGGTGGGCGACGCCGAAATCGAGCTGACGTCCATCCGCACACCGTGCTCGACCCTCGACGTTTACGGACCTGGCATCCAGGCCGCGATGTACGACGCGCGGGTGCAGGCCGGCGATCCGGACTCGCCGCGGTGGGGCTTGAGCGGGTTTTACGCGTCGGTCGTGCGGCCCGGGCAGGCGCGGGCCGGCGACCTCATCACGCTCGCGTAAGCCGGGCGATCGGCTACCGAGGCACCGGATAGGCGAACAGGTCCACGTTCGACACGTTCGCCGAGCCGGCAACGCCGTGTCCGCCGCCCGGGGCCAGCATCGCCACGCCCACCTCGTCCACCTTGCTCAGGTCGGGGTTCCGCACCTCGGTCCCGACGATGACTTTCTCGGAGTCCAGCGCGTACCAGCGCATGTTGGTGAAGGCGATCTCGACGGTCAGGAACTCGCCGTGTGTCGAGATCCCGCGATCGCCGACGATCAGCCGTCCGTCCGCCAGTCTCACAACCGGGTGCATCAGGTGAATCGCGTTGGTCCTGAGGATCCAGCGCAGGCGGGCGGGATCGGTCAGGTCCACGTAGTTGCGCCGGTCGCGCAGCGTGATCGCCACCGGCGACGACGCCATCCCGTTCCACAAGTCGATGCGCTCCTCGTGCACCGATGCGCGGACGACCTTCGCGTCGGACCCGTACAGCTTCGCCTCGAGCCGCGGGTTGGTCACCACGGCCGGCGTGAACCGCATGTTCTCGTCCGTCTCCTCGCCCGTGTGCGGCGGCAGCCGCCAGGGCTCGCTGTAGAGCAGCGGCGGCCGGGGCTTCATCCCGGGTTTCTGCGTATTCGGCGCCGGAGTGGCAGGCGTCTGCGCGGCAGACGCCAACGTCGAGGCCACGAGGCAGGCGAGAGTCAGGATGGCGCGCACGGGTGATTCCTCCTCAGAGGCCGAATGCTACCCCACCCTCGACGTGAACGCCGCACGCGCCTATCATGGGCGCCAATGTCACAGACGACTGCGGTTTCCAGAAGTCGAGCCGCGCTTCCCGCGCTGGCAATGGCCCTGTCGATATCGTGTTCCGGGGCCGCGACGCCACCGGCCGAGTTCAAGAGCGTGGGCCGTGGAGCCCCGGTGTCGCCGGCCATCCCGTGGGAGACGTGGCGGAACGCCGAGGACATCGAGGCAGTCCCCCCGCCAGAGATCAAGGGCTATCCGGAACAGCACTGGCTGGTGGGCCCTTTGGATGGCCCCGCCACCGGCGACCGGCTCCAGGGGTTTCTTGGCGCGGCCCGCGACGGCGCCGCGCCCGGCGGGATCGAGCCCCTCAAGGTCGACATCTTCACGTCGAAAGACTTCTACGCCGACCGCGCCTTGTGGACCGACAAGCGATACTTCCGGTGCAACAGCCCCTATGGCCTCGAACAGCAGTGGCGGGGCGGGATGATCGGCGGCAAGCCGCCGGCCTCTGCCGCGTGGGGCTATTGCGACCGCGATTACCCGCGCGCCGCCATCGTGAGCCCCTACACCTTCAAGACGGCGCAGGCCCACTACGAGGCGCTGCTCGGCGAGGCGCGTGCTCGGGGCGGCCCGACCCAGCACACCTATGCCACCGTGCCGGGCGACTGGAGCGGGCGCTACGTCTGGCACCGCGGGCAGAACTGGTACGCCGAGCTGCTGTGGAATCAGTATCCGACGCTCCTGTCGCTGCTCACCGACGAGTACCAGACGCGGATGGTGCAGGAGGCCTATCACGACGCGCACACGAACGCGCCGCAATGGCCGGCGCAGTACTGCTGGCCCGAGGGCTTCATGCGCCGCTGGCACTACCATGCCGTGACGAACCAGCCGCACCAGGTCGTCGTCACGCCCACCCTGGTCCAGTTCCTGGCGGGCGACGCCGACAATTTCATCACCAACATCCACATCGGCCGTTCGTTCGACACCGGCGGAGGCGTGCCGCACCTCGGCGCGGAAGTCCCGCGGTGGTACGGCGACACGATCGGGTTCTGGGATGGCGAGGCGCTCATCACCTGGACGTCGAACATCCAGGGCTGGAAGGTGCACGGCAACCCCGAGTTCTCGAACAAGCTGCAGACGATCGAGATCTACACGCCGCATCGCGACAAGGACGGCAAGTTCCTCGGCCTCAATCACGAAGGCGTCTTCTATGACCCCGACGCGCTCGTGGAGCCGATCCGGATGACGCGCACGCTGATGCGCGTCAGCGGCTTCGAGGCCGGCGAACCCTACACCTTCATCGAGTGCGTGCAGACCATCTACCCGGTCGACGGGATGGCGAAGCCCGTGGTCCCCGGCACCGTGATCCCCTACAAGGTGCCCGACATGTATGGCCGGCCCTGGGCCAAGATCTGGGAGGAATACCACGAGAAGGGCATGCAGCGGCCGCCCGAGAAGGAGCTTCTCAAGTTCGATTGACCCGTCAGCGAGTGGTGACGCTGCCGATCACGTAGCGATCGCCCGACCGGTCGAAGACGATCGACCATGACTCCCGGCGGCGCTGCAGCGCCGGGTCGCCCGCATTGGCGGCAGCGGCGATGGAGACCTGGCACGATGCCACGATCTGACGGCCGACCGGCCGCGGATCGCAGCGGTCGAATGACAGCGACTGATACTTCAGCGCCGAGAAGCGCCGTGACAGCCCCGCGACATCGGCGTCGGGCCACACCTGCGTCAGCGAGGCGGCGTCCAGGGCGCGAAACGATCGGCTCACGCCGGCCAGCGCCTCGTCGACCGCGGCCCGCAGAGGGCCACCGCTCGCCTGCACGAGGTCGCCGGCCGCCGCGGTATCGCCACTCGGCGCGCCACTCGCCTGCGCGGTGGCACCGCTCGCCTGCAGAGAGCCTCCCACGGCATCCCGGACGATGGCGGACGGCGGAAGCTCAGGGACCGGAATCGGCGCCAGCTGCCGTCCGGCGGTGGCCCACCGGGCGGGAGCGCTTGGCAGCACCGGCAGCCCCACGTCCCGCGAGGCGAGCCCATAGCCGGCTGACACCGCAATTACGCCAACGGCCAGCGGAATGAAGATGGGCCAGCGGCGCGCCTGGACGCGAGGCTCGACGATGGGACGCGGTCGAACCTCCGGCGTGCTGTCAGCCACCACCCACATAGGCAGCTCGTCCGGCTCTCCCTGGGGCCCGAAGTCTGGTTCTCTCTCGACCTCCAGGTCCGGTTCTCTCTCGACCCTGAAGACCCGTTCTCCCTCGACCGTGAAGCCCCGCTCTCCCTCCGCCGCCAAGTCGCGGTCCCCCTCGGCGGCGAACTCATCGAGAGCTTTATTGCCGAGTTCGTACTCGTCGTCGTGTTTGAAACCGGATCGCAGCTCGGTTTGTGGCGTCATTCAAGTCAACCGATGAGCAACAAGTGGGCCGCCGTCATCCCCCAGTTTTTATTGGGTTCCGCCGCTGGCTCTTCCATTGGGTGTGAAGGAAGCAGCGCCCGTGATCAGAAACCCTTCACGGTCGGGGTTGAGGGGCCGACCGTCCGCGCGGTATAGACCCGCAGCGTTCGAAACCCTCTAGCTCTGCGTTCTTGAAAGAGAGGAATGCGTGCAACCCCAACCCGCTCCCGATACCGATCCATCTTTCGTTCGAGGCTCATCAGAGGCCATCGGAGCTTCGATCGGACGCCCCGCGCTCGGGTGTAGAGTAGCTCGCGCCGATGAGCCGGATACGCACGTGACGATGCGGCTTGGTATGGTGTTGACGCTCTCTGCGGCAGCGCTGTTCAGCGGCTGCGGAAAAGGCGCCCCCACTTTACCTTTGCCGCCCCCACCAGCGGCGTCTAAGGCGGCCGCCTCGACGCCGAATCTCGAGCGGCTCAGGCAGGCCCTGACAGCAGCCACCGCGCTGCCAGGCGTCCGTCGGGCGACCTGGGGAATCGTGGTCCACTCGGTCGATCGCGATGAGCGCTTGTTCGAACTGAACGCACAGGCGCTGCTGACGCCCGCGTCGGCGGCGAAAATCATCGCCGCCGCGACGGCCTCCGAAGCGGTCGGGTGGGACTACACGTACGAGACCACCGTGCGCGCCGCCGGCACTGTTGCCAACGGTGTGTTGCAGGGAGACATCGTGGTGGTCGGCACGGGAGATCCTACGATCGAAGGCCGCACCGGCCAAAGCCTGCAGACGTGGGTGACGGCGCTGAAGGCCGCTGGCATCCGTCGCGTGCAGGGCCGCGTCATCGGAGACGACAATCGGCTCGAGGAGCCACGCCCTGCGCTTGCGTGGTCGTGGGACGACATCGGTGGGCCCACCGGCGTGCTCTTCGGCGCGCTCAACGCCGCAGAGAACCTCATGGCCGTCACGGTGACGCCGGGAATCAAGGCGGGTGACCGCGCGGTGGCGACCGTGGAACGCCAGGCGAAGGGCCGACCGCTCGAAACCCGTGTGATAACGGGTCTCGCCAAGTCCGAGACAACGGTATGGGCGGAGCAGCGGCCAGGGGATCCGTTCGTGACCATCGCCGGGAGCATTCCGGCGAGCGCCAAACCCACCGTGCTGCCGGTCGCCGTCGGCAATCCGACGCTGTGGTTCGCGAACCTGCTTCGCGAGCGGCTCATTCAAGGCGGCATTCCAGTGCAGGGCGACGCCACCGACATCGACGAGGCGAAGCCCGCACCCGCTCGATCCGGTCAGACTCTCTATGTGCACCGGTCGGCGCCGCTCTCGACCATCGTGCAACCGATGCTCAAGAACAGCGTGAATCTCTACGCGGAAGCCATCATGCGTCTCAACGCCGCGGGCGCAGGCGCGGGCACGGGCGCGGCCGTCGCGACCATGTACCGCGCCCAGGAGTCCGTGCAGAAGCGGTTGACCCAGTGGGGTGTCCCGCCAGACGCCTATCAACTGGTCGACGGATCCGGCGTCTCGCGGCGCTCGGTGGTGTCGGCCGAAGCGCTCACCGCCGTCCTTCGGAAGATGTACGACCCGGCGATGCGATCGCCCTTCATCCAGGCCCTGCCGGTGGCCGGCGTCGACGGCACGTTGCTCGAGCGGATGAGAAGGACTCCAGCCGAGAGAAACGTACGAGCCAAGACCGGAACGATGTCGAACGTGCGGTCGCTGGCGGGTTACGTGACGACCCACGACGGCGAGCGGCTCGCCTTCGCTATCATTTCAAACAATTTCGAGGGAACCGGCCAAGACGCCATCAAGGCGATCGACGCGATAGCCGTGAGCCTGGCCGGGTTCCGTCGTGGCCTGCCATCGGCGAGGGACACGGAGTAGCGCGGCGGCGTGGTCGGCGCGCGGTGCTATCCGGCGATGATCACCGTCGGACAGCCGACCGCGATCGAGTTCACGGAGGTCACCTCTTGAATCATGTCGCCGACGCGGCACGCTGGAAATCCACCGATCAGCACCGTCTGGCTGCCGTTGATCACGACACCAGTGCCGTCGGGAATGACGACCTTCACGATCGGACAGGCAACGTTGTCTGCACCCGTGGTCACCATCTGCGTGGAGAGCTTCGCCACCTGCTCCGCGATCGTCTTCAGAAGATTGGCCTGAGCCGCAGGTCCGGCCGGGGTTCCAGCCGCTGCGGTCGCAGTCGCCTGCGCCTCCATGATCGCTCCCAGAGCGGCCGCTGCAGAGCTCACGATACCGGCGGCTGCCGCGGCGCCGACGCCGCGCCACGCCGGCATGCCACCGATGAGGACGTTCGTCGATCCCGGGCCTGGCGCGAGCGCACCGCCGTGAGCGGTCACGTCACCGACACGCGCAGCGGGGCCCGTTGGCATGACGTCGAGGATAGCACCAGGGGGTGTCACGCGCCACCTTGCGAACGCCTCTTCACGGGCCGCTCTTCCGCTTGTGTCCACGCCGACGCGGCTGATACGCTGCGTCGACAGGAAGCACCGCGTGAGGACTCGCACTAGTCTCACCGCGTCGCAGGCGTCCGGCCGCTCGTGGGGCCTCGAATTGGCCCAGTTCCGCGCCGATGAGTCGCCTCAAACCACATATCGCGCTCCGGTCTCCGGACACCGCTTTGCGGGAGTGGCGACATTTGCATCTCCGCTTATTCAGCGCCAGGCGGATGAAGAGGCCGCCCAGGAGCCTGAGCCCCCGGCGCCTGCTCCGAAGAAAGACGCCAAGCCTCTAGACACTGCGGCCCCAGAACCTCCGAAGCAGATACCGGTGAGTACTGACGCCACCGGTACGACCACGGTCAAGGCTCCCCCGCTCGTCGTCCATGACGAATACGGCGGTGCCACATTGGCCGAGGTCGCGGCGGCTCTCCCCAAGGAGGCCGGCAGCGCGAGCTTCGACATCAAGGCTGGCACCCAAGGTGACCCGATCACCAAGGCCACGGTGGAGGTAACGCAGGAGATTCACCTGCCCCGATGGACCGAGCGGGACAAGCAGTGCGAGGCCGTTCGAAAGGCGTGGGATGCCTTCTATGACGCGTTGACGCTCCACGAAGACGGGCACGTCTCCATCAACCAGTCGACGTTCGCCGACGCGCACCGGCGGTACGCCGGCAAGGCGTCCTCGTCGACGCAGCTCGTCACCGACACGATCAAAAAGGAAGCGAAGGCCGCCGGCGACGAGTTCGACGAGAAGACGAAGCACGGCCTCACCGGCAAGCCGCCGACGATCCTCGATCTCGCTGCGTCGTGCGAGCAGGCGGAGGAAGAGGCCGAGGGTGCCGGGACGGCGCAGGCGAAGCTGGAGGTCAGCCAGCCCGGCGATCGGTACGAGTTGGAAGCCGATCGAATCGCCGATCAGGTCATGCGGATGGAGGATCCCTACGGCCTGCCGCGGGTGGGGATCGCCGCGGGTCGGGCCGGGACGCAGCGCAAATGCGCGGAGTGCGAGGCCGAGGAACGGAAAAAAAGAGTGCAGCGCAAGGAGACGGCGACAGGCGTTCTCGTGCCCGACCGAGCGGTGTCGGCGACGCGGTCGGGCGGCCAGCCGCTCGACGCCGAGACCCGCGCGTTCATGGAACCGCGATTCGGGTTCGACTTCAGCCGCGTGCGCATTCACGCGGATAGCCAGGCCGCGCAGGCCGCGCGGTCGATCAACGCCCACGCCTACACGATCGGCGAGGACGTGGTGTTCGGCTCAGGTCGCTTTTCGCCGCGCGCGCCTGACGGACGTCGGTTGCTGGCCCACGAGTTGACGCACGTCGTCCAGCAAGGGGGTGGCAACGCTCCTGCGGGCGTTCACGCCAGCGCCCACGTCCCGCATCGAGACGTCCAGGCACTCGAAGCACGCAGCATGCGGAACGCCATACGGAGGAAACAGCATAAGTTGGCGACGTAGGTCATCAATGATCCGAACCGAGAGCGACATCGACGAGCGAGATGTTCCCGTGGGCGACGCGCGCACACCGGCGACCCTTGCCTCGACGCTCGCTCATCTCACCCGGCTCGATCTGCTGCTGCGTCGTGAGGTGCTCAGATTTCGCCAGCAGCAGCCACCGGCGCGGGACGAGGGACTTCGCGGTCTGTATATTTCTGACGACGACGTCGACGAGATCCTGACGCGCTCCCTCACCGCGGTCGGGCTACTGCCCCCCGGGACGGAGTCGCACGAGGAGACGGCGGCCTTCGACAGCGCGCTTGCCGCGGTGGATGCCCGAATCGCCGCCTCCGAAGCGAGCGCGAGTCAGCGAGGTGAAACGCTTCGACTGAACCATCTGACGAACGTCTTCGATCTGTCACCTTTCGAACGTTCCGTCATCGTGGTGGCTCTGGCCTCCGAGCTCGACCTCAAATACGAGCGACTGTTCGGCTATCTGCAGGACGACGTCACGAAGAAACGCCCCACGGTGGACCTCGTCCTGCGCCTGCTCTGCTCGACGGTGTCCGAACGGCTCCACGCGCGTCAGGCTTTCACGATGGAGGCGCCCCTGCTGCGCTGGGACTTGATCACCCTCGCCGAGGATCCTGGCGCTCGGCATCCGGTTCTGCTCGCGCGCTATTTGAAGTTGGATGAACGGATCGCTGCCTATCTCACCGGAGCTGACGCGATCGATTCCCGCCTGGCGTCGCTGGCCGGTGGAGTGCCAGCCAACGATCGAGTGGACCGCGGAGTGCGTGAGCAATTGCACCAATGGGCTCGCCGGTGGGTCCAGGCAGCTGGCGCCTCCATTGACCAGGAACCCGTCGTGTGCGTGCACGGCTCCTATGGCACAGGACGGCGCGCAGCGGCAGCATTCCTGGCGACCAGCCTCGGTCGCCCTTGCCTCCTGCTCGATCTGAGCCGACACACCGACGGTGTCACCGAGCTTCGGCACACCCTCAAACTCGCTGAACGGGAAGCCATTCTGACGGGCGCTCTACTCTGCTTCTACCAGGTAGATCGGTTCCTGCGCCCGGGTCCCGAGCGCGAGCACGAGCACGACGCCTTCGTGCAGGCGCTGACGCGGGGCGGGCCAGCGACGGTCCTCATCGGCGAGCGGGCATGGGAGCCGGCGCGCAGCCTCGACAGACGGCCGTTTTTTCGTCTCGAGATGCCGGAGACGACCTACGGTGAGCGGCGCGAGCGGTGGGCCGCGGCGCTCGACGCCACGCTCGCGCTCGACGATCGCGACCTCGGCGCCCTCGCCGGCCGCTTCCGCCTCACCAGCGGGCAGATCGAAGACGCCGTCCATCGAGCGCGGACACTGGCGTGGACGCGGGACCCGGCGCACGGCCGGGTGACTGCGGAAGACATCGACGCCGCCTGCCGCACACAATCGCAACATCGCCTGGACACGCTGGCGCACAAACTGACGCCGCGGTACACCTGGGACGACATCGTCCTGCGGCCGCAAGAGATCAGCACGCTTCGGTTGATCACGTCGACGATCCGGCAGCGCGCAGTCGTCTATGGGGAGTGGGGATTCGATCGCAAGCTGGCTATGGGCAAGGGGGTGATGGCCCTGTTCGCCGGGCCGTCCGGAACCGGCAAAACGATGGCCGCGGAAGTGATCGCCCGGGACCTGGGCCTTGACCTCTACAAGATCGACCTCTCGGCGGTGGTCAACAAGTACATCGGTGAAACGGAGAAGAATCTCGAGCGGCTGTTCGCGG
>Ga0207659_10001803_pt1 | contig 12669 bp, 13 predicted proteins | sample KBSM43metaG_FD_184330 | JGI IMG/M metagenome (GOLD analysis project Ga0207659, IMG submission 184330) | Miscanthus rhizosphere microbial communities from Kellogg Biological Station, Michigan, USA - KBS M4-3 metaG (SPAdes) (version 2) | ecosystem: Host-associated > Plants > Roots > Rhizosphere >...
CGCGGCCAGATTGGCCGGGATCGCTGACGAGCACGCTGAGGCCGAGCTGCCGGTTCTGCGCCGTGACGAAGTGTCCCATCAGCGGGCTGAACAGCAGCGCGGCGATGAGAAGGCCGATTCGTGATGCCATGGGTGGGGGGCTCCGGGGGGGAGGCGCGATTATCCCCGTCCTCGAAGCGCCCCTCAAGCTGTGCAGGATCAATGGTCGAGCTCCCGCCTCGCTCAGGACGCGACTCGCGACGAGGAAGCAGGGGATTCCGTATTCGTGCACAATTCGTAGACTCAGGTCACCCCTCTTGCCGCGGCCGCTCGACGACATCATCCACGCGTATCGGCGGGATGTGCCTCTCGCACAGGCCCGGACCATCCCCGCGGCGTGGTACACCGACCCGCGAGTCTTCGACCTGGAGCGTCACACGGTCTTCAGCCGCTCGTGGCAGGTCGCCGGACGGCTCGACGAATTGCATACGCTTGGCGACTACGTCGCGTGCGAGCTGTCGAATGGCGAGCCGATCCTCGTCGCGCGAGTGGAAGACGGCAGTCTGCGCAGCTTCTTCAACGTCTGCCGCCATCATGCGGCCGCGGTCGTGCCGGACTCGGCCGGCTCCGCGCGGCAGTTCCGGTGTCCGTACCACGGGTGGACCTACGGCCTGGACGGCACGCTCAAGGGGACGCCGGATTTTGCCGGCGTCTGTGAGTTCGATCGCTCGGAGAACGGCCTCGTGCCTGTTGACTGCGCGGTTGCGCAGAAGTGGGTGTTCGCCAGGACCGACGCCGGCGGTCCCTCACTGGAGCAGTATCTTGGATTCGAGCTGTTGCAGCAGCTGCCGACGCTCGGCCTCGGCGATCTGCACTGGATGGAGCGGCGCCAGTACACCATCGACTGCAACTGGAAAGTGTTCGTCGACAACTACCTGGACGGCGGCTATCACGTTCCGCACGTACATCGCGGTCTCGATAGCGTCTTGAGCTACACTGCGTACACGATCGAGACCGGCGAGCGGTTCTGCCTGCAGTGGAGCCCGCTGGTCACGGAAGGCGCCGACCCGGCGACGGCAGGGGTGCGACGGGGCGACCGCGCGCACTACTACTGGATTTATCCAAACTTCATGATCAATTGCTACGGTCGTGCGATGGACACCAACCTGGTGATTCCTCGCGGCGTCGACCGAACCGATGTGATCTTCGATTTCTACTTCGCTGACGTGTCAGCGGATGCCCGCGCCAGGAATCTCGCCAGCATCGACGTAAGTCACCAGATTCAGCTGGAGGATGTGTCGATCTGCGTCTCGGTGCAGCGGGGCCTGCGGTCGCGGGCCTACGAAAGCGGCCGTTTGTCGGTGCGCCGCGAAGCCGGAGCGCATCTGTTTCATCGCCTGCTTCACGCCGATCTGGTGGCGGGCGTTGACGGCCGCTAATGAGGCGCCTCGACCCTGAAGCTCTGGGACGTGTCCACGTGCACTGTTGGCGGCCTGACGACCGCGGACGATGACGCCAGCGTCCAGATCGTCAGGCCGAGGCCGGCGATCGACGTGGCGCCGACCAGCGTGAAGCCGTAGGCCCACGCCATGCGCGCCCATGGCCAGGTGAGCGGGTTGCGCCAATCGCGGCCGAACGACTCATCGAGCAGCTTCAGGAAGTCGTCGGTGATCGGCTTTGGCTTCACCTCCACCCAGAGCTCCCACATCAGCCACGCGGCGAACACGATCAGCAGCAGGCCACACATGATTGTGAACACGACGTTCAGGCCGCCGCCCCGGTAGGCCACCCGCTCGCAGGGCAGGACGACCGGCGCGGCGTAGCAGTTCGTGAAGTCGTAGATGGTGACGACGCGCCGCGGAGCGCTGAGGATCAACTGCGCGCCGAAGCCCAGGGCCATGCACACGAGCACGCCCATCCAGATCTCCCACACGGCGAGCTTCGCCCACGCGCGCAGCGAGTCGGGTGGAATCGTGAGCGGCCGGCGATTCCAGGCACTCATCTCAGGCGCTGCCTCGGCGCCATCGGCGCATCCTGTCGGCCAGCGTGTCTTCGGGCATGGCCGCCGGTTCCCGAATCGTAATCATCTGGTTCGGGCGGCGATCGCCCCAGACTGGCGGCGCGCCGTCGCCGACGCGGATGGTGATCACTGGAAACGGAGGCGCGGACTCCGGCCACGGCGTGTGACAGTCGGTCGCGATCACGAGCAGGTCGATTGGCGCGGTCCGCCGCTCGATGAACGCGCGCAGTCCGGCGCCGAGGTCGGTGCCGCCGCCGCCGTAGAGCTCGACCTGCGCCTGCCTGAACACCTTGTTCACATTGTGCACCGCGGCATCACAGCACGCGACCACCACGTCGGCGCCGTATCCGAGCTGGCGCGTCAGGCCGCCCAGCTCCGCGACGGCTCGTGCCAGCTGGGAGTCCTCCATCGACGCGGAGGTGTCGATCAGGAATCCGGGTCGCGGCCGCGGCTGGTAGAAGCTCGGCATGATGAACTCGCCGTAACACGCCTGCCTCCGGTGCGGGCGGCGGTAGGTGCGGTCGTAGCGGCCGAGCGTGCTGTCGCGCAGCGCCCTGCGGACGGTATGGCGTATGGTCGCCATGTAGTCGACCTGCGGTGCGAGCTTCGTGTGCGCCCATCGCCGCCAGCCCAGTGGAATATCGCTCCACTGGTTCGACAGCTCCCTGATGCGCTCGGCCACTTCCCGCCGGACCATCTCGGCCTTGACGCGATCGACGCCGCCAACGCCGCTGCCATCGTCGTCGTCGGGCGGCAGCTCCCAGGGACGGGGCTCGCCGTGGGCTCCCGATCCGCAATCGTGCGCGGGCGCGTTGTCCGCCGCGGTGGGCGTGGCGGCGGCCGATCGCGGGACGCCCGGCAGCTGCTGGTAGTAGATCTCCGCGCTCTCCCCGTTCTTGAGGCCGTACGCCCCTGGCACCGGCGGGTCGCCCGGCAGCTCCAGTCCTTCCGCGATCAGGTCGTCGTTGATCTCGCAGTCGCTGGCGGTGTTCCAGCGTCGATCGTCGCGCGCGCCCGCGGCCTTCTTCCGCGCCTCGTGATCGCGCAGGAGGTGGCCGACCTCGTGCAGCAGGACGGCGGCGTTCTGTTCGACCGTGTGCGCCGTCACCCAGGCCGGGTTGTAGTACAGCCGCCAGTGGGCATCGACGGCCATGCTCGCGATCTGATCGGTGTCGACCGGAATGAGGTTGAAGAGCGCGGGCGCAAAGTAGGCCCGCTGATACGCCGCCCGCACGCGAGCCGCCTGCAGCCCGCGCGAGTAGCCCTCCGTCTTTCGCGTGCGCCCGCCGCCGAACAGCTCCGCGAGCGTGATCCGCATGGTCAGTCCCGCGGCACGAGCTTCGCCACCTGCATCAGCGCGTAGAACGGCCGGCATTCCTCGGGCAGCTTCGTCAGGTCTTCCGGCCGGTTCGCCTTCTCGCAGAGGGTGCGCGCCGCCGCCGTGGGAATGTCCGCGTTCGTCCGGCACGCGCACCCGAGCGCGATCATGGCGGCTTCCCATCGCCGCGACGTCTTGTTGTTGAGGACGGCGCCCACCAGGGCGTAGCAGGCGGCATACGCCCGATCGACTCGATCCGGCAGCACGAAGCCGCGCGGATCCTTCAGGATGTCTTCGGGATCGGGCAGGTTCAACGCCTCGCGGTACTCGAGGAACGGCAGCGCCTGATCGCCGACGAGCCCCGCGAGCGCGGGACCCTGCAGCGACCGGTTGCCGGGCGACACCGCTTCGATGGCGGCGAGGAACCGCGACGCCAGATACCACGTGCGGCCCGACGCCCACGGACCGCTGCGCCGCGCCTGATCCTCGGGTGGCGACAGCCACGCATCGTGCCCCGACGCCCTGACGTAGGCGGCCACCATGGCCCGCTGCCGGTGATGGTGCTCGCGCAGGTAGTCGGCGGGGACGACGGGCAGGTCGGTGGGCGAGGGGAAGTCGCTCACCATCATGTCGCACCACGTCTCGTGGTCCATCGGGAACTCGCCATGCCACAGGCGGTTCGCCATCGGCGGCTGGATCTCCTGACCGCCGGCGGCCCATTCGACGGCGTTGCTGGCGCACAGGTAGACGACGCCGCCTTTGCCCGGCTGGTAATCCGGCAGCGGCAGCTCGCCGCACACGTTCTCGGTCAGGAGGCGCAGCATGGCTGCCTGCGTCGTGGGCGGCACGGTGGTGAGCTCGTCGAGAAAGATCACCACCATATACCCGTCCTCGGCCAGCCGCTGCGCGTCGCGCGCCCAGGCCATCGGCAGGAGGCGCACGCCGTCTGGCGTGGACACCGGAAATCCGCCGAAGTCCTGCGGCTCCCGGATCGATCCGACCAGCGTGAACACCTTGCATTTGATCCCGGAGTGCGCGAACCCGGCTTCGAGGCTTTTCGTGAACTCGGTCTTCCCCACGCCTGGAAAGCCGGTCATGTGCATCGGGATGCGTGCCTGCAGACCGATCGCGATCAACTGAACAAAGTGCTTGAACTCCATGCCCGGCCGTCGAGGACTATCCTTCAATGGGCGGGGCCGGTCAACCGGGCGATGATCCTCCTGACCTTTCGCTTCTACGGCGAGCTGAACGACTTCCTGCCGTTCGCGTATCGGCACCGCCGATTCACCTGCGCAAGGCCCGCGACCTCGTCCGTGAAGGACGCGATCGAGGCGCTCGGCGTGCCGCATCCGGAAGCGGACATCATCTTGATCAACGGGCGGGACCAAGACTTCTCGCACCGGCTCCGGGACGGGGACCACGTGGCCGTGTACCCGCCGTTTCGCTCGATCGACGTCAGCAGCCTGCGACGCGTCGGCGATGACCCGCCGGCCCCGGTACGCTTCGTCGTGGACGTCCATCTGGCCAGACTGGCGGCGTTCCTGCGTCTGTGCGGCTTCGATACGCTGGTCGACGCTGACGACGCGGAAGTGGCGGGCCTCGGCGCACGCGACGCGCGCGTCGTGCTGACGCGCGACGTCGGCCTCCTGAAGCGCGCCATCGTCCGGTATGGGCACTGGGTGCGCGACACGGATCCCGAGCGACAGCTCGCCGAAGTGCTGGCCCGTTTCAGCCTTGCCGATCAGCTCCAGCCGTTCACGCGATGCCTGCGCTGCAATACGACGCTGGCGCGGATCGACGCCGACGTCGTGGCCGATCGACTGCCGGCGCGGACGCGGGCGAGCTTCCAGCAGTTTCACCACTGTCCGGAGTGCGGCCGCGTCTACTGGCCCGGCTCGCATTACGCACGACTGCGCGATCTCATCGACCGCGTGAGACCTCGCCGATGAATCCGAACCGCTGTGGGCGAGACCGACGCGTGGAGTGGCTGACGTACTCCGTTCACTTCCCGGGCGCGACCATCTTCGTGATACGGCCGACGCTCGTGTCACCCGCATACAGGTTGCCCTGTCGGTCCATCACCCAGTAGCTGGCTTCGATGAACTGACCCGTCCCGATGCCCATGCCATTCCCAACGGCACCGACGACCTGCCCCTCCCGATCCAGCTTCAGGAACTGGCCATCCTGCCCGGTCGCCATCCACGGAGTGCCGTGTGAATCGAAGGAGAGCGCGCACACGAGGTTCCTCATCTGCATCGTCTTCAGGAACGTCCCGTCGCCGGAATACACGACGATGCGATATTCCTCGCGGTCGCCGATCCAGACGTCCCCAGTCGTGGGATCGACGGCGAGCCCGTGTGCCGAGCTGAACTTTCCCGGCCCCACCTCGTTGCCGTACCACTGATTGATGAATCGGCCGTTCTTGTCGAGATGGATGATCCGCGCGGCGCCGATGTTGTTGGCCGCGTCCTCTGAATCCGTGTCGTTGGGGCTCTCGTTCGCGTGCCCCTCGCCGATGTAGACATCGCCGTTCGGCGCAAAGGCGATCATCACCGGCTGCCAGAGCAGCCGTTGTCCCTTGGCTTCGTCCCAATCCCCTCTGCGCCCGCGCTCCCCGAGGGTCATCAGCAGCCTGCCATCTGCGCTGATCTTCATGACCGTGGCGCTGTTCGCGGCGGTGATCCAGACGTTGTCGTCTGAATCGACGGCCATACCGTGCGCCTTGTCCTGATATCCGATGACGTCGGGGCCTACCTGGAGAATCAGCGTGTGATTCGCGTCGAACTTGAACAGCTGCGGTTTCCCTGCGTCCGCGCGCTGAAAGACCCACAGGTTTCCTTTCGAGTCGAGCGCAACGGCGGGAACGCCGCCGAACCCCGGGGGCAGCACGTACGGATACGTGAACGTGTAGCCCATCGTCTGCTTCCACTGCACTCGCTGCAGCGACTGGCGAGTACGGCCGAGGCGGTTGCCGCACAGCGGCGAGCGACGACAGGGCGGCGTGTCGGTCGCGAGCGCGGCCGCGGGGGCTGCCGCGCTCGGAGGAGCGGCTGGACCACCGCTGCGCGCTGGGATCGTGACGTGCCCGCTCGCATCGACGATCGTTCTCCCGGTCGGATCGGGAAACGATCCCTGCACAAACCACGCAGGTGACCCGTCCACGGCCGGCCCTTCCATCGGCGGCCGGGATTGTGCGAGTCCCCTTCCACCGAACATCACAGCGAGCGCGACGGTGGCTCCCCCGACGAGGTTGCGTCGCTTCATCTCGATCTCCTCGCGCTCATCTTGTTTCCTGTATGCGCGCTCCCGCGAGAATACCTCTCAGCCCGATGTTAGGATTCCCGCCATGCGACGCTTCTCCGCCACCCTCCTGATGGCTTCCTGCCTGCTGATGCCGGCTGCCGCACAGGACTCCGCTGGCCACCTCAACCCCGTTATCGCGAGGCTGGCCGCTGGCAAGACGGTCTACGGCCTCATCAATACGGGCGACCTCTCGCTGGCGCACGCCCGTGACACGGCGCGGGCGCCGGTCGATTTCGTCTACGCCGACATGGAGCACAGTCCGCTCGACTTTCCCGGCCTGGCGATCTTCCTCGCCGGCCTCACGGACAAGGCCGCGATCGTCGCGAAGCGGAGCGCGCAGCCGAACGTGGCCCTGTTCGCGCGGTTTCCTCCCGAGGCCGATCAGTCACAGTGGGTCGTCAAGCAGGCGCTGGACATCGGGCTGATGGGCGTGATCTTCAACGGCGTCGACACGAAGGACCAGGCGGTGACGGCCGTGCGCACGATGCGGTATCCGCCGCTGCGGGGCGCCGCGCGGCGAGAACCTGTCGGCATCCGGGGCTATTCGACCGCAGCGGCCAGCTTCGCCTGGGGTGTGAGCGCAGCCGAGTACGAGCGGCGCGCCGACGTGTGGCCGTTGAACCCCGACGGCGACCTGCTGGCGGTCGTCATGATCGAGTCGGTCGAAGGTCTCGAGAACCTGGACCAGATCGCGGGCGTACCCGGTGTCGGCGCGCTGTTTCTCGGGGCCGGCTCCGACCTGTCACGCTCGATGGGTGTCCCCGCCAGCTCACCCGAAGTCGAAGCCGCCTTTCAGCGGGTGCTGACCGCGTGCAAAGCGCACAAAGTGGCGTGCGGCATCACCGCCGGCAATGCGAGCGACGTCGTGCGCCGTGTGAAGGAAGGCTGGAACATCATCAGGTCGACGGTGCCCGCCATCACCGAGGGCCGTGCGCAGCTCGGCGACCGTTGACGTACGATCGACGGTATGGCGCCATCCGGACCCGATCTGATCGTCCTTCACGAGCATCCCGAATGGCAGAAGCCGTTGTTCGCCGCGCTCGCGCGTCGGCGCCTTTCGTTTCTGACATTCGACGTCACCCGTGCGGCGTTCAGCAACGTTGAACTGCCTCGCGCGCGGCTCTATTTCAATCAGGCGAGCCCGAGCGCCTACATCCGGGGACACGCGCGTGCCGTTCCGCTTGCGCTCGCCTACATGCGATCGCTGGCGCTCGACGGCGCCCGAGTGCTGAACGGCGCCGACGTGTTTGCGCTCGAGCTGAGCAAGAGCGCCCAGGCGACGCTGCTGCGCACGCTCGGGATCGACTGTCCGCACTCGATCACGTTCAACGACGTCGGCGCACTGCACGCCCATGCCAACGAGGTGGGCTGGCCGGCGCTGTTGAAGCCGGACCAGGGCGGCAGCGGCGCGCGCATCCAGGTGGTGGAATCGATGCAACAGGTCGAGGAGGTCTTTCGCGATCCGTCGGTGTGGCTCCCGGACAACCTCTTCCTGCTGCAGGAGTACCTGGCCCACGATCCCGAGCAAGGCATCGTCCGGATGGAGTTTCTGGGCGGTGAGCTGCTTTATGCCATGCGCGTGAAGACCCACGGGCGCTTCAACCTCTGTCCATCGCCAGTGTGCAACCCGGAGGAAGGAGACGGCGCGTGCGCGGTGCCGGCGCACCAGGTGGCGGAGGCCCCACCGGTGGAGTTCTCTCCGTTCCCCGATGTACCACGTGAGGCGGTGGAGACAGCGAAACGGATCGTGCACGCGGCCAAGCTCGATGTCGGCGGCATCGAGTATCTCGAGACGTCGACGGGCCGGCGGGTCTTCTACGACATCAACGCCAACTCGAACCTGCGCCCATCGGTGGCCGCGGCGTTTGGCTTCGACCCGTTCGAGCGCGTCGTCGATTACCTCGAGAGTCAGCTGGTTGCATCGCCGGCGTGAGCGCAGTCCTAGAAGGTGGCGAGCAGATACGCCGATGCCGCCGACCCGACGATCGCGCTGCCGTAGCAGAGGAGCGCGATCACCTCATTGAGATGCTTGATCTGCAGGCCGTCGTACAGCGTGTAGCGGAACCGGTGCGCCGCGTGGAACAGTGACAGGGTACAGACGATCACGAGGGCGAGGCGCGTCATCGGGTGCCCGATCACGGATGCGAGGTGCGTGGCCGACGGCGTGAGCCAGCCAAGCGGGAACGCGACGCCGAAGAGAAACAGCAGCATCGGCAGCACCAGCGCCGCCACCACGCCGCCGGCGCTGAACACCATCCACAGCAGCGGCTCGGCTGATCGCTTGATCATGTCAACCCCGCAGGACGACCCACGCGACGATGGCCGACACGACGACCCACGCCGCATAGTTGGATGCGGAAATCCAGAAGCCGGGCAGACGGGTGTGGCCGAGATGGACCACCACCGCCTGCGGGGCCAGGTTGAACCAGGTCACCGCATGGAACCCGACGAGCAGCAGGCTGGTCAGGTTCACGACCAGCACCCACGGCTGCCGGCTCCACTCGAGGAGATCCTGGTACGCCGCGGGGCCCCGGCCGACCGCATCGATGGTCAGGAGCAGATACACCACGGACCATGCGACGAACACGCTGCTGATCTCGCGCAGGATGAACGCAAAGTACGACCGCCTTCGCAACCACCAGTAGGTGGAGACATGCGGCCTGAGCCAGCGCGGGTGGTATGCCGTGTAGTGCCCGGCGCCAGGGGCCATCACGCCCCCCTCGGCAGAAAGAACGCCTTGACCGACTCCAGCGCCGCGGTCAGCTTGTAGCGCTGGATGGCTCCGGCTGGATTGACGTTCTTCGGGCACACCTTGGTGCACTCTCCGACGAACGTGCAACCCCAGATGCCTTCGTGCTCGGAAAGAACCTCGAGCCGCTCCGACGCGCCTTCATCCCGCGAATCGAGGTTGTAGCGTTGGGCGAGAGCGATCGCCGCGGGACCGATGAACTTCGGATCGAGCCCGTAGATCGGACAGGCGGCGTAGCAGAGCATACAGTTGATGCACATGCTGAACTGCTTGTACTCATCCAACTCCTCTGGCGACTGCAGGTACTCGCCACTGGCGAGCGGCTTCTCCTCCGATCGGACAATCCATGGCTTGATCCGCACCAGCTTCTCCATGAAATCGCCGAGATCGACGACGAGATCCCTGATGACGGGAAAGTTGCGCAGCGGCTCGACGCGCACCGGCCCTGGCGCATAGTCGGCGAGGAAGGTCGCGCAGGTCAGTTTCGGCTCGCCGTTCACCGTCATTCCACAGCTGCCGCAGATGCCCATCCGGCACGACCATCGGTACGAGAGCGTGCCGTCGAGCCGGTCCTTGACGTGGTTCAGGCCGTCGAGCACCACCCAGTCGCTGTGACAGGGCACCTCGTACTCATCGAAGACCGGCTCAGACTCCTGCTCCGGTCGGTATCGTGCGACCTGTAGCTTTATCTGTTTTGTCATGCGGGGTTACCTCCCCGTATACGCGCTCACCGGGCGGCCAGCGGGTGATGCGCACCGGCAGATAGTCGACCCGGACCGACCGGTCCGACGTGTGGGAGATCAGAGAGTGCGCCAGGAACCGGCGGTCGTCGCGCGCCGGAAAATCCGTCCGCTGATGGGCGCCGCGCGATTCCTCGCGGCGGAGCGCCGATTGCGCGATCGCCTCGGCGACATCGAGCATGCACTCGAGTTCGAGCGCGGCCACGAGTTCCGTGTTGAACGTCCGGCTGTGATCCTCGATCGACACATCGGCCATGCGGTCCTGCAATTCGCGCAGACGCCCAACCGCCCACGTCAGTTTCGCACCGTCCCGATAGATGCCGGCGCTCTCTTCGAGGGTCTTCTGCATCTGATCGCGAATGTCCGAGAGGCGTTCCCGGCCGCCGGTCTTTCCAAGGATGTCCCGCTCGAGCCGCTGTCGCTCATCGTGCAGCTGGGCCGGCACGTGCGTGCTGATCGGTGCCTCATGCGACGCATACTCGGCCGCTGCCCGCCCGGCGCGCGCGCCGAACACGAGCAGTTCCGGCAGCGAGTTCGACCCAAGCCGGTTCGCGCCGTTGATGCTGACGCAGGCGACTTCGCCGGCCGCGTAGAGTCCGGGCAGCGGCGTCGCCCCGTTGATGTCGGTGTGCACACCGCCCATCATGTAGTGCACGACCGGACGGACCGGGATCAGGTCGGTCACCGGATCGAGGTTCTGGTACTTCTGGCACAGCTCCCGCACGAACGGGATCTTCGCGTCGATCAGCTTCCGGCCCAGGTGCCGAAGGTCAAGGTGCACGACGTGGCCGTAGGGCGTCTCGATCGTGCGACCCTTCGCGAGCTCCTGCATGAACGCCTGCGACAACCGGTCGCGCGGCCCGAGCTCCATCGAGCGCAGCACAGGTTTGGGCTGCGGGGTGCCGAGCTGATAGTCCTGCAGGTATCGGTACCCGTCCTTGTTGAGGAGGTAGCCGCCTTCGGCCCGCGCCGCCTCGGTGATGAGGATGCCAGTGAACGGCAGCCCCGTCGGATGGTACTGGACGAATTCCATGTCCTTGAGCGGAGCGCCCGCGCGATAGGCCAGCGCCATCCCGTCGCCGGTCTTGATACTCGCGTTCGTCGTGAAGGGAAACACCCGCCCGCAGCCGCCGGTACACAGGATGATGGCGCGCGCCGTGATCGCCTCGATGCGCCCTGACATCAGCTCGAGCGCCACGACGCCCTGCACTCGTCCGTCGTCGACCAGGAGCTTCGTGACGACCCACTCGTCGTAGCGGACGACGCTGGTGTATTTGAGTGAGGTTTGAAAGAGCGTGTGCAGCATGTGGAAGCCGGTCTTGTCCGCGGCAAACCACGTGCGCATCTTCTTCATGCCGCCGAACGGGCGGACGGCGACGTGGCCGTCCGGCTGGCGGCTCCACGGACAGCCCCAGTGCTCGAGTTGCAGCAGCTCCTGCGGAGCTTCCCGGACGAAGGCCTCGACCGCGTCCTGATCGCACAGCCAGTCGCCACCAGAGATGGTGTCGTAGGCGTGTTCGTCGAGGCTGTCGTCGGCGGCAATCGCGCCTGCGGCGCCCCCCTCCGCCGAGACGGTGTGGCTCCGCATCGGATACACCTTCGACACGACGGCGACACTCAGGCGCGGATTCGTTTCTGCGATGGCGATTGCCGCGCGCAGACCCGCCCCTCCGCCTCCAACGAGCACGACGTCGTGAGAGGGCGTCACTCCACCACCTCCGCCCCGCGCGCCTATTCGGCGGCGAGTAACTCGTCGATCAGCACGCGACCGTCGTGGCGGATCACCGTCCGGCTCACCGTTCCATCGTGGTACTCATGTCGGATGCTGCGACAGCCGCACGCGAAGTCGGTCTCCTGCGTGACGACCACGTCGGAGTCCTGATCGCGAAAGTCTTCACCGTCGACGATCCGCCCGCATGGCGCGAGCTGATTCTTGAAGCTGCCGCTGGCGTCCACGTCTTCCCTCCTTGCATGGGATTGACAGCGCGACGACCGAAACGAACGTGACCGCGATACCCGCGGCCCCGGCAACCCCGGGTCGGGATGTCCTTGGGAAGGATGAGCCGACTCTCCCCGGGAGAGGGTCAACTCGCAGACAGTCTACGCGTCTCGCTTGACAGCGCAACTGCTTTTTGTGCCGTCATGGATCAGCTTACGCAGCGGCCCCCTAAAGCCTTCGCCGGATCGGCACGAAAGACGATCGAGGCGAAACGATGGCGACAAGGAGGAGTCTCGTACGGCGGGCCCCGCGATCGACGTGAAGCGCACCGCCTTGCTGCTGATGCTGCTCGCGGCGTATGCCGCGGCGACGGCACGGCTGGCGGGCGTGGGCGCCGCGGATCGGCTCGACGCTGTCGCCCCGCCGTCACGCTTCGTCGAGCAGGCGCTCGGCGAGCGCCGGTTCGCGGATGCGCTGCCCGTGGCGCTCGAGCTGCAGCACGTCTACCCGGACGAACCGCTGCCCGCCTACTGGCTGGCCGCGATTTTCCGGGGCCTCGATCGTCCGCGCGACGAGATCGACGCGTGGGACACCTTCATCCGGGTGTCGGCCTCGCCGGCG
>Ga0207659_10001805_pt1 | contig 12664 bp, 10 predicted proteins | sample KBSM43metaG_FD_184330 | JGI IMG/M metagenome (GOLD analysis project Ga0207659, IMG submission 184330) | Miscanthus rhizosphere microbial communities from Kellogg Biological Station, Michigan, USA - KBS M4-3 metaG (SPAdes) (version 2) | ecosystem: Host-associated > Plants > Roots > Rhizosphere >...
ATCCGTTTCGGATCGACGCGATGGCGCCGCAGATAGGCAAATAGCAGATCCGCCTCATCCGGATTGTTGCTCTTCATGACCAGCATGAAACGACGGCCCGGGAAGGCGTCGAGCATCTCCGCCAGCGTTGGCATCGCGCCAACAAACTTGCCGCGGAAGGGGTAGGTGCGGCCTTTGTCGGCCGTATAGCCGTAACCGATATCGAGCTTCTTGAGCTGGGCAACGGTCAAGTCCCAGGGCGAGCCATGGCCATCGGTGCGGCAATCGACCTTGGCGTCGTGAAACACGACATAATCGCCATCCCTTGTCGGCTGAACGTCGATATCGGCGATGTCCGCCCCGAGCGCGAAGGCGCGCCCCACGCCGGCGATCGTATTCTCGAGATAAGCATGGGTCGGCGGCAGCATCCGGTCGCCTTTGCAAGCGTAGAGCGACAGGCCGCGTTCGTCGAAATGCTGGCTCAAACCAAGATGGGTGATCAGGCTGACCCTGCCCGGCCTTCCCCAGATCCAGGACGCGTTTGCGGTGTAGACGATCGCCGTAACGACGCAGATGCCGATCGCAACCTTCAGCCAGGTGCGCATCCATCCCTCCCAAGTCAGCGACCGCTACCATGCTCCGCAAGCGTGGGCGACCGCGATCTCGACCGTTTCGGCCTGCACACGCAGCGGCCCGGCATCCCGGAAACTGGTGCCGTCTTGTGAAGTGCTTTATGGCTCGACCTGGAGGCTGGATCGCCTCGAAAAGCATAACCGGCTATCCAGCCGGCCAGGAGATGCAGGTGGCGACTTCCGGCAATTGGACTTGCCCGACCTGCCAGGTGCTCCGGAAGACGCAATTCTGCTCGCGATGCGGTGAAGAGCGTCTGCGGCCGAACGATCTCACCGCCCGCGACATGCTGACCCAGATCGCCAAGGGCTTCAGTTCGATCGATGGGCGGCTGTTCAGAAGCTACCGGTCGGTTTTGACGGCGCCCGGCGCGCTCACGGCTGCGCATATCGGCGGCCAGCGACGCAGCTTTCTCGGGCCCTTCGCCTTGTTCTTCGTCGCCAACGCCCTCTTTGTCGCGGTCCAGACCGTAACCGGGACCAACATCCTGTCTTCGCCGCTCGACTCGCATCTGAACAATCAGGATTGGAGCGACCTTGCCCGCACGATGGTGGATCACCGCCTCGCCTCGCGTGGCATCAGCCTCGCAGCCTACCGACCGACGTTCGACAAAGCGGCAGTCTTCAACGCAAAGGCGGGCATGATCGCGATGGTGCTCGCTTTCGCCCCACTCCTCTTCCCGACGTTCCGATCAAGGCATCGACCTGCCGGCGCGCACCTCATCTTCGCGCTGCATCTCTACGCCTTCGTGCTGACTTTGCTGTGCGTGTCGCTGCTCATTTCCGTTGCAGAGCGTCTCTTGGGCGGCGGCGGGCTGGGCTCACCGATCGTGGACCTGGCGCTATCGCTGTTCAACGTCGGCGCCTGTTCCCTCTATATCTATCTGGCGATCGGGCCTGCCTATGGCGCGCGCGGGACTTCGCGTTTGCTCAAGACTGTCTGGCTCGGGGCAGCGGTGGCGGTGCTCTTTGTCGGATACCGCTTCGCGATCTTCCTGATCACCTTCTACACGACCTGAGCGCCGGCGCCGCTAGCCGGCGGGCTCCGATCAATAAGCGCGTGCGACCGCGAACTCGACCGCTTCGACCAACGCCGCCTTGGCAGGCCCGCTGCCAACGCCTGCGAGCGCATCGATCGCGCGCTGGCCGTAATGGCGGGCGCGCTCGAGCGTGTCGGAAATGGCATCGCTCTGGGTGAGCAGGCTCGTTGCGTGCGCCAGATCTTCATCGGACGTGCGATGCCCCTCCATCGCCTCGCGCCAGAAGCGGCGTTCGGCCTCGTCGCCGCGCGCATGCGCCAGAATCACGGGCAACGTGACCTTGCCGTCGCGGAAATCGTCTCCCGCATCCTTGCCCATCGTCGCCTCGTCCGACGCATAGTCGATCGCATCGTCGACGAGTTGGAAGGCGATACCGAGATAACGGCCGTAGGCGTCGAGTGCCTCCTCGATCGCCTGGTCGCGCTCCGCCACCACCGCGGCGATGCGGCAGGCGGCAGCGAACAGGGCCGCGGTCTTGGCGCCGATAATGTCGAGATAGCGTTCCTCGCTCGTCTCGATCCGGCGCTGCGCGGTCAGCTGGTTGACCTCGCCCTCGGCGATCACCGCGCTCGCGTTCGAAAGGATCTTGAGGACGCGCAGGCTGCCATCCTCGACCATCAGTTCGAACGCGCGGCTGAACAGGAAATCGCCGACCAGCACGCTCGCGGGATTGCCCCAGATGATGTTGGCGGTGCGGCGCCCGCGGCGCAGGCCGGAACCGTCGACCACGTCGTCATGCAGCAGGGTCGCGGTATGGATGAACTCGACCGCCGCGGCCAGCTTGTGGTGGCGCACGCCGGGATAATCGAGCAGCCGCGCGCAGGCCAGGGTCAGCATCGGCCGCATGCGCTTGCCACCACCCGCGATCAAGTGACCGGCAAGCTCGGGAATCAGCGGTACGTCCGACTGCATCCGCGTCAAAATGACGCTGTTGACCTGATTCATGTCCGCGGCCACCAGCTGGATCATCGGATCGAGCGAGGGCGCATTCGTGCGGTGGAGCGGCGTAACCGTGGCGGCCATTGCGCGCGCCCTTTGGCCCCTGGCGCGCGCAAACGCAAGTCGGAGGCAAGCCGGGCGCTTGCACCTGAAGGCGAGCGCCCGCATGAGGGCGACGGACCGAAGGAGATTCACGACGTGGCCGACGCGCAGCTCGACGAATATCGCCAGAGCATCGACAATATCGACGCGGCCTTGATCTTCCTGCTCGCCGAGCGGTTCAAGGTCACCAAGGCAGTCGGCGCCTATAAGGCGAAAGCGGGCCTCCCCCCCGCCGATCCCGGCCGCGAAACTGCACAGATCGCGCGCCTGCGTGCGCTCGCCCAGAGTGCGCATCTCGACCCCGATTTTTCGGAGAAGTTCCTGCGCTTCGTGATCGACGAGGTGATCCGTCACCACGAGCGGGTGCGCGACGAGCAGGGCTAGGCCCAACGGTCACCCCGGACCTGTTCCGGGGTCCACCCATCATTCTCAACCAGCTCGTTTTGGGCCCGGTGGATGCCGGAACAAGTCCGGCCTGACGGTTAGGCGGTTGGCTCAACCGATCCACGCAGCTAGACGACACACATGCATTACGAACAGCAATATCTCGACCTGCTGCGCCAGGTCTGGGAGCATGGCGATGAGCGCCGCGACCGCACGGGCGTCGGCACGCGCAGCCTGTTCGGCGCGCAGATGCGATTCGATCTTTCGGACAATCGCATCCCGCTGCTCACCACCAAGCGCGTCGCGTGGAAGACCGCCGCGCGCGAACTGTTCTGGTTCCTCAGCGGATCGACCAATATCCGGCCGCTGGTCGCGGAGAAGGTCCATATCTGGACCGACTGGCCGCTCGACAAATATCGCCGCGCGACGGGCGAGCAGATCGACCGCGACGCATTCGAGGCACGCATCCTGGCCGACGACGCCTTCGCCGCCGAGTGGGGCGAGTTGGGCCCAGTTTATGGCAAGCAATGGGTCGACTGGCCGCGTTACGAGGCGGCAGATGAGCCCGGCCTCTACAAACGGGGCCACGGCATCAACCAGATCCAGGCCCTAGTCGATTCGCTCCGTACCAACCCTGCCTCGCGCCGCCACATCTTCACCGGCTGGAACGTCGCCGAACTCGAGGGGATGGCGCTGCCGCCCTGCCACATGACCTACCAATATCATGTCTCGAACGGGAAGCTGTCGGGTATGCTGTGGCAGCGTTCGTGCGACCTCGGCCTCGGCTTTGCCTTCAATGTCTTCTCGGCGTCCTTGCTGATCGCGATGCTCGCCCAGCAATGCGATCTGGAGCCGGGCGAACTCGTCTGGAGCGGCGGCGACGTCCACGTCTACCTGAACCATCAGCATCTGGTGGAGGAGCAGCTGGTCCGCACGCCGGAGGGCGAACCCCGGCTGAAGCTGCTACGCAAACCGCCCAGCATTTTCGATTATCAGATCGAGGATATCGAGGTGAGCGACTACGCCCCGCAGGCGCATATCGCGGCGCCAGTCGCAGTATGAGGCGGCTGATTCTGGCGGCGCCGCTGCTGGTGGCGGCCTGCACGACGCCGCCGGCGCCTGTTCCCCAGGTCGTGGCTCCTCCGCCCACGCCGCTGGTGGTGCCGGCCAAGCCGGTGCTGCCGACCGACTGGCGTGACCGGCCTTATTCGCCCGGCACCTGGCATTATGCTGACCATGTCGCGACTTATGGGCCAGAGAGCACGCCGCCCTTACTGACGATGCAATGCGACCCCGGCCGCCGCCTGATCGTGATCTCGGTCGCGGGCAGCGCCACCATACTCACCATTCGCACCTCCTACGCCCAGCGCGACTGGCCGGCGCAGGCCAATCCTGATGGGCGTAGCCAGATCAGTTTCGCCGCCACCGATCCGCAGCTCGACCAGATCGCGTTCAGCCGCGGCCGCTTCTCGGTGAGCGGGCCCAACCTGCCCGAAATCGACATTCCTGCTTGGGCCGAACCCAGCCGCGTGATCGAAGATTGCCGCAATTGACCCGAGATTGATCGAGATCAGGAACTAGCCCCGCTCCGTTCCGTTTATCGCGCGTTCATGCAGCGCAGGAGGCGGCGGTGATCCGCAAGCTCAAATCCGGGGAATATCGGCTCTATTCGCGCAAGAAGGACGCTGAAGGGAAACGCAAGAATCTCGGCACGTTCGACAGCAAGGAGGCCGCGCAAAAGCACGAGCGCGAAGTCCAATATTTCAAGAAACATTAGGCCGGTGGCAGTCCGGCATTGGTCACAGAACGTGACCGCGCATTCGAACGCGCTCGATCTTGATCGCGACGTGTTCACCAAGCACGATCCGCACGAGATTGCGCTGTCGCTCAAGCATTCGGCCGAATCCAGCACGCGCCGCAAGGGCACGGCCTTTCAATCGGCGATGTCGATGCTGACCTTCTACATCAACCGCGCGGGACAGGATCTCGACGACAAGCAGCGCAAGGTGCTGGAGCGCGCCAAGGACGAGCTGCGTACCCTGTTCGGCAAGGAGCCGACGCGAAGCAAAGTATCCTGACGCGAAAATAATAGATTTCAAGTCTTGTTCGCGAGCCCCGAATGACTCACATTCGATCTTGCTCTTCAACTTAGCGAAAGGAGGTGACCGATGTCTCATGGTTCAGCTGGGAGGTCGGTTCTGTCCGTTCGGGAGACGCATTTCTAACCATCGTTAGGAACGCTGGGGTCTCCCGGGCCGAACATCCGGCCGCTGACCCATGTTGGAAGGGTCGCCCGACGATGGCCGGGCGGCCCTTCTTTCGTTGGAGCGATGACGTGTAAGTGGCGACCAGGGCTTTAGGGCGGCCCGACGAACGGGCCGCCCATGCCCCCCGCCTTAGCTGAATCGCAGGCGCACAGAGCGCCGCCTCAAGGCTCCTCCCGTCATCCCGAAGCCCATGATCATCAAAGCCCAGCTCGCCGGCTCGGGCACCGCGTTGAATGCAGGCTGGTTGAGCGCCCATTGGCCGATGGTTTGGCCCGTTGCCAACCCGATCTCATTGTCGAAGCGGAAGTGGATCCCGCCCCACAAGCGACTGTTCGCCGCATCTTGCGCGGCCTCGCCGATGCCCGTGAAGCACCGTGTGTCGGGTCCGATCGTGTCACAGAAGGCCTGATCCTGGACCAACGACAGCAGCACGGTCGAGGCGGCGCCAGACTGCAACGAATGGGTCGACGGATAGCCCGGATGCGCCGGCGTGCCGAACAGCGGGCTCCAGTTCGGGTCGCCCAGCGTATCGGCGATCCCGTCATTGTCGCCCTCCCGAATGGCCGTGACCGGTCGCCAGAAGTTATAGGTGTATTTCGCGTCGAACCCGGCGATCAGGGAATCCGCAACGGCCGCGGACAACTTGGCCATGACCTGTGCGTTACCAAACGTCGATAGTCCGTCATCGGCGATAACGTCGACTCCGATGCGGATCCAGGTCGTGCCGTTCGACGCATCCCAGAACAGCGCACTGTTGGTCTGATCCGCGGTTCGCGTTGCGCTCGTGGCAGACCCGATCTCCTTCACCTCATTATAGGCGGCGAGATATTCGGCGCTGTCGAGGCTGGGCGGCGCGGCCGGGCGAAATTGCGAACCCGAGTTCATCAGGAACGGAGTGACCCCGCCCCACTGGGGAACCGCGGCGGGTCCGTAGCCCGGAGGCGTGGGGCGCCACTCCCCGGGAAGCGTACCGGGAACATAGTTGACCACGGCCGTTGAACCATCATTGCTCCGCGCGGCGAGCATCGCCGACGCATAAGCGGCGCCAGTTGCCACACCGTTATTCTTGGCCGTCCCCGCACCGACCTGTGCCAGGCTGGAGGCCAGCGCCGAGTCATACGACGCCGCTTGGGAAGGATTAACCGCGACCAGCACGTCGTGCGCGGCTTGCGCAGCGGCAGCGCGAACATTGCCGCCTGGTGCGCTCACGCCGAGATTATAATAGTGGCCGGCCCCGTTGCTTGTCCGGTTCACCGCGTCATACATCGCCGTATTCATCATCGCGATGGCCCGCGCCTGCGCCGGTGCCGAACCGCCGACCGACTTGATTGCGAGATCATTCCAGAAAAGTATCGGATCGCTCGTGACGTCGATCGCGGCGGCTGCCGGGTAGGCGCCGAACAATAGGCCGGCGGAAAGCAACACGTGAGATACTCTCATGACCTTCACTCCCTGTGTGTTTGAGCGCGGCCGAAAGGACCCTGGCTCGCCAGCAGATTGACTCGGGAAGGGGTTGCGGGACAGGATGAGGACCTGACGAAGTGCTGATCATTTGCCGATCGGGAAGGACCGGCGTTGAACTACGCGGCGCGCATCGACCTGGGGCAGGAGCAGGACTTCCAGCTCGGCGAACTGTCCATTCGGCCGTCCTTGCGGCAGGTGGCCGATCGAGCAGGGCGGTCCGAGGTCGTGGAACCCCGGGTCATGCAAGTTCTGGTGGCGCTCGCGCGAGCAAATGGCGATATCCTGACGCGTGAGGCCCTGACGGTCTTGTGCTGGGATGGCCGGATCGTCGGCGAGGACGCGATCAACCGGGTCATGTCCCGCTTGCGCCGGCTGTCGGAAGGAATCGGCGGCGGCAGCTTTCGGATCGAGACGATCACCAAGGTGGGGTATCGGCTGGTCGCACTTGGCCCTGCCGAAGTGGAGCAATCGCCGGGCACGCCGAACCATCCCGAACTTCTCGTGCACCCTATTCCGGGCGGACGTACGAGCAGCGTGTACGCCCTTCGATCCGAACAGAACGCCTGGCCCTCAAGCGGTGGCGTGGACGGTAAGGTGCCGGCTGTTGAAAGCGGCGTTTTAGCTGTCGCCACGTCTCGACGCTCATTAGTGGCGGGCGCTGTGCTTGGTGTCGTCGGGCTCGCAGGGGCTGGCGTACTGTGGCTCAGTCCGCATGTTTCGACGCAGGCCCAGCCACCCGAGGTCGAGGCACTTGTAACGCGCGCCCGTGACGCGCTCGAGAGCAGCGGCGACGACGGCCAGGACCAGGCGATTGCCTTGATGCGTAGAGTCGTCGCGCTCTCGCCGCGTTACGCGGACGGCTGGGGGTTGCTCGGCCTTGCGAATGCCGTCGCCTCGCATTTCCGTGAACGCTCGCTCGGCCTTAGCTTGCGCGCTCATGCCGAGTCCGCGGCGCGACATGCGCTCGACATCGCGCCGGGCAACGGACTTGGCGAACTCGCACTGGGCGTCGCGCTGCCGCTGGTTGGCGCGTGGAGCGAGCGCGAGCGCCACCTTGAACGCGCTCTTGCCAGCGCGCCGACAACGGAGGAAGTGCTCGAGTACGCGGCGGTGTGTAGAATCTTCAATGGACAGGCGAGCCTCGCACTTCCCCTTTACGATCGGATGCGGCGGCCCTTCCAACCCCAGACATTCGCAAATTACGCACAGGCGCTCTGGCGCGCAGGTCAGCTTGAAGAGCTCGATCGAGCGCTCGATGAGGCTGCCTCGCTCTATCCAGCCCAGCCGCGCGTCTGGCACAATCAGTTGCTCATCTACCTGTGTAGCGACCGCATCGACCGTGCCTTGGAGATGGTTCGTCAGCCGATCGGACGGCCGCACTACGTCGACGCCGAAGTGATCGCTGACGTTGAGGAAATTGCTGGCGCGATCCGCGCTCCTCATAGCGCGCTGGCAGACAAAGTCGCTGCAAAGCACGTGGCTCACGAACGGCGTGTTGCCCCCGCGACCGAAGCTGTACGCGTGCTCGCTTCGCTTGGGCGGATTGACGAGGCAGTCGCGGTTGTGGAGGCGCTATATTTCGGCAAGGGGTACCTGGTCGCCGACCAACATGGCGCGGCTGACGCATTTACGCCGGAACAGCGCGACAGTCGGGTGCTGTTTGAGCCGGGAACCCGCCTCATACGCGCCGATCCGCGCTTCGAGGGCGTGGTGGCGCAGCTCGGGCTGGAAGCTTTCTGGCGCACGAGCCGCTCCTTGCCTGACTATCGCCGACCAGGTTCACTAGGTTGACCTTATTTCGGCAGTTTCTGCGTCGAACGTCGTCAGTGGCTCGCCGCCAGATTGACTTGGGAGGGGGATGCGCGACAGGATGAGGACCTGATGAAGTGCTGATCATTTGGTGATCTGGAAGGACCGGCGTTGAACTACGCGGCGCGCATCGACCTGGGGCAAGAACAGGACTTCCAGCTCGGCGAACTGACCGTTCGGCCGTCCTTGCGGCAGGTGGCCGATCGAGCAGGGCGGTCCGAGGTCGTGGAACCCCGGGTCATGCAAGTTCTGGTGGCGCTCGCACGAGCGAGCGGCGATATCCTGACGCGTGAGGCCTTGACGGTCTTGTGCTGGGAAGGCCGGATCGTCGGCGAGGACGCAATCAACCGGGTCATGTCTCGCTTGCGCCGGCTGACGCAAGGGATCGGCGACGGCAGCTTTCGCATCGAGACGATCACGAAGGTTGGGTATCGATTGGTTCTATGCGGCTCGGATGTCGCCGAGCAACCTGAGACAGCACCGAGCGACACAAAGCAGAGGGCGGCTTTTCTCCCGCCCACGCGAAGATTCGTGCTTGGCGCGGGGCTGCTGGCTTCGCTTGGTACGATCGGAACCTATGCCGTTCTGTGGGGCCGGAACAACAAGCATGTGCCCTTGCCCGAAGCCGCACGGATGATGGACCTGGGTCAGGCAGCTTTGTGCAAGTGCAACGCCGAAGGCGCATCCGAGGCGCTTGGGTTTTTCCGGCGCGCGGTCGAGCTGGATCCTGACGCTGCGGATGCGTGGGGGTTGCTCGGCATAGGCTATGCCTATGCCCTGCGGGAAACAACGATCGACACTGTCGACGCGCTGACACTTCGTACCAGATCGAGCGCCGCCCGTGCTTTCGCGCTCGAGCCCGGCAACCCCTTCGCAGAGGAAGCTATCTACACCTTGCTCCCACTTCGCGGGCATTGGAACGAAGCCGACAGCAGCTACCGCGCAGCCTTGGGCCGGCACCCAGGTTCGAATTATCTGATTTTCGGCTACGGACGGCGTTTGGCCGCGACGGGCCGCATGCGCGAGTCAGTGAACCAGTTCGATCGAGCGCTGGGCCTCTTTTCACCTTCCCCTGGTCTTCTGGCCAATCACTTCTGGTCAGTCTGGGCTAGCGGCGCGATCGACGAGGCCGATCGAGCCATCGAACGCGCTTACGCATTGTTTCCGCTTCACACATGGATCTGGTTCGCCCGCTTTTATATGCTGATGTTCAGCGGCCGCGCGCGCGAGGCGCTTGCCATGGGCGAAAACGTCGAGGGCCGCCCGCCCAACATCATGCCGGCAAGCTTTGAGTTGCCAATGGCCTCGGCGCGTGCGTTGAATTCCCATGCCCCTGACGACATCGAACGTGCGATGCGCATGAATCTGGAAGCAGCGCGGCACCGTTCGGGCCATGCGGAAAACGCGATAAACTTCGCCTCCGCGATCGGCCGGCTCGATCAGGCGTTCGAGATCGCCGCAGCCTATTTCTTCAACCGTGGCTACGTGGTCCCCGATTTGCGGTTCGACAATCCTCAGCACGCCGCGACCAGATTGAGCGAACGGAAAACCGTGTACCTGTTCCTGCCGCCTACGGAAGCAATGCGGCGCGACCAGCGGTTTTCCGCTCTAGTCAGAGAGTTGGGGCTAACCCGGTTCTGGCGCGAGAGCGGAGTCCCGCCCGATTATCAGCGGGTTTGATAAGGGGCTCAGGTCGCTGGCGCGTGATGCAAGGCGGCGGCTAGTTTGCCTCGCCGGTTGGCTCCCGAATAAGCGAATATTTCGGGGAGCGGCAGCGGCCGCGCCGAGGTCGTAGGCGGCGCGACCTGCATCGAGCAGCCAACCAAATCGCCTCGGCTCGAGTGTCGCCGATCCCTCGGGCCGTCCAATATATCGACGTACCTCGCTGACGGTCCAGCCGGCGTTTAGGTCCTCACCTTACCTCAACGCCTGCTCTCCAAGATCGCCACGCCCCAAGGGTTGATTGTAGAAGCCGCCTGCTTGCCAATCAGAAGATCTGTTCCATCAGCAAGCTCCCGAGGAATATTTTGCTTCTCTCGCGAGTAATTCAGCAGATAGCGGACGCGATTTCCATTCGTCAAAGTGCCGCTCCGCACGATGAGAGGGAACCGAGCTGCCTCCGGCCAAATAACGCCAGCTCGTTTCGCAGTGTCGGTCAGGACAGCCTCTATCAGCGCGTCCGACGGCATGAAGCCAATGTAGGTTACCTCTCCCTTGCCGTAGGAGTTACGGGTGATCGCAGCATAATTAGGCCAGGAATGATGTTCGAAGCGGGCGATCACCTTGGCGGTTGTCGGGGTTAGAAACTCCATCCACCAGCGCGCTTCCAGGTCCTTTCCGCTGAGGCCATAGAGTTCGGGCCCGACCTTGACCCCTTTGGGTTCGGTAAACAGCTGGTATTTCACCCCCGCCGCTTGCGCGATTGCGCCCGGCTGCGTCGCGTAGCGCACCTTGGAGTCCTCGTTCGTGAACCCGCTTTTGAACGTGTAAACCAGCTGGCCGCCGGCTTCGGCATAGGCATTCAGCCGGGCGATCTCCTCGTCACTCGCCGAATACAATGCCGGCACGACAATCATCTTGTACTTCGAAAAATCGGCGTTGCCGTCAGGTGAAATGACGTCAGCTTCGATATTCCTTCGATATAGCGCGTCATAAAAGGGGCGCATCACCTGGTTATATTCGATGTTTCCAGGCAGCTTGAATGAGTCAAACGCGCTTTGCGCACGATTGCTGACATAGATCGCGACGTCATTGTGCTTCTTCAGGTCCGCGAGCTTCGGCCCAAGGCGCTTGATGTCGGCACCAATTTCCTTCGCCGCATCGTAGACTTCATTCGGCTGATAGTCCTGGGTCAGCAACCCGCGCCAGTAAGTCTCGACTGCGTTCGCCGTCGTAGCCCAGTGCCAATATGCGACCATATTCGCGCCAGAGGCGAGATGGCTGAAGGCTTGTAGCCGCAATTGGCCTGGATAGGGTGTCCATTGTAACCACCCCTGCGCCTCAGTCTCGATGACGTAGTAATTCGCGCCGCCTTTAAGCGAGCGAGCGAGGTCACCACCGAAGGCAATCTCTACGCCGGTCAGGTCGTCTTGAGTGGGGTGGTAGATGTCGATGCCCGCAACGTCGAGCGGCCGCGCTGCTTTCCACTGGTTGACCTCGGGCTGAATACCGTAGGACGTTCTTAGCCAGCCTAAGTCGAAATTCTGGGTGACGAACTGGTCGTTGCGCGCATGCTTGCGAACGAGCTCTGTTTGCCACGCGAGAAACTCCGTCACGAGACCTCGTTGGAATTCGGCGAAGGCGTTCTTGACGCTCGCGTTCATCGTTCCGATTGTTGAAGGAAAGTCCTCCCACCGGTTGACCCGATTGCTCCAGTAATCGAGCCCCCAGGCCTTGTTCAATTTATCGAGGCTGCCCCACTTTTGCTGCAGCGCCTTCACGAATGCCGCCTGCACGTTCGGTCCGGCGTTGTTGTAAGGCTTCGTTTCGTTGTCGACCTGATAGCCGATCACCGCGGGGTTTTGGGCAACGTGGGCAATCAGGGCCTCGATCACCCGCTTGGCGGCTGCGCGATAATGCGGGTTGGTGATGTCCATGTTCTGGCGAAAGCCGAACTTGGCCTGCCCCTCTGGCCTGGTCACCAGCACATCCGGGTGCTGACGCGCGAGCCATGTGGGGATCGCATATGTCGGCGTGCCGACGATGACTTTGATGCCGTATCGCTGGGCGGCTGCAAGCATCCGGTCGACATGGCTGAAATCAAAGACGCCCGGCTGCGGCTCGAGCGTTCCCCACGTCGACTCTGCGATCCGAATGACCGTGATGTTCGCCTCTCGCATCAGCCGGAAATCCTCGTCGATGCGATCGACGGGCGTATATTCGTCGTAATAGGCCACACCATAAAGGATGGTGGGTGGCGTACGATCGACATCCTGTGCTTCGACCTGCACGGACAGCGGGCCAAAACAGGTCGCGATGAAGGCCAAGATGGCGACAAAGCTTGATAGCTTCGGCCTGATCATTTGATGCCACCTTTTCCGAATTCGTTGAT
>Ga0207659_10001807_pt1 | contig 12653 bp, 12 predicted proteins | sample KBSM43metaG_FD_184330 | JGI IMG/M metagenome (GOLD analysis project Ga0207659, IMG submission 184330) | Miscanthus rhizosphere microbial communities from Kellogg Biological Station, Michigan, USA - KBS M4-3 metaG (SPAdes) (version 2) | ecosystem: Host-associated > Plants > Roots > Rhizosphere >...
GCCCAAAGCATGTGCCGGCGGTTGAAGCAGCCGACGCAGGCGTAAGCGCGGTAACACGTGGGTGATTTCGAGAATTGATCGAGAAATCCACCGGCGAGATGTCGCAAAGAATGACAGCCAAAAGTGTAGCCTCCAAGCAGAACAACATTCATCGCCAGCACGAGTGTGCCGAGGCCAAGCCCGAACGAAGTCTCGCCCGTCACCGGATCGACAAACCACATCGCCTTCCACACATCATGGGAAAGCACGAGGAGAAAGAGAAGAGCGAGATAGAGGAAGTAGCGATGCACATTTTGCATAATGAGCGGAAAGGAACGCTCGCCGAGGTAGGTGCTGCGCGGCTCGCCGACGGTGCAGGCCGGTGGATCAGCCCAAAAAGCCTTATAGTAGGCACCACGGTAATAATAACAGGTGAGGCGAAAACCGCCCGGCGCCCAGAGGACGAGGAGCGCCGGAGAAAAGAGAAGCCACGCTGGCCACCAAAGCGGCTTCGGGCCGAACCAACTGTGCGGCGAAGCGCCAAAAAGCTCCGGCGAATAAAAGGGCGAAAGATAGGGGCCGAAGTAATAATTTTTCCCCTGGAACGCCGCCCAGGTCGAATAAACGACGAAAGCACCCAGGCCGAGAAAAACAATCAATGGCTGAGCCCACCACACGTCGGCGCGCATCGTTTGGCCAAACGAACGGCGTGGAAGAGTCAATTCGGCTTGAGTCATCGTGGCAACCTTTTGGTTCGCTCGGTTAGATAACGACGGCATAACGGGTTGACAAGAGATTCCCCGATCTTCGCAGCGCGCGAGACTGGCGATTCGTGCCGGCCGCTCTCGGCGGATTTAACGCGGCACCTCAACTGGCGCGAGCGAGGCCACGATCTGCTCGAAGCGCGGATCGTCACGCAGCGAGTCCCAGAACGGATGCAGGCGAAGCTGTCCGTAACTGACGTCGCCTGGCACTTTCACGACCGTGCTTAATTGCTCGATGGCCGCATCTTTTTCGCCAGTCCAGGCGTAGGTCACGGCAAGATATTCGGCAACGAGTGCGCCGTTGATCGAATCTTTTCTCACCGGCAGGAGTTCCGCCGCCCGCCGGCCTTCGCGCAAAGCCTGCTCTTTCCGCCCGAGTGCGGCATCGATCATCCCGAGGACGCAGAGTGAGGGGCCTTCATCAGGCTCGTCGCGCAGACCTTGCTCGACTTCGTCTCGGGCAGAGATGAAAGCAATGCGAGCCGCATCCACATCGCCGCGGGTGCGGGCGACGAGAGCGCGACACCAGGAGCGCCGGAAATGAATGCCTTCATAGGTGTAGCCTTGCGGGGTCATGGCGGCCAGGGCGCGGTCGGCGGCCTCGAAATCCCGTTCGCAAAGCGCGAGGAAAAGCCATTCGTCGCACAATCCGGAAGCGGCTTGCGGGTCAGCACCAACGATGCTTTCGATCGCCAAATGCAGGGGCTTGGAATCGGCCAGCTGCGCCAGCGGCAGCTCAGCTCGAGTCACGCGTAGCCCGGAGTCGTTAGGCGAAATTTGCAGAGCGCGATCAAGGGCCGTGGCGGCATCTTGGTAGCGGCGCAACATTTGATAGCTCAAGGCGATTTGCTGCAGGATGTAGGTGTTGCGTGGATCGAGTTCGAGGGCATGGGCCAGATTACGGGTGGATTCTTCCCAGCGGCCCTGGCGGCGATTAATAAATCCGGCCAGCTGGAAAATTAAAGGTTCGTTAGGCAAAGTACGGCTCGCGGTCTCCAACTCCTGCCGCGCCTCATCGTAGGCGAGATAACCGCAGTAGAGATGTTCGGCGAGGGCGAGGTGCGTTTCGCCCGCATCCGGTCGCAAGCGCTGCGCGGCTTTGACGGCGGCCCCCGCCAGCGCAAGCCGTGCCGGCGTGTGGTCGGGCCCATTCAGGTAAATTTGATCGTGGACGCTCGCTAGCCTGCAGTACGCTCGGAAGTAGTTGGGATCGCGCGCCACCGCCTTTTCGAGCAGATCCGCGGCCTCGAACAGATTCTCCGTCCCCTGGACGTTAGAAAGGGGCGCGTTAATAAGAGCGTTTGCCGCGAGGTAAAGATCGTGCGCCAAAGGATCAGAGGTTGATTCTTCTTCAATCGCAGCCTTCTCTTCCGGCGACAGCTTCGCTTTGAGTCGCGCGACAATTGTTTCGGCGAGCTCGCTTTCGAGCGCAAATGTATCGGCCACATCTCGATCATAACTCTCCGCCCAAAGGTGGCTATCGCTCCTTGCATCGATCAGCTGAACGTTCACCCGCACCCGATGCCCTTCCCGTTGTACGGCGCCTTCCACCACGTGCGCCGCCCCGAGGGCTTTGCCAATTTCGCGTAAATTACGCTCCATCCCGGTTCGGTATTGCATCGTCGAGGTCCGGCTGATGACCTTGAGATCAGCCACCTTCGCCAGATCCGTCAGGATCTCGTCGTGTACGCCGTTGGCGAAATCGGCATCCGACTTCTTGTCGCTCAGGTTCTCAAATGGCAAAACCGCGATGCTTTTTTCCGGAATGGCAGGAGTGCGCGGTGGCTGACGGAAATAAAGCCAAAGACTGCCACCGCAAAGGAGCGCGAAGAAGAGTGCAGCGCCGATTAACTGCCATTTTCGTTTGCGGCGCGCGCGCGCCACAAGCGATTGCTCCGTTTGCTCTAACTTAGCTGGTATCTCCGGATGACCGAATCCGTTGCCATAGAGATTTACCAAGTGAACGCGAACCCCATGTTTCACGTCGACTTCACCGAGATCGTGCAGAAGCGGCTGCCAGCGCCCATAATTTTCCAGGTCATCCGCGACGCGTTGCGAAAGCAGAATGTGACCTGCATCGCCGCAGTCCATTACGCGCTGCGCCATATTGATGCCCGCACCCGCTATATTGACCCGCCCATTCACATCGATCACTTCGCTTACCGGTCCGCTGTGAATTCCCATTCGCACCTGAATCGCCGAGTGATCCTTTAGCGCTCGTGCTACCTCCAGCGCGCATTGCGCCGGTTCCTCCGAACTATTCCAAAAGACGAGTGCCATTCCATCACCAGTCGGTAATCGCACGAGTTCCTCGTTGGTCGCGGTAGCGACCTGAGCAGTGGCCAGCAGAATGTCGGTGAGCTGGCGCTGCCGCTCCTTTTGTTCTTCTATCAGAAGTTTGGAATAACCCACGAGATCGATGAACAGGACATGGCCAATCTTGAGCCGCAGATTAGTCTCGGATTCAGGCGCCATATTCTCTCAAACTTTCAAACAACAGGATGGCGATGACAATTCGCATCATTCCAACTGTACCACCCAATGCTGGATCTCGAAAAAGGGACTTTGAGTCGCGGCCTGAACGAGTAGCGCGCCTATTATCGCGTAAACTACGCCGGTCCGGCAGACGTTGCGCCGCTGCAGCCGCGCGCCAGTTCATATCGCCAGTTAACTACGTTTCGCTCGGGTTGCGACAATGTTCCATAAGAAGTCGACGCAGAGAGAGTCAGCTGAACCGCGAGAGCCAAGGGACTTTTTCGCTCTTTTACGAAGCGGCGGTTCAAGAAACGATTCGGTCCGCGTCCGGATCGGAGAGAAGACTCGCCCTAGACGAACGCCAGAAAAGCTTGCGCGTAAGCTGGGCTAAGGAATCAGGACCGAAAGCGGCAACGTTCAATACGATCATGATCGAGGCAAAGAGATAGAGGCCCATTGTTAGGCCAATTGATAAATGCATGAGAAGGATGGCAGCCAGCCAAAATGGCCGCGTTCGTCTTAACCAGATGAATACCGGATAACCGGTCTCAAGCAGGCAAACCAAGATCCCAATTGCTGGCAGCAAATACGCGAAGCGGATTAACACCTCGGCAGATACGAGATTGAAGGGCGGTCGAGTCAGTGCCCGCCAAATGCTATTTCCGTTCCACCAGTCGGCGCCCAAACTCTTCGAAAGACCCGCGAAGAAGTAGATAAGACACAGATGGAGCTGCAGGATCCGGCGATGGAAGCCAAATCGCTTGGGGCTAAGCGCTCGGTGTTCTCGAAGTCTCCAATCGAGCGACCATGCGTCCGGAAGTGGTGCGATCATAAGGTAGAACAAACCAATCGTCGTAAAGTTATCGACCCCATAGGCGAAAAGAAGGCCACTCTTCACCGTGCATAGATATAAGAACCACGCGCCGATCGCGAAGAAACGGCAGCATAACCCGGCCAGCAGGCACAAGCCGGCGACCAGCAGTCCGAACCAGATGAACGAGAGCGAGGCCGTCTCCGTAAATCCGAAACGTTGGCCGAACGCGGTCAGCCAGCCAAGTCTCGGCGTGAAGGCAGTTTCGCTCGAGAGAATGGCTTCGGTCAGCGCGCGATTGACCAATCCGGGTCCGTTCGTGCGAAACAAATCATTCCAATCAACGCGTACTGACCAGGCGAAAAACGTCAACTGCAGGCCGAGACCGATGCGCAGAATAGTAACCCAGCAGTCGGAGTCAGGCGGGAAAAGAAACGCCCATAGCCGTTGCCGCATCATGTCCGTTCTCGGCCACGCTTAATGCGGTCGTGAGGTCTGGGGATGGAAATGAAAATCATAGGCGTACAAAGTCTCGTACGAAATTCTCTGGCCCATCCGGTATTCGGCTACGCTCGTCAGGTGCGCGACTCCGAAGACCGCGCGAATCATGACCGCGTCGGGGTGTTCTTGACGGACTGAAAGCACCAGGGTCTTTACGATTGCCTCACGCAGTCGGCCATAGTGCAGAGTGCGAAGTTGATCAAGCAGAGTCGCCACACGGTACCCAGCCGCTTCTCCGCCGACCACAGGAAGATCATATTCCACCCGGCCATCTGCGTAATGCAACTCAAAGGCTAGTTTTGCGTTGCCCGGAACATTCGGAGCGAAGTAGCTGTAGCCGGCTTCGATGCCAGTGACGTCCGCGTAAGCTGCAAGAACTTGTCGAAGCGGATTGGACACATCGAGGTGATTGCCAATGGCGGCGGAAGTGACCGTCTCCGTCCAATCCAACAACGGTTCGAACCGTGAAGGTAGCAAGCTCGCAGTGTTCGCCAGCGTGGACGAAATATCCTGGAGGGAGATCGTCGCGATCAGAAATAGGTGCAACCCAAGGGCCACCACCCAAATCCATTTTTGCCCTCCAGACACGATTCGCGCGAACGACCTGTCCGCATTCTACTGATCTAGGACGGCGTCTACTTCCTTCACCATCTCCCTTGATTCGCTAATGTTTAGCCGCAAATGAGCATGAGATGTGTTCGGTTGGCTATTGGGAATTCTCTTCGAACGTTCTCTCGCGCCGACGCCTATTTGGAAAGCGTGGCCGCTGAACTTTGCCGCTTGCAGATCAGCAATCTTCGGATCTTCGAGAAGCTGCGCCTCGGCTAGCTCTCCAGGATGTTGGCCTCCAACTATTGCCCCTTGGTCGAAGGTCCGAATCCGGTAGAGCATTTTCCGATCGGCGTGTTCGTAGACTGGCGGATCTCGATCCAGCACTGCCTGGATCTTTGTCCATTGGTCCCCATTGATATCGTTGTTCGTGGCGCGAAGAATGATTCCGTATTTGGGCGCGAGGAGGTCGGATAGGGCAAGAGCGCCAACCGCTCCCACGCCAACCGCCACTGCGGCTGTGATTCCGAGGGTGACTGGATGCATGCTCAATGGTTTGCTCCTGCGAAGTGCCCGATGGCAAGCAAAATCTTAGTCCCCCGTGAGGCGCGCCTCGGCCAGATCGAGGTCGCGCTGGATGCGACGGAGCGCTTCGTCGTTGATTGCTTGTGAATTTCGGAGCGCAATGATCGTCTGGCGCTCGATCTGCAGGGCGCCGTGTTGCAGGCGCTGGTAAATCGGGGTCGCGATCTCGCCGCTGGGATTACCGCTTTCCTGGCAACAGGCGTTCAATTGCTCGATGCGATCGCAATACTCCGCCCGCACCCGCGCCATCACTTCCTCGGGGAAATGTTCTTCCAGCGCTTTTCTTTCGACAAAATCGACCGCGGCTTCGTTTGCTTGCAAGCGCGCGCGGCGCTCCTCGTCGTCGATTGCGCCGTCATCTTCCACGCCGAGTTTTCGGATCAGGATCGGAAGCGTCAGGCCTTGGAAAACCAGTGTGGTCAGGATGACGCAAAAGGTGAGAAAGAGGATGTAGTTCCGACCTGGAAACGGATGTCGGTCGGTCAATACGATCGGGAGCGCAAACGCGGCCGCGAGCGAGACGACGCCGCGCATGCCCGCCCAGGCGATGATCACGCTGTGTTGCCATGGCGGGACGGGATCGCGCTCCCGCATTTTCCGGCTCAGCCAGCGTGGCAAATAAGTCGCCGGGAAGACCCAAGCAATACGCACGAGGACGACCGTGGCGCTGATGAGAAAGGCATAGATCGTTAGGCGTGAGAGGGGCTCTTGACTCAGTTTTTGCAGGATGTCGGGCAATTGCAGCCCGATCATGATGAAGATAAAACCGTTGAGGAAGAAGGCGGCCATCTCCCAAAAGGCCTGCGCTTGCAACCGGGTGCGAGCGGAGAGGGCGGTCGAATGCCAACCCAGGTACATTCCCGCCACGACCACCGCGAGCACTCCCGAGACCTCGAGCCGCTCGGCCAGAAGATAAGCGGCGAACGGCGTGAGAAGCGAGATCGTAACCTGCACCGGTGGATCGTCGAGACGCCCCTGCACCCACCGCATGATCAAACCGACGAGCAAGCCAAGGCCGACCCCTCCAAAACCAACCAGAAGAAAACGGAGACCGGCTCCTCCTAACGAAAACTGACCGGTTATCATTGCCGCGACCGCAAATTGGTAGGCGACGAGCGCGGTGGCGTCATTGACCAGACTCTCACCCCCGAGGACCGTCTGGATCCGCGCTGGGACGCCAAGGCGTTTCAGAATCGCTTCGGCCGCTATGGCGTCGGGCGGCGATACGATCGCACCGAGCGCGAAGGCCGCCGCCCAAGGCAAACCCGCGACGAAGGTGTGGGCGACCCACGCGACAACCGTGGTCGTCATGAGAACGAGGCCGATGGCAAGAAAAAGAATCGAGCGCAGATTGCGCCGGAAATCCCGCCACGAAGTGAAGAGTGCCGCGGGATAGAGGAGCGGCGGAAGAAAGAAGAAGAGAACCAAATTAGGATCGAGTCGGATGACCGGAAGACCCGGGACAAAGCTCAGTAACAGTCCTCCGAGCACAAGGAGAACGGGATAGGGAACGGCCGACTTCTGGGCGACGATGACCAGCACCGCCATTAGCACGAGCAAAAGCACGACGGGTTCGGCGTGGTGCATGGCGCTGGGCCGGCGTGCCTAACGAGACAGATCTGCGCCATTGGAAGCCACCGACCGAGCACGGGCACGGTTGGCTTCCAGCTGCGGCAGATGTTTTTCCGCCCAATGGCAGATGGCGTTCAAGGGTTCGATCAAAGTCCGGCCGAGCGGGGTGAGAGCGTATTCCACCTTGGGCGGGACGACTGGATGCACTTTGCGCGCGACGAGGCCGTCGCGTTCGAGACTCCGCAATGTCTGGGTCAGCATCTTCTGCGAAATGCCGCCGATCTCGCGCTGCAGCGCGGCATAACGCCGCGTCCCGGTGGCAAGGACATGAATGATCAGCGCCGTCCACTTGTCGGCGATCCGGCTGAGGACGACACGGGAAAGACAATGCGCGTTCATGACGGAAGCGCCTCGGCCACGATTGGACATGGACATTTTCTAGCGGAATCCAGCAGCACATGCAATTGGAGAGTAACATTCCAGCAGGTAGGTATGGGCCCGGAATGAATAGGGAAACTAATCGAACTTGAGGGCCATACTTTTCGCTTGGAAAAACAAATTTATGTGAGCACTCTCCTCCCGACCTGTTCCCCCAAACCGCCAGGAATGAACCATTCCTTTTTGCATTTTTATGAAGAGCACTCTTGCGGGCGTGGCTAACATTGGAACACCACGGGTAGGGCGACCGCAGGAATGAAGGTTCTGATTGTCGGCGGCGGCGGGCGCGAGCACGCGCTGGCGTGGAAACTTCGGCAATCCCCGCGAGTGGAGGCGATCTTTTGCGCACCGGGTAACGCCGGGACCGCTGGACTCGGAGAAAATGTCGCGATCCAGCCTAACGAATCGGCCAGCCTTGTCCGGTTCGCGAAGGAGAACCAGATCGGGTTAACTGTCGTCGGCCCAGATGACCCGCTGGCCGCGGGCCTGGTCGATGAATTTCAAAAGGCAAACCTGCGCATTTTTGGTCCGACCAAATCCGCCGCGCGACTCGAGTCATCGAAGGTTTTTGCCAAGGAGCTGATGCACAGTGCCGGCGTGCCGACCGCGACGGCCGGGGTTTTCGACGATAGCCGAAAGGCGTGCCGTTTCGCCCAGAAGCTGCGTTATCCGCTCGTAATCAAAGCAGACGGCCTGGCGGCCGGCAAAGGCGTTGTGATCGCGCTCGATGCGGCCGGAGCGACCGAAACGATCACCGATATGATTGATCGCGGCCGCTTCGGAACCGCCGGCGCCCGGGTGTTGATCGAGGAATTTCTCGAGGGCTGGGAATGTTCGCTCCACGTGCTGGTGACCGATGACCGCTACCGGGTGCTGGGCACGGCCTGCGATCACAAGCGGCTGCTTGATAGAAACGAGGGACCGAATACCGGCGGGATGGGCGCCTACAGTCCCGCGGCCGCCTGGCAGACCGGTTTGGAAAAGCAGTTTGACGAGAAAATCATGCAGCCGCTCGTGCGCGGGTTGCGCGATGAAAACATTCACTTTTGCGGGCTCCTCTTTCCCGGCCTGATGATCACCGGTCAAACTGCTCGTGTTTTGGAATTCAACTGCCGTTTCGGCGACCCCGAGACGCAAGTAATTTTGCCGCGCCTGAAAGGCGACCTGCTGCCACTCCTCGAAGCCACCATCGACGGGCGGATAGACGAAGTGAAAATCGAAATGGACGAACGCGCCGCCGTAACTGTCGTGATGGCTTCCGCCGGCTATCCGGGCAACGTCCGGGCGGGCAAGAAAATCACTGGGCTCGACGAATGCGCGCAGATGAAGGACGTGCAGATTTTCCATGCCGGGACACGACGGGAAAACGGAGAAGTCGTGAGCAGCGGTGGCCGGGTTTTGTCGGTCACCGCACTCGGCGACACGATCGCCGCCGCACGGGATCTGGCTTACGCCGCCGTCGGCAAGATCCAGTTCGAAGGCCGCCACTTCCGGCGCGACATTGCTCTTGTCGCGGTTGAGGCTAACGTCGGGGCGACCGATGGTGCGTCTCGTTCTCAGCGCTAGCCTAACGATTCTTTTCTGTGTCGCGGCCCGAGGCCAGACGTCCTCGGCTTCGCCCGCAACGCCCTCTCCTACACCCGCGCCTGCGCTTGAGACGCTCGAAGCGGCCGATCTACAGCGGGCGATTCCGCTCATCCGGGAGAACTACCTCAATCCCGCTGCGCTCAACCCAACGGAGTTGGAACGGGCGACTCTCGCCGGGTTGTTTGACCGTCTTGGCCGGGGCATCATCCTGCTGCCGGCCGGCCCCGGCAGTGAACCAACGCCTGCGCTTTTTTATCGCGAGATCATCAGTGGTCACGTGGGTTACCTGCGTCCAGGAGATTTGAGCCGGAGCCAGCTCGAGGAACTCGATACGACGCTCCGCAGTTTCTCCGGGAAAAAAGTGGACGCGATCATTCTCGACCTGCGCGGCAGCGTAGAGTCAAAAGATTATGCGACGGCCGCAGAATTTGCGAAACGCTTTGTGCCGAAGGGTGCACCGCTCTTCTCCTTGCGAGGCCCGGCGGCGAAACCAATACGGGATTTCGTTTCCGATCAGGTGCCCCTCTACAATGGGTTGATTGTCCTCCTCGTTGATGGCGAGACCGCCGGGGCGTCGGAGGTGCTCGCCGCCGTTCTGCGTTTGCACAACCACGCTATCGCCATCGGCCAACGAACTGCCGGGCGCGCGGTGGACTACTCCGATCTGTCTCTGCCGAGCGGCAAGATTCTTCGCGTCGCCGTGGCCGAAGCGATCCTCCCCGATGAACACTCGAGATACCCAGATGGCGTCTCGCCCGATCTGCCAGTGGCGCTGTCGTCCCCTGTGAAGCGGCAGATTTTTCAGCAAAGCTCGACGAAAGGCATGGCACCGTTTGTCTTCGAAACCGATCGGCCCCATCTCAATGAAGCGGCGCTCCTGGCCGGAACCAACCCTGAGATCGAAGTGGCGCAAGCGGCCCAGCAACGGCGTGCCCAGGGCGGGGAGAGACCTTCGGTGCTGCATGATACGGTTTTGCAGCGCGGAGTCGATCTCGTTACCTCAATCGAAGTCTACGAAAAGCAAACGAGCCGCGCGCCCTGACGATCACCCTCGTGCACCCTCTCGAAGAACGCATTGGTTATCAATTTCAGAATCCGCAGCTCCTCACCGAGGCGCTCACCCATCCGAGCGTCGCGCATGAAAAGCAGCGGCCGCAATTCGACAACCAGCGCCTCGAGTTCCTGGGCGATGCTGTTCTGCAGCTCGTCATCACCGAGCACCTCTTCGCACGTTACCGCGAAGCCGGGGAAGGTCGTCTGACGACCCGCCGGTCGCGCCTCGTCTCGCGTGAATCGCTCAAGGTGCACGCGGCCAACCTCGATCTTGGCCGGCACTTGTTGATGGGCCGCGGCGAAGAAGCGAGCGGTGGCCGGCGGCGCGATTCCACACTGGGCGACGCCTTTGAAGCGCTCCTTGGCGCGATTTACCTCGACAGCGATCTCCAAACCGTCCGGCGTTTCATTCTCGAGGAAATGAAAGACGACCTCGAGCAACTCGAAGAGGATCCATTGGAAGTCAATCCCAAGGGACAGCTGCAGGAGTTGCTCCAGGCGATCTCACCACGTAGCCCCTCCTATGAACTCATCTCGCAGCACGGGCGCGAACATGAAAGGGTTTTCCAGGTTCGAGTGGTCTGGGAAAATCAGGTCCTCGGTGCCGGCAGCGGTCGGAGCAAGAAGCAGGCGGAAAGCGCCGCCGCGCTGGCTGCGCTCAAAGAGCAGGTTTGGATCAAGAAAAATTATCCCGCTCTGCCTTAACGCCGTTGTAGCCGGGATGAGTGCCCCCCGGTTCGCGCCGCTCGGGTCTTAGCTCGGCCGAGGTGCAGGCCCCCGGCTAAGCAGGTGATTCAACGCCTGCACCTCGCCTAACGACGTCGTCCAGGCAAAATGCCCGCCGATAGCGCGACTAACAAAATCCTTGGCCCGCGCGATCGCGACTTCGAGTTCGTCACCGAGCGCGAGACGAGCGGCGATCGCCGCCGAATAGGTGCATCCCGTACCGTGAGTCGACACGCCATCTATAAACGGCGTTGAAAATTCCGCGGCCGCCGCTCCGTCGCAGAGCAAATCAGTCGCGGCTCCCCCGGCAAGGTGTCCGCCTTTAACCAGAAACCGCGTCCCGAATTTTCTCGCCAACTGCTCTCCGGCAACGCGCATTTCGTCGAGATTTCGGACCGGTCGCCCGGTCAAGGCCGCTGCTTCGGCCATGTTTGGGGTGATCAATGTCGCACGCGGAAATAGCCGCGAGCAATAGATCTCGACCGCCGCCGGCTGAAGCAGCGCGTCGCCACTGGTCGCAATCATAACCGGATCGACGATCACCGGAATGCGTAGTGTCTGTTCCAGTGCCGCTGCGACTGTCTCCACTATCTCCGGCGAGCAAAGCAACCCCGTCTTGATCGCCGCGACCGGAAAATGCGCGAGCAAGAGCTCGATCTGCTCGCGCACATTACACGCGTCGATGGCATCGATGCGCGAGACTTTGCCGGGCACTTCGGCGACCACACAAGTGACCACGGTCACACCAAAAACGCCAAGCGCGCTGAAGGTTTTCAGGTCGGCTTGGAGACCGGCGCCAGCGCTCGAGTCGGAGCCTGCGATCGTTAGGACAACGGGCGGCTGGCGTGGGGACATTGTAAATCGTGAATCGTCAGATCGTGAGTCGGCTCCGAATCACAATTCACGAATCTCGATTCCCAGACTTTACGCTCCGTCGCTGCCGATCGCTTCGACCGGACAACCTTCCATCGCTTCCTTGCAGAGAGTTTCTTCCTCGGGCGATTCCGGCTGTTTGTAGACAAAGGAATGTCCGCCGTCGTCGTTCCGCTTGAAGTTCGCGGGCGCCGTCTCCCGGCAAAGATCGCAATCGATGCACTGATCATCGACGTAGAACTTCCCCTCTACGTTTTCGGAATATTTGTTTGCGACATCAGCCATAAAGCACTTTTGGGGCGGGTTCGGCCTCGAAAGTAGGAAGATTCACCGCGCGCGCAATCATTTTCCTGTTTGACGCAACGCCATCCAGCCGCCAAATCAAGCGTGCTGGAACTTTCCCGCAGCGTCCTGGCACACTGATGAAATCCGACACGCGCAAGACGCTCTTTTCCTTCTTGGCTGAACTCGCAGTCTACGGCGTCCTGGTTGTTATCTACTTTTTCCTTGTCCTTCATTTTCTGGCCAACTGGCTGGCTCATCTTTTTCAAGGAAACATCAAGCTCTATGCTCTCGTCTCCATCGGCTTGATCATCGGCCAGGCCATTCTCCTTGAAATGGTGACTACCTTTCTCTTTCGCCTTTTGCGCGGACGCTCCGAATGATCTTGCTCGCAATGCATTTCCCGATCTCGGGAACGGACATCAGTCCGCTTTATCTGGTTATCATCGGTTTCCTGA
>Ga0207659_10001809_pt1 | contig 12650 bp, 10 predicted proteins | sample KBSM43metaG_FD_184330 | JGI IMG/M metagenome (GOLD analysis project Ga0207659, IMG submission 184330) | Miscanthus rhizosphere microbial communities from Kellogg Biological Station, Michigan, USA - KBS M4-3 metaG (SPAdes) (version 2) | ecosystem: Host-associated > Plants > Roots > Rhizosphere >...
ACCCAGCCCGCCATATTCCTCGGGCACCAGGATGCCCAGCCAGCCGAACTCGGCCATCTGCTGCCAGACCGGGCGCTCGAAGCCCGGCTGAGTGTCGCGCAAGCGGCGCACGCGCTTGATGTCGGTGCCGCGCTTGACGAAATCCGCGACGCTGTCGCGCAGCATGCGCGCGTGGTCGTTGCCCGAAGCTGACGTTTGCGAATCGGCGGCCAAGTCGTTACTCCGCGGATGGATGAAGCTCGTTAATCGGCGCTTCCCACCGCCAACGGGAGGCGTTTTTGAATACGGATTTTAAACGGGATGGTGGAGAAGAGGAGGATCGAACTCCCGACCTCCGCATTGCGCTAATACCCTGATTTCATGAGTATCACGCTTCCAGCATTTTTCACGTTTTCGTTCGTTTTGGGACACCTTTTTGGGACCCCATGGTCCGAGTCACGATTAATTTTACGTCGGCCAAGGCGCACTAACAAGGAGTTACGTTCGTCACCGCAGCACCGGCACTTAACCTCGATGATTTGGGCCGATAGATTTGGGGTAAAAACCCCACAGGACAGTCACCAATTCAGTGCGCTTGTCGTGCGCCCCAAGCAGATCTCAGGCGGAATCATCCCCACCGAAATCACCACCCGAGTCGGCAACGTCAAACGTCTCGTCTGGACCCCTGCCGTCGTAGTAGTTGTTGGTGACCGTGTTTTCGGCAACCGGCGGAACCGCGTGCGCGTCTGTATTCGACGCACCGAAGCCGCTCTGATTGTGATGGCCCATTAGGTTCCCTATACCTTGAAACAGGAACGAACCGGCAACAACGCCGGCTGCGGTTGTGGCGACATTACCCAGTATCCCCGAACCCCATGATGAAGGCGGCGCTGGGGCCGCCGCAGGGGCTAGAGCGCGTGGCTGGATAGATGAAGCTAGGGTTGGTGCGGCGGGTGCCGACGATGCAGCAGGAGCCGTCGTCGCCCTTCCCCATGCGTTGACATCGTTCATAAAGCCACCTTGCGTGGCAGGGCGTGCCTTGTCCAGTTCGGCTTGCAATTGAGCGCATCGATCCTTCATCGCTTGCATCGCATACTCCAACTGCATCGCCCGCTGAACGAGGAGGTAGCCCGCGTCCGGTTGCCGCGCACACGCCTCACGTATAAGTGTTTCGGCTTCAGCATCCTTCTGGCTTGCCTGGACCTGCGTGAGCTGCTGGAGGAAAAGTTTGAGTTGATCGCGTTCCTGGATATTCATTGCGTGACCCCGGGTAGTGGAAAAGGCACCCGTATGACCGGTCAGCAGGGAATCAGTTCAGGGGCATGCTGAAGAATGAATTATCGAACTTTCAAAATATGGTTTCTGCCTCACAGCGCACTCAGCAATTCGATGCGGTTGTCGTTTGCTCCAAGCGAACCCCACGCTATATCGTCCTGCAGAAATAACTATTCCTTCCACGCCTCTGCAGTAAGCGGTAGTTCATTGAGTTCAGCACGCGCTTCGCGCCAGGTTGGGTAATGCTTCCCAAGGAGTTCCATGAACCGCTCGCTGTGCGTAGGTTCCAGCAGGTGAACCATCTCGTGGACGATCACGTATTCGAGCAGGTCCTTCGGTTTCTTCACGAGTTCCGTATTTAGACGGATGCGGCCCGCACGGTGATTGCAACTTCCCCACTTGGTCTTCATCCTTTGTAGGAAATAGCCGGTGACTTTCACTTTCAGCGTTGGCTCCCATTTCTTGATGAGGCTCGGCACTACTTCGTGAAGGAGGGATTTGTGCCAGTCATGAATCACCTCGACACGCTTGGCCAAACCGCTGCCGGGGCGCACGGTGAGAGTGATGCGTTTGTGATCGAGCGAAACGGATGGTTTGGCATCACGGTAGGCGATGGAAAACAGTCGCCGCCGCCCCCAGAGATAGTGGCTCTCGCGCTCGATGAATCGGCGGGGAGTTTCCCGCGCTTGGTTCTTCAGTTTCTCCTGCTGCCGCCGAATCCAACCGAGCCGGGAGATCGCATAAGCGCGGGCGACATCCAGACGGGTCGCGCTCGGAGCGACTAGCGTCACGCGTCCGCTGGGAGGATGCACAGAGAGATGGACATGCTTGATGGCCTTGCGGGTCACCTGAATTGTGATCTCCCCAAGCCGTATGGTTTCCATCATCAGTAGCGGGGTTGATTCTTAATGATTTCGAAAATGGCCTGCGTCGCCTGCCGATCCCGCGACATTATGGGGAACAGCGCGTTCAGCACCTGCTTCTCACGAGTATCGTCGCCCTTCCAGCCCGCCGGAGCCTTCTCCCGCATGGCTTGGTCGATTTCAAGCGCGACCTTCGCCTTCCCCTCATCGTCTGCCGGGCACTGAAAAATCGTCGCAGGAATGCTGCCCAGGTTGTTGTAGAGCACAATTGCCTCGGGTTTGCCGTGCAAGACCGCGGGAACTCCAGCGACTGCACCTTTCTTCGCCATGCGCTTCACCAGTTCTTCGGCCGTTTTGAGGAACGCCTCGTAGGCTGCAGCATCGGCACGGCTTTGCTTAATGAGATCATCCAGCAGTTTGGACATTTCCGCGTAGAACCGTGGATCGGTGAGCTGGTCGCGGATAATGGTTTTGCGGACGTTGTTGATAATGCCCTCGGCGATGGCATTCCGCGACAGCTTGCCTTTCTCGTTAAGTTTTCGGGCGATGGCATCATGGATGCCGGTCTCGACGATCATTTCCGTGAGCGATAGCGAATTGAGATTGCCCATGTCTACCGCGGGGTCGGCTTGGACGTAGGTGTTGAGCAGGTGCCGCATGTCGGCCTCGTAGGGCTTGATGTCTAGTTCCTCGCCCGAGTGCTTCTTGATGGCCGAGCGGACGTCACCGTAGAAATCGACCTCCTTTTGTAACGTGACCGCCTCGGCATCGGAGTAACCCGCATCGGTGAGATCCTGTGCGATGTCGGCGTAGGCGCGCACGAAAGTGGCCACGGACTTGTAGAACGAAATTCGCAACGGCTCCGTGTTCCCCAGTGCTTGAGGATTGGCCGCGTCGCCGCAGAAGTAATGGAGGAACTGCTCCACTTCACGCGGTAGCGGCACCGGATCGCAGAGATAGTGGAGCGCCTCGCGCGCAGCACCGAGTTGTTTTTTTCCTTCTTTGAGCCAGTCTTTCAGTTCGACGTTGTTCGACCCGCCGTCGCCCTGATCAATGTCCAGCTCGGCCGAGCTATATACAGCGATCGCTTCCTGCACGTCCTCAAACAGCTTCTTAAAGTCCACGATGTAGCCATAGTCCTTGTCGTCACCGTCCAGCCGATTGGTGCGGCAGATGGCCTGGAAGAGACTGTGGTCGTGCAGTTCGTTGTCCAGGTAGATGTAGGTGCAACTCGGGGCGTCGAAGCCGGTCAGGAGCTTGCTCACCACGATGAGGAGCTTCATGTTGGCGGGTTCTTCGATGAAGCGGCGCTTGGCTTCGTCTTCGTAGGCCTTAGTCGTCTGCCCGATCTTGAGGACGTGCTTTGTGTAAGTGTCGAACTTGTAGCGTTCGTCGCTGTTCGGCGGCTCCAGCACAATCGCACCGGGCTGCGGCTCGAAAGACGTGATGATGCCGCAGAATTGGCCGAACGGCTTGCTTTTGAAGATGCGGTAGTAGTGGCAAGCGTCGTATATGCTCGCGGCCACGAGAATAGCCGTGCCCCGGTCGTTGTTCAGGCGCGGCTTGGTGTCGAAATCGTGGATGATGCTCGCGGCGATTCGTGCTTTACGCTCCTCGGCGCTCATCAACTCTTCCATCGTCGCCCAGCGCTTGCGGATGATGGCTTTCTGAAAATTGTTCAGCGTCTTCGTCTTTTGCTCGAAATATGCCTCGATCGCCTTGAAAGAGGTGATTCGTTGCGGCACATCGCGGGGCTCGTATTTAAAATCGAGGATGACTCCATCCGCCACACCTTCGTGAAACTTGTAGGTGTGGATGTAGGTGCCAAAGATGTCGCGGGTTCTTAGCTTTTCAGCATCCTTCTTCAGCAGCGGCGTGCCAGTGAAGCCGATGAAGATTGCGCTCTCCAGCCAACGCTTCATCTGCTGGTTCATGTCGCCGCCCTGGGTGCGGTGGCATTCATCCACGAAGACGTAGAAGCGGCCGTGAACGTGCGGCGGCTCGCCTTTGAGGTCCGCGGGATCGAACTTGTGGATGAGCGCGCACAGTAGCCGTGGCATGGTGGCGCCCAGTTTGGCGACGAACTCCGCCCGCGAGGTGATTCGGGGAGAAGGGGAGTTCTCGCCTACGACTCCGGCGTTTTTCATTACGCCCTCGATCTGCTTGTCCAGTTCGTCGCGGTCGGTGACGACGAGGATGCGCGCCTCAGGATCGTGTTCGAGCAGCCACTTGGCGAGCAACACCATGAGGATGCTTTTGCCGCTCCCCTGCGTGTGCCAGATGACGCCACCCTCGCGTTGGCGGATGCGTTCCTGCGCTGTCTTCACCCCCGCGAATTGATGCGGGCGAGGCACTTTCTTGATACCTCCGTCGAAAATGATGAAATTGCGGATGAGGTCGAGCAGTCTGGACTTCTCGCACATTTCGGCCAGCGGACGGTCCAGCAACGCACCCGCGTTCAGCGAACTGGAATCGGCCGATTTCCATTGGACGAAGAACTCCTCCCGCGTAGTCACCGTGCCATAACGCAGACCTTGCGAATCGTTTCCCGCGAACACCAGTTGCACCGTCGGGAAAAAGCTCTTGTTGAAAATCTCCTCCTGGTTGGTTATGAGCTGGCGCACACCATTCGCAATCTCGACCGAACTCCGCTTCAGCTCGATGACGCCGACGGCGATGCCGTTCAGGTAAAGCACGAGGTCGGGGCGGCGCTCGTAGCCGCCGCGAAGTGTCACTTCCTCCGCGAGCGCGAAGTGGTTGTTCTCCGGGTGCGCCCAATCCACCAAATGCACCGTATCGTGCGGGCGCCCGGCGGCGATCTGCACCGACACGCCGTAGCGCAGCAGTTGGTAGGTGCGCAGGTTGGCCTGATAGAGCGTGATGCCGGTGTCGTCCGCGGCGGCCATCAGCTTTTGCAGGGCGGCGGAAATGTGCGCCTCAGAGTAGCTGCGCCGTTTCAGGTTCGCCCCGAGGTATTCTGTATCGATGCAGCGGTTGTTCTCTCGTTTGTTCCACTCGCCGAGATAGTCGTAGCCGAGGCAATCGGGTCGCGCCTCGTCCGTGAACAAGGCGATGACGCGGTTCTGCGTCTTGCGCTCAGAGCGAGGTTGTTCAGGCATGATGGTTACTCTTTCGAGGTGTAATTCATGGCTTCATCAAACCTCGCTAAGAAACTTGATTGCTTCGGTGGCGTCGGCGAATTGGCCCGTTAGTTCTGGCTTGTCAGTGAAATGATAAGAAATGAAACGCGCACCATCGCTCTCCAAGCGGTTGAAAAAATAACACGCGTTCTTGGCGGACTGCGGCGATTCCCCAACCTGAATCAATGGCAAAAGCTTCAGCGCCTTCCCGGAATGTTTCTTCGCCAAGTAAAGACGTTCGACATCCAACCACGTTGCCATTGCCCGAGTCTCTTTAAGGAACTCGTTATTGCTGCCCATCAATACCGCCACTTCGTTCTCAAATACACCGCGCCGAGGACGGCAATGGAGCGCGTGAATCATTTGCGTTTCAGCCCACGTATCGGCGATTGCCTCGCGCAACTTCTGGACTTCTACGAGGAGTTGTTGATTCCGCAATTCGGCCTCCTCTTGCCCTACCACGCCACCGTGGCCGCCCCAGTCGTTTCGCATCTTGTTCGTTGCGGAGAATATCGTGGCCACCTCCTTTCGGCTAAGCGCATCGGGCAGCGAAAGGGAAGGATCAGCAAACATGTCCGCGCAGAGCGCCCTGTCATTCTTGGCGTCCTCCGGCTTCTTTCCATTCTCATTAAGCAAGTCACGCGTTTGCTTGCCGAGATACTCAATCACCAGCTTCCACGTCCCGAAAGTCGCCCGGTTGAAGCTCAGATTCTGCTTCAGCATCGTCTCCGTCAGCTTCCGCCGGTGAGGGGCAAACACCGCATCATTGGAATTGAATGCGCTCAGCAGGATAACGCTCACGAACTCGGCCGTTCCTTCGAAAAAATGGATGAGGTGCTCATACTTCGCCTTGAAGTCCTGACTAGATGTCGCTTGCCACGCCCGGAGGATTGATGCCAGTGGGAACGGAAGCGTTTCAAACCACTGGTCGAGCGATTCGGATGCGTGCTGTTTGATTTCGCCAGCAAGCCGCCTCGTCAGAATATCAATCCTTTCTTGGACTTGTGGGGCTGACTTGGGGTCCGCCCAAAGCTCTCGCCGCAGCTCGGAAATTTCGTTCTGGAGAGCCATGACTATGTTGTGCTCGGTCGTGATCCTCGTTTCGATTTCCAGCATCTGCCTCTGGGTCTGGAGGTCGGGGACGAACACACGCAGTTCCCTCAAGGTCTGCTTGTTCAACTTTGGTATGAAGCCTGTTTTGACCTGTTCACGAAGTTCCTTGCCAAACTCGGAATTTAGAAAACGCGCCACGAAGCGGGCATCTGAACGTGATGGATCAATAACAACTTGTGCGTAGTTCTGAGCCTTCAACTTCAGTTCATGCGGCGATTCCACCACATCGCTATTGCCGATCAGTGGAATGTAAATCGCGTTTTCCAGCGGTTGAAATGCAAACTCATCACCAGGTCGCCCCATCTGAATCCCGGATTTCACATCTCCCAGCTCGGCAAGCTTCGACGCCTGAACGCCGAAGCGCTTTTCAGCAGCCGTCATTGCCTCCGAAGCGCGTAGATATTCGATGCCTCGGAAGGCTTCGGTGGTCACGAATCGACCGAGTTCCAACGATCCGCCCTCCGTTCCTTGCCGGAAGTTTGCGATGACCTGAAGGTTCGTATTTGGGTCAGTGGATAGCTGCGCCACAAACATCCTCGTTGATGGTCTCCGGCGAACGACGACCAAGTAGGTGGGAATGTTCGTGTATGGTGCAAATGTCCCAGAGGGCAACGCCAACGCTGCTTCCATTCCGAGGCCAAGCGAGCTCCATTAATCGCTAAGTGAGGAACAAATGAAATCGATTCTAGACCGTTCGTTCAAATACACTCCGAGCACCAGCACGGATGTCCGCAAGACATTCGCGAAAGTCCTGCGCGAGGAACGTTTGAAGGCAAAACAGAAGGAAGAGCAGAAACCAGTCGTGGTGGATATCCAGCTCAAATCCCGATAGTCCTATGACGTTGCCAGAATCGACTTCGCTAAGAGCAAACATACGGATAAATGTTGACGAGGCTTACGAAGTAAAACATTGGGCACGACAGCTTGGCGTTAGCATCGAAAGATTACGAGCTGTGATTGCACAAGTGGGGCCCTTGGTGGATGCCGTCCGCCTACACCTAAAAGACGAAATCCATCCCGATAATCCGTGGTATCCGCATCCCGAGCAACCTAAAGTCAATCGATGAAGCTATCCAGGAGCAGCAAAAAAAAGACGCCTCGCGGCGGCCCAACTGCTAACGCTCGATGAGGCAACGTTAGCGGAGGTCTCGCGCTTCCGATATGCCGGTAACGCGAGAGTGATGACTTAGCATAAAGTAACGGAAATTGTCTTAGCGGGCATTGTTGCGCTTAGTCCTATCTCGCACGGTGCCAGACTGCCACCACTCTGATGCCGTCTAACGTGATTCCGAGACCGTCCGGTCCATGTTTGATGAGATTTAATGCCATAAATCTTTCTAAAACAGTTTTGTTCACCGTCCCGAATTTGCCGGACGCGATTGCCTCCAAATGTCGGAGCTCATCATCCGATAACCCTCGAGCAATGCTTTCCACTCTCGCCCGCGTATTCAATTCCAACTGAACTTCTCCTAAATCTCTAAAGGCCGTTACGATTAAGTGCGCAGTGCCGGTATATTGGGCACCGTGCGCAGGCGTCAGCGTTCGCGTGACCTTTGATTGCATGAACGCTGGTCAGCATCTGCTGGCGTGCGAGGCCTTGTATAAGGTCTTGTCCAGAAAAACTCGGCCCAATGTGCAAAGGTGGGCATGACCGTCTCCCGTCCTATCTAAGATACCACCACATCCTTAGAGAGCATATGTTGTATCAGTTCTACCGAAACTCCTACGCCAGCACGTCGAAGGACTATGATGGTAGACGCGAATATGACGAAAGATGTATTGATGAGCAAAGATCCATCGAAGATCAAGCGGTGCCCGGAATGCACCAGCATGGTTGACGCATCGACGATGCGGCCGGTAGCAAGGACATCACCGAACAGAGTTCATTTTGTGTGTCTGACCTGCTTCGACCGCGAGATGCATGGCGACACAGTGGTCAGGTTGGCGCCTCGAACATAGCATCCCGTGTGCGGTAGTAGTGCGGCCAAATCAGTGGGTCAACTCGATGTATAAGTAATTGCATATACCTTTGCGCCATTGGCCCGATGTCTACCACGGACACCTAGATTGACCTGGTTGCGACTCAGTTGGATGTCAGCCCGCCCACGCGCCACTTTCGATTTTCGGCTACCATCCCCACCTTGGACGCGCGCCCAACATGCCCGTCATACCGCACGCGCGCATACTAGGTGACGCCGACGCAAGTTCATCGACCATTGTGACCGATACTTCCAGACGAGTTCCGAGTTCTGCCCGACGTAGCTTTGGCTGGATTTGGCTCGTGATGCTTGTCCTTATCGCACTCGCCGCCGTCTGGACCTGGGCGATGATGTCCTGGAGTTACTCGTCCGGCGAACGCGCCGGCTGGGTGCAGAAGTTCTCGAGGAAGGGCTGGATTTGCAAGACCTGGGAGGGTGAAGTTGCACTTGTTACGATGCCCGGAACGGCGCAAGAGAAGTTCCAGTTCACCGTGTGGGACGACGGTGTGGCGCAGCAGATCAATAACGCGATGGGCAAGCGGGTGTCGCTACATTACAACGAGAAAGTCGGCCTGCCGGGTAGCTGCTTCGGCGACACACGCTACTGGGTGGACGGAATCAAAGCGGTCGAGGACATTCCACTCGCGCCGGGCATTGTGGTGCCTACCCAGCCTGCCCCCACCGCGTCCCCACCCCCCAATACGCCGGCGCAGAAGTAGGGGGAAGGATCTCGACGGTCGCGAAGCGGCCAAGACGGGTCCTGGTTGCTCCACTCGGTAGCAGACAACACATAGCTTCCCCATCTAATGCTGGCTCGATATTCGTATAACTTCTTTGGAGCGCGATGATGAGTTTTTACTGGCAAGGCCGGTTTTCTGAAAAACCGAGCGATATCCTCAAGCATTACATTGCTGATGCAATGCGGCATCCCCGTTTTCTGGAAGCCCTAGAATAATGCGCAACAACGTGACGATGGGCATTGTCGGTATCGAGGCGAACCTCGGATACCGACCGTTAGTATGAGGAATGTAAAGTGTCGAGTTCGGCACATTGATGCCGAGCGTTTTGGCAGTTTTAAGCTTTACGGCAAGTTCAAATTTGAGAAGCTTGGCGCGTAGATCGACTTGATCGCCGTGTGCTGCAACGCGAGCCCGGCGGCGGTGAGCGCCAGCGGCGCGTCGTCGAGCCAGTAGACGATGCCTGCGGGGCGCGCCGTGCGACGGAGATATTGCGCGCGAGAAACCCGTGCCGAGTATGACGTCGCATCCGCCCACTGATTACGACCGCGTCCTTGATGAACCGCGAGCGGCTTGTGGTCGGCTGCGCTTGCAGTCTGGGCGCGAGGCGACAAGACTGCCTCATCCACTTATACTCTGCGGTCAAATGATTCGTGCCGGTTGCACGGCACCGGGGGAGAGAACAACGTGGTGAGCCTGCAACTGGGGACCGAGGAACGGGCGCTCGTCGATGCACTTGCCCGCCAGACCGCCTTGAGCGAAGCACTCAAGCTGGTCATCGGGCGCTCCGCGAGCCCGCTCGACGTGGTCCTCAAAGGGTTGATCGAGAGCGCGGTTAGGCTCTGCCGCGCCGACTGGGGTGTCATCTACAGGCTGGAGGACGCCAAGCTTCGCCCGGCGGGGTTCTACGGTCTCGACGAGGAACGGCGGGCGAAGTGGAGTGGCGCCGCGCTTGAGCTCGATCGACGATCCGCCGCTGGACGATGCGTCGTGACCCGCAGCGCGGTCGAAATCCCGGACGTGCTATTGGACGCGGAATACGGCCTTGGGGAAGCGTCGCGCAACGTGGGCTGGCGCTCGCTGCTCGCCGTGCCGCTGTTCCGGGACGACACCCTACTCGGGGTGTTCGCGGTGCAGCGGGCGCAAGCCGGCCCCTTCGGCGACGCGACGGCGCTCCTGAGCGCGCTCGCGGACCAGGCGGTGATCGCTATCGACAATGCGCACTTGTTCCAGCAGCTGCAGGCACGCACGCAGGAGCTCACGCATTCCGTGGAGGAGTTGCGGGCACTCGGCGAGATCAGCCAGGCGGTGAGCTCCTCGCTCGAACTGGAAACCGTGCTCGACACCGTGGTCCAGGCTTCCGTGCGCCTCGCGCGGGTGGATTCCGGAACCATCTACACGATCGAGTCGTCGCACGACGAGTTCGTGCCGCGCGCGAGCTCGGGGCTCGACGAGGAAACGCTCGCCGCGTTTCGCCATGTCATCGGCGACGCCCGCGACAATGTGGTCTGGCGGGCCACCTCCACCCGCCGCGCGGCGCAGGTGTCGGACATCGAGACGAGTCCCATGTCGGAAGCGACGCGGGCGATATTGCGGCGCGCCGGATTCCGGGCGCTGCTCGCCGTCCCGATGATTCGCGCCGACCAGGTGGTGGGGGCGCTGGTGGTCAGGCGACGCGGCGCGGGCGAGTTCCCCGCCACCGTGGTGCGGCTGCTTGAAACTTTCGCGACGCAGTCCGCCATCGCGGTGGACAACGCGCGGCTTTTCCGCGAGATCCAAGACAAGGGCCGGCAGCTCGAGCTCGCGAGCCAGCACAAGTCGCAGTTCCTCGCCAACATGAGCCATGAGCTGCGCACGCCGATGAATGCGATCATCGGCGTGAGCGAGATGCTGCTCGAGGACGCGCAGGACCTCGGCCACGACGACCAGGTCGAGCCAGTCTCGCGGATCCTGCGCGCGGGACGGCATCTGCTCGCGCTGATCAACGACATCCTCGACCTCTCGAAAATCGAGGCCGGGAAAATAGATCTCGAGCTCGCGACCTTCCCGATCGAGACGCTGGTGCGCGACGTGGCTTCCACGGTCGGCCCGTCCGCGCAGAAGAACGGAAATCGTGTCGAGGTGCGCTGCGCGCCGGAAGTGGGCGTCGTGCACGCGGACGAGATTCGCGTCCGTCAGGCCCTGCTCAACCTCGCGAGCAATGCCGTAAAGTTTACGGAGGGCGGCCTCGTCACAATCGCAGCCGGGCGCGACGGCCCCAACTGGGTGGAGTTTCGCGTCACCGACACCGGCATCGGCATCACTCCAGAGCAGATGGCTCGTCTGTTCCAGGACTTCAGCCAAGCCAACAGCTCCACGATGCGCAAGTACGGCGGCACCGGCCTCGGTCTCGCCATCAGCCGGCGGCTATGCCGCATGATGGGCGGGGATATCACCGTGGAGAGCGTATTGGGCAGCGGCTCGGTCTTCACCATCCGGCTTCCTGCCGACGTCAAGGCTGCGGCGCCCGTGACCGGCATGCGGAAATGACCATTGACTGGAGTCACTTCACGCCGTGGATGTCGCTCGCCGGCGGCCTGCTAATTGGTGTCGCCGCCGCATTGCTCGTGCTTTTGAATGGACGCATTGCCGGCATCAGCGGCATCGTCGGCGGTTTGCTCATGCCGCGCCGTGGCGAGATCGTCTGGCGCCTCGCGTTCGCGGCTGGATTGTTTGCAGCTCCTCTCGTTATGCGGCTGGCCGGTCAATCGATCACGCCATGAATCGCCGCTGGCATCGGCACGCTGGTTATTGCGGGCCTTCTGGTCGGGATCGGAACGAGCTACGGCTCGGGCTGTACCAGCGGACACGGCGTATGCGGTCTGTCGCGCCTTTCTCGCCGTTCATTGGTGGCGACACTGGCCTTCATGTTTGCTGGCATTGCCACCGTTTTCGTCACTAGGCACTGGCTATGAACGCGCTATTTGCTTTCGCAGCAGGACTCATCCTCGGCATCGGTCTCATCCTCTCGGGCATGACCGATCCGGGCTCGGCTTTCTTGACGTAAACGGACACTGGGATCCTTCACTCGCCCTCGTTATGGGCGGCGTCATTCTTATCGGCGTTTTTGCCTTCCGGCTGGCAGGAAAGCGAGCCAAATCTTTCGTAGGCGGTGCGATGCACCTTCCGCATCGGCGTGACATTGACAAGCGCTTGGTCAGTGGTAGCGTTCTCTTCGGCATCGGCTGGGGGCTCGCCGGCTTCTGCCCCGGCCCTGCGCTGGTGTCCTTTGCCTCCGGTGTCGGCGAGGCGGCGATCTTCGTCGCCGCAATGCTCGGCGGCATGTTTATTTACACCGCGGCCGATCGCTCGCGTATGTGCCCGGCTCAGGTCTTGCGCGTGTCTGAGCCGATGATGATCTTGCCGTCACCCGCGCATTCATACGGCGGCATCACGAGATTGGTCGACGCAGGCGAACCACGCAGAACACGGCAGGCCAGATCGAACTTGGAGCCGTGGCACGGACAATAAAAACCACCCGTCCACGCTTGCCCCATTTCCGCCTTGTCGTCGGCTCACTTGAAC
>Ga0207659_10001810_pt1 | contig 12648 bp, 11 predicted proteins | sample KBSM43metaG_FD_184330 | JGI IMG/M metagenome (GOLD analysis project Ga0207659, IMG submission 184330) | Miscanthus rhizosphere microbial communities from Kellogg Biological Station, Michigan, USA - KBS M4-3 metaG (SPAdes) (version 2) | ecosystem: Host-associated > Plants > Roots > Rhizosphere >...
GCGCCGATCAGACCGGTCCACGCTAGCCAGCCCGACCGTGACGTCCGCGTCTCGGGGCTCACGAGAACCTCCGTGCTGCGCGACGGATGGGACGCGCGTGCCGCTGCAGCCGGAACTGCACGGAATTCACGCCGTTGCTTACGAGGTTTTGGGTGATGCGACCCGCGAGCTTGAACTCACACCGAACGAGTGCGTTGCCAACATCGCGGAACGAAAGTGTCCTGAGCAGCCACATGTCTGTCTCCTGGTTGAATGAGCGGAACGCTTACCAGGAAACGGCTTGCTATCGCGCGCAGCGCGAAGCACTCAGTTCAAAGCACGCAGTACGAAGTTCTAAGGGGTAAGAATGCTTTCCGGGAACGGAGCACGAATCCGAATGCCACCCCGGTCTTTTAAAACCCGGGAAGGTAAGTCGAGTCTCGCCTGTTCAACGCGAAGTGAGGTGCGGTCCAAAAAATAAATTTTCAGAAATCACCGAGACTTGACCCGCACTTCGCTGTGCGTTGAAATCCCATCGTACGTTTCCGTGCGGAGTTGGACCCCATGAGCCTGATCAATGCACGAGTTATCAACCTCGACGAACTGAAGCTCGAGCACTTCGAGAATGGCAACAAGTTCGAGGGCGAGTCCGTGCGCATTGGGCCGCTGATCGGAGCGAAGGACCTCGGCTATTCCTACGATGTCGTTCCGCCTGGGAAGCGCTCGTGCCCGTTCCACAGTCATCGCGGCGAAGAGGAGATGTTCTTTATCGTGAAGGGTACTGGCACCCTGCGCTACGGCGACGAGACGCGAAAGATCCGCGCGGGTGACATCATCTGTTGCCCTACGGGCGGCCCAGAGACTGCGCATCAGATCGTTAACGACTCAGACGCCGAACTCGCCTATCTGTCGGTCAGCACAATGATGCCCGCGGAGATTTGCGAATACCCCGATTCGAAGAAGATCGGTGCGTTCGGGACAGGCCTACGCCACATGACTCGCGTAGAGCACGACCTCGACTACTGGACGGACGAAACGTAGGTTCGACGCGCATCGCCACCGCACGAACCACCGCGCCAACCGGCGGCTCTCGCACAACGCAACGCGATACTGAGCTCGAAGTACTCGGTTCGAAGCGCTCAGTACTTAGACCGGGTACGCCGTACCTCGAACGAAGTGCTGTCGGCAACTGACGCTTGGACCCTCCAGTCGTTCCGACGATCGGCAATGTCTCAGTTCGACCCTTGCGCGACATAGATTGAGTCCGCTTTCGGGTCTCTGTAATCAGACGAATTTCGAGCGCGTCATCAACAAGTGGGAAAATGACCGCGTGGAAAATCGATCTCCTCCGGGTCCAATCTCGCTTATCGCTGAATTCCTGCGCCTCGAAGCGGCGGCTGGTCTTGTGCTCATGGCCGCTACGGCTGCGGCATTGGTTCTTGCCAATTCCCCAATGGCGCCGCTTTATCAAGCGGTTCTGTCCGCAGAGATTGGTCTGCCGGGAAACAGTCTTTCCGTCCTGCTCTGGATCAATGACGGCTTGATGGTGATTTTCTTCTTGTTGATCGGGTTGGAAATCAAACGCGAATTGCTGGTAGGGGAACTTTCCTCCACCAAACGCGCGGTTTTGCCAGCGATTGCCGCACTCGGAGGCATGATCGTGCCGGCCATGATCTATGCTGCCTTGAACTGGCATGATCCGGATGCGCTGCGCGGATGGGCTATTCCTGCTGCGACCGATATAGCATTTGCGCTCGGCGTTGTCGCCATTCTGGGCAGCCGCGTACCTACATCGCTTAAGGTTTTCCTGACGGCTCTGGCTATCCTTGATGACCTTGGCGCGATTGTCATTATCGGCTTGTTCTATACGCCGCATGTGTCCGGCATAGCCTTGGGACTCGCTGCGGCCAGTTTGGCGCTGCTGCTTGCGTTGAATAGGTTTGGTGTCCGCCGTCTTGCTCCTTACTTGATTGTCGGCTTGTTCGTGTGGGGCGTGGTGCTGGCCTCCGGCGTGCATGGCACGCTCGCGGGTGTTGCGGTCGCCTTCATGGTCCCCATGCGCGGAGCTGGTGCCACGGAAGAAGATAGCCCTTTACATCGGCTAGAACACAGGCTTCATCCGTGCGTGGTCTACGGCATTTTGCCTATTTTCGGTCTGGCCAATGCCGGACTCTCGTTTAGCGGACTTTCCCTGCCCAATCTGCTCGCGCCGGTATCGTTTGGTATTGCCGCCGGCTTGTTCATTGGCAAGCAGCTAGGCGTCATGGCTGCCGCGTGGGTCGCAGTAAAAATGGGGTGGGCAGAATGGCCCGACGGGTCAAGCGCTGGGCAGATTTACGGGATCGCGGTGCTCTGCGGTATTGGTTTCACGATGAGTCTGTTTATTGGTGGACTGGCATTCTCCTCGGACGATCTACAAATCCAGGCAAAGCTTGGTGTGTTCAGCGGCTCGCTCATCTCCGCCCTCGTAGGCGTTCTGGTTCTACGTTTCTCCGGAGCACAACGCTCGTAGGCGGCAGACAGAAAGCGAGACTCGCGGCGGTCAGTTCGGAAGCCACCGAATTGAAAGACCACGTAACGACCGCTTTCGAACGACAAATTCCAACTATTGAATTTCCGCTTCTGGCCGAACTGAGACCGATGCGTTCGTGATTCGTGGACGTTGCGCCTAACGTCTGCAATTGAGATGAACGACGTGCAGCAGGCCACCCAAACAGACATGAACGTACAAGTCAAAAAGTGGCTGCCAGGAGGGAAACCACCAAGGTCGCTTGGATGTTACCGTGTGTAATAACCCACACCGAGAATGAAATTTTCCACCCTCTTCAGAAAAGTCTGTTTCTTTTCAACCTTATTGGTCTCGTAATTAAGCCACATGTATTCCACCGGAGCACTCTGCTGCGCTGCGACTGCCTCCATGACGAGGTTTGCAATGGGCTGGCCCGCGGCATCTCTCGTGTCGCGCAGCGATGTTCCTATGAGGGTCGGCGCCGCACTGTGGGCGAAGTAGACACCGTCCATGTTAATGGCAAAAACATAGAGTGGACCCTTGTGGAAGGCGCCATCGGCGTCGTTGAATGCGCAGAATGCCCGCGCCACTCCGTTGCTATCAAAGTAAGCCACTGCTTTGTCGAGAAGGGCCCTAGCTTCTGCGGCATCGGGGGTCGCGGCTAGGCAGGAACAATTCAGCGAAAGCATGACGACAGCTGCGGCGGTGCTGTGAAATACTGCTCGGAGTCTCATGAGCGTTCCTTTCGTCTCGCCGTTGCGGGTGCGAGCATCTTACGCCTGCCGTGGATGTCCGGATGTGGCCGAACTGAGACATACCTTCGGCCCCCTCAGCAGCTTCTCCTGCCGTGAGAAGTCGCAGCGCACGGACGAATCTCAGCACCCTCGTTCGAAGTACCTAGCCCAAAGTACTTGGTACCGGGTACGAGGTGCTCGTATTTAATGCGACGTGTTAGCGCGCGCGGACTTGGCGCGACGGACCAATGTGCGCGAAGTGCTTTGAACTCTGTGCGGCTTGCACCGCGTTACGTCGCACCTGGAATCAGCTTCAGCCCGGCCACGTAACGTCGCAAGCCCTCCCCACGCGCTCAAGCCTTCGCGTACCAGGAATTCACGCCGGGATGCTCGCGCACGGCGTCATACACCGCCGTGAGCTTGGAATAGCCGGCAAAGATCGTCGCAGGAATGTGGTCGACCTTGCCGCCGATGAACCAGCGCACCGCCATGTGGAGTTTGAGATCCACGACATGCAGCTTCGGACCGCCGAAGAACGGCTCGCCGAGAATGTTCCTTTCAGCGAATCTCGCCCACGCGGGCAGGAAGCCCGCCACCAACGCTTCGCGTGCGGTCCTCTTCTCGGCGTCCCCCATGCGGATAGTCGGCGTGACGGCAGCGCGAAGGTCCTCCACGTGCTGCATCATTCCTTCGTGGCGTGCCGCGTCGAAGTCGTCGGCAGGGTGAAGACCGTGACGGCGGCCGATCAACACGAGGATGGCATTGGAGTGCGCGAGTGGCGGGTGTCCCGGTAACTCGAGGACTGGGAGGCCACCATAGGGCGTCTCCGCTTTCATCGCCTGCCAGGTGGCAGCGTTGATGCGCGCGTCTTCGAAGTCGATGCCGGCGAGGTGCAGGGCGAGGCGGCACTCTTCGCCGCGACTTACTGGAGCGTCGAAGTAAGTCAGCTTTGGTTTGTTCATAACATGAAGCGTACCACCACGTCGCAGATCCCATCACCGGGGCCGCCCCATGGTTGATCCCGGCGCCGTAGACACGATGCTCAAACGACGACAAAGTCGGAGTCGTGCGCAAGCATAGTTCGCACGACGTATCACGTGCGACCTGCGAGCGAGTTCTTACCCAGCTCTACAGGCGAGAGCGGGCGCTACGTGCTTTGCTCTTGGTGGCCACTCAAGAGTGAACAGCGCGCCGTTAACCGTGGGACCGAGAGCTCCAATCGCCGACGCTTTACGGCGCAAACCAGCCGTCTAGGTCAAAGGATGTTCGAAGATCTTCCTCCGACGGTCGTCCGAAACACGGCTGACGTCATCTCGGAATCGTCACCTTTTGTAGGAAGATCAAGGCGATGCGTACTGCGACGCATGTGAAGTATCTCGCGTTCTGACGGCCAGTTGTCATCGGAACCTTGTGTGCGACAAACTGGTACACGCTTTGCTGCACGACGATCACCAGCGACCCGTTACTCAGCCAAGCATCGACCATGTTGCGTGTGAAATACCGTTACTCTGAACCTGTCGCTGACCCCGCTCCCTGTACATCTTCCGCTGAAGACATCGAGAAGGCGCAAGCGATACGGGAGGCCCTCAGGCGCCAATTGCTTGGCCACGCGGAACCGGAGTTCATCCCATGCTGGATAGTGGGCGCGGACTGAGCCGCCCCTCTCCGACCTCGCCACAGCCCGGCTGTCCTCAACACATTAGGTAGCACGGGCGAGGTACGACGAACGAAGCGCGACGCGTTCGCGCTGAGGGTCCGAAGGACTCGATACTGGCACCGGGTACGTCGTACCTCGACGAAGAGTGCCGGCGACAAGCAGCGCTGGATTTTTCGATCTCTACCTTTGGGCCCAGCAAGGTCTCAGTTTGAGCAAAGCGAACATGGGGACTACAAATAGACGTTGGCACCTCGTCGGGGTAGCCTTCGTCAAGACCGGTCGCGGGGAATTCGCCCTAGCGAGGGAAGAAGACAGCGCCGCCACATATCAACGTTTCGGTGCGCGGAGAACGAACCTATGTCGATCGGCTAACCCGCTCTTAGACCGGGACGGCCGCTTCACTCAATGAAGATCAACCGATGGTGGGTTTCGGACCCAGAAGAACGATACTGGCTTGAGGTTTCGCGACGGATCGATTTCGGATTAAACCTTAAGGCACCCCAGAAGAACGAAAAAGATCTTCCCTTTTGGAGTTACGAGTTGGTCCGGGAGGTTCGGCAGGGGGACATTGTCTTTCACTACGATGGTGGACGGCAGGAGATTCTCGCTGCGTCGAGGCCAGTGGCTCCGTTTGGGACGACGACATCGTGTGGGCCGCCCGAGGCACCTCCGCTCGGTCGAAGGGCGTTGTCCCACACAATCGTGCCGGTTGGTACGCCGGACTTGAAACTTATGCTAAGGCCCCTCAGCCACTCACCCTCGCGACCATTCGACTCTACCGAAGCGAGCTTCGCTTCGCCCACGATGCTCTAGAGACCGCGCACAAAGCGACGTCGCTCTACTTTCCATTCGAACTTGGACCGAAGCGTCAGATGCGGCCGATCCAAGGGTACCTTTTCAAGCTACCCAAGTTCTTTGTCGACACGTTCCCCGACTTGCAAAGTCTTGCTGCCCAGATGGCTGTTCCAATCGCATCCCATCAGACCGTATCGACCTTTGGAGCAACATACCGCCAAGCGGATGAGGCCGCTTCTGTAGGGCATAGAGATCTATTTTCTGTCGATCCCGCCTTGGTCGAGCGTGGTCTACGCGGGCATGCAAGAACACAGAATGAACTGGCGCAGTTCATCCGTGGCTTAGGCGCGGAACCTCGGTCACCGGCACCCGATGAACCGAACTTTGATCTCGCTTGGGCACGATCCGGCAGCTTTTGGGGTGGCCGAAGTAAAGTCGCTGACCGATGCAAACGAAGAGAAGCAACTCCGGCTTGGCCTTGGGCAGGTCTTGCGTTACTGGAATCTCATGCGTTCGGGCGGCGTTGTGAGAGCAGCACTTGCTCTCGAGCGAAAACCAACGGACGATTCGTGGCTTGGACTCTTCGAGATGCTCGATGTTATCGCGGTTTGGCCGACGTTTTGGAACGCTCTTGAGGCGTAGAGCTCGAAGGCCGCCAATGTCCGCTTCGGGCCGAGCCGAGGGATACGCCGGCTCGTTTAGGTCGATGATTTCGCTGCAGACCGACAGGGCGCATCAATCAACCTGGGTGGTCATTTGAGCACCTGGCATAAAGTACTTGGTACCGGGTACGAGGTACGTCGAACTTGCAGACCGCTCCTTTCGTCGCGTCCCGTCGTCAGTTTCTCCCTTCGATGGTAGATTTGCTCAACACCCGATGCATTTTGAGATAGCCATGCCCTACGACGACAAGAACGTGCTCGGCGGCACACTCTCGCCTTGCTCGACGTCACCGCGCACGGGGTTCTATCGCGACGGCTGCTGCAACACCGGACCCGAGGATTTTGGGCTACACGTCATCTGCGTGCAGGTAACTGAGGAATTTCTCGCGTTCGCGCGTGGGCGCGGCAATGACCTCATTACGCCGGCGCCGGAATTCGGTTTTCCCGGTCTCCACACTGGGGACCGATGGTGCGTATGCGCCGCCACTTGGCGCGAGGCGTTCGCAGCTGGTGTCGCGGCGCCGGTTGTACTCGCGGCGACGCACGAAGAAACGCTCGCAGTGATTTCGCTCGATGCGCTGAAGCGGCACGCGCTTGACCTCCAGTAGCAACAATCCGCACCGGTGATGCTCGACGCGAAAACGACTTCCGGCACCTATTCAAAGCGCTAGTACTTGGCGCAAGGTGCGTCGCACTCGGTACGTTTTCCAAGGCCTGAGTGCTCAATCCAGGTCCCGCACGCGAGGACTTCGCCCGACGTATCAAGTGCGACGCGCGACGAACTGCGTACTCGCTCGACGAACGGGTGACCGCAGCTTCGCACTCGTACTTTCTGGCCGCCACGCGCCTGATCGAGAACTACGCAATCTGGCCAAGTGTAAGGTTCGGAGCGATGCCAAAGGCACGACGTACGACGTGCGACGAACTCCGGCAACGATGCGGTTCGAGACTCAGTCCTTAGGACCGGATACGTCGTGCTTCGAACGAAGAGCTGGCGACTAGTGGTGCCAGATCTTCCGCTCGGACCCGCAACGTCGCAGGTCGACCTAAAGCGGAAGTCCAGGTCGCCAACAAGCGGCCACTCGCGCCGCGCTGTGATACTCAATGACGATGTTCTCGTCTTCAACGTAACCGAGCTCGCGCACCCCATCCGTAGCCCCTCCAGGCTGCGCGCGTAAGGTAATTTACAGCAGTTCCGGGTACTAGGACGGCGACGAGCGGACGTCTGGCGCACCTTGCGCTATGACGGCACGTGGCCAAGCCAGCATCATTCCACCGAACAGACTGATAATTCGCGACGCCTCATGCGATCTCCGATGATTAACAAGTGGACGAATGAGGCATTTTAGGGCGGAGCATGGCTACCGGTTGCAAAAATTCCCCAGATGCGGCTGCGCAACGCATTGCGCCAGTCGTGGGAAATTCCCATGTGATCTTGTTCCAGTCGCACTCCAGTTCTTAGACCACGAGTTGCACCCGGCCCGGTAAGCAAGCACTAGCACTGAGCACTGCGTACGGCGTGCTTCGTTCTTAGAACGGCTAGCTCAGTGCTTGGTGCTTCGAATTCTGGAGTTGTTACGAGCGGAAGGTAAAACGTCCTCATGAGGTGGGTTGACGTCGCCCGCGAATGTAAGCAACGAAGCCCTCCAGGAATCTCCGAATATTGTCGCGGGTAACGGCATCGGTGACCTCGCCGTTTGCGACGACTCCCCCGGCGCGCGAAACCAGAAGACGCCCTCCAGACCAGAGGTCCGCTCCTAGCGTCCGGAAGACGGGCAGCCACGCATTCTGCGACAGAATCGTACCGAAGCCGCCGGGTGAGGCGCCAGCGATTGCAACAGGCTTGCCCCCAAATACTTGCGCGATATCACTGGGCGGCCGCGACAGCCAGTCGATCGCGTTCTTTGTAACACCCGGAATGCTGTTGTTGTATTCCGGTGTTACGAGCAGCAAGCCGTCGGCGGCGCTGATCGCAGCCTTTAAACGTGACACCAAGTCGGGAACGCCGTTCGTAGCCTCATCGTCGCCATTGTAAAGCGGAATGCCTTCTATCGACTCGATGCGAAGCTCGCTGTCGGCGGGCATCAGCGAGCCACCGGCGCGAAGTACTGCCGTATTGAACGAGCCTCGGCGCAAGCTGCCTGAGATGCCTATGACCGTGATCATTTTGTCTGCTCGGCGCGGCTGCGGACATTGCTCCTTGTACCACGCTCGAGGCGCTTCGTACTCCGTACTGAGTACTTCGCACGCCGCGCTTACTCGACCGACTTAGAGCGCTGTATTTCGTACTTCGGCGACACAAGCAAGGGGGCCAGTAGCGGGCGTTCGATGGCAGCTTGCGATCCAAGTCGGACGCAGAAGGTTCTCCGAAGCAGTCTCTTGAACGCCACCATACCGGACATTCGCACGTCATCAACTCGCCGCGCGTGCACCATGAGTCGCGTACCATTCGCGTCATGTTGTGGGGATGATATGTCCCTGGCGGCCATCCTTTGGATCCATCCACATGATGGCAAGTGCAAATCGCGAGCGTCAGCCGGTATGTAGGTGTCGCATTGATCGAGCAGACGAGGCCACCGGCGAAATGGATGGCACGGATGACCGTTGACGATCTTTGGGGCGTGATCAAAACAGCTGTATCGGGCTGGATCGATGACTATGCCCAGAGCATGGGCGCCGCTCTCGCCTACTACACTATGTTCTCGATGGCGCCGCTGCTGCTGATTGTGATTTCGATTGCCGGACTTGTATTTGGTGACGAAGCCGCGCGTGGCGAGATCTTCAGCCAGCTCGAAGGCATGCTCGGCGCCTCTGGCGCCTTGGCGGTGCAGGGGCTGCTCGAAAGCGTGCGCAAGCCGAGCGAAAGTGTGACGGCCACAGTTTTCGGCGTCGTGCTATTGCTCATTGGCGCGACCTCCGTGTTCGGCGAGCTGCAGGATGCTCTCGATCGCATCTGGCGTGCGCCGGTCAGGGCCGGGCAATCGGGATGGTGGCGGTTGGTACAGGCGCGATTGCTGTCCTTTGGCATGATTCTAGGAATCGGGTTTCTGTTGATCGTCTCTCTGGTGGCGAGCGCCGCCTTGGCCGCGCTGCAGAAGTGGTGGGGGCCGGTGTTCAGCGACTGGGCGGCTGCGAGCATTATTGAAGTCGTGTTGAGCTTCCTCGTGACCACTGTTGCATTCGCTATGATCTACAAGATCGTACCGCGCGTGCGCATCCATTGGAAGGATGTCTGGATCGGTGCGGCAACGACCTCGCTGCTGTTCACCGTTGGCAAGCTCTTGATTGGCGTATACATCGGCAGGAGCGGCATCGCTTCGGGCTTCGGGGCCGCCGCCTCTCTGGTCGTGGTCCTGGTGTGGGTCTATTACTCGGCCCAAATCTTCTTGCTCGGCGCGGAGTTCACGCGCGCGTACGCGCACAAATTCGGTTCCCGCAGAAATCTGCCCTCCGAGGACACTGCCGCCGCGGTCTGTCCAGCGGCGCCATCTGCCAACGCCAACAACGGTGTCTCGCAATGACGGGGAACGCACAATTCCTTGCGTTTGGATGCTCTTCCTCGCAGGCGCAATGTCCGCTGTAGGTGGATTTCTGCAGACCGCGTAACCGGCTGGTCGTGGCCGTTCTCGGAAGGTGGCGAACGTCCGCTTCTGGGAGTATTTGAAGAACTCAAGCCGCTGGCGGCAGGCCTCGCTCGTCGTACGTCGTCCTAAGCACTCGGTACTCCGTGCTGAGCACTTCGAACGTGGCGCAGCGCCTGGTGCTTTGACCGACCTCAATCGCTCACGACCGCATCGGCGGCGCAACGAGCACACGGCGACCTAAAGGGAGCCCGTGACGAAAATTCGTGGAAAGGCGACATCGCCGAGACTATCCTCTCGATAGCAGTCACTCGGAGTGGCGAGGTTTCCGAGTGAAGCGAGGATAACGACGGCCGCGATTGCATCACACGGCGAGGTGCGGGACATGGCATCCAAGATAAGCCGGCGCACAGTCGATCTCTCGGGATATCCCGATCTGGTCGTCATCTACCTCGGTATGCGGGTCAACGCACTCGCGGGGCTGAAGACGCTCGTTGGTTTCGGTCCGCGGATCGCGAATTCCGCCGCCACATCGCCGGATGGTCTCCTGCTACACGAGACCTTCCTGTTTTCGCTCTTTCCGCCGCACTTCGGGATGCGTCAGTATTGGCGTGACTTCGCGTCGCTCGAGGATTGGGCGCGTTCAGAACCGCACCGCGCGTGGTGGCGTAACTTCCTGCGGAACTCGGGCGGCACGGGCTTCTGGCACGAAGCCTACTTCATGGCCGGTGGGATGGAAGCAGTGTATGTCGACGTGCCGATGGATCTTGGCTTCCTTCGGTTTGCGCCGGTTGAGGAAGCGAAAGGCAGCCTGTTCTCTGCGCGTGGTCGAATTCGGCGGCCGGGAGAGGTGAAAGGAACCCCCGCGATTTCTGAGGAGGAGATTTATCGCTGAACTGCGGGCCGCACGTTGCGGCAGCCGCTGAGCACGACGGGCTCCGTGCTGCGGACACAGTGCGTCGACTCGCACGACGCCTGAACACGGACTGCATCGCTCCTCGTGCGCTACACGACGCACTGACTACGACGTCCTCGCTCTCAGCGCCGACCGCGGTGACGCATACCCGGAACGGCGCGCTGCGGACTTGGTGCTGAGAACCTCGCGGTATAAATGGCCTCGACGTTCGAAAATGCGTTCGCTCGTGTTCGTACCTCGGACGAAGTGCTTCGTACTCCGTGCCTGGCTGTCCGCGATCGGCCAAATCCCGACGGTCAGGTCGTGAGCTCTATAGAGCGACGTGTCGGCGTGAACACGACGACCGGACGATCGGGCGGGAATAGATCCGGCTACGTCGGCTCGCCTTAGGAAGGAAAATCTGCCCTAAACCAACGGCGCCACCTCGTTCTCGATCGTGCCGAGCTTGGCCCATTCGGTTTCAGTAAAGAGGCGCGAGCGCGTAAGAAAGCGCAGACCTTCGGGGCCGTCGAGCGAAAACATCCCACCTCGACCCGGCACCACGTCGATGATCAGTTGAGTGTGTTTCCAGTACTCGAACTGCGGCCCGCTTATGTAGAACGGTGCGCCACCGATGTAACCCAACAATCGGTCATAGTCACCGATGATGAATTCCCCCTTCGGATAACACATCGGTGCACTGCCGTCGCAGCATCCGCCGGATTGGTGAAACATCAAATCGCCGTGCTTCTCGCGCAAAGTGGTGATCAATGCTCGTGCGGAGTCAGTCGCGGTGACGCGCAAGATTTGCTCGATCATGAAAGCCTCCCGACCATCGTGAAGATATCGACGCCCCGTACCGCCAATCTGGCGATACGGGATAAAAAAGTCGAGGATCAGAAGAAGCCTAGCTTGTTCTCGCTATAGCTCACCAATACGTTCTTGGTTTGCTGGTAGTGATCGAGCATCATCTTGTGGTTCTCGCGGCCGATACCGGATTGCTTGTAGCCACCGAACGCCGCGTGCGCCGGGTAGTGGTGGTAGCAGTTCGTCCACACGCGCCCAGCCTGGATTCCGCGACCCATGCGGAACGCCGTGTTCATATTGCGACTCCAAACGCCTGCACCGAGCCCGTACAGCGTGTCGTTGGCAATCGCCAGCGCCTCCTCCTCATCCTTGAAGGTGGTCACCGAGAGCACGGGACCGAAGATTTCTTCCTGAAAGATGCGCATCTTGTTGTGTCCCTCGAACACCGTCGGCTGAACGTAATAGCCGTCCTTGAGGTCGCCCTCAAGTCGGGCACGCTGACCGCCGATAAGGCATTTCGCACCTTCCTGTCTGCCGATATCGAGGTAGGACAGGATCTTCTCCAACTGCTCGCTCGAAGCCTGGGCGCCGATCATCGTGGTCGGATCCAGCGGATTTCCCTGGGTGATTGCCGCGACACGCTTGATCGCGCGCTCGATGAAGGCTTCATAGATCGACTCCTGGACGAGCGCTCGGGAAGGGCAGGTACAGACTTCGCCCTGATTCAGTGCAAACATCGCAAAACCTTCGAGCGCCTTGTCGAAGAAACCGTCGTCTTTCTCCATCACATCGGCGAAAAAGACGTTGGGTGACTTGCCACCAAGCTCCAGCGTCACCGGTATCAGGTTCTGACTGGCGTATTGCGAAATCAGGCGACCGGTTGTCGTCTCTCCGGTGAACGCAATTTTGCCGATGCGGTTACTGGAGGCGAGTGGTTTGCCCGCTTCCAAACCGAAGCCATTGACGACATTAAGCACCCCGGGAGGCAACAGGTCTGCGATTAGCTCGACTAGCATCAGGATCGACACT
>Ga0207659_10001812_pt1 | contig 12647 bp, 8 predicted proteins | sample KBSM43metaG_FD_184330 | JGI IMG/M metagenome (GOLD analysis project Ga0207659, IMG submission 184330) | Miscanthus rhizosphere microbial communities from Kellogg Biological Station, Michigan, USA - KBS M4-3 metaG (SPAdes) (version 2) | ecosystem: Host-associated > Plants > Roots > Rhizosphere >...
CCACCACCACGGGCACGTCATGGGGCCGCATGCGCGTGTGATCGACCTCGATGCGCACGGGCATCTTCGACCGTGAGACGAGTGCCTCGAGGATCGAACGAATCGAGCGAGCCACACCCGACGCGACGTTGTAAACCACGCCGGTCTTCCCGGACTGCATGAGCGCGGCGTAGGCACGCGCGACATCACGCACGTCCGTGACATCGCGCTGGGCGTCGAGGTTGCCGACCTTGATCACCGGTTCGAGCTGACCGCGTTCGATCAGCGCGATCTGCCTGGCCATGCTCGGCGCGACAAAGGCCGGCGTCTGCCGCGGGCCCGTGTGATTGAACGATCGGGTCAGCACGACATCGAGCCCATCTTCCTGAATGGCACGCAGCGCAAGCTGTTCTTGCGCGAGCTTGCTGATCGCATATGGACTGGCTGGTGCGATGGGGTCAGTTTCGGAGATCGGCTCGGAGGACGGGGCGTACACCGTTGCCGATCCGGGCACCAGGATGCGACAGCGGATGCCCTCGCTTCGCAGCGCGTCGAAGAGATGCTCGGTGGCCAGCACATTGCCTTCGAGCGGCTGTGCGGTGTCGCGCCACGACTCGGCGACATGCGGCACGCCGGCACAGTGATAGATCTGCGCCGGCCGCAGCTCGCGAATGGCGGCGCGCACGCGATCCCGATCGAGAAGATCGACGATCTGCCGCGTCCAGGCCACGACACGGTCAGACGAAGACCCGCCTTCGCCCCTTCGCTGCTTCGGCGAGGCACGCAGGTGCTCGACAAGATGGCTGCCGGCAAAGCCACCGGCGCCGGTCACCAGGACGACGTTGCTCACTGCCGGTGTTGATACTGCGCCTGGTAGTACGCCTTGAAGGCCGGATCTTGTTCCTTGATCGGCCGCCACCACCAGTCGTTGCGGCGGTACCACTCGATGGTGCGGCGCAGACCCTCGTCGAACGGCTCGGCCGGGGCCCATCCGATACCGCGCAGTTTCGTTGTGTCGAGGCAATAGCGCCGATCGTGGCCGGGTCGATCGGCCACCGGCTTGATCAACGAGGCCGGCTTGCCGAGTGCGTCGAGAATTCGATGGGTGAGGTCCACGTTCATGACCTCGTTGCCGCCGCCGATGTTGTAGACCTCGCCGTTGACGCCTGTTTCGATGAGCAGATCGATGGCCCGGCAATGGTCGTCCACGTGCAGCCAGTCGCGCACGTTCTTGCCGTCGCCATAGAGTGGCACGGGGATGTCTTCAATGGCGTTGGTGACGAAGAGCGGAATCACTTTTTCGGGAAACTGATACGGGCCGTAGTTGTTCGAGGCCCGCGTGACGATCACCGGAACCTCGTAGGTGGCCCAGTAGCTGTAGGCGAGGCGATCGGCGCCGGCCTTGCTCGCGGCGTACGGATTGCGCGGCTTCAGTTCGTCCGTCTCGCCGCTCGCGCCGGCGGGAACACTTCCGTACACCTCGTCGGTCGAGATCTGGATGAACCGGCGCAAATGGGTCGCGCGTCGCGCTGCCTCGAGCAGCACGAATGTGCCTTCGACGTCGGTTCTGATGAAGTCACCCGCGGACATGATTGACCGGTCGACGTGCGTCTCGGCGGCGAAGTGCACCACGAGGTCCGACTGCTCGACGAGCGGTCCGCTCACCGGGGCATCGGCGATGTCGCCGTGCACGAACGTGTGGCGCGGATTGTCCATGACGTCGTGCAGGTTCTCGCGGCGGCCGGCGTAGGTCAGCTTGTCGAGCGTGGTGACACGCCAGTCGGCGTGCGTCGTCAGCGCGTAGCGGACGAAGTTGCTGCCGATGAACCCGGCGCCGCCGGTGACCAGGACGTTCACCATCGGATGCCGACCTCAGAGTTGTCGCCGAGCATGAAGCGGAACGCGCTCGGCTTCACCGGCTCGCGGTAGATCCGCACGTTCTTGCCAATCAGGCTGTCGGTCACGCGATTCTCGAGACCGCGTAGCGACGAGCACTCGAGCACGATGCTGTGCTCGATCTCCGTATCCTGAATGACGACGTCGTTCATGATCGACGTAAAGGGCCCGATATAGGCGTGCGTGATCCGCGCGCCGCGGCCGATGATCGCCGGTCCGCGAATGACCGACCCCTCGATGATCGCGCCCTCCTCGACGACGACCTTGCCCTCGACGCGGCTCTCGGCGTCGATGTGCCCGTCGATCCGGCGCTCGAACGTCTCGAGAATCAGGCGGTTGGCTTCGAGCATATCTTCGAGCTTGCCGGTGTCCTTCCACCAACCTTCGACCACCTGCGGCCGCACCGTCAGCCCGCGATCGATCAGGTCCTGGATGGCATCGGTGATCTCGAGCTCGTTGCGAAAGCTCGGTCGAATCCGGTTGACCGACTCGAAGACCTGCGGACCAAACATGTAGACGCCGACCAGCGCATGGTCGCCGATGGGCTCCTTCGGTTTCTCGACGAGACGAACGACCTTGCCGTCCCGCAGTTCGGCGACACCGAACATCTGCGGGTCTGGTACGCGCGCGAGCAGGATCTGCGCGGCTGGTGCATCGCGCGTGAAGTCCTGGACGAACTGCGTGATGCCTTTGTTGAGCAGGTTGTCGCCGAGATACATCACGAACGGATCGCTGCCGATGAAGCTCTCGCTGATCTTCACCGCGTGCGCCAGGCCTCTCGGGGCGTCCTGCTCGATGTACACGACCCGTACGCCCCACGCCGATCCGTCGCCGACGGCGGCGCGAATCTCCGCCTGCGTGTCGCCGACCACGATGCCAATGTCGCGGATGCCGGCCTCGGCCATCGCTTCGATCCCGTAAAACAGCACGGGCTTGTTGGCGATGGGCACGAGCTGCTTGGCACTGGTGTAGGTCAGCGGCCTGAGCCGCGTGCCCTTCCCGCCGCTGAGAATCAATCCTTTCACGTCTCGTTACCGCTGCCCGCCGAAGGCGCCGAAGAAGTTCGAGAACGTGCCCAGGCCGGCGAGGATGAAGCCGAAGTTGAAGCGCACGTCCGAGGGGTTCGCGAGGTTGACCCCAAGCGAAGCATAGTTGAACTTCTGGAACTCCATCGTCAGCCCGCAGCACTGCGCCAGGTACGACAGCATGGCGCCCTGGCTGACGATGTACGAACGGCCGATGTCCCAGCTGACGTTATATGTGCCGGTCGCCCGTCCGTCCAGCCATCGCATCGATGTCGACCCTTGGACAAACGTCGAAGGATTCAACGGATTGAGACGATTGTGGCTGAAGTTGGCGCTGGCGGAGACGGCGGCCCCGTTGACCGTCCCGCCGATCGAGACGATCTGCAGACCACGTCCGCGTGTGACGTCGTACTCGATCCTGGCGTTCGTGTCGATCAGGGCTGTCGGTGCATAACGCGTCGTGAGCGAGAGCGGCGACAAGTCGGTCGGCTTGGCCGGCAAGGCGCTCTGGTAGGAGCTGTCGTAGCCGCCGGCCTGAGGGTTGGTGTAGTACGTCTGCTGGAGTCCGACGGTCACGAGCTCACGCGTCGTGCCGGGCACGTTGTCCACGGTGCGGCGGCGCGCGAACAGGCGGTTGGTCAGCCCGTACGTCACTTTGGTCGAACCGCTGACGACGAAGTCGGCGACATCGCTGCCGATCGACGGTGTTCGGTTGTAGCTGTCAATGTTGCTGGTGAAGTCCACGGTGTACGCCGGCTCGATGACGTGCTTGAGTCGCTCGGCGAAGCCGCTCTGCAGATCCCAGATGCGGTTGAAAACAGGACCGATCACTTCCGACCTGAGCGTCGCGTACTGCCGAAGGTACGGCTGGTCCACCGTCCCGTTGCCCGTGAGGTTGGCGCTGTGTGAATAGTGCGTCGTCCGGTACGCAGCGCTGGTGTTGACCGACAGGAACGTCAAGCGCGACATCGGGACGCGCACCGTGGGCGAGAAGTCGAGTCGCGAGTAGCCGTTGTCGGCGACCACGACGCCATCGCTGATCGAGCGGTTGGGGAGCACCGCGTACTCCGCGTTTGCCGACGCATAGATCGGCGCATTGAACAGGCGCTGCGGTGCGAGATTCGCGCTGACGCGTGGCGCGCTTCCGTAGATCTGTGAGGTCTTGTCAGAGGTGAACAGCTCGCTGCGCTGATACAGCATGCTGGTCATCAACGGCCCGAATCCCGCGGTCAAACCGCCTTCGATCAGCCGGCGGTTGCGTGTGGCGGCGTACAGGTTCTGGTTATAGAGCTGCTGGGTGACGAGATCGGTGAAGTAATCGAGACGCGCACGGGCGCGGATGTTGCGGGTGAGCGCGTGATTCAGGTTGCCTGTGACCTCGTAACTGTTGGCCTTTTGCAGCGTCTGCGTCTGGTTGCCATTCACGAACGTGGCTTCATCCTGGTTGAACCGATAGAAGCGCACATCGCCCATGGATTGCGCCGCGGCGACGTACCGATACTCGGCACCCGCACCCTGCCCGGCCTTCGTGAACCAATCGTGGAAGAAGGTGGCGTCGGTGCTGCGACTGATAGCCCAGAAGAACGCGTTGCTGATCGCCTGACCCCGCACGGTCGACGTGCCGTAGGTGGGGAGCAGGAATCCCGTAGAGCGCTGGTCCTCGCGGATTGGGTAATAGATCATCGGCAGATACATTACCGGCACGCCTTTGACCCGGAGGGTCGTGCCCTTCGCCACGGCATAGTCGTTGAGATTCAACGTGACGCTGCCGCTGGCGACCTCCCAACGCGGTGTCGGCTGGACGCACGTCGTAAAGGCGCCCCGCGTGAGGCGGTACCGTCGCGGCCCCAGCCGCTCGATCACCTCGCCGTAGAAATACACATCCGCTTCCTGGTTGCCAAACTGCCGGCGGTCGGCCTGCGCGCCAAGCGACATCAGCCCGGTTGCGTCGCGGAACGTGCCGGTCCCGGTGGCGACGTCGTATTCGAGACGGTCTGCGGACAGACGTCCTTCCGCCGACGCGAAGACGACGTTGCCCTGAGCGATCACGCGGTTCGTATCGCGAAACATTTCGATCTGGTCGGCGAACAGCGTCGTCTGCGGGCCAAGTGGGAGCTCGGCCTCCCCGCTCATGATGCAGTAATCGCCCTTGCACTCGAACTTCAGTGAACGCTGGTTGATCTGATCGAGCAGCCGGGAACTGGTGGCCGGCGGACTCTGCGGCGGCGGTTGATCAGGCTGCTGCCCGTCCGCCGTCGTGGCTGCCGACAGGCACACGACACACGACAAGACGAGGGTCAGAAATCGCACAAAGCACGTAATTACCGGAGGATAGCACGCCGCCTGAGGCCGTCGCGCACGGCGCCGGCGAGGAAGATCGACCCGGCGACGAGCACGAGTGGAGCGTGGGTGAGCGCCAGATCGATTGCGCGCTCGGCGTCAGACTCCGCGCGTACATCGGTTGCCCCAGCCGCCCGCAGATGACGCGCGAGATCGTCGGCCGGGATGGCGCGCGGCGTGGGAGCCGCCGTCGCGATCACGGATGACACGTGGGGCAACAGCGTGCCGATGATGTCCTGCACGTTCTTGTCGCGCATCACGCCAATGACGAGCGGTGGACGTTCCGGGTGCCATCGCTGCAGATAGGCCGCCAGCGCGCGTGCGCCTTCCGGATTGTGAGCCGCGTCGAGCAGGACCTGATGACCCTCGTCGAGCTGAATCAGCTCGAGCCGCGCCGGCCACAGCGCGTCCGCGAGACCCTGTTCGATCGCGGCCCGCGGAATTCGCACGCCCCGCTCCGCGGCAGACTCGAGCAGCCGCACGGCGACGACCGCGTTCTGTGCCTGATGCACGCCTCGAAGCCCCAGCGTCACCGGACCATATGTCGCCTGTGGCGTCTCGATGGTCACTCGTGCGCGCCCGCCGGTCATCTCCGCGGTGCAGTGGGAATCGATCGCGCTTTCGACCAGCGTCGCCCCGCGCTCGCCGGCCGCTCGCGCGATGACGTCGCGCGCTGGGCGCACGAGTGCCCCCAGCACGATGGTCATGCCGGGCTTGATGATGCCCGCCTTTTCGAAGGCAATCGCCTCGAGCGTGTGGCCGAGATGCTGCTGATGATCGAAGTCGATAGTGGTGATGGCGCCCGCAACCGGCGCGATCACGTTTGTCGCATCGAACCGTCCGCCGAGCCCGACCTCGATCACGGCAACCTCGATCGCGGCGCGCCGAAACAGCTCGAAGGCGACCGCCGTCGTGGCCTCGAAGAACGTCGGCTGCACGGTCAGGGCGCCGGTGGCTCGCAGTCGATCCGCGCAGGCCAGCACGTGGTCCACAACCGACTCGAGAGCGGCCGTCTCGACGGGACGATCGTCGATGACGAACCGCTCGTTGAGATCGCTCAGATGGGGCGAGGTATAACGCCCGGTGTGGACACCGGCGGCGCGCAGCGCCGCGTGCGCCATTGCGGTCACCGATCCCTTGCCGTTGGTGCCCGCGACGTGCAGGGAGGTGAAGCTCCGCTCCGGATGACCGAGCGCCTCGCAGAGGGTGGTGATGTTATCGAGCCCCAGCTTGATGCCGAAGGTCTCGAGCGCAAACAGACGATCGAGCAGTTGCGAGGTCAACTAAGGACCACTGAATCAGGATTCAGGCGTCGTGGCGGCGAACGCCGGGACCTGTTCGAACACCGATGATGCGGCGCGCTCGGCCCGCATGAAGCGCAGGGCCCGGGCGATGGTGGCCTTGAGATCGCGCCGATCCACGACGATGTCGAGCATGCCGTGCTCGACGAGGAACTCACTACGCTGGAACCCTTCGGGGAGTTTCTGACGAATCGTCTGCTCGATGACCCGAGGGCCGGCAAAGCCAATCAGCGCTTTGGGCTCGGCGATGTTCAAGTCGCCCAGCATCGCCAAGCTGGCGGTCACGCCGCCGGTGGTCGGATCCGTCAGCACTGAAATGTACGGAAGACGCGCACGATCCAGACGGGCGAGCGCCGACGAGACCTTGGCCATCTGCATCAGCGACAGGGCGCCTTCCATCATCCGCGCACCGCCCGAGCACGAGATGACAATCACCGGTTGCCGACGATCGTGGGCCATCTCAATCGCGCGTGTGATCTTCTCGCCCGCGACTACGCCCATGCTGCCGCCGATGAAGGCGTATTCCATCGCCGCGACCACGATCTCGATGCCGTCGAGCCTCCCGTTCGCGACGATCACCGAGTCCTTCAGGCCGGTCGCCTCGATCGTCGTTTTGAGCCGCTCGCGATAGGGCCGTGTGTCGGTGAACTGGAGGGGGTCGTTCGAGACGAGGTTGGCGAAGTGTTCCTTGTAGCAGCCGTCGTCGAAGAGCGCCTTCAAACGCTCAGTGGCGCTGATGCGGAAGTGGTGCGCGCACTTGGGACAGACGTTGAGGCTGGCCTCGAGGTCCTTGTTGTAGATCAGTTGAGAGCAGCCGGGACACTTGACCCAGAGGCCCTCCGGAACTCGGCTGGGTTTCTCGGCCGTGGAAGACGCAATTGGCTTCCGGGTCTTCTTGAACCAAGCCATGCCTCTCGAACTCTAACACGAACTGGCTCAAGGGCTTCACACCCTTTAACCACCAACTACCAACCACCAACCACCAACTAGGTCCGTGGAACGTAGTACTGCGTGCCCCGGCCCATTCCATTGATCTGCTTGATCAGATCGTCCAGGGCCTCGTCGCTGCCGGCCAGGTCCAGCTGGGAGGTCTCCACGACCAGAAGAGGGGTGCTCGTGTAGTGAAAGAAGAAATGCTGATAGGCCTCGTTCAGCTCCTTCAGATAGCCGGGATCGGGGTCGATCGTGTCTCGGTCCAGGTCTCGGGCGCGATCGCGCAGGCGACGAAGGAGCACGTCGGTCGGAGCCTGCAGATAAATCACCAGGTCAGGTGGCGGCACGTCCTTCGAGAGCAGATCATAGAGGCGCTGATAGATGAAGAGCTCGTTATCGTCGAGATTCAGATACGCGAAGATTTTGTCTTTGTCGAAGAGGTAATCGCTGACCGTTGTTTGCGCGAAGAGGTCGCCCTGCCGCACCGTCATCTGCTGCCGGTGGCGATTGAGCAGATAGAACAGTTGCGCTTGCAACGCCGCACCGGCCCGCCCGCCGTAGAAGTCCGCGAGAAAAGGATTCTCCGACTCCTCGATGATCGTCGTGGCATCGAGTCGCGTCGCCAGACGTTCCGCGAGCGAGCTCTTGCCCACACCGATTGGCCCTTCGATCGCGATGTACTGAAACGACATGAGCGGGGAGCCGGACGTTCGCCCCGAGGCTGCATGCTATCATCGCCAGCCGATGTACTTGGCGATCGGCAAGCGGCACGCAGTAATTTGCCTGACGCCGCTGGCCACGTGCCTCGCACTGATCACTGCGGCCTGCGCCTCGGCTCCCACCACCTCGACTCGTGGGACTCCCACCGTTCCGGTCATCACCTGGGAACAGAAGATCGGATGGATGGTTCGCCTGGAGGATCAGCGCATTCTCCGCGATCCAAATCCGCCCGCGCCGGTCGTGCTGAGGCCGGCGACGCAGCGTGAGCCGGCACTCGTCGCGCCCGCGCCGCCGTCCGATCTGATCAAACTGCTCAACGACTCGGAAGCTCGCGTCCGCCGGCGCGCCGCGCTGGCGATTGGTCGAGTCGGGCTCTCCGAAGGCGTCGAGCCACTGGCGAAGCTCCTCGACGACTCCGAAATCGAAGTCCGCCAGATGGCGGCATTCGGGCTTGGCCTGATTGGCGACGGGTCGGCGCGGCCGGCGCTGCTTGCGGCACTCAAGGATCCGCAGCCGTTGCTCCAGGGCCGTGCCGCCGAAGCGCTCGGTCAGATCGGCGATCGCTCAGATGCCGACGCGATCGGGGCGATGGTGCAGGCACACATCAAGGCGGGAGCGTTGATGGGCGTCGCACCCGACGACCTGACGTATCCGCTGTCAGCGCCGACCGAGGCGGTGAGGCTGGGACTCTACGCGCTGGCCCGGCTCGGCGCGTATGACGCGCTGGCTGCCGCGGTCCTCGTGAACGAGCAGCCGGTCTCGACGTGGTGGCCGGTTGCGTATGCGTTGCAACGGGCGGGCGATCCACGTGCGGCGCCGGCGTTGATGGCCCTGGTCAACACGCCCGGCCGCTTTACCGCGGCGTTTGCCGTGAAAGGGCTCGGAACCTCAAAGGCGACGCAGGCCGGACCCGTGTTGCGACAGATCGTCGAACAGCGCACGCGCCCGGCACCCATCGTCATTCAGGCCGTGCGCTCGCTCACAGCGATTCGCGACGCCAGCGCGGTGCCGGTCTTGATCAAGATCATTGCGGACGCGTCGGCAGATTCGACGCTTCGGTTCGAGGCGGCGAACGCGTTTGGCGTCCTGGTGACCACCGAGCATGTGGAGCTGCTCCTCGATCTGGTCTCGAACTCAGTGCCGGCGATCCGCGCCGCCGCGTTGCAGGCACTCGCGCGGGTCGATCCGGCGACCTTCCTGACCGCGCTGGCCAGCCTCGATGCGGATCGCGAGTGGAGCGTGCGAGTGGCCATGGCCAACGCGCTCGGCACGCTGCCCTCGGCGCAAAGCCTGCCCCGTCTCACCGTGATGTTGCAGGACCCGGATCAGAAAGTCATTCCCGCGGTCCTTACCGCGCTGGCCTCGTCCAAAGCGACTGGTGTTGACGGGGTTCTGCTCGATCGGCTCGGCAGCCCGGACCTCTCGGTGCGGGTGGCCGCGGCGAACGCACTCGCCGATTTGAAGATTGCCGCCGCAGCCCAGGCGCTGGCCGACGCCTATCGCCGCGCCGCGACTGAGGACAGCTACACGGCACGCGCCGCCGCGCTGGGTGCGCTGGCCCGTCTCGATCCCGCTGCGGCACAGCCAGTGCTCATCGAAGCCTTGAAGGATCGCGACTGGGCCGTTCGTGTGCGAGCGATGACCCTGTTGAAAGAGCAGAAGGTCACCGGACAGGACGCTGCCGCGCGTCCCGCCACTGCCGGCCGTACGGTCACTGACCCGCAGTGGCAGGCGATCGTGAATCCGCCCTACTCCCCGCGCGCGTTCATCGACACCGACAAGGGCACGATCGAGCTCGAGCTCGCGGTGATCGATGCGCCACTGACCGTCGCGAATTTCATCGCGCTCGCACGGAAGGGGTTTTTCCGCAATAACGCGATTCATCGTCTCGTTCCCGACTTCGTTGTGCAGGCGGGCGATCCGCGCGGCGACGGAGAAGGCGGGCCTGGCTACACGATTCGCGATGAGCTGAACGAGCTGCCCTATCTGCGCGGCGCGGTCGGAATGGCCCTCGACTGGGAAGACACCGGCGGCAGCCAGTTCTTCATCACGCATTCACCGCAGCCGCACCTCGATGCGAGGTACACGGTCTTCGGCCGCGTGGTGAACGGCATGGACGTCGTCGATCGGCTGCTGCAGTGGGATGTGATTCGGAACGTCCGGATCCGTGATGGTGTGAACCCGGAATAGTCTGAGAACTGGCTGAGAGGGCCAACTCCCAACCCCCGGTTGAGAATTGGGAGTTGGGAATCGGGAATTGAAGTGCAGCGACTATCTCTTCTTGGCCGCCTTCTTCTTTCCGCCCTTCGCTTTCTTTGCCATTTGAATCCCCCCTTTCGCCCGTGGAGTGGATGCGAGCGTCGCACCGGACGACCCAGCGCACTCTGCCGCCTGGCACGTTGGCCCGGGTTGTCGGCGACCTCGCTTTGTGCGGGCTGACTCTCAGTCACAACGACTGAGAGAGCAAATATCGAGAGATAAAAAAATGGGGTGCTCCATCGAGCACCCCTTGAAGCCTTGCGGAAGAACTACCGCTTCTTCGCGGCCTTTTTCTTTCCGCCCTTGGCAGCCTTCTTCGCCATTGTTTTCTCCTCAGGCTGTGCGGCTCAACCTCCGACGGACCGCGTGGCCGTCACAACGGGTGGGCTGAGCCATCCACCCTCATACCAGATGTAGATTATGGGTGAGATTTCCTTTGTGTCAAGCACAAAATCGCGTTGCTTGTCAAAAGATCGTGTCGTCGCGATACCCGACGACACGTGCAATTGCACCCACGTTGTCAAGTGTCGGCACGAATGATCGATCACTGCAGCGATTGACGACTGACGATCGACGATCGACGAATTGATTTCCGATGGAACGTGCTGTCGTCGATCGATCCGGGTCACGTGACGCTCAATCGTCCGTCGTCAATCGTCCATCGTCCATCTCATCGTCCGCGCATTCCGGCTCGCGCGGCGCGGACGACGCCATCTGGATCGTCTGGCGGCACCACGTCGAGTGCCGCGCGATAGGCGCGGAGCGCGTCTTCGCGGCGGCCGAGACGATCGAGCACCTGTCCGAGCTTGAGTTGTGCGCGCGCGAGCACGCCGTAGGGCCCGGCCGGCTTCATCTCGATGATCGCGCGGAGATGTTGCAATGCTGTGTCGCTCTCTGAGAGCCGGTCGAGCACGCCGGCGAGCGCGAGTCGCGCTGTCGCCTCTGTTATCGCCGGTTGGGCGACGCGACGCGTCTGGGCCGACTCGAGCAAGGTCTGCCACGTGTGCCGGGAGGCCTGCAGATCGTGCAGGTAGACGTCCTGGATCTCGGCGATGAGCTGCACGAACAACGGATTTCCGGGATGGCGGTTCCGCAAGTCGCGCAGGAGCTGCAGGGCGCGTTGCGGCTGCTTCTCGTACCACAGATAAATCAGGTGCAGTTGATAGTCGGCCTCGCTCTGCAGGAGTTGTCCCTCGCTGCGCGCCCGCAGCATCTCTCGCATGCCTTCGAGGCGGTCACCGCCGGGCAAGAGCAGCACCCAACGCAGCATGCGGAACGCGGCCGGGGCGACGTCGGCGTAGTAGTGATACAAGCCGATGCCGAAGTAGGCATCGTTCAGGGACGGGTCGAGCGCGAGCGCCTGTTCGAGGGCGTTCTTGATGCGTTTCCCGTCGCGGGCCGCGGCTAACCGTTCTTCTCGCAGCGCCCGCCATTGCGCACGCGCACCGTACGCCCCGCCGAGATAGAACCAGGCCTCTCCGCGCTTCGGCTCGCGCGCGGTCCACGCTTCGATGGCCGCAATGACCGCGTCCGACTTGCTGCGGAACCGGTCGTCGTGGACGCGATTCTTCGGATCGAGCTGGATCTGCCACCACAGTGACACCACCTCGAGCAGTTGACAGGCTTCGGGCGGTGCAGCCGCCTTCGCGCCCGCGGGCCCGCAGGTCTGGATGAGGAGTGCCGCGACCTGATCGAACCGCGCATCGAAGATCGCGTCGTAGACGCGCACCAGGAGAGGACCTGCGGTCAGGCCGGTCGTTTGCGGTGACGCGATGCGTGGTGCAGCGAGCAGGAACAGCGCGACGGCACATGTGCACCATCGCACCGTCGCACCGTCGGACCCCCGTACCCTCACGTGATGCTGGTGTGAAGCTGCTGCTTGTCGGCGTGGCGCTCGAGCGCCAGCGTGAGCAGGCGATCGATGAGCGCGGGATAAGGTAGGCCGCTCGCCTCCCACATCTTCGGATACATCGAAATCGACGTGAACCCCGGAATCGTGTTGACCTCGTTGAGGAACAGCGCGTTCGTCTGTCCGTCGACGAAGAAGTCCACACGCGCCATTCCCGACAGTTCGAGCACCCGGAACGCCTCGACGCTGAGTCGCCTGACCTGTTCGATCATGGCGGCCGGCAGATCGGCAGGAATGCGCGTCGTCGCGCCCTCGGCATCGATGTATTTGGCGGTGTACGAGTAG
>Ga0207659_10001817_pt1 | contig 12635 bp, 6 predicted proteins | sample KBSM43metaG_FD_184330 | JGI IMG/M metagenome (GOLD analysis project Ga0207659, IMG submission 184330) | Miscanthus rhizosphere microbial communities from Kellogg Biological Station, Michigan, USA - KBS M4-3 metaG (SPAdes) (version 2) | ecosystem: Host-associated > Plants > Roots > Rhizosphere >...
ACTACCGCATCGGCACGACAATCGACCAGGTGCTGGCGCAGCGCGTCGGCCGCGAGACGCCGTTCCCGTCGCTCGAATTCGCGACCGAGGACTTCACCGGCTACGTGGGCGGGTGCACGCCGGGCTACAGCTGCGCCTACATGAACACCATCTCGTGGTCGTCGCCGACGACGCCGCTGCCGATGGAGATCAATCCGCGCACTGCGTTCGAGCGCCTGTTCGGCGACGGCGCGTCGGACGCCGAACGCCGGCGCATTCTCGCCGAAGATCGAAGCCTGCTCGACGCGATCACCGGGGAGGCGCGCGCGCTGCGGACGCGCCTGGGCGCCGGTGATCGCGCGCGGGTGTCCGACTACCTGGACAACGTCCGGGAGATCGAGCAGCGCATCCAGCGCACCGAGGGGCAGCAGCGCGTGCACGTGGAGCTCGGCGACAAGCCGCTCGGCATCCCCGATGCCTTCGGCGATCACACGGCGCTGATGTTCGAGCTCCTCACGATGGCGTTCCGCGCCGACCTGTCGCGTGTGTTCACCTTCATGATGTCGCGCGAGGGCAGCCAGCGCACCTTCGCGAACATCGGGCTGCCGGATCCGTGGCACGTCACCTCGCACCACGGCGAACAGCCGGAGAAGATAGCCCGCAACGCCAAGATCAACGTCTTCTGTCTGGACCTGGTGGGCAAGTTCGTCGAGCGCCTGCGCGCGACGCCGGACGGCGACGGCTCTCTGCTCGATTCCTCGCTCCTGTTCTACGGCAGCGGCATGGGCAACTCGAACGTGCACGCCACCGACCCGCTGCCGATGCTGGCCTTCGGCGGCGGTGCCGGCGCCGGCAAGCGCCACGTCGTGCTGCGCGAGAAGACCGAAATCGGCAACCTGTGGCTGACCGTGGCCAACCGATTCGGCGCGTCGCTGGGTCGTTTCGGCGACAGCGACGGGACGGTGGAGGTCTTCTGATGTCGACGTCCGCGCTCCGGACGTTCCTGAGCGCGCTGGCGCTGGTCGCGCTGCCGGTCGTGTCCAGTGCGGACGGCATCACGGCCGAAGCCGACGGCACGACGCCGCTGCACCGGGCCGCGTACGCCGGCGACATGCGCCAGGTGCGAACGCTGCTGCAGGGCGGCGCCCGGCCGGATGCGGCCAACCGGTACGGCATGACGCCGCTCGCGCTCGCGGCCGGGGCCGGCAGCGCCGACGTCGTGAAGCTGCTCGTCGAGAGCGGCGCCAGCGTGCGCGCGGCCGACGCCGCCCTGCGCGATGGTCAGACCACGCTCATGCTGGCGGCGCGCGCGGGGAACGTCGAGGTCATCGACGTGCTGCTGAAACACGGCGCGGATCCCAACGCCGCCGAGCGCCGCACTGGCACGACGGCGCTGATGTGGGCGGCGCTCGACGATCGCGGCGACGCGATTCGCGCGCTCGTCCGCGGCGGCGCCGACGTCGGCGCCCGCTCGGCACGCACGGCATTTCCGCACACGCCGCCCGGCGTCATCGGCGATGCCCTCGAAGAAGGATTGTCGTACGTCGGCCAGACGGTGCTGCCGAAGGGAAACTGGACACCGCTGATGTACGCGGCACGGCAGGGCACGGGCGGCGCGGTGGCGGCGCTGGCCGACGCCAAAGCCGATCTCGATGCGGCCGACCCGGACGGTTCGACGGCGTTGGCGCTTGCCGCCATCAACGGCCACGCCGACGTGGTGGCGCTGCTGCTCGAGAGGGGCGCCAATCCCAACGCCGCCGATCGCACCGGGATGACCCCGTTGTATGCGGCCGTCGATCTGCACACGATGCAGCTCGGATTCGGACGGCCCGACCCGCCGCCGTCGGTGGTTGCCGGAAGCGTGGACATGGTGAAGGCGCTGCTCGCGCACGGCGCCAATCCGAATGCGCGGCTGACGACGCGGATCCTCAAGCGTGTGTACACCGCCGGCGACGGCAAGCTGGGTAAGGGCGCGACACCGTACATGCGCGCGGCGCGTGCCGGCGACGTGGCCCTGATGAAGATCCTGCTGGCCGCCGGCGCCGATCCGGGGCTGACGCAGGACAACGGCAACTCGCCGCTGCTGCTCGCGGCGGGGCTCGGCTACCGCGGACCGATCGGCGGCACCGAGCAGATGGCGCTCGAGGCCCTGGCGTTCAGCCTCGAGCACGGCGCCGACGTCAACGCGGTGAGCACCGCCGGCGAGACGGCCGTGCACATCGCGGCGACCACCAACTTCGCCGAGAGCGGCACGTCGGCCGGCTCTCTGGCGATCGTGAAGTTTCTGGTGGAGCGCGGCGCCCGGCTCGACATCCGCAACAAGCAGGGGCGGACCGCCCTCGAAGCGGTGCTGCGCGCGAAGGAGCACAGCGCGCCGATCGAGGCCTTCCTTCGCGAGCGTTCGCCGGCGCCGGCGGCCGCTCCGTAACATGCGGGGCGCGCCGGCCGCCGTCGCGGCGCTCGTGGTGGCTGCCTGTCTTGCGGTCGGCGCCGCCGGTCCCGCACCCGTCACCGTGGCTGGCGGCCGTCTCACCGGTGTGGCGGGGCGCGACGCCGCCGTGACGGTGTTCAAGGGGATTCCGTTCGCCGCGCCGCCGGTCGGGCCGCGCCGGTGGAAGGCTCCCGAGCCGGCTCCCGCGTGGAACGGCGTCCGCGCCGCCGATCGGTTCGCGCCCGCGTGTGTGCAGAACGTCGCGGGTGCGCGCCTCCCCTGGACCGCGGAGTTCATGCACCAGGGCGCAGTGGACGAGGACTGCCTCTATCTCAACGTGTGGACCGCCGGCAGCCGAGGCGCGAGGCGGCCGGTGCTCGTCTATATCTACGGCGGTGGGTTCAACGAGGGGTCGGGCTCGGTGGCGCTCTACGACGGTGAGGCGCTGGCGAAGAAGGGGCTCGTCGTCGTCACGTTCAACTACCGCGTCGGCGTGTTCGGGTTCCTGGCGCATCCCGATCTCGCCGCGGAGTCGCCGCATGCGGCGTCGGGCAATTACGGCCTGCTGGATCAGATGGCCGCTCTGCGGTGGATTCAAGAGAACATCGCGGCGTTTGGCGGCGACCCCACGAACGTCACGATCGCGGGGCAGTCGGCGGGCGCGATGTCCGCCTACCTGCTCACGGCCTCACCGCGCACGCGCGGCCTGTTCCATCGCGCCATCGTGCAAAGCGGTCCTGGCGGGCTGGCCTCGTTCGGCATCGCCTCGGCCCGCGGCCTGGCGCAGCCACGGACGGTGGCCGCTCAGGCGGGGGCGGCCTTCGCCAAGGCGCATGGCGCCGCCACGCTGCAGGCGCTGCGCGACCGGCCGGCGCGGGAACTGCTGGCACCGCTGACCGGAACACCGCCGGTGCGGTTCGGACCGGTCATCGACGGATGGCTGCTGACGGACGACATCGAAGCGGTGTACGCGACGGGACGGCAGCAGGACGTGCCGCTGCTCACCGGCATGAACGCCGACGAGGGCAGTGCGTTCGCGGGCTACGGCACGGCCACCGCCGCGGCGTTTCGCGATCAGGCGCGCACGCGATTCGGCGAGCGGGCGGAACAGTTCCTCACCCTCTATCCCGCCGCCAGCGACGCCGACGCCGCCCGCGCCCAGATGCGCAGCGCCCGCGACGGTGCGCTGGTGTCGCTGCAGGCACTCGCGTCGCAGCGCGCGGCCACGGCGACGACGCCGTCCTATCTGTATTACTTCGAGCGCGCGATCCCGTGGCCCGAGCACCCCGAGTACGGTGCGTTTCACACCGGCGAAGTGCCCTACGTCTTCGCCAACCTGGCGCTGCTGAAGCGGCCCTGGACGGCGGTCGATCGTGCGCTCGCCGACGTGGCGTCGTCGTACTGGGTTCGCTTTGCGACGACCGGCAATCCCAACGGACCGGGCCTGCCGTCGTGGCCGGCGTTCATGCCGAAGGTGCCCGAAGTCATGGTGCTGGGAGCAGCCTCCAAGGCGCGAATGCTGCCCGACGATGCGAGGCGACTCTTCTTCGAGCGCGCCATGAACTAGCGGCGGCCCGCGTAAGCTATAGACACTTTGATCCGCATCGTCCTCGTGCTGGCCGCTCTGGCCGTCCCCGCTGCCGCGACCGCGCAGGACGGCGCCGCCCTCTACAAAGAACTGTGCTCGTCATGTCACGACACCGCGGTTGATCGCGCACCCTCGCGCGAGGCGCTGCGGGCGATGAGCCCGCAGCGGATTCTCGACGCGATGGAAGCCGGCCCGATGGTCGCGATGACGCAGCTGCGCAGCGCCGCGGAACGGCGCGCCATCGCCGAGTTCGCGAGCGGCCGCAGCTTCGGCACGCCGTTCTCCATCGCGCCAGCGCAGAAAGCGATGTGCACGACAGAGCGCGGCGCGTTCACCATGGCGCCCGCGGCGCCCGCGTGGAACGGCTTCGGCCAGAACGCATCGAACACGCGCTTCCAGGCAGCTCCGGGGGCGGGCCTCTCAGCGGCCGCCGTGCCGAACCTGAAACTGAAGTGGGCGTTCGGGCTGCCGGGCGACGTGCAGTCGTGGGCCGGCATCACGCTCGCGGGCGGGCGGCTCTTCTTCGGGAGCATTGCCGGCAACGTCTACTCGTTGGACGCGAAGACGGGCTGCGTACACTGGGCCTTCGATGCCGGCGGCATCGTGCGCACCGCCGTCAGCGTCGGACCGCTCGGCACGGCGGGGCGATACGGCGCCTTCTTCGGCGACGCGCGCGGCAACGCCTACGCGCTCGACGCGGCCACCGGCGCGCTCGTGTGGAAGGTGGCGGCCGAAACCTACCCGTCCGCCCGGCTCACCGGGTCGCCGATCCTGCACGAGGGCCGGCTGTATGTGCCGGTGTCGTCGAGCGAGGAAGGCGTCGGCTCGCTCATCGACTACGAGTGCTGCAAGTTCCGCGGCAGCATCGTGGCCCTCGATGCGGCGACGGGCCGCCAGATCTGGAAGACACACACCATTCCAGAGGAGCCTCGGCCGGTCCGCAAGAACAGCAGGGGTGTGCAGCTGTGGGGGCCGTCTGGTGCGCCGATCTGGTCGAGTCCGGTCGTCGACCCGGCTCGCCGCGCGCTCTATGTGACGACCGGCAACAACTACAGCGACCCTCCGTCGTCGACCAGCGACGCGTTCATGGCGATGGACCTCGAAACGGGGCGCATCCTGTGGACGCACCAGGTGCACGCGCGCGATGCCTACGTCTCGGCGTGCCGTCTCGCGGACACGACGAACTGTCCCGAGGCAAAAGGGCCCGACTTCGACTTCGCCGCGTCGCCCATCCTGGTGTCGCTGGGCAACGGCCGCCGCGCGCTCGTCGCCGGGCACAAGTCGGGCAACGTCTACGCCGTCGATCCGGATCGTGAGGGCGCGCGCCTGTGGGAGACGCGCATCGGAGAGGGCGGTTCGATGGGCGGCGTGCAGTGGGGATCCGCGGCCGACGGCCAGAACGTCTACGTCGCCCTGTCCGATCTCGGGCGCATCATGCTCAGCTACACGCAGTTCACCGACGCGGATCGGAACCGCGGCGGCGGCATGTTCGCGCTGCGCCTGTCGGACGGCGCCCGCGTCTGGCACACGCCGCCGGTGCCCTGTGACGCCCGGCCGCGCTGCAGCCCCGCGCAGTCGGGCGCCGTCAGCGCCATGGCGGGCGCCGCCTTTGCGGGTTCGCTCGACGGGCATCTGCGGGCGTACTCAACCTCGACCGGCGCCGTCGTATGGGACTACGACACCGTGCGGACCTTCGAGACGGTCAACGGCGTGCCGGCCCGTGGCGGCTCGCTCGACGGCCCCGGGCCGGTCATCGGAGGCGGCATGGTGTTCGTGAATTCCGGCTACACCGTGGACGGTGGCGCCCCGGGCAACGTCGTGCTGGCGTTCGCCACCGACTAGAACCTGAAACCCTTGATGGCTGAAGGGGTTATGATCGTTACCTGGTGAATTCCCGGAACTTCGTCATGCGAAACACGAACCGGGCGCTGGGCGCCTGTCTTCTCCTCGTCATCGTCTTCGCCGCGGGGCTGCGCGGCGCCGGAAGCGAGGTCGCCGACGCGGTGATGAACCGCGATCACGCCGCGCTGCAGGCTCTGCTGAAGAAGAAAGCGGACGTCAACGCGCCGCAACGCGACGGCGCGACGGCGCTTCATTGGGCCGTCTATCACGACGACGCCGAGGCCGCCGATCTGCTCCTGCGTGCCGGCGCCAAGCCCAACGTCGCCAACCGTACCGGCATGTCGCCCCTGGCGATGGCGGGGCTCTACGGCAGCACCTCGCTCATCGATCGGCTCCTCAAAGCCGGTGCCGACGTCAAGGCGGTGGGACCGAACGGCGAGACCATGCTGATGTATGCGGCGCGCAACGGACGCCCGGAGGCGGTGAAGCTCCTGGTGGAAGCCGGTGCCGACGTCAACGCCAAGGAGCGCCTGCGCGGCACCACGGCGCTCATGTGGGCCGTCGAACAGAAGCATTCCGAAGCCGTCAGTGTGCTGCTCGCCTCGGGCGCGGACTACGCGGCCAAGTCGGCCGGTGCGGGGCTGCCGCGCAACTACCTTGCGCCGCGTGTCAACACGCGCGCCGTCGAAGAGGCGCAGAAGCGTCGTGTACGTGCGCAGCAGGCCGGCCGCACCTACGAGCAGCAGCTCGAATGGGAATACGAGAACGGAGTCGATCTCGGGGCGTCCCGTAATTCCTTCACGCCGAACCGGGCCCGGGGCGGCGGCGCGGGTACGGCAGCGGGCGCCGGGGCGCCGGCGGCTCCGGCCCCTGCAACCCCAGCGGCACCGGCGGCGGCACCTGCTGCCGGCGCACGGGGCACGACGGCTGCGACTGCGGCTGCAACTGCGGCTGCGGCTGCGGCTCCGGCGCCGGACAGCGACGACAGCGAGGTCATCGTGGCCGGCCTGGTCGGCAGCGGCGGTGGGGGCCTCACCGCCCTGACGTTCGCCGCGCGCGAAGGCGATATCGAGTCGGCGCGGAAGCTCCTCGACGCCGGCGCCGACGTCAACCAGGCGACGGAGTACGGCTGGACGCCGCTGCTCACCGCGGTCAACAACCGGAACTACCGGCTCGCGATGCTGCTGCTCGAGCGGGGCGCCGACGCCAGTCGCGCCAACAAAGGCGGCTGGACCCCGCTGTACCTGGCCGTCGACAATCGCAACATCGAAGGCGGCGACTACCCGGTGCCGAAGCCCGATGTCGATCACCTCGATCTGATCAAGGCGCTCCTCGCCAAGGGCGCCGATCCCAACGCGAAGGTGAAGGACAACACGCTGACGCGCACCATCTTCACGATGCAGTGGTTCTTCGAGGACGGAGCGACGCCGTTCATCCGGGCCAGCCAGTCGAGCGACGTCGCGCTGATGAAGGTGCTCATCGAGAAGGGCGCCGATGCGAAGGCGGTCACCGCCAACGGCGACTCAGCGCTGACCGCGGCCGCCGGTATCGGCTGGGTGGACGGCGTGACCTACGAGCGCTCGCCGGCCGAAAACCTGGAGGCGGTGCGGCTGCTCCTCGACCTCGGCGTCGATCCGAACCACGCGAACAATGAAGGGCGCACGCCGCTGATGGGCGCCGCGCTCAAAGGCCGGCCTGACGTCGTACGGCTGCTCGTGGATCGCGGCGCCAAGCTCGATACGCGGGATCGCGGCAGCCGCGACACCCACATTCCCGGCGCCACCATCGCGGGCGTGACGTTTCAGGCGGTGGACTACGCCGAAGGGCTCGTGCGCGTCGGCGTGCAGTCGGCGGTCGAACGTCCCGAGACCGCGGCGCTCATCCGGAAGCTGATGCAGGAGCGCGGACTGCCCGTGCCCGCGCCCGGCCGCACGCTGAACTCGATCTGCGTGGTGCCGCTGTGTCAATGAGCCGGTCGGCGGCCGCCGTTCTCGTCTGGGGCGCGAGCGTGGCCTGGGCCACGCAGACGCCTCGCGCGCTCGAGCCTGCCGCGGCCGCGCGGCAGTCGGCGCCGGTTGCCGCTCCTGCGCCCGACCTCAAGGCCACGCTCGACACCTACTGCGTCACCTGCCACAACCAGCGGTTGAAGACCGGCGGCCTGAGCCTCGATGGCGTCAGCGTGGCCGACGCGCCCGCGCACGCCGAGATCTGGGAGAAGGTGATTCGCAAGGTGCGTGGCGGCATGATGCCGCCGGCCGGTGTGCCGCGCCCGTCCGCCGAGGCGCGCACGGCGCTCGTCTCGTGGCTCGAGACGTCGCTCGATCGCGCCGCGCAGGCGTCGCCCAATCCGGGCCGGCCGCTGGCCCATCGCCTCAACCGCGCCGAGTACGCCAACGCCGTGCGTGACCTGCTCGATCTCCGGATCGATCCGTCCACGATGCTGCCGGCCGACGACTCGAGCGGAGGGTTCGACAACAACGCGGACGTGCTGGGCGTCTCACCGGTGCTGCTCGAGAGCTACCTCACGGCGGCCGAGCGCGTCACCGCCCTTGCGCTGGGCGACCCGAAACTCCCGCCGGTGGGCGAGGTGTTCCGGGTGCGGCAGGACGCGTCGCAGGACAAGCACGTCGAGGGCATGCCCATCGGCACCGTCGGGGGCCAGGCGCTCGATCTGACGCTGCCGCTCGACGGCGACTATCAGTTCGAAGTGAGGCTGTTCCGCACCAACCTCGGGACGATGCGCGGGCTCGAATACGCGCAGCAGTTGGAGATTGCGGTAGACGGCGAGCGCGTCCACGTGGCGTCGTTCGGCGGCGACAAGGAGATTGCCGCCTCGAGCGAGAACCCGACGACGACCGGCAACGATGTGGATGGCCGCTTCACCGCGCGCGTGCCGCTCAAGGCCGGGCCGCGGCACATCACGATCGCGTTCCTCGAGAAGACGCACGCGCTCAATACGCGGCGGCTGCAGAACTACGTCCGCAGTTCGTCGGACACCATCGACTTCTCGGGCTACCCGCACATCGATCAGATCATCTTCACTGGCCCCTTCAATCCGACCGGCCCGGGAGATACACCGAGCCGGCGGCGCATCTTCGTGTGCCGGCCGAAAGACCTGGCCGACGAAGAGCCGTGCGCCACGCGCATCCTCGGCACGTTGGGACGGCGCGCCTACCGCGGCGACTTCACACCCGACGACCTGAAAGTGCTGCTCGACTTCTTCCGCCGCGGCCGCGCCGACGGCAGGAGCTTCGAGTCGGGCATCGACCTGGCGCTGCGGCGCCTGCTCGCCAGCCCGAAGTTCGTGTTCCGCGTCGAGCGGGATCCGGCCACCGTCCCGGCGGGCAGCGTCTACGCGCTCAACGACGCGGAGCTGGCGTCGCGCCTGTCCTTCTTCCTCTGGAGCACCGTCCCCGACGACGAGCTCCTGACGCTGGCGGCGCGCCACCGCCTGCACGAGCCGCAGACCCTCGAGCGTCAGGTGCGGCGGATGCTGGCCGACCCGAAGTCGCAGTCGCTCGTGGACAACTTCGTGGGGCAGTGGCTGCAGCTGCGCAACCTTCGCAACAAGCAGCCGAACTCGCACGAGTTTCCCGACTTCGACGACAACCTCCGACGCGCGCTCGACACCGAGCTCGAGATGTTCTTCGCCTCGATCCTGCGCGAAGACCGGAACGTGCTCGACCTGATGACGGCCGACTACACGTTCGTCAACGAGCGGCTGGCGAAGCACTACGGCATCCCCAACGTCTACGGCAGCCATTTCCGGCGCATCACCCTGACCGACGACGCCCGCAAGGGGTTGCTGGGGAAGGGCGCCATCTTGATGGTGACCTCGCACGCGCATCGCACCTCGCCAGTGCTGCGCGGCAAGTGGGTGCTCGAGAACGTGCTCGGCACGCCGCCTCCGCCGCCGCCCGACGTGGTGCCGCCGTTCGAGGAGGAGGCCGGGGCCGCCAAGCCGAAGTCGGTGCGCGAGCGCATGGAGAACCACCGCCGCAACCCGGCGTGCGCGAGCTGCCACCGCATGATCGACCCCGCCGGCCTGGCACTCGAGAACTTCGACGCCACGGGCGCGTGGCGGACGCGCGACGGCGGCACCAGAGGCACCTCGGTGGACGCGTCGGGTCAGCTCGTGGACGGCACGAAAATCAACGGCGTGGTGGAGTTGCGGCAGGCGCTGCTGCGGGAGCCCTCGACGTTCGTGCGCACGATGACCGAGCGGCTGATGACCTACGCGCTCGGCCGCGGCCTGACGGCCACGGACATGCCGTCGGTGCGCGCAATTGTCCGTGACGCCGGGAAGGATCAGTACCGGTTCTCGGCCATCGTCCTTGGTGTGGTACGAAGCGTCGAGTTCCAGAAGCGGCTGAAGGCCCCCGGTTCAGAGCCATTGGTAGCAACCCTCAATCCTGGTAGATAGAGGAGCGCGCGTCATGTTCATCACGAAGTCTTCGGTGTCCCGTCGAACGGTGCTGCGTGGCATCGGTGCCACCTTGTCGCTGCCGCTGCTCGACGCCATGGTGCCGGCCCTCACGCGAACGGCCCTCACCGCCGCGACGCCGACGAAACGCTTTGGCGCCATCTTCGTCCCGATGGGCGAGCGGCCCAGCCACTGGACGCCGCCGACAACCGGCGTGGGCTTCGAGTTCAGCCCGATCCTCAAGCCGATCGAGAAGTTCCGCGACTACGTCAACGTGGTCTCGAACATCGACCGGCCACTCGCTGGCACCCACGCCGTCAGCACCGGCACCTGGCTCACCGGCACGGCGCCGAAGCGCACCGAGGCCGAGGATTTCGTCGCCGGGACGTCGCTCGACCAGATCATCGCCGGGCAGATTGCCAAGGACACCGTCTTCAAGTCGATTGAGATCGCGACCGAAGACCAGAGCGGCTACGTGGGCGCCTGCGACGTCGGCTACAGCTGCGCCTACATGAGCACCATCTCGTGGAAGTCGCCGACGCAGCCGATGCCGATGGAGACCAACCCGCGCGTGGTGTTCGAACGCATGTTCGGGCGCCCGGGGTCGGCCGAGGACCGGCTGATGCGGATGCGGCAGAACCGCAGCATCCTCGACTCGGTGCGCGGCGACGTCGCCTCGCTCGAGACCGGGCTCGGTGCGCGCGATCGCGTCCGGCTCGATCAGTATCTCGATCACGTTCGCGAGGTGGAAACGCGCATCCAGCGCGCCGAAAAGAAGGCGGCCACCGAGCTGGTGATTCCCCAGGCGCCCGTCGGCATTCCCGAGTCGTGGGAGGATCACGCCTCCGTGATGTTCGACCTGATGGCGCTCGCGTACGAAGCCGACCTCACGCGCGTGTTCTCGTTCATGCTGAACCGCGAGGCCAGCCAGCTGGTGTTCCCGGACCTCGGCTTCAACGAGCCGTGGCACCACGTGTCGCATCACGGCAACGAGCCCGAGAAGCTGGCGCTGCTGGTGAAGCTGAATACGTTCCAGATCAGCCTGTTCGGCAAGTTCCTCGACCGTCTGAAGAACACTCCCGACGGCGACGGCTCGCTGCTCGATCACTCAGCGATCGTGTGGGGCAGCGGCATGAGCGACAGCAACACGCACTCGCCGCTCGACGTGCCCTATCTCATGGTCGGGAAGGGCGCCGGCGCCTTCAGCGGCAACCGCCACATCGCGGCGCCGAAGGGCACGCAGCTGGCGAACGTGATGCTGACGGTGGCGCAGAAGTACGGCGCGGAGATCGACAAGTTCGGTGTCAGCACCGGCGCTTTCGCGCTGTAACGGAGGCGGCGAGATCGTGAACCGGTTTGCTCGTACCGTCATCCTGATCCTGGCCGCCGTCGCCGGCCTGTCGGCGGCCGGCCCGGCACCCTCGCTGGTGGACGCCGTCAAGCGCGGCGACCGCGAAGCCGTGCGCGCCCTGCTGCGCGCCCGGGCCGACGTCAACAAGCCCGAGGCCGACGGCACCACGCCGCTCCACTACGCCGTGGAAGCCGACGCGCTCGACCTCGTCACGCAGCTCATTCGCGCCGGGGCCAACGTCAAGGCGGCGAACCGCTACGGCATCGCGCCGATCACCCTGGCGGCCACCAACGGCAGCCTGAAGGTGCTGGAGGCGTTGCTCGAAGGGGGCGCCGATCCGAACGCGCGCACCGCGGCCGGCGAGCCGGTGATCATGACGGCCGCGCGGACGGGCAACGCCGAGACCGTGTCGCGGCTCATCGCTCGCGGCGCCGACGTGAACGCGCGCGAACCGTGGTTCGGAGAGACGGCGATGATGTGGGCGGCGTCGGAAGACCACGCCGACGTGGTGCGCGCGCTGGCCAAGGCCGGCGCCGACGTCAGCGGCCGGTCCACCGTGCTCGAGGCCCCGGTGCTCGAGTTCCCGCGCAGCGGCGGCCCCAACTCGCCGCTGCCGCGCGGCGGCTGGACGCCGCTGATGTTCGCGGCGCGCCAGGGATCGACGGATGCCGCGAAGGCGCTGGTCGAACTCGGCGCCAGCCTGAACACGGTGGCGCTGCCCGAGACCGACGTCCCGCTCAAGGGCGACGAGGTCGCCAGCGTGGACAAGGGGATCGGGACCACCGCGCTGGTGTTCGCCATCATCAATTCGCACTTCGATCTGGCCGCGATGCTGGTCGAGAAGGGTGCCGATCCCAACGTGGCGGATCTGTCGGGTGAGGCGGCGCTCTACGCGGCGGTCGACATGAACAGCATGCAGTGGACGCAGGGCCGTCCGGCGCCGATCTTCACCGACTCGCTCGATGCCATCGATCTGGTGAAGCAGCTGCTCGCGAAGGGCGCCAATCCGAACGCGCGCCTC
>Ga0207659_10001821_pt1 | contig 12624 bp, 13 predicted proteins | sample KBSM43metaG_FD_184330 | JGI IMG/M metagenome (GOLD analysis project Ga0207659, IMG submission 184330) | Miscanthus rhizosphere microbial communities from Kellogg Biological Station, Michigan, USA - KBS M4-3 metaG (SPAdes) (version 2) | ecosystem: Host-associated > Plants > Roots > Rhizosphere >...
GTGCGATCCTTCGGGGGGCTGCAGTTCGAGCGAATAGATATCGTGCGTCTCGCGGTGCCTGCGCCGAACCGTGGCGACAACCGGACACAGCGGATTGGCCGCCGGCATCGTCTCAGCGCGCCGTATGTCCATAGAGGTCGAGCAACTGGAGGCGGGAGGCCTGAAGCGATTCGTCGAGGACGCGTGCGAAGCGCTTCATCAACTCGTAGCCCATTCTCGGCGTCTCCTCGCATTTCATCCGCAGGCAGGCGCCGTCGAGCGCGATGGCGTGTGTCGGTTCGACGGCTCGTGCATCGGAGTGCCAGCGATACGGCGGGAAGACCCAGGACCAACCGACGATGCCGCCCGCTGCCACCGTTTGCAGCGTGACCGATCCCCGTTCGGGCACGTGAATCTCCACGCTCACGAGCCCCTCTCGGATGATGTAGAACTCGCTGGCTTCCTCGCCCTCGCGGAACAGGTACTGTCCCGCATCAAAACGCACGTTCGACGCGCAGCCAACGATGAGCGCCAGCACAGGCTGGTCCAGGCCCTGCAAGAACGGATGCGCCGACAGAATCGGTTCAAGTGTGGTCTGCATCGTCCCCTCCTTGATCGGCCGGTCGAGGCGCCGGCTCGCTCGCGCGAATCGCCCTGACCTCCTCGGTGATATCGATGCCGACGGGGCACCAGGTGATACATCGTCCGCAGCCGACGCAGCCGGACGAGCCGAACTGATCGAACCACGTGGCCAGCTTGTGCGTCATCCACTGGCGATATTTCGCCTTCGTCGTCGGGCGCACGCTTCCACCGTGCACGTACGAGAAGGCCTGCGTGAAGCACGAGTCCCAGCGCTGCCATCGCTCCGCGTGTTCGCCGGTCAGGTCGGTGGCGTCCTCGACCGTCGTGCAAAAACAGGTGGGACAGACCATCGTGCAGTTCGCGCAACTGAGGCACCGTGCCGCCACGTCATCCCAGCGCGGATGCTCGAGGTTCCGGTAGAGCAACGCCTTCACGTTGCTATTGTCCATCGTGCGGCCCATCTGCCCGGCGGTCCGCTCGACGATCCCTTCGGCGGCGGCGCGGTTCTGCGCGTCGGCAGGTTCGTGTGGAACGCGGGCGATGATCGCCGCTCCGCGCTCGGTACCGATCTCGATGACAAAGCGGTGACCCGCGTCGTCCAGGATCTCGGTCACGGCAAGATCGAAATCGCCTCGCACCTTCGGCCCCGTGCCCATCGAGACGCAGAAACACGTGCCGCCTGCCTGGCCGCAGTTGACCGCGACGACGAACACCTGCTGCCGCCGCGCTGCATAGTCGGCGTCCACAAACGGTCCGCCGCCCAGGACCTTGTCCTGAATCGCGACCGCGTGGAGCTCGCACGAACGCGCACCAATGAACGCCAGTCGCTCGAGCGGTTCGAGCTCGCCCACCATCTGGATACCTTCGGCTGTTCGCCGGGCCCGCCAGAGCCGCCTGCGCGGCACGTGAAGGAACTGCTTCCAGGAGTGCGGCCCCGGGACGTATCCGAACAGGGCCGCATCGGATCGGCGGGCGAGCCGGAAGGTTCCGGCCTCCTGCACGTCGGTGACACCAATCGGGAGGTCGGCAACGCTGCTCAGCGAGTCGTAGACGATCGCGCCGTCCCGCACGGTCGGACCCACAATCCGATAGCCGTCCTCGTGAAGCGCGTCGAGCAGCCGGTCGAAGTGTTCGCGAGCGACGACGCAATGCGCGGGTGTGGTCACATGTCGATCGCGTCCCGTAGTGTCCCACAACCCGGCTGAACCGCGCCGGAATCGTCGAACGGTGATGTCACGCCAGAGGTTGTCAGACGCCGGCGATTCCCCGGATGTCCCTTGCGTACTCGGCGATGGTGCGATCGCTCGAGAACCGGCCGATTCGCGCCGAGGGCTGGAATCTCAAGTCACCTTAGGGCTTGCGGAAGACGACGAGCCACCACGCCTCGCCGTCTGGGGAGCGATCGATGAATCGCTCCTCCCGCCAGATCTCCTCGAAACCCTGGCGTTTGATATCACTGGCGGCCGCGCGCGCGGAGATCTCGTGATGTCCGGCGGCTTCCTCGCGAGATTGGCCTGAATCCCCCGGCGCCCGATCGACGACCACGAGCCGGGCGCCAGCGCGCATCGACGCGCGCAAGGCACGCAGGATCGGTTCCGGCTCGGCAAGTTCGTGGTACGTATTGGCGATCAGCACAGCATCGACGGGCCCGGGCGGCAACTCCGGATCGTCCACTTCGTTCTGAATGATGCGAATGTTCCCGTATGAGCGGAGCCTGGCCCGCATCCACAGAAACGCGAGCGATTGCCGGCGAAGATCGACACCCAGCACACGGCCGCTGGCCCCGACCATCGGCGCGAGTTTCAGCGTGAAGTATCCGGCACCTGAACCGAGGTCGACCACGATGTTGCCCGGATGCACGTCCAGTTGCTTCAGGATTTCCATCGGCCGCTGCCAAGCGTCGCGGTCGCGCTCCACGACCGTCAGCGTCTGCAGCGTCGCCACAACCTGCTGAACCACGAACAGCAGCCCCACGATCGCCACGACGAGGACGACGATGCGCGCCTTACTCAGGCTTTTCGGACGCGGCATCGGCGAACCGATACCCGACCCACGGCTCGGTCAGGATGTAGCGGGGATTTGACAGGTCCGGCTCGATCTTCTTGCGCAGCGACCCGATGAGGACGCGCAGGTGCTCAGGCTGATCGACGGCGTGCGGCCCCCAGATCGCTTTGAGAATCGCTCGATGCGTCAACACGCGACCCGGATGCTGGGCAAAAAACGTCAACAGCTCGAACTCCTTCGGCGTGAGCCGGACTTCCTCACCATCGCGGATGACCCGAAAGCGCTCGCGATCGATCACGAGACCGCCGCGCACGATTGGTCCGGTCTGCGGAGGCGCCGACTCGGTTCGCCGCAGCGCCACGCGGACGCGCGCGAGGAGCTCCTCGGTGCCAAACGGCTTGGTCACGTAGTCATCGGCGCCCGCGTCGAGCGCGCGGACCTTGTCACCTTCCGCGCCACGCGCCGAGAGCACGACGATCGGCGTCGTCCGTCCGTCGCGAACGAGTCGCGTGACCTCGACGCCGTCCATGTCCGGCAGTCCGAGATCCAGCACCATCAGATCGGGGTTCTCGCGCTCGACGGCTTCAACGGCGCCCCGCCCCGTCATCGCCGTGGACACTTCGTATCCTCTCGATCGCAGCAGCGGCGCCAGCGTCGCCAGGATGTTCGGCTCGTCGTCTACGACGAGGATGCGGACGGGCATGACCTATTCCACCACGGCTGCTGCGCGCGTCGCGCCCGGGATCCCAATCGTGAAGCGCGCCCCGGCACCAAGTGCATTCTCGGCCCAGACGCGGCCGCCAGCCGCCGCAAGCAGGCCTCGCGTGATCGCGAGGCCCATGCCCGTGCCGAAGGACGATTGCCGCGCCACGCGTCCCCGGTAGAAGCGCTCGAAGAGATGATCGAGCTCGCCGGGGTCGAGTCCCGGGCCGTAGTCGGTGACCGAGACCTCGAGGCCTCCTGCACCAGCAGTTGCCTTCACGCTGATCGGCTGTCCGCTCGGCGAGTACTGCGCGGCATTTTCGAGCAGGTGCGCGAGCGCCGCTGACGCCAGGCGCGGATCGACCTGCACCTCGGCATCGGACGGCGCCTCCACGCGCACGGTCCGCCCCTCGAGCGCGTGACGCACGTGCGCGGTGGCAGCATCGACGATCTCCGCGGGCGTCACCCATTGACGATCGGCGACGATGCCGTGCGCGTCGATCCGCGCCATGTCGAGGATGTCCTGGAAGAGACGAGTCAGGCGGTCGAGCTCCGTCAGCGCCGCGCGGACCTGCTCGCGGCGCGCGTCGACCGGCATCGATTCCTGCCGCAGGTTCTCGACGGCGACGCGGATTGCCGTCAACGGTGTGCGCAGATCGTGGCTCAACGACGCAAGCAGCGTGGATGCCAGATCCGCCTTCTGGCGCACGATCTCTGCCGCTTCGCGCTCGCGCAGGAACTGTACGCGCTCGATCGCGATCGCGGCCACACCGGCTACGGCATCGAGGGTCCCGAGATCGACGCCGCGCGCAACGGCCGCCAGCACGCCGATCGTTTTGATGCCATGGCGCAACGGGATGAGCGACACCGAATCGCCGGCTGACGACGGCACGATCACGTGCCCGCCGTACGCGCGCGCGTGTGCATCGAATTCGAGGACCCCTCGCGTCGACGCCAACGCCTTCTCGAGATCGACCTCCGCGACCACGACGGGGATCTCCCCGCCCTGGTATATGTCCCATCCGCGATCGGCCGGCAGGCAGACCGCCACCCGTGCCAGCTCGAAGCGCCGCGAGATATGACGCGCGAGCGCCTCGAGACCACCCGTCGTCTCTGTCGTCAGCAGCACGTCGCGGCTCAAATCGAACAACCGCGTCACCTCGTTGCGCCGTGAAACGGCTTCCCGCGTTCGTTCCTGAGCGACGTCGGAGAGCTTGCTCGCGATCACGGCGACGATCAGGAACGCGAAGAGCGCGACCCAATTCTCGGGATCGGCAATGGTGAACGTGCCAACGGGAGGCAGAAAGAAGAAGTTGAGGACCAGCATCGCCACGATCGATACGAGGATCGCGACCCCCAGGCGACTGAGCGTCGCGACGCCGAGCACCACGAGCAGCAGCGCGAGCGCCACCGTCATCGGGCTGATCGCCGGCAGGACGCGCGGCACGGCCGCGAGCGCCGCGATGGCGGCCATGCTGGCCGTGAAGACGACGGCGTCGCGCAAATTCAACATGCAGCCACGACTACCGCGTCGCAGAGAAGCCGCGCTTGGCGAGCGCGTCCTGAAGCGCGCGAAGGCTGTCCTCGCACGCCGCGGTCCGCATGCGTTTCTGTCCCAACGAGAGTGCCAGCGAGCGGACGTTCGTGTTTCGCCGCGACAACGCTATCAGCTGCGCATTGAGATCCAGGAACCGGTCGAGAGAGGCAGACGCGGCGGCCAGCTGTGTACGAGACGCCGGCGCGGTTGCGCCAGCAAGCATCGTCAGCTGGTCGCGGGCAACCCGTGCCGATGCCGTCATGCGCTCCTCGATCCGCGTCATCACCGCATCGTCGGATTCTGCGATGTGAGGCGCCTGCAGCGCCTGGATCTCACGAACCGCCGCCACCGCGGTTGCGGCGAGAGCCTTGACGCGCCACGCGTCGGACTGCGTGGCCGGCATCACGGTGTCGAGCGACGTTCGGAACGCGTCGGCCGCCTCGCGTGCCGGGCCAAACGAGAGGCGCTGCGCCTTGAGGTTGGTGTTCGCGACGGCCAGGTCGAGCACGCTGCGATCGAGCGCGCGGTACTCGGCAAAGCGCTTGTCGAACTCGTCGAGCAAACGGAGCTCGTTCGAGTATTGAAGTGATGTGAGCAAAGACCTCAAGTCGGCGCTGTCCTTTTCAACCGCTTGCGTCGCCTGCTCCGCTTCGCCCGCGAACATGACGGACGTCTCGTCCGTATCCGCCATAACCGCGCGGTTCGCCGCGTCGCCGGCCTTGCTGAACTGCACGAGCAGGTCTGCGACAAGCTTGTTCGCGTCCACCAGGCGCTGAATGCTCGTCTCCAGCGGGGTTGTCGTACACGCCCCTAGCGCAACGGCCACATAGAATACGAGCGCAGTTCGAGTGACTTTTCGAGGGGTCCAGGCCAGCAGCGCCACCCCGGCAAAATAGCACGCGCCTGATACGTGGGGCCGCGCTTACCGAAAGTCATAAAAAGTCCATAAGTACGGCGTAAGAAACCTGTAACGGCACCCATAATCGGCGTGCGGCCTAATTCGTCTGCCTACGCGGACGAAGCGGGGGAACCACCTTACGGGGCGCATCCATCGCGCCGAAGCTTCGCCGAAGCACCAAAGGTGCGACGGCGGGTGAAGGCGGATGGTAGAGGACTTCCAACCTCGAGCCCGTCAGCTAACCCCGTCGGCCGTTGGAGGATCCGTGGCCGAAGAATCGTTTCTGGGACAAGTCAAGCGCCTGATCGTCGGCGCGCCCATTCCATCCCGTCTGGCCCATCACGAGCGCTTCTCGAAAATAACGGGTCTCGCGGTGCTGTCGTCCGACGCGCTCTCCTCGGTCGCGTACGCGACGGAAGAAATCCTGCGCGTCCTGACCATCGGGGGTCTTGCCGCGCTTTCGCTGGTAACGCCGATCGGCGCGGTCATCGCGACCGTGATGGTCGTCGTGGTGTTCTCGTACCGGCAGACCATTCACGCGTACCCGAGCGGCGGCGGCGCTTACATCGTCGCCAAAGACAACCTCGGACGTACGCCGTCACTGATCGCGGCCGCATCGCTGCTGATTGACTACGTGTTGACCGTATCGGTCAGCATCGCCGCGGGTGTCGCGGCGATTACGTCCGCAATGCCGCAGTGGCAGCCGCACGCCGTCGCGCTCTGTCTTGGGTTCGTCCTGCTGTTGATGCTTGGCAACCTGCGCGGGATCCGCGAATCCGGGAACCTGTTCGCCGGCCCGACGTACTTCTTCATCGTCAGCATCCTCGCGATGATCGCCGTCGGCGCCGTACGGTACTTCACCGGCACACTTCAACCGGTGCCGCCGCCTGCGCAGCCGCTTCCTCCCGGGACGACGCTGCTCCCCTTGTTCGTGCTGCTGACCGCCTTCTCGAATGGATGCACGGCGCTGACGGGCGTCGAGGCGGTCTCGAACGGCGTCCCAGCGTTCAGGCCGCCGGAAAGCCGTAACGCCGCCGCGACGCTCGTCGCGATGGCGGTCCTCGCGATCACGATGTTCATCGGGATTACGCTGCTCGCGCACGCGTACGAAATCGTGCCCAATGACGTCGAGACCGTTGTCTCACAGATTGCTCGCGCCACCTTCGGCGGCCGCGGCTGGCCGTACTACGCCGTGCAGGCGGCGACGATGGCCATCCTGGTACTGGCGGCAAACACGGCGTACGCGGACTTCCCGCGGCTGGCGTCGATCATGGCCCGCGACCGGTTTCTGCCGCGTCAGTTCATGAATCAAGGCGACCGGCTCGCGTTTTCCAACGGCATCCTGATTCTTAGCGTTCTCGCATCGGTCCTTCTCGTCGTCTTCGAAGGCGACACCCATGCGCTCATCCCGCTCTACATGATCGGCGTGTTTGTGTCGTTCACGCTGTCGCAGGCGGGGATGGTCATCCATTGGCGACGACTGCGCGAGCCCGGCTGGAGATCGAGCGCGGTCATCAATGGCTTTGGGGCCATCGTGACCGGAATCGTGCTCGGCATCGTGGCGATCACCAAAGCGGCAGAAGGCGCCTGGATCATCATCGTGATGATTCCAGTGCTGGTCACCATCTTCGAAGTCACCAGGCGCCACTACGATCACGTCGCCGCCGAGCTGACGCTCCGCGGCTGGCAGCCGGAGCCAGCAGGGCGCCACGTTGTGATCGTGCCGATTGGCGGTCTGCAGCGTGCCGTCGTCAAAGCCCTGCGCTACGCAAGGACGTTGTCAGCGGATGTGCGCGCGGTCTTCGTGGAGCTGGATCCCGACGCAACCCAGGCGGTGCGCCGTCAGTGGCACGAGTGGGGCGGGGGCGTCGACCTCGTCATTCTCGAATCGCCCTACCGGTCGCTGATGGAGCCGCTGCTCGAGTACATCGACGAGCTGCAACAGACGGAACCTTCCGCCTACGTGACGGTCATTCTTCCTGAGTTCGTGCCGCGCCGGCTGTGGCAGCACCTGCTGCACAACCAGCACGCTCTGCTGATAAAGGGGGCGTTGCTCTTCAAGCCCAATGTCGTAGTGACGAGTGTCCCCTATCACCTCGGCCGCGCTCTCGAGCACGCCGTGGCGAAGGACGCCGCGCTGGCCAGTCAGCAGGTTGGTTGACTTTTTTACTGCCACTTTTATGACTTCGTTGTGCGCCCTTCGGTATGCTGTCTTTGAGGACGCGCGTGATGGACGACTTTCTCATGCTGGATTCGCCGGGTTCCGAAGGGGACGAATTGCGGAACGCCGAGAGCGACGAAGTCGAGCAGCGCGAGGCGCGGGCGTTCCGTCGCTTCTTCCTGATTCGGCTGGCGATCATCATCGCCGCTGCCTGGGTTCTCAGCTGGCCCGTGCATCTGCTGCCTCATACCCTCTTTTGGACGCTGCTCGCGACCGCGGCGCTGGTAATCGGGCTTACGTCTCCCCCACGGACTCACCCAACCACTTCAGATAGGCCGTCGACGCATCTGCGCTGAGCACAACGAACTCCGGCAACTCATAGGGGTGCAGCTCGTGAAAGCGCGCCTCTATGGCGGGAACGCGGTCCTGCGTCGTCTTGATTACGAGCTGCTGTTCACGGTCTTCCTCGATTGATCCTTTCCAGCGGTAGAGGGATGTCATCGCCGGCAGCACGTTGACGCAGGCGGCGAGGCGGTCCGCCACCAGGACGCGCGCGAATGCGGCGGCATCGGTCGACTCCCCAACCGTGGTGAGGACGACGACGGCAATTGGCTCTTGTACTGTCATTGGAAGTTTGGTACTTGTACTGGCGACCGAAACGCGCTATTCTGCCACGACCTCGTGAAGAAGCGGACGAGTGACGCCACCACGACGACGTCCAGCCAGCCGCGCGAGCGGCGCGGCAGGATTGTCCGTTATCTGATCATCGCGGTCGGCTGCGTCCTCATCATCGACGCGCTGGTCGGCGACCGCGGGTTGCTCGCCATGGTCAAGGCGCGGCAGCAGTACCGGTCGCTTGAAACCTCGCTTGTTCGCTCGCGCGAGGACAACGCGCAGCTTCGCGAGCAGGCCCGTCAGCTTCGCGAAGATCCACAGGCTATCGAGGACATCGCCCGCCGCGAACTGGGCCTGATCCGACCCGGTGAGAAGCTCTTCATCATTAAAGATGTGAAGTAGAATCGTGCGCATTTGAGGAGATTGCCCATGCGCACAACCTTCGTGTGTCTGCTCGCGATCGTGTCGCTGGCGGCGCCCGTACTGGCGCAGAATCGCGCCGCCAAGCCGCTCGACATCTACGTCATCGATGTCGAGGGCGGCAACGCCACCCTGTTTGTCACGCCGTCAGGCGAGACCGTGCTGATCGACACCGGCAACGGCGGCGCGCAGGCGGCTCGCGACGCAGCACGCATCATGGAGGCGGCGAAGGACGCCGGGGTGACCAAGATTGATCACCTCATCTTCACGCATTGGCACGGAGACCATTTCGGCGGCTTGGCGGAGCTGGCCAAGCAGATTCCGATCGCCCGCTTCTACGATCACGGTCCGAACGTGCAGGCGACCCCGGCGACCGATGAGTTCTTCAAAACCGTCTACGAGCCGCTGACCGCGAAAGCGATGCACACGGTGGTGAAGCCGGGTGATTCGATCCCGGTGAAGGATCTCAATTGGAGGGTCGTCGCCGCCGCGGGCAACGTGATGAAGACCAACCTGCCGGGTGCGGGCCGCGCGAATCCCTACTGCGCTGAATCGAAGCCGCAGGATCCCGATCCGACCGAGAACGCACAGTCGGTCAGCAGCTACATCACCTTTGGAAAGTTTCGCATCGTGCACATGGGCGACCTCACCTACAACAAGGAGCTCGACCTGATGTGCCCGAATAACCGCCTCGGGACGACGGACGTCTTTATCGTCTCGCATCACGGCCAGGCCATCTCGAACTCGCCGGCCCTCGTCTACGCGCTGCACCCGCGCGCCGCCATCATCAATAACGGCACGCGGAAAGGCGGCCAGCCGGATGCGATGCGCGTCCTGTTCTCGTCGCCTGGCCTCGAGGATCTGTGGCAGATGCACTTTTCGCTGCTCAGCGGCCAGGAATACACGGTTCCGGGTGCCTTCATCGCTAATCAAATCGATCAGCCGGACACTGCCCTTCCCATCGCCGCCTGGACGCCGCCGCCCCAGGGGCAGCAGGCACCGCCCGCGCCGGTGCACAACGGCAAGTCGTATTACTTCAAGATCGCGGCGCAGCAGGACGGGACGTTCACGATCACCAACATGCGCAACAACTTCAGCAAGACGTATCGGCCCGGCGTGGCCAACGCGACCAGGTAAGAATGGTGGTATCTGCCGCCGAGGAGTGCTTATGAAAACCACACGCGCGCTCTTGTCATTGGCCGCCGTCGCCTGTCTCGCCGCGCCTGCGCTTGCGCAGAACCGGGCGGCAAAGCCTCTGACGATTTATGTCGTGGACGTCGAAGGTGGCAACGGCGTCCTGTTCGTTTCGCCGACCGGTGAATCGCTCTTGATGGACACCGGAAACGCGAACGCTGCCGCGGCGCGAGATGCCGGACGCATCATGGAGGCGGTTCGTGATGCGGGATTGACGCAAATCGACAATCTGATCATCACGCACTGGCATGGCGATCACTATGGCGGCCTCGCCGAGCTCGCCAAACAGATCCCGATCAAGCATTACTGGGATCACGGTCCGAACGTGCAGCCCGGACAGGGCCCCGACGATTTCCTCAAGAACGTCTACGCTGATCTGATCTCGAAAGCGCAGCACACGGTGGCCAAGCCCGGCGACAGGATTCCGCTTGGGGGGACCAACGTCACGGTCGTCGTCTCGGCCGGTGAGCCGATCGCCTCGCTGAAAGGCGCCGGGCAGCGCAATCCTGAATGCGCGAGCTTCCAGCCGATCGACAACAACATGGAAGATCCGATGTCGGTCGGCGTCATGGTGACCTACGGCAAATTCAAGGCGCTCCATATCGGCGACAACACGAGGAATATCGAGTTCAAACTCGCATGCCCTGTGAATCGGCTCGGAACCGTGGATCTGATGCTCGGCATGCATCACGGTCAGTCCAGCTCCAATTCGCCGGTGCTGGTACACGCCGTGCGGCCGCGTGTGGCCATTGTCAACAACGGCACGCGGAAGGGCGGCGAGCCGTTCTCGATGCAGTCGATGTTTTCGTCGCCCGGACTTGAGGACGTCTGGATGGAGCACTTCTCGCTGCTGAGCGGGCAGGAGTACACGGTCCCGGGCGTGTTCATCGCCAACCAGATCGATCAACCAGACCCGACCATGCCGATCGCCGCCTGGACGCCGCCGCCGCAGGGACAGCAGGCGCCGCCCGCGCCGGTGCACAACGGCAAGGCGTACTTCATCAAGGTGACGGCGCAGCAGGACGGGACGTTCACGGTGACGAATACAAGGAACAATTTCAGCAAGACCTATCGGCCCGGCGGAGTAACCGCGACGAGATAACGATCACGGAGCCGCAGAGACTCAGAGACGCAGAGGACTTTGTTTTCTCTGAGTCGCTGTGTCTCTGAGGCTCGTGACTGCAAACAGGATCAACACATGGCCAAGAGCGGGCGACACTTTCTCCAGATTCCGGGACCCACCAACGTTCCCGATCGCGTGCTGCGCGCGCTCAGTAAGCCGACGATCGACCATCGAGGTCCTGAGTTCGCGGCGCTCGCCAATGAGGTGTTCAGCGGACTGAAGGACGTCTTCCTGACCTCATCGCCCGTCATCATCTATCCCGGATCGGGAACTGGCGCGTGGGAAGCATCGCTCGTCAACACGCTGTCTCCCGGTGACAGGGTTCTGATGTTCGAGACCGGCCATTTCGCGACGCTGTGGAAAGACATCGCGACGCGCATCGGGCTGCAGGTGGATTTCGTCGCGGGCGATTGGCGCCATGGCGCGGATCCAGCGGTCGTGTACGCGAAACTCGCCGACGACCGCAGCCACGCGATCAAGGCCGTCTGTGTCGTTCACAACGAGACCTCTACCGGCGTCGTCAGCCGCATCGGCGAGATCCGGAAGCAGATCGACGCGGCCCGTCATCCGGCGCTGCTGCTGGTGGATACGATTTCCTCGCTCGGGTCGATTGAGTACCGTCACGACGCGTGGGGTGTGGACGTCACGGTCGGCTGCTCGCAGAAGGGACTGATGCTGCCGCCGGGCATCAGCTTCAACGCGATCAGCGACAAGGCACTCGCGGCCGCCAGATCGGCAAAGTTGCCGCGAGCCTACTGGGACTGGGAGCCGATGCTCCGCGACAACAAGGTGGGCTTCTTTCCGTACACGCCGTCGACCAACATCCTCTACGGCCTGCGCGAAGCGCTCAAGATGATGCGCGACGAGGGGCTGGAAACCATCTGGGCGCGCCACGAGCGGTTTGGCCGCGCGACACGCGCAGCGGTGAAGGCATGGGGCCTCGACATCCTCGCGCAGAACGCCGCCGAGTACAGCGGCGTGCTGACAGCCGTCGTGATGCCCGACGGTCGCGACGCCGACGCATTCCGGCAAATCGTGCTCGAGCGGTTCGACATGTCACTCGGCACCGGCCTCGGAAAGATGAAAGGCAAGATCTTCCGGATCGGTCACCTCGGCGACTTCAACGATCTGATGCTGGCGGGAACGCTCAGCGGCGTCGAGATGGGCTTTGCACTCGCCGGCGTGCCGCACAAGTCGGGTGGTGTGTTGGCCGCGCTGGAGCTGCTGACTTCAGAGGCGCTGGCGCCGGTCTCTTAGGAACTAGGGATCGGGGACTGGGGACTGGGGACTGGGGACTGGGGACTGGCGAGTCCCGAGTCCCGAGTCCCAAGTCCGCGATCGTGACGGATTCATGACAAATCGCCCGGCGCCGAATCCGTAGAATACCCCCCGTGATCCTTAGGCCTTCG
>Ga0207659_10001824_pt1 | contig 12620 bp, 9 predicted proteins | sample KBSM43metaG_FD_184330 | JGI IMG/M metagenome (GOLD analysis project Ga0207659, IMG submission 184330) | Miscanthus rhizosphere microbial communities from Kellogg Biological Station, Michigan, USA - KBS M4-3 metaG (SPAdes) (version 2) | ecosystem: Host-associated > Plants > Roots > Rhizosphere >...
ATTTGAGTTGATTGGCGGGGAACTCGATGGCGCACGTCTGGAATCGCAGTTGGCGTTTCCGGGAAATATCAAACAATACCTTACGAACTGGCGAACCGGTTTGAGACGAGCCATCGACGACAAGGATTACCTCATCGTTCAAGGCAACGGCCCAAGAGGACTCCTGGCGACGTTCTACTTCGATGAGGAGACCGGGTACCTGCGAAGGCTCGTGCGGTATACGCCATCGCCTGTCGGGCGCGTTTCCGTGCAGGTGGACTACAAGGACTACCGCGATGTGGGCGGGATCAAGTTCCCGTTTGAATTGCAGTTCAGCTGGCTGGACGGGCGATATACCGCAAAGATCAAAGACATCAAGACCAATGTCGCGATTGATGCGGCGAAGTTCGGTCAGCCGAAGTAAGGGACAGCAGATTCGAAATAGCAAAAGGGACAGGAAGAGCAGCGCTGTCCAATCTACGATCTCCACAGTACCGCTTTTCGCAATTGCGATCACGTATTCGCGCGGCGGGCACCGCGGAGCGGTGCCAGGAATGTAGCCGGGGGTAAGCGCGAAGCGCGCAACCCCCGGTGAAGGAGATCGCCAAATCCTCGCACGCCGCAGGCGTGCGAGGAAACTCGCGGTAACGATGACCGGGGGTATCGCTCGCTATGCTCGCTCAACCCCCGGCTACATTCCCTGCACCGCTCCGCGGTGCCCGCCGCGCGAATACGTGATCGCAATTGCGTTACATTTTTTGACCGGCCCCAAATTCAAACAAGACCAACATCACAGAGCGGGACATTTGAACTTGGGATGCAATCTGTGAAACAGTTGGCCCATTACGCAATACCAGAGAGGTCATTCATGCAAAAGTTGCTTTGGAGTCTGATCGTCCTTGTCGTCCTGGCGGGCGTCGTCAATGCCGCACAACAGGCACCTGCCGCGCGCGGCGGTCAGAGGGGCGCGGCGCCTGCCGGACCGCCGCAACCGAATCCCACGGGTCCGCTCTATCAGTTCAAGGGAGAGCAGTACCGCGTTTATAACTTTCCGGGCACCGGAGAGTCGATACCCTATCGATTGTTTGTGCCTTCACGATGGACACCGACCACGAAACTGCCCATGCTGGTCACGCTTCGCGCCGGGAACACCGTAGACGGTCCCTATCGCGCCGGGAACGATCTGGTCAAAGTCGCCGAGCAGCGTGGCTTTATCGTTGTCACGCCGATGGGTTACCGAGGTCTCAGCCAGCCGTACTATGGCAGCCGTTATCAAATCGCGCGTCCGAACGCAGCGGCGCCTGCCGCGGGTTGGACCGCCCAGGAAGACGAGCGCGCGGAACAGGACGTCCAGTATGTGATGGACCTGGTCACCCAGGAATATAACGTCGATACGTCCCGCATTTACTTGCATGGGCAAAACCCTTCGGGCTCCGGCGCGCTTTATCTTGCATCGAAGTATCCGGACAAGTTCGCCGCAGTCGTGGTGAGTTCGGGACCAATCGTTTTTGACAGCTATCCCTTCGCCAGCCTTAAGGGCAAGCTCGGGCTTCTCGTAATCCATGGAGATCAGGACACGACCAATCCCATCGAAGCTTCGCAAAAAATGGCGGAAGCCGCGAAAGCGGCAGGGGTGGAAACCGTGTACGCCACCGTTCCGGGCGGCACACACCTCGAGGCTTACCTGACCTATGCGTCACAAATTTTCGATTTTCTCGAAAAGCACAGGAAGTGACGCAAACATCTCCGAGGTCAATATTCATGACTAGGTCGCTACTGCAAATCGTCGGTCTCATCTGCTTGTTCGCAGTCGTTCCGGGCATCGCTGCACACCATTCCTTCGGCGCTGAATACGATGGGAACAAGCCCGTCACTCTAAAAGGCGTGATTACCAAGGTCGAGTGGGCCAATCCTCATTGTCATTTCTATATGGATGTCAAAGAGGCCGGAGGAAAGACCACCAACTGGAAGTTCGAAGGCTTTCCACCGAATGTGCTAGCGCGCACAGGTTTCAAGAAAGACGTCACGCTCAAAGTCGGCGACACGCTCACGGTTTTTGCATGGCGGGCACGCGATGGCTCTGCCCTCGCGCACGCCAGAGAGGTAACGTTGGCCGACGGACACCGACTCTTTTTTGGACCGCCTGCCGGAACGGGCGAAGGCAATCCGGTCCTGAAATAGGAGACGCCGACGTGAAAGACTTCTACCAATCGATCAGCATCGTGGCGGTGCTCACAATCCTCTTTGGGTGTGCTCCGGGATCCACCGAGTCAAAAGATCAGGCGATAAGTTCGATTCCGCGCACGGCGGATGGTAAACCAGACTTGACCGGCGTATACCAGGGCGGCACCAGCCGTCGCGGGCCGTGGGACTACCAGGTGCCGGGCGATCAACCCGGCGTTGCCACTCCGGAAACACAGTCCGTGTTCCCTGCGGCTCAAGTCCGAAAAGAGCCGATTCCCTTTCAGCCCTGGGCAAAGGAAAAGGCCCAGGAGTATCTGAACATGCGCTCGATCGACGATCCGGCCGGGCGCTGTCTGCCGGGACCCGGGCCACGGCTGCATGCCGTGGGACTGTTCCCGATACAAATCGTGCAGACGCCCGAACAAATTATCATCCTGTACGAGTACTTCACGGTTTTTCGAATCATTCCGATGAACGCAAAGCATCCTGACGATCTCGAGCCATCATTCCTGGGTAACTCCGTGGGACACTGGGAAGGCGATACGCTCGTCGTCGATGTCACCGGATTCAACAACAAGGGCTGGGTTCTCGCCGGAGCGATTTTCCACTCCGATGCGCTACACATCACGGAACGGTACACGCGAGTCGACAAGGACACGATCAACTACGAAGCGACTATCGACGACCGCAACGTTTTCACCAAGCCGTTTACGAGTTCCACAACACTGATGCTGCGTGAAGGCGCGCGCCTGCGGGAGTACATCTGTCCCGAAAATAACGAAGATATCCAGCGATACGAAAAACTCCTCGAGCGACCGGAACTGTTCCGGAGAGCACCTCCGGCGACACCACCAGCCTCGCAATAGCAGGGAGACGATTGATCGCCCCTCCCGGCCAGGCCTGTTGCTGAACCGCCAATTTCCCCTCGCACGCCTACCGGCGTGCGTTTCTCCAAGATTCACAACCCCCCGGTGGCTCGCTACGCTTCGCTACCGGGGGCTAATTTCCTTCACGCCTCCGGCGTGCAAACCAGCGGCCCGAAAGGGCTGCTCGGACATTAGCCCCGGGTTGAGCGAAGCGATACCCGGGGTCACCGCGACCTCTAAACGAACGCACGCTGAAAGCGTGCGAGGAGGAATTGGCGGTTCAGCAACAGCCCTGCCCGGGCAATGGGCCACCGAATCTAGAACGCAGCCCGTTCGGTCAGGATCTCGGACCGCACTTCATCGAGAAGCTGCTGAACCGTTGCCGGCGACCCTCCGGCTTTGGCTTCTTTCCATTGGTTGACTTTCCTCCGGAGTTCATCGCCCGCCACACTCGTATGCGCATCGAGCAGCGCGTCATCGCTCTGCCGTTCGGCGGTTTCGACATTGCTGTAATGGTTGGCAAGAATCCGGTTGGTGGTATCGCGCTTGAGCAGGGCTTCGTTGTTCTCGACGCTGTTCATAGCATCCAGCTTCACGTCATAGGGACCGATGGGTGAAAGGAGCTTCACCACGACCGGTGTGATTTCAACGCCGATGATAAGAAGAACCACAAAGGTGCTGATCCACCACACGGCGCTTGAACCAGCCGACAGGTCCGACAGCGCTCTCATCTTCGTAAGAAAATCGTCATTCAAACCGGCTCGAAACGCCGCCACCTGCTGGTTGATTTGCGCATCAACCTGATCGCGCTCTCCCTGGACCTGCCGAAGCCGTTCCTGAAGCGTAGCGACCTGCTTCCGAGCCTCAACGGCGGCTGCTTCTTTCACTCGCGCCACCTCACTGTATCCATAACGACGGCTGCCGCCGGTGCCGTCGGATTCCTTGAGGAACTGGTCTTCAAGATCCTTTGCACGCGCATCGCTTGAACTGATCACTTCATTGATCTGTTTGAGTTCGGCGTCGAGCGCGCCAAGCGGGCTGCTCTGAATGAGCCCTGAACGCTTCGTGCTTACCGCTTGATCCTGGTTGATGGCAGCCTGACCTGCGATGGCATTTTGAAAGAGCCGAAGTTCGAGCGGCTTGGAAAGGGTGATGCCGATCAAGACAGCGAGCCCGATCCGAGGCAGAGCGGGCAACCATGTTTCCCGCATCCGTTGCCGCCATCGCACTTCGGGACTTGTCGGCTTTCGCAAAGAGGAAACAATGTAGCGATCCAGATTGAAGATGACCAGGCCCCACAGGAGGCCGAACCCCATTGACGTGAGAACGGCATAAGATCCGCTCGCGAGTGTCGTATAGATTGCGTAAAAACCCGAGAAAAACGCGAGCACCCCTGTCGTCAGAACGGCTCCGCCGATACCCTCGTACTTTGCCCCTTCAGTCGGATACTTGCGAAGTACTTCAGGAACCACTCCGGCGCACCACCAGAGAAATCTCCGGTATGCAGGCGTGGTATTAGTCCTGGAACTGTTCATGGTGGCCTCCCTTAAACGTGCAGATACACGTCTACTCCGCTATATACGGTGAACGCTGCGGTTTGGTTCACAAAGAATTTGAGTTGGGCTGGAGCGAACTCACTGACGCGGAATATCGGGTGAAAGCACAATGAAGTTGGCCGAGGGGCGGAATAGATCTTTCGCTGGAGCGTCGGTGCTGATGTCACGCAACTCCCAAATACCAATGAGGCAGCATTGAAGCACTCTCATCGACTTCCCCTATCTCGCATTCTCCAAGGTCAGGTTGCGCGATGCCAGCAAATACCACGCGAACAAAACCACCATCAGCGAATCCGTGACGACGGCAATCCCTGCCTGATGCTCGAGGTATTGCCCACCCTGTTGCAGGACCAATGCGATAAAGAAAATTTTGCCGAGGCCCGTGGATACCAGGACCAGCGGACGAAGAGAGGGACGAAACGCGCTATACACGAGCATGCCGCCGCCCATCGCGATCAACAGACCCCAGTTGCGCACGACCAGTTCAGCCAGAGGTCCGCTCAGCGACTCTCCAAATGTGGATTGCAGTGCCTTCGCAGAGATCGCGGCGTAAATCATGGTGGAGGTCAGCAGACCGGCCACGACCATGATCCACTTCATGTTGGCAACAATCCAGGGCATAGTGAACTCCTCTTCGGGCGCTCGACGGCGCAGACTCGCGAGAGAATAACACCCGCCTTATCGGCCCCTCCTGGCCAGGCCTGTTGCTCAACGGGAATCCCCTCGCACGCTTTCAGCGTGCGTCTGTGTCGGGGGTTGCGGTGACCCCGGGTATCGCGCAGCCCTTTCGGGCTGCTGGTTTGCACGCCGAAGGCGTGAAGGAAATTAGCCCCCGGTGAGCGAAGCGTAGCGAGCCACCGGGGGTTGGTGAATCCTGGCGAAACGCACGCCGGTAGGCGTGCGAGGAGAAATTGGAGTTTCAGCAACAGGCCTGGCCTGGAGGGGCGATAAGGCGTTGGCCCTCAGCGAGCAGCCCGTGAACTCAACGCCTCACCGATTCGGTCGAGTTCGGCGCGCCTGCCCATGGCTATCAGCACATCGCCGCTTTCGACCCTGGTGGTGCCTTCCGGATTGAACAGCATTCCACCGCCCGCCTTCTTCAGGGCGAGGACGATCAAACCATAGGTCTGGCGGACGCGAGCTTCTTCCAATGTCCGGTTGCAAAGTGGACTGTCTCTTGCGATGGGCAGCTGCTCGGTTTCGATCTCAAGATCGCCGCCGCCGGAGAACGCCGAGGCGACGTCGAGAAAGTTCAGCACGTGGGGGCGCACCAGCGATTGGGCCAGGCGGTGACCGATAAACGTGTAAGGCGTGAAGACGGTTGTTGCACCCGCGCGTTTCAACTTCTCCTCGGCTTGTTCATCTGTCGCCCGGGCAGAGATGATCAGGTTCGGATTGAGGACGCGAGCCGAGAGCGCCACATAGACGTTTTCAGCGTCGCTGGCGATGGCGGCAACCAGCCCTTTGGCATGCGCGACCCGGGCGCGCTCCAGGGTTTCATCCTTGGTCGCGTCAGCCACGAGGGTCGGGATGCCGTCCTGAATGCCCCACTGCGCTCGTTCAAGGCTGCTGTCAATCAGGAGGACCGGCGCACCGCTCCGGCGCAGCTCGCGAATCACGCTCCGGCCGACGCGGCCCGCACCGCAAACAATGTAATGGTCGGTAAGTTTCTCGATCATGTGCTGTCTCCGCTTACGGCCTAATGCATCGGCCAGCTCGAGCTTGATGATGACGTCAATAAGTATGCCAATCGCGATGAATACGGCCGCAACGCCGCCCATCATGAGCACTGACGCGATGATTCGGCCCGGCAGCGACAACGGATGAACCTCGCCGTAGCCGACGGTCGTCAGCGTCATCAGCGTCATGTAGAAGCCTTCGAAGAAAGTCCATCCCTCGACCCAGTGAAAGCTGAGCGTGCCGAAGACGAGCAGTGCCGATACGAGGGCAAAGGCCCACAGTATCCGACTCAGGTGAAATCGCATGAGGGTGGATTTAACTCGAACTATTTGGCGCCCGCGTCTCGAAGCACCGCTGCAGCGGCGGGATATTCCTTCTTGGCATTCGCGAAGAAAATCCCCTGAGCCATCCTGAGCGGAGTCCAGCCGAGTTCGGTCGTCGCGTTCACGTCGGCGCCTCGGTCAATCAGATACTTCACAATTCCAGGTTGGCCGGAAACGACAGCCGCATGGAGGGCCGTGCTGCCAGTCCAGCGTGGATCGCCCTGAACCTTATCGATCAGTTCATTCATATTGAGTGGGTAATAGAGGAGTAGGTACTGGGGATCTCCCTCCATCTTGTAGTCGCCGAAATCAGCGTGCGCGTTGATGTCATTGCCGAACTCGAGCGCAAGCTTCACAGCTTCGATCCGTTCCGCTTCGCTGCATCCGGTGAATGGGCCGGGCGCTTCGCCTTCCCAGTAGTCAAGACCGGACGCCGCGATGAGAGGTGTGACGCCGAGAATATTAGGCATCTTCGGGTCGGCTCCATGGGCTGCGAGAAGCCTCATATAAGGAGCATCGCCGTTATGTGCCGCAAGATAGAAGGGCGTCGCGCCGATATAGGTCAGGTAATGACGGCCCAGCTGGATCAGCGGCGGATTCTTCATCGTGCCGCCTTCCTTGTCGAATTTCTTGTCCTGCCACTGGATGCGCGTGTTGGGATTCGCGCCCTTCTTCAGTAGCTTCTCTGCGAGTTCCAGCGCCGTAACGTTACCCTTGGGAACAGGCGGACCATGCGGCGTGTTGCCCACACCCGCGGCGCCATCAGCGCCGGGCTTGCGCAGCCAGGACAGCGTGTGGAGGGCGGATCCACGCGGGTCTGACGCGTTCGGATCGGCGCCGCGATCCAGCAGCACGGATGCCAGCTCAAAGTACGCGTTCACAACGGCCATGTTCAGTGCGCTGGTGCCGTCGGGAGCGACGTCATTGACGTTGGCGCCACGATCGAGCAGGACCTTCGCCACGTTGACCTGTCCTTCGCGAACTGCAAACAGAAACGGCGTGAAACCACCCCTGGACTTCCCGTTGATCTCAGCCCCGGCAGCGAGCAGTAACTCGACTGCCGCCGAATTCCCTTCAGCCGCAGCCCACATCAGCGCGGTTTGGCCTTTAAGCGGATCTTTCAGATGAACATCGGCGCCATGATCCAGCAGCATCTTGACGGCGTCGGCCTTGCCTGTCAGTGATGCCGTCATCAACGCGGTTTCGCCTTCCTGGGCGGTACTGTTGACGTCGACGCCGGCTTTGAGAAGGCGCTCGATAACGGCGGCGCTGCCATTCATCGCTGCAAAATACATGGGAGTGATCTTGTACCGGGTAGATGCCTTGGGATTCGCGCCGGCGGCGAGGAGCAGGTCGACCAATTCGACATTGTCTTGTTGCGCCGCCCAATGCAACGCCGTCGAACCTTCCACGTCGTTGGCGTTGACGTCAACTTTGGAGGCCAGCAGAGATTTCGCGGCACGAACGTCGGACTTCTTCACGGCATCGATCAGACGCACATCGCCGGCAGCGCCGACGGTGTTGATCACGGCGGCGAGAAGCAGGCCCGAAAACCCCAACAGGCTGACGTTTTTCATGGGTTCCTCGCTGGGCGAATAGTATATTCGCCCTAAGCTTTTCGCCAGCTGAAATGAACCAAAGTCGGATGAAACGATTCACCACACTCGCAGCCCTGGTGCTCACGGTCGCCGGCCTGACCGTCTACGCGCAAACCCAGAAGCCTGCGCCGCCGGCTGCCATGATCGAGCGATACTGCGTCACCTGCCACAACTCGCGATTAAAGACAGCGGGACTGGTCCTCGACCCCACGGAACTCTCTCGAGTCAGTTCCAACCCCGAGGTCTGGGAGAAAGTCATTCGCAAGCTGCGCTCGTTTTCGATGCCTCCTGCAAGCGCGCCCCGTCCCGATAAGGCGACGTACGACTCTGCAGCAACTTTCCTCGAAACCGAACTCGACCGGGCTGCCGTTGCGAAACCCAGGCCCGGCACGGTGCCTCTTTTCCATCGTTTGAGCCGAACCGAATACCAGAACGCAGTCAGGGATCTGCTTGGAGTCGGTGCGCTACCGAAGGAGATGGACTACTCCATCCTCCTTCCGGCAGACAATATCAGCAGCGGCTTCGACAACATTGCGGACCTGCTCTTCGTTTCACCAAGCATCATGGAACGCTATCTCGATGCCGCGCGCAAAGTCAGCCGGCTCGCGGTCGGCGATCCGGAAATGCCGCTGATGGTGAACATCCATAAACTGCATCCCGAGCAACTGCAGGATGCCCGAGTGGAAGAGCTGCCCTTTGGCACGCGTGGCGGACTGGCGATTCGCAGTTACTTCCCCGTTGATGGCGAGTACGAAGTTTCCATGGATGTCGCCGGAGCAGCGCGGGATCCCAACGAAATTGAAATCAGTGTGGATGGCGAGCGCGTGGAATTGATCCCGCTCGGCGGCCCGGCGGGCGCAGCGGGAAGAGGTGGCGGCCGCGGCGCTCGGGGCGGTGGCGCACGCCCCATGGAGTTCCGCATTCCGATCAAGGCCGGAGAACGGCTGATCGGCGTGACCTTTATCGAAACCGGCCACGCCGCGGGCGAAGAAACTCTTCGGCCGCGCTTGAGAAGCCGCGGCTCGGGGCCGGCGCTTGCCAGCGTTACCGTCAGCGGGCCTTATGAGGTAAAGGGGTCGGGCGACACGCCCAGCCGCAAGCGTCTGTTCATCTGTCACCCGGGAAATGGCGCTGCCACGAGTGTTCAAATCGCGTGCGCGCGACGTGTCCTGCAAACCCTGACGCGCCGCGCTTACCGCCGTCCATCAACGGACGCGGATGTGGACCGGCTGATGCCCTTCTACACCGCAGGACGTGCTGAAGGCGGTTTCGATGCAGGAATTGAACGAGCGCTCGAACGTGTTCTGGTCAGCCCTCAGTTTCTTTTCCGTATAGAGAGCCAGCCTGCAAATGTTGCCCCGGGAGGAACGTATCCGATCACGGATCTCGAACTCGCCTCCAGGCTCTCGTTTTTCCTCTGGAGCAGCATTCCTGACGATGAGCTCCTGGATGCAGCCATTGCCAAACGCCTCAGGACTCCGGCAATTCTTGAGCAACAAGTGAAGCGCATGATCGCCGATCCGCGCTCGGAGTCCATGGTCACGAACTTCGCGGCCCAATGGTTGTACCTTCGCGACATCGATTCAAAAATTCCTGACGAGCTGCTGTTCCCTGACTTTGACGAAACCCTTCGCAACGCTTTCCGCCGCGAAACCGAACTGTTCATCGACAGCATCCTTCGCGACAACCGCAGCGTGCTGGACCTGCTGACCGCAAACTACACATTCCTGAATGAAAGGCTGTCCAAACACTACGGGATTCCGAACATTCAGGGCAGTCACTTCCGGCGCGTCACGTTCCCAACCGACAGTCCGCGCGGAGGCCTTTTGGGCCAGGGAAGTATTCTGGCGGTGACGTCCTATGCGACGCGCACGTCGCCGGTACTGCGCGGGAAGTGGGTGTTGGAGAATCTGCTCTCAGCCCCTCCGCCACCGCCGCCTCCCGACGTGCCGGCGTTGAAAACCGAGGGATCGGAACCCGGCAAAGCTCTGACGATGCGTGAAGCCATGACCCAGCATCGCGCCAATCCCGCGTGTGCCGGCTGCCACGCGCGAATGGATCCCATCGGTTTCTCCATGGAGAACTTTGACGCGCTGGGTCAATGGCGCGAACGCGACGCGGGAACCACGATCGATGCTTCCGGCGTGTTGCCTGAAGGGACGCGGTTCGAGGGGATACCTGGACTGCGAAAAATGCTGCTTGAACACTCCGACGAGTATGTAGCGACAGTGACGGAGAAGCTCCTGATGTATGCCGTCGGAAGGAACCTGCAGTACTATGATGCGCCGGCGGTGCGCGAAATCGCCCGAGGCGCGGCCCGAGACAAGTACACACTGTCGTCCCTGGTGTTGGGCATCGTCAAGAGCGCCCCGTTTCAAATGAGAGAAGCGCAGAAGTAAGGAGTCGCCATGTTCATTTCGAAGAAGGCATTGTCCCGACGAACATTCCTGCGAGGCGCGGGAACAACTCTGGCTCTGCCGTTGCTGGATGCCATGGTTCCTGCCCTGGCCGCTCAGGCTTTGAAGCCCACTCCGAGACTCGGATTCATTTACATCGCGAATGGCGTGATTCAAAAACAGTGGACGCCGGCGGCGACCGGCAGCTCGTGGGAATTGACGCCGACACTCAAACCGCTGGAAGGAATTAAGGATCAACTGAACATCGTCAGTGGCCTGGCGCATCTTCAGGCCGACACCTTCGGTGACGGCACCGGCGATCACCCGCGCGCCTCAGCGGCCTGGCTGACAGGTGTGCATGCCTACGATCGAACACAACCCGGAGTCGAGGTGCGGCTGACGACAACGGCCGACCAGATCGCAGCCCGCGTGATTGGAAAGAGCACCCAGCTTCCATCCCTCGAGCTCACCGTGGATTTCCCGACGCAGGGTTCCTGCGATTCCGGCGATTGCTTCTACGTCAACACCATCTCCTGGCGGAACGAGACGACACCAAACCCCGCGGAAACGCACCCTCGCATTGTGTTCGAGCGGCTCTTCGGTGACGGCGGCAGCCCTGCGCAGCGCATGGCGCGCATGAAGAGCACGGGAAGCATTCTCGATTCGATCCTCGATGAGGTGAACTCACTCGGAAAGACAGTCGGCCACGGCGACCGTACAAAGTTGAACGAATACACCGATGCCGTGCGTGAGATCGAGCAGCGTATCCAGAACACCGAATCGCAGGGTGTGCACAACGTGGAACTCATCGATCGGCCCGTAGATGTTCCGGAGTCTTTCGATGACTACACAAAGATGATGCTCGACCTTGTCGCTCTTGCGTACCAGGCCGATGTGACGCGCGTCTTCACAATGATTTTCGCGCGTGAGCTGAGCACTCGAACCTTCGCCCATATCGGCGTGCCGGACCAGCATCATCCCGTCTCGCATCATCGCAACGATCCGGATCTCATCGCCAAGAAGCAGAAAATCGACGTCTATCACGTTCAGCTGCTGAACCATTTCCTCACGCGGCTGAAAGCTACGCCTGACGGTGACGGCACATTGCTCGATCACAGCCTCACGCTCTATGGCGGCGGAATGGGAGACGGCAATCTGCATCGCCACTTCGATCTGCCGTGTCTGACGGCGGGTAAACTCGGAGGTCAGGTCAAGACGGGAGTGCACTACTCTTATAGCGATAACGTGCCAATGACGAACCTGCTGCTGACGATCCTCGACAAGGCCGGCGCACGCATCGACAAACTTGGAGACAGCACGGGCCCGCTGCCACTGTAGCCTTATCGCCCCTCCTGGCCAAGAGGGACGGGCTGCGCCCTGAGAAAATGCTGCGAAGCTTCCAATGCCGGCGCAGACGGGGTGGTGGTTCAAACACCCCGCCTGGCCGGGCCTGTTGCCCACCGGGAATCTCCTCGCACGCTTTCAGCGTGCGTTTGTGTTGAGGATCGCGGTGACCCCGGGTATCGCTTCGCTCAACCCGGGGCTAATGTCCATGCAGCCCTTCCGGGCTGCTGGTTTGCACGCCAGAGGCGTGAAGGAAGTTAGCCCCCGGTGAGCGAAGCGCAGCGAGCCACCGGGGGTTGGTGAATCCTGGAGAGACGAACGCCGTAGGCGTGCGAGGAGAAGCTGGCGGTTCAGCAACAGGCCTCGCAAGGGACCGATAAGGCGTCGGCTGTCGGCGAAGTATGTTATTGCCTCCCACACGCGTAATGATCGGTCTGCTCTTTGCTAAACTTCTGAACCATGTCGACAACAGATCTTAGTTACCCGATTGGAAATTTTTCCGGTGAGCAGGTCACGTCCGCGAATCGCCGCAAGATCCTCCTGGATCTAGCCGAACTCCCCGGGCATTTGCACGACGCGGTTGAGGGGCTCACAGACAGTCAGCTTGATACACCCTATCGGCCGGGCGGATGGACTGTACGGCAAGTCGTCCATCACCTCGCCGACAGCCATCTGCATTCCTACCTTCGCACGC
>Ga0207659_10001825_pt1 | contig 12614 bp, 8 predicted proteins | sample KBSM43metaG_FD_184330 | JGI IMG/M metagenome (GOLD analysis project Ga0207659, IMG submission 184330) | Miscanthus rhizosphere microbial communities from Kellogg Biological Station, Michigan, USA - KBS M4-3 metaG (SPAdes) (version 2) | ecosystem: Host-associated > Plants > Roots > Rhizosphere >...
ACGAGATCTCTGTCGGTTGTAAATACGCCGACGGAATTCGAAGTCACATTCCCTCGAGACTGCCCGCTTTTTTTGCTTTTCTTCGACCGGCCGGTTTTCCATTCGCCCGGTTCCCGGCTTCCATGTTGTTCATCAGTTCCGCCAATCGCTCAGCGCGGTCGCCCAACCCACTTGCTCCGCCCGACAGCGATTTCGAACTTGCGGCGTTGCGCGTAGCCACCTGGCGGATCTCGGAAATGGCGCTCAGCACCTTAGAGGAAGAATCGAGATGGGCGCGATTGGATCGCGTGATCGAACCCACATCCTTCGAGATACTTTCAATAGAAGTGGTCATGTCACGCGCGGCGCGTGCCTGCTCGGCGGCGCCCTTGGCAACCTGCTCCGACTGCCGGCTCATGCTCTTGGTCGTTGCGGCCACCTGTGTGGCCGCAACTGCTTGCTCCGACATCGCTTTGCTGACGCTGGCAATCTGACGCGTGACGCTCTGCGACTCCCTTGAAACCTGTTCACTTGCTTTCGCCTGCTCCTCTAACGCTCGAGATGTCGTTGTCGCTCCGCGACGCATGGACTCCACCGCCTGTGCAACCTGCTTTACGGCAACTGCTTGCTGTGTCGCCGCGGTTCTCACTTGCGATGCCACCTGAGTCGTATTGTGCGCTGCCTTGATGATCTCCCGCGTCGCGCGTCCCTGCTCATTCATCGCCTGGCTGACTTCTCGCGCCGTTTTTTTCATCTGGCTTGACTCTTTGACAATGCTTTCCGTCGTCCTGGCCTGTTCGATCGCAGCGACTGCCACTTGTTTTGTTTGCGTAGCAACAGTTTCGATTGAAGTTACAACGCTATGCGACGCCGCCAATTGTTCGTCCGTGGAACGAGCGATCTGTCCCACGAAGTCTGCGCTTTCGCGGATTCCATTAAGCATCCGTTCCAATCCACGAGAACCCTCTTCAGTTAATCGGCCGCTTTCATCGGCGATTCGCAAACCCTCGGTAGAGGCAGATACCGCTTCACGAGCAACTTCCTGCAGAGACCGGATAATCGAAGCGATGTCCGAGGTCGCCTGTGCAGAACGATCGGCAAGATTGCGTACTTCCTCAGCGACGACTGCAAACCCTCGCCCGGCATCGCCTGCACGGGCTGCTTCGATGGACGCATTCAACGACAACATGTTCGTACGCTCGGCGATAACGCTAATGGTGTTGACAATTCCGCCGATTTCCTCCGAACGCTTGCTCATCTCACGAAGGACTCCAGCCGATTGCTCCATGGCGCTCCGCACGCGGGACAGCCCTTGAATGGACTTTTGAGCGGCAGACCCACCTTCCTCCGCTTCGCGCGCAAGACGTTTTGTGACCTCTTCAGCGCGCTTCGATACGGAAACAACTGAGCGTAACGATCGATCCATTTGGCCGGCCGCAACGTTGGCGGTAGTGGCGGCGGACGCAATGCTTTCCGCGTTCTGGGCGACACTTTGAACCGAGCGAGCAATTTCTTCAATGGAAGTTGAAACACTTGCGACATTCGAAGCAAGGTTCTCCGACATGGCGGAGACCTCCTCGATGGAGGCCGCCATTTCATTGATGGAAGACGCGGTCTCTTCGGCGGAAGCACTCAAATCATCTGCACTCCCAGCCAGGCTATCGATCGAGCGAGAAACTTCTTCCGTGCTGACCGCCATCTCGTTCAGGGAAACCGTCAACGCTTCGGTGTCCTGGCTCACGCTTCTTATTGATGCTGCGATCTCAGTCATTGCCCCCGTGACCTCTTCGGCTGAGGTTGCCATTCCCTGGGCAGTCGACGTCACGCTGTCGATGGAGCGAGCCGTCTCTTCGGCAGACGCCGCGATCTCTGTAATGCCGGATGCCAGGTTGGACGCATTCCCTCCAACCTGTTCGATGGAGGCGGCGCTTTCATTAACCGAGGAGACGATCTCTTCTGCAAAGGATGCGATCGATTCGAGGTGCCGCGTGGTCTCTCCCAGCGATGCTGTCATTTCATTTGAATGGCCGGTTGCGGTGTCCAGTAGACGCGCCTGCAATTCGGAGCCATCTGCGACTTCCAGAGCAATCTGAGAGATGGATCGCGCGACATCCGCGACCTGAACCCCTTGAGCCCGCGTCAATTCGATAGCTGCGGAAAAATCGGGGCGTGGGTTTGAAGGTTCCAGACTTTTCATACTTCTCTCCATTCCGTCAAAAACGACATTCCGAGCGTCAGGAAGGGCTCCCGGCCACCATAGCTTCGGTGTCACCGACATCAACCACTTGATCCAGTCTCAAGACCAGAATCAGCCGACCCTTTAAAGACACGACGCCTTCCAGATATTTCCCTGTAAGTCCCTTGATCCCTTCGGGAGGAGCTTCGATTGAAGCGACAGGAATCCTGACGAATTCCCGCGCAGTGTCGACGAGCAAGCCGACGACCCGACCTTCGACGTTGACAACGAGGAGCCGTGCTCGCAGGTCTAAAGGCACCTTTTCGAAGCCGAAGCGTACGCGAAGATTCAATGCAGGAACCACTCGGCCACGAGCATGGACAACGCCTTCGACTACGGGAATCGCGTTCGGCACAGGAGTGATATGTTCAATCATCATCACCTGCTGAACGAAACTGCTCCTGACCGCATATGTCGTTCCTGCAAGCTCAAAAAGGATAAAGGCTTCGGAGACTACTCCCTCTTGCATCACGACGCCTCCGACGCTGCCGAGTTTCCATCAAATGTAGCCCGCCTTAGCGCCGGCACGTCCAGGATAAGGACCACACGTTCGTCTCCCAGATCCGTAGCTCCGGCGATACCAGGAACCTGGGCCAGTTGATCGCCGATACTTCTTACGACGATTTCCCGATGGCCTAGAATCCGATCCACCGCGATACCCAATGCATTGCCGCCCGTTCCTGTGACGAAAACATGAAACGACCCGTTGTTCGAACGTTTCGACTCCTCGAGGTTGAAAACTTTTGAAAGGCGCAGTAGAGGTAGCGCCCCGTCGCGGTACACAATGATCTCATTGCGTTCGAGCGCACGAACGGCAGACGGTTCGACCTCAATCACTTCGCGAACGATCGTCTGTGGGACGGCGTATGTTTGACCGCTGACCGAAACGATAAGCGCCTCGGCAATGGCTAGTGTCAAAGGCAGTTCCACCCGGAACCTTGTCCCCTTGCCCTCCTCGGTGGACAGCGACAGGGTTCCGCTCAATGCTTCCACGGCTCTCTTGACCACATCCATCCCGACACCACGGCCGCTTTCTCTGTCGGCTTCGATGCGCGTCGAAAAACCGGGAACGGAAATCAGATCGAGCAGCGCATCATTGTTGAGAGCGACATCGGAGTCCAGCAACCCCTTTGCCTTCGCCCGATCCCTCACCCGCGCCGCGTCAATCCCGCGGCCATCGTCGGCAATCTCGATAACGACACTCTCGCCAATAGTTGTTGCTTGAAGGGTAAGGCGACCCTCGGAAGGCTTACCTTCCGCCTGCCGTTCGTCCGGGGGCTCCAGTCCGTGACTCACCGCGTTCCGAACCAGATGCAGAAGCGGATCCATCATGCGTTCGACAAGAAACTTGTCGATTTCCGTTTCGCGCCCCAGCATTTCCAGAACAACGTGCTTGCCGCTTTCGCGAGCCAGATCGCGAACCACGAATTGCATACGTTCGAAAATCTCTCCAATTGGGACCATGCGAACTCGCATGACGCCTTCGCGAAGATCCCTCAGCTGGCGGCCCATCGACTGGCTGGTCTCCCACAAGCCGCGCCACTCGTCACGTGGCAGGCTCTTCTTGGCCTGTTTTATTTGCTCTTCAATGCGGGAGCGATTCGTCACCATTTCGCCGACGATTCGCATGAGGTCGTCAAGTCGTGCGAGATCGACACGGACAAGATTTGAATAGGGCGACGGGAGAGCTGGTTTCGAGATCTCCAATGGCGCAGCGCGATTTTCCACCTTCGCCACAAGCACCCCTTGCGAACTCCAGTCCTGGAGGGTGGGTAGATCCTGCGTTGTCTCGACCAGAAACTGAAAGGAAATCTCTCCCTCTCCTTTAACCTGCGGTGTCGATCGGATGATTGAGCCAATCTCCAGAAGTCGACCGCGAATCCCGTTGATGTTAACGCCTCTTTCCGCGAGCTCCCGCGTAGGCGTGAACTCCACTGCCCAGGTTCGTGCAGTTCCGCTGCCATTTCCCCCTTCGGTCTTTCGCGGGTTTATCCGAAGAGGAACCGCGCTAGATGTGTGAGGCGCAGCTCCTGCAGACATCGCCTGCAGTTGAATCACAATGGCGTCGATGGCCGGTATTGGGTCGCTCGCCCGTCGAGCTGCAATCACACGTTCCAAAAGGCTTATCCCTGCGATCAATATATCCAGCCGCTCCATAGTGAGAACGAGTTCCGCCTGGCGTAAGGAGCGGAGCACGCCTTCAATGGTGTGAGCGAGTTGCTCCGCCGCATTGAGGCCCACCATCCCCGAGATACCCTTGATCGTGTGGAAGCTACGGAAGAGTTCGTCGAGAAGCGCGACGTCGATTCCACCTTCGCCGATTTGTCCCTCGATGGCGAGCAGATGCCTGCGGGCGAGATTCAGGTGCTCATCACACTCGGCATAGTAGTCGTCGAGAAACTGCTCTCGAAAGTCGTCACTGTTTTCCGGATCCGAAGTCGTCATGCGTCTATTCTTCAGCGAGGAGCTTCCGCGCATGCGCGAGCAGGTCGCCGGCCTGAAACGGCTTGGTTAGATATTGCGTCGCACCGGAGGTGGCCGCCTCCTCACGACTTCGCTGATCTCCCCTCGTCGTCAAGACAACGACCGGTAGATCGCGATAAGTCTTGTGCGCTCTAACGAATTGAAGAACCTCAATTCCGTGCATCTCCGGCATGTTGAGATCAAGAATCATTAGATCAACAGAGATCAGAGCCAGGCGTTCAATGGCTTCAAGTCCATTACTTGCCTCACAGAACTTCACACTTCCAAGCCCTTTCAAGGATGTCATCACCATTCGCCTCATTGTCGGCGAATCGTCGACAACCAGGACGTGCGGAGTCTTGGCCTGTAAGTCGGACATAGCCTCGTTGGCAACCCTTTGCCGGACAGAAAAGAAGAAATTTGTTTCAGAGGAACCAGAATGCACAGCCTATCACTATTCTTAATTGGACCTTGTGTCGGACTATTCGTTCTCCAATGGGCCTTTTGTCTCGAAAACAGGCAAGCCGGACAGCTTTCGAGGAATGGGCAGGTCCTGGAAGGATCATGCCAAGCAGACTGACTCACCCGCCGGGGCATCCTTATATATAAGGGTGCTTCGCCGACGCCATTTAAACTCAATCGCGAACGTGAGGTCGGGAGACATCCCGAGATCAAAAAGATTTCCTGTCCAAGTATGCCGGAACGGTGGTCGCGCGGCCTTCTCCCACCGGGAGAGGGTGGGGCATCAAGAGAAGGGGGGCCGGATGAGGGATTTACAGGCCTAAAGATCCCTCACCCGTCGCTTCGCGACACCCTCTCCCGGTGGGAGAGGGTCCTCACGAAACAACACCTCAAAACACGAAATCTCTTGAAAGCCGCGTCCGGCCTGGGTTCTATCGGAAACTCAATTTTCTAATTTGGGCAGGTCTGCCTGGCCAGGAGGGGCAATCGATCGCCTCAGAACACTAGAAGTCAAATCCGAGTCCGAAGATGAGACGGTAGTCGTCTTGCTTTGGGACAATGCCCGACTCGTCAGGTTGCGGGCGCTGCACCCGATCCCACACGAAGGAAATATCGAAGTCGAGTGGCCCGAGAGAGTCGATGGACAGGCTTGTGAGAAAGTGATGTGTATAACGTCCGGCTTCCGGTTTGACCAGCAGGAAGCGGTAATCCATCGTGTAGTCGATGTCCTTGGTAAGTTCGTTAGTGTATGTGGTTCCTGCCCAGAGCGCACCCGTCTTCTCTACTTCCGGCTCGCCCGGTTCCACGCTGACGAAGGTCATGTGCTGAAATGCGGGACCGACGTTGAACTCCCACTTCACTCGCGACGTGTCCACCAGGTTATAGCCGAGGGCTGCGCCGATCGTCCACCGGTTGGCAATGTTCTGAAACGGATCCCGCAAGTATTCAACGAAAATCGGCCGCACGAAGAATCGCGCAGTAACGAACCAGTCTACGCCACCGTTGACACGATGATTATTGGTCGCAGTGACATCGTCCGTAATGTTGTAGTTGCCGACGTAGTCGAGCACGACGCGGTTCCTCACGGTACGGCGGCGGATACTCGTGAGCGCATTCGCTTCGAGCTGTTTGGAGTTGCCCTCCCTCAAGTTGAATCCCAACGTCGCGTTGCCCGACCAATAGCTGCTTTCCTTCGGTTCGCCGGGAGTGATCGAAACGAGCTCGGTGCGGTTGAACTGTTGTGTCGTATCCGCCAGGACCTGGACTCTGTTGGCATCGATTTCAATCCTGCCGGTCAGGATTCGGTCCATGGAGCGCACCTGGACAACTCGTCCGGTCCGCACCTGCCGGACATCGTCCCAGTCGAACGTCAGCTTATCGAGTTCATCGCTGTCAAATTCCAGCAAATCGTCATACAGCGCGATCAACTCCCCTTTCAGCCATTCGCCTGACTTGAGCTGAATCCAGTCGAACTTGTCCGGCGGCGGGGTCGGGGGCTGAAAGACCTGCGGGGGTGTCTGGGCAGGTGTCTGTGCGGGTGTCTGAGCAGGCGTCTGAGCGGGTGTCTGAGCCCTCGCGCTCAGAGCCGAGAACACGACGGCGATCATTAAAACTGCTCTGCTCAGCCCAAACCTGTACCCCATACTTTGATTCTCCTAAACGCATCACGTGCGGTTGGCAGCTTGCAGATGAATGATGAATGTAGTCGAACGTGCATCATCGGTGCCACTGGTTTTCGTGGGCATCACCTGGCGTTGGAGCCAATTGCATACAGGGAGTTCTCCGTTCGAATAAAGATCTGTCCGTCTGAAATGGACGGGGAACTGAGAGTGTATTCGTCGAGGTCATTCTCTGCGATGAGTTAAACGTGGGGCCGGCTTTCCAGACAACGGTTAGGCCATCCTCGTTGGTTATGTAGAGCTTTCCGTCAAGGACGGGAGAGCCACTATATGTGGCCGGCTTCAACCGCTGATGATAAGTTTCCTTTCCCGTCTTGACGTCGAGGCAGTACAAGTCTTTTGATCTTGAGCAACCACCCCGTCTCTGGCCATAAGGTCGCTGGCGCGTCTTTTTCTTACTGCCAGAGACACCCCTCCTGGGGCAGGAGGGGCAATATGAGACGGAGGAGGTCCATAGCATCCTCTCGTCTGTGGCATTGAAGCGCGCTCCGGAGTACACTCCGCTCAACACTCTGCAACCCCAAGAAGGAGATTTCGAATGACGCCTCGATCTCTCATGGCTCTCTTGATTCTCGCCATCCTGAGTACTGCGTTGCCGGCTCTCGCGCAGACCAAACCCTACACGCCACCGCGTACACCGGACGGGCAGCCCGATCTGCAGGGCTACTGGACGAACTCGACATATACGCCGCTGGAACGGCCTAACGGGGTGACCAAGGAATTTTATACGCCGCAAGAGGCGGCTGAACGCGATAAGCGTGAAGCCACACGCGAAATCGCGCAGACAGCGCCCGGAACAACAGAGGACGTGCACTATGATTTCAGCCAGTTCGCGCTGGACCGCAGCCAGACCACGTTGTCGAGGAGTCTGCGTACGTCTCTGATCTTCGATCCCCCCGATGGAAAGATCCCGCCGATGACGGCGGAGGGAAAAAGGAGAACCGCCGAGCGGGAAGAGGCAGCCAAAAAGTTAGGTGGGCGCTGGGACTCGGCGCAGTCCAACCAGCTCGACGACCGCTGCGTCATGATGCGTGGACCCGGCCCACCGATGATGGACGCCGCCTATAACAGTAACTACCAAATCGTGCAGTCGGCCGGATACGTGCTGATTCTCACCGAAATGATCCACGACGTTCGAATCATTCCTCTCGTCAGCGGGCCGCAACCGTCACAGAACATCCGCCAATGGATTGGGCTCTCACGCGGTCGCTGGGACGGGAACACGCTCGTTGTCGAGACGACAAACTTCAACGGCAAGAATCCTTTCGCGGGCTCCAGCGAGAACCTGCGAGTGATCGAGCGGTTCACGCGTGTGGCCGACGACATGATCCAATACAGATTCACGATCGAGGATGAATCGATGTGGGCAAGACCCTGGTCTGGCGAGCTCCCCCTTGTGAAGACCAGGGGGCCGATTTTCGAACACGCCTGCCACGAAGGAAATCTCGGCCTCTACAACACACTCGTTGGCGCACGGCTGCAGGAAAAGAAGGCTGCGGAGGAAGCCGCGAAGAAGGGACAGCAGTAGGAAAAGCATCTTTTGGATTCCAAACTGTTTTTGAACCTGCCGGCACAAGGTCTTGAAAAACTCGATACCAATATCCTATGCCTGACTTTAGTGAACAAGTAGCCATCGTTACCGGAGCGGCGTCGGGGCTCGGACTCGCGATCGCAAAGAGACTGCACCACGAAGGTGCGCGAGTAGCATTGCTGGACCTCAACGAATCCGCATTACAAAAAGCTGCAACTGAACTCGGTGCGAATTCAACGCCGTTTGCTATCGACGTAACTAATCAGGATCAGGTTGAAAGTGCGGTTGCCCAGGTCGCCGAACGGTTTGGACGAATAGATATCCTGGTTAACAGCGCCGGCGTTACTGGTACGACGAACATCAAGAGTCACGAGGTTGATCCAGCGAATCTCCGATTTGTCTTTGACGTGAATTTCATGGCGTCATTCTTTACATCGCGGGCCGTACTCCCCTGGATGTTGAAACGCAGATACGGCCGCATTCTTCACATTGCCTCAGTTGCCGGAAAGGAAGGCAACGCGGGAATGCTGGCGTACTCTGCTTCGAAAGCCGCCGTCATCGGCATGACCAAGGTGCAGGGAAAGGAATATGCGGAAACCGGGATCACCGTTAATGCACTGGCGCCCGCTGTGATTCAAACGCCGATGGTTGATGTCATGCCGCCTGAGCAAGTGAAGTATATGACGGACAAGATCCCGATGAAGCGCTGCGGAACGCTCGATGAGATCGCGCATGTGGCCGCGTTCATAGTGTCGCCCGGCACGGGATTCACAACTGCGTTTACGTTTGATATGACCGGCGGCCGCGCGACGTACTAAGAAAAGGGGCAGGGCAGGCGGCAGGTTAGGGCTTCGGTATCCTGTCGATTACCGCCCGGGATTCTTTCGCGCTACCGTGGTCTCGTCGACGAACAGCACAGCGTCGTACACCTCAGCCGGCACGACGTCGCTCATCAACGCGTAGGGGGCGCCTTCAGGGTAGACCGCACCAATTTGCCGCGATCGGCGCGCTTGACGAAACCACTCCGGCGATGCACGGAGGTCGAGGGCGAAGAGCGGCAGCCCTGCTGAAGCCAGCGTTGCGTCGAGCGATCCCGGCGGGGCGGGTGGCACGGTGAAGGTTTTCAGCACTCCACCGCCCTGCGGGATGGCTTGAAACGATCCTTGATTGAACGAAAACCCGAACACGGCCATCTCGCGCCCGTACGTCCGTCGCAGCGCGGTGCCCATCGTCTCGTACGGGAAGCCTCCGGTCGCAACGTGACCGTTGTGCGCCCACAACACGATTTTCGCGCCCGGGTTCTGATCGAGAATCCACTTCACATTGTTTGCCATGCTCTGATCGCGTGTCACCTGGCCGGCGCTCATCTGCATTGCTTGCAGAACCACTCGTGCGTTCTGCACCGCCCACTCGATGTCGCGTTCGGGAGCGCCGGCCATGCGGTAGCCCGCGCGCCGTTCATCGAGATGTGATACCACTGCTTTCCACCGCGCCGCTGCATCCGTTGGACTCGTTGCCGCTGGCGTGTTCGGCTGCAGCGACCCCATAGATTGCATGCGAAGGCTCTGTTTTCCCGAGCGTGCCACGGACGTATCGATGGCCACGCGGTAACCAGCACCCCCCGTAAAAAAACCGACCGGCGACGCCGACTCGAAGTCGAGGTCCATTACGGATGCGTCGGTGAATGGCTCGCCGTCCAGCTCGATTGTCAATCCGTCGAACCAAGCTGTGCCATCACCCGGCAAGAGCGCCCCAAAGTTGATGCTCTTCACGCTCGCGTCTACCGTCAGCTCGATGGTGTACCTGGCCCAGTCGGTCGTTCCCGTCACTCCTCGGCTCTGCATGTTGTCGAACGCCAGTACGCCGGACGGTCCGTCCACACGCCACCAGAGCCCCGCGAAGCCGCGTGTGACCGCCTCGGTCTTGATGTAACCGCTGTAGCGAACCTTCTTGCCCGCAGCCCGGCTCACCGGGAACGTGCCTGTGGCCACGCCGAATGCGGGGCCGACATTCGCGTTGGCCGTCTCGGAGATCTTCCTCGCCTGATCGAGGTCCGTCATGAACGGCGCGTCGTAGCGCGCCGTGAAGTCGCGTACGATGCTCGCTGCAACAGTCGGAGTCTGCATGTCGAAGCCGGTAAACTGCACCCGCCCCTTGCCCGACTGGTTGAACTCGCGCATCCAGTGGATCATCGCCAACACTTCTTCGGTGTCCCACGTCCAGAAGTACATTCCGCGCAGCAGTTGCGCAGGATCGCCCTTCCCTTCCAGCACATAGTCGTTCAGCCGGTAAGCTTCCGGCAGATTGGCTTCGATGGAGAAGATAGTGAAGCCCATCTCAGTGGCCAGAAACTCGAGCATCCGATGCTTCAACTGGAAGAACTCGCGGGAGCCGTGAGTTGCCTCGCCGAGCGACACGATCCGTGCCTGTCCGATCAATGGCTTAAGCGGACGCATGTCATCGAAGCCGTTGGCCGCCTCCGGCGTCTTAAGCGGTACAGCATGGTTTCGAATCCAGTCGATGACGGGATCAGCCTGCTGGGCGTGGAGCATGGTCACTGTCAGCAGCACCAGAAAGGCGATAAGCGCTCGCCGAGCACACATGACCGTTCCTCCTGTACGGACGATCTCGGGCGCTGATCTGACTACACGCGAATGTTTGGCACCCGCGACATTATCTCAGCGGGTTCGGTCGGGATACAAGACAGAGAAACTTGGATCAGTCAGCGATTGCAAGACCATTACCGCCACTAATGCCGTAGTGTTGCTTCACAGTTGGCGAAAAGTCGGTAACTGACGAGAATCGCTAAAGACTGGGCAACTACTGTTTACAGATCTGATCTGTTAATAGACCGGCTCAGTCGGCCGTATTGGTTGCATGTACGATTCGCGATAACCGACTCGTTGGAGGTAGTTCCCATATGGGTGTTGTGGAGGCGAAGGAACCACAGAAGCCGCTGCGGCTGTGGCCGGGGGTGGTTATCGTCCTGCTGCAGTGGGTGGTCCGGTTTGGCGCTGGCATCCTATCTCCTGACTTTATCGCGTACGGGGTGTTGGCCGGGATCGTCGGGGGGGCGGCGCTCATCGGCTGGTGGCTGTTCTTCAGCCGGGCGGGCTGGTACGAGCGTCTCGGCGTACTCGTATTGATGATAGCCGCGATGGCTGCGACGTGGCCCTTCCTCGACGTGTCCATCTCCACAGGGGCGATGGGATTCCTCTTTCCGATGCTCGTCATGCCGGGCTTGTGCCTTGCCTTCGTCCTCTGGGCCTTGGCCAGCCGCCGGATGTCGGTTGGCCTTCAGCGCGCCACGTTGGTGGCGGCCATCGTCCTGCCGTGCCTTGGGTGGACGCTGATCCGGACGGATGGGTTTACCGGCAGTTTCGATAACCACCTTGCCTGGCGGTGGACGGCGACGCCCGAGCAACGGCTGCTTGCGCAGGGTGACGAATTTTTCGACTCCGCTCCCGGTAAGCCCGTCGACTCGGTCCGAGGCGAGATGACAACTCCTGCATCGGCCCTGGTAACGCCGGTCATTCCCGAGGATCCGGCTGCTGCTTCAGCGGGCAAACCCTTCGACTTCGCGCGGGACGAGCCTGCGACTGTCGAACTCGACTGGCCGGGGTTTCGCGGACACGATCGTGACGGCGTCGTTCGCGGCGTTCGGATTAACACAGATTGGTCAGCGTCGCCGCCGATACAGCTCTGGCGCCGGCCGATCGGGCCAGGCTGGTCGTCGGTCGCGGTGCATGGCGATTTTCTCTACACGCAGGAGCAGCGTGGTGATGACGAGGTCGTCGCCGCATATCGGGTGAGCACCGGCATGCCGGTATGGAAACATCGCGACGCGGCGCGCTTCTGGGAGTCGAACGGTGGCGCCGGTCCTCGAGCGACCCCGACGTTCAGCGGCGGCCGCCTGTACGCGTTTGGCGCAACCGGCATCCTGAACGCGCTCGACGCTGCCGACGGCCGCGTTGTCTGGTCGCGCAACGTCGGCGCTGATAGCCATACGAAAGTCCCGGAGTGGGGCTTCGCGTCCTCGCCGCTCGTCTTCAGGGACGGCGTGCTCGGCGACCTCGTGATCGTGGCCGCTGCCGGCAAGCTCGTCGCCTACGAGGCTGCCACGGGCGTCCCACGTTGGTTCGGGCCGGACGGCGGCGCGGGTTACAGCTCGCCGCAGTTGTTGACAATCGACGGCGTGCCGCAGATCCTCCTCCTGGACGCACGCGGCGCGAACAGCGTCGCACCTGCCGACGGCGCGCGGCTC
>Ga0207659_10001837_pt1 | contig 12582 bp, 10 predicted proteins | sample KBSM43metaG_FD_184330 | JGI IMG/M metagenome (GOLD analysis project Ga0207659, IMG submission 184330) | Miscanthus rhizosphere microbial communities from Kellogg Biological Station, Michigan, USA - KBS M4-3 metaG (SPAdes) (version 2) | ecosystem: Host-associated > Plants > Roots > Rhizosphere >...
CAGGGCCGCAGCGGCGGCGCTGTTTCGTACTTATAGACCGTGATGCGCGCTTGAAACAAGTTCTTACCGATGAATTCGTTCGTTGGCGTGACCGCAGCAAAAAAACAGCCCGTTTCGGATTCCTCCGGAACGGGCTGTTGGTTACCAGCGGACTTGCGATCAGTGGCGAAGCTGATTCGAGAAGTTGCCCTCTTCGGGGGTTTCGCAATACGCACGCTCGGCCACAAGTCCGGCGTCGGCGGTTCGGTTTATCCGCAGCGTTCGCGCCGGCATCACCCACGGTTCCACGAACACATCGGGATCTTCGACGGTGATTTCGTAAACGATTTCATCGCCCTTACGCGTGAATTTCTCCACAACGTGCATGTTGGCGGAATGGAAGAGACCTCCTCGTCCTAACCACGTCGTGTCGACAAACGAGATGGAGTCGAGCACCAGCGTGTCGCCCTCCCAGCGCCCCACGGTATATCCCATGTAGGTGGCTTCGATCGCCCGCCGTGGGTCGTGCTTGCGGCCGTCGGTTGGAATCACGCGAAATTCCCTGTTTCCACCACCGTAATCGCTGGTCGTGTAAAACATTGTGATGTCGTTCTCCGTTTGGAAGATGCGGCGGGGTGTACCTTCCCGCGGAATCCCCATTGGCTGGCAGGTCATGATCGGATCGTACTTATTCGTCCATTGATCGAGTTCCTGAACCTTGTCCCAGAACTCGGGTTTGTAAATCGGACGACCATACAGCCCAAACCGCGAAGGCGAGATCCACTCATAATCCACCCAGAAGTTGTCCATCGGGATTTGGCAGCGTTCCCCCTGCGTTGGACCACATCGGCGGCTTCCACCACCGGTGATTGGATTGGCGGCGGCGCCCCAGACTCCTGTCAGGTCGGGTTTCCCATTGGCCAGCCGCGGCGTTACGACGGCTGCAGTCTGTGTCGTCGCTGCAGGGGCTGCAGGGGCTGCAGGGGCTGCGGCCGTCGGCGGAGTCCAGTTGACAGGCTGATTTGTTGGTCTGATCGCCGCCTTGACGCTTGCCGGAACAGGCATCACAACATACATCTGCCCCGTTTCCGTCACCGTCGTCGTAATGTCGCGCACGACGGCGCCGTTCTTTTTCTCGATCATCTTACCCGGGACAAAAGCCTCGGCCGGATTCAGCGGATTGTTCCAGTCCTTGTAGTCGCTGTAGTTGAACTCGTAGGTGTTCGCGCCATTTTTCACCACGACTTTTTCCGCCATGTTCTTTGCATCGAGTGTGGCGGTCGCCGTTGCAGTGGGGACGCCCGGGATCGGGAACGTGAGCACCGGCTTGTTGCCTTCCCAGGTGAGGGACGTCTTGCCTGACGTCGTGACATCCGCGGGGATCTGTTGCGGTCTGGCCGCCATTTGAGGTGGATTCAAAATGCCGGCCATTGCGGCCTTCCACGCACCCTGTGAACTTGCCCACAGGCGAATCATACGCTCCTCTACTGTTGCGGGCATTGGAGTAGCTTTGCCTTTTCCCGCGACGAGCTCGGCGCCGGGAATATCTTCGTTCCACGCGTACGCTCCACTGAGGACTTCGACACTGGAGCAACTCTGGCCATTGGGGCGAGTGCCGGTGATCTGAATCCGTTCGCCCGACACCTGGTAGCTCACGCTGGTTCGATACTTCGTCACATTGCAGGGCTGCCCGTCCACTTGCATGGTGCCCTTGCCCTGATATTCGAGCGACATCATTAGATCGTATTCCTGGTCGCTCCGCAGCATGCCCGTGTACCAGGCCCAGTTGAACATCACTGCCTTGAGGTCCTTTGCGCCTGCTGCCGGAGTGTATTGCGCACCGCCACCGCCGCGGCCGCCACCACCGCGGCCACCTTGCCCACCGCCACCGGCTCCCCGGCCGGCTTGTGGGGCGGCAGCCCCACCTTGTGCTTGCGCACCCGCAGCAGGCGCCTGCCCACCGCCACCTCGGGCCTGCGCAGTTGCGATCGACGGCAGGACGAGTGTGAGAACGATCAAGATCGCGACACTAGCCCAAATCGCTTTCCGTTGAAATGTCATGATAGCCCCCTTCTGACTAATCGTTCGGTTGGAGCGCCAAAGATATTGAATTTGCTGCCGAGCAGCCTAACACCGGTAGAGCCAGGGCTCAAATTCAGAATTAGGAAAGCAAGACATCAAGATTAAAACTGTGGCTGCCATTCTTTCGTCTCAAAGAGAGGGCCTTCTTCGAGTTCGCTGTAGAATTCCGTGCCAATGGGTTTCTGGAGACAGCCTCAACCGACGCTGCTGCGAAGAGCGATCTTCCAGATTCATCTCTGGACCGGTATCGCGATCGGGATCTACATCATTCTCATTAGCGTGACAGGCAGCCTCGTGGTGTTCCGCCGCGATTTGTCGCTTTGGAAGCTCGGAAACGTGCCGGCGGGAGAAGCCGTCGGGCAGAGGATGACGGAAGACCAGATCCGTGAGGTGGCGCTGCAGAAGTATCCCGGGTGGGAGATTACGGAAGTCGGGATGCCGCGACGGCGTCTTTCGCCCGCGGAAGTAACGCTTGCTAAGGATGGACAGAAGATCGGGCATCGCTTCAATCCCTACAACGGCGCTTACATGGGCGAGGTGTATCCAACGTCGATCAGGGTCATGGAGTGGCTCGTCGATCTACACGACAACCTGCTGGCCGGAGAAAAAGGCCGTCAGGCCAATGCCGTCGGCGGGGGATTGCTGGTTGTCCTGTGCATTAGCGGTCTGGTCATCTGGTGGCGTGGCGCCAAAAGCTGGGTGAAGGGACTCTACTTCGCTCCGAGAAGTAGCTGGACGCGAATGAACTTCGACATTCACAGTGCACTGGGATTCTGGAGTTTGCCGATTCTTCTTCTCTGGGGAGTGACAGGAGTTTACTTCGCGTTTCCAGAGCCGTTTGTCGCCATCGTGAACTACTTCGAGCCCCTGGATCTGGCTATTGGAGCCCGCCGCGGAGACGAATTCATTGCCTGGATCGTGCGCATGCATTTCGGCCGGTACGGTGGAATGGGCGTCCGCATCACCTATGTACTTCTGGGACTGCTTCCAGCGGCCCTCTTCGTAACAGGCGCGATCATGTGGTGGAAACGCGTGCTGCGGGGATGGCTGACGAAGAACTGATCGAACCACGCGTGAAGAAAGCGATGGCGGCCGGAAGGTCGTCGACAACGACGCTGACGTGGTCGACTCTCTTGATTGTCATTGTCCCAGGTATAGGACGGGCCGCGTGCGACGGGTCAAGGTCGCTACTCTCAACCTGTCCGCCGTCACGGTGCCCTCCAGTGCGGCCACGCCGTGACGATCGCAAACCTTTTGGAGTTGCCGAAGAACGGCGTCAAAGGAACTAAAGACTGCGCAGGAACGCCAGCAGTGCATTCTTATCGTCGGCTTTCAAGTTCAACCCAAAAGGATGGCCTTGAATCGCACGTTCCGTCACGCCTGGACCTTTCCACCCTCCAGGCACATGGTTGGAATTCAAGCGTGATGCGTCAAACATTTCTTCGAGAGTCGCTATTGAACCATCGTGCAACAGTCTCGGTCGGTACCATACGCCACGAAGTGATGGGACCTTGTAAAAGCCCGTACCTTTGCGTTTCTTCAACGCGAGGCCCGAATCTGTGCCCACTGAAATCTGTACGACATCATTGCGATTAGGATGATTTGGCGGAAGTTCAAATCCGTCTGCCAGGGTCAGCTTGCCGTTCGTGTAGTCGGGTGGAGTATGACAATTCACACAACCTTCACTTCGAAAAATCTGTTCGCCTCGATCCAATGTCGCTCGAGACGCGGTGTTTGGATTCTTCGGTGGTTCGAGTGATATCAGGTACAGGCCGATTGCATACAGCACCTCGTCGGCATATCGAAAACGCATTCGCCGCTGTTCGTCGGTAAGAAGGCGATGTGGACCGAAATCCATTGGATCCGCACCCGAAATAAACGCCGCATATCTGGCCACGTCTTCCGGTCCGCGAAGCCGATGTGTGGCAGTCGCATCGAGGTATCGGCTGTACCGGAGGTTCTGAAGATCCACGATCTTCGTTGCATAAAACGGACTGCCATGCGGACGATTGAAGATGCCTGGGTCTCCTGCATTGAGCGTGCCCGGATCCAACGGTACATCGCGTACGCTCTCGATACGGTCGTCGGGCGCCCAGGGCACGCTGAACATTCGCCACCTGATCATCGATAAAGAATCGCCGACAAAGAAACGTTGCAGCACAGGCGGTGATCCCTGCGCGCCGGGGATTGCAGGATTTATGGGAGGAACTCCCGGAGAGCGAGGGCCCCTTGGGCCGCCGGCGGTAATGGAACCGTCTGCATGATCCTGTCGATGACAATTCGAACAAGCAGCCCACGACAACATCACACCAGTCGGTGTGACAACCCAACGCGGACCAAAAACAGAACCGTCCGGCAACTTTAATCTGCCCTCGAAAGCGGCCGGATCACGCGCGATCGCAATGTCAGCAGGGTCGGCAGTCCGGCTCCAGAAGCTGTCCATTTCCCGGAGGGCGAGTTCCCCCGCGGCAATCCAGTCCTGATTCGTTCTAATTCTGGAGATGTCAACCAGCGGCTCTGGCTTCATCTTCTGAAGTTCCTGCCAGTAACCTGGCGGTTCACTGTCCGGGTGATACACGGGATAAGTTTTAAGATTGTCCGCACTCACGCCGTAATATTCCGCTGATGTGTAATGCGCCGGCCGCACATTCAGTCCGGCAACGGGTGTGGCCCAATCGGCAAGTGCCATATCGTCCCAGATGCGTGGCACCGCTATGTTGGGACCATTCTGAACGCGCGGACGTGACTGCAGAGAAGTGAGACCGGCTGTGAGACTGACGACCAACACAATGCGATGGAGCGAAAAACGCATTTTGATGATCTCCCTTGCGCGGAAGCATATAAGACATCCAATGAATCGCGAAGTTAATCAACGCGCTTCTCATGAAATGCGCATGCGGAGGCGAATAATGCGTTTCCTGCGCGAACTGCTGTCAACTTGAATGCTGAGCTGCAAAAGATGGGAGGCTCAGTTAAAGTTCCGGCGCTCCTGAGCGGTGCATTCTGAGAACGCCGGAAGGCACAAGTCCCGTTCCGGCGTCCTGGCTTGCGAGGAAGAGATTACTTCGTCGATTTCTTATTGGCTTCGGACTGAGCCTTTTTGGCAGCAGCTTCCGCCTTCTTCACTTCAGCCTCGACTTCTTTAGAGCTTAACCCGGGACGCAGAGTGTGGATCGCCTTGCCCAGGTTCCAACCCTCGGCGTCCATCGACGCTTTCAGGTCCGCGAGGGGAATGCCCAGGTGTTGAGAAACCTCGTTAGCGGCAACATACTGGCCGTAGTTCTTGAAGCCATGAGTATCTTTGGGATCCACCGCGTGCGTTGCAGCAGCGTCAGCCCGGAAATCCTGCCCCGCGCTGGAAGTCGAATCCGGTTTGCCGGCGTTTGACGGCCGGCCACTTTGCGGTGTTCCTTGGTTTGAAGGAACGGACGGAGCACCTCCGGGTGCTCCACCGCCACGGCCTGCCCCTCCGCCCCCTCCGCCCCGTCCTTGCGCGAATGCCGCCGATGCACAGAAAACCAAAGCTAACAGCAAAATAAAGCGTTTTCTATTCATGTACTTCTGCCTCCTTGCCTTACTCCAACGGGAGTTATCTTCCTGCTCTCCAGAAAAAGTCACTAAACATCCGTATATAGCAGGCCCTGCTTTTCCGCAATTGTGCGAATGGGCCGATGCCGGGGGCTCCGCGGCAGTATTCAAATCCCTGGGTCACCTTCGGCGTTGACGTTCTAACGTCGTCTGACAACTCGACACTTCCACTTTAGCGGTCTTTTGTTCAAGACTCTTTAGGTACGAATCGCTCTTTGTTTCGCTGCGCAGACCGACTGCATTCAGACGAAAGGATTGAGCGTTATGACCCCCGAGCAAGTCCTGCAATTGGCCACCGATGGGAACGCAAGGCTCCAGAGTCTGATCGCCGAACCGGCCACCTACATGCAACTCGGCATTGTGGCCGCGGTTTACATCATCGCCCGTCTCGTCGCCGGACAGTTCAGTCGCCTCTTTCCGACTCTCACGCAAGCGCAAGATGTGGGTGGCGCGCATCCCCTGGCGAGGGCAGCACGGCGATCGAACAATCTGATCGTGCCGTTGCTGGCATTCGTTCTCCTGCGAATCTCGGTGGATATCAGTCGCAGTGCCCTCGGCCGCAGTTGGGTCGTTCAGATCGCGCTATCGATCACCGGGTTCCTGCTGTTCTACTCGCTCGTCCGCAGCTTCGCGAAGACCCGGCTTGTTGCCGCCGCGCTAATGTGGCTAGGCTTGCCGCTGCTGGTCTTGCATTTCGCCGGACTGCTCGACGACCTGATTGCGATTCTCGAGTCCATCGCGCTGACCGTTGGCACTCTCCACGTATCGCTCTACGATTTCATCAGAGTGACGGTCTTCGGATCGCTGCTGTTCTGGCTGGGTCGCGTTTCCAACAGCACCGGGCAGGACATGATCCGCCGTCAGCAGCAGCTGGATCTGCGCACCCGCGAAGTCGCCGCCAAGCTCCTTCAGGTTTTGATCGCAGGAGTAGTCTTCGTGCTGCTCCTCGAGGTTATGGGTGTGAACCTAACCGCACTGGCGGTGTTCGGGGGCGCGGTAGGTGTCGGGCTGGGATTCGGCCTGCAGTCGATTGCCTCAAACTTCATCTCCGGCATCATCATCCTCCTGGATGGCTCGGTGTCAGTGAACGACTACATCCAGCTTGAGGATGGCCGGACCGGCATCGTGCGCGAGCTGAACATGCGTTCGACCACGCTCGAGACTTTCGACGGCAAGGACGTCATGGTGCCCAATGAGAAATTCATCGTCGAGAGCTTCACCAACTGGACACACAAGAACAAGAAACAGCGTTATCGCGTCGACTTCTCCGTCGCCTATCACTCCGACATCAGGGTCCTGGTCGAGATCATTAAGCAGGTGGTCTCCCGTCACCCGCAGGTGATCAGCGGCGACGACGTGCCGTTGGAGGAGCGGCCCGATTGCGAGATCGACAGCTTCGGCGATTCCGGCATCAAGATGTTCGTCGAATTCTGGATGGACGGCATCGACGACGGCAAGAACCGTGTCGGTGGCGATCTCCTGCTCATGATCCTGGAGGCGCTTCAGGAGCACGGCTTCGAGATCCCATTCCCTCAGCGCGAGGTTCGCGTGCTGAATGATCCGCCGAGTCTCAGGCCGCTACGCGACCGCACGTAAGCGAGCGAGCCATGAAGAACCCGGCGAATTCAAGCCGAGCGCCGCGCTCATTAGACAAAGTAGAATCTTCCGAACAGAATGCGATTCTCGACCTTTGCTTTGTTGATGGCTCTCCTGACCGGTGTCACTGCTGGTCAGGACAGGCCGTTTCGCCTTCAGGTGGACGTTCGATCCGTCTCGGTTGACGTGGGCGCTTTTGATCCCGGTGGCCGGCCTCTGCTGAACCTCTCGAAAGACGACTTCGAGCTGTTTGAAGACGGCGTACGCCAGGACATTGACTCATTCGAACCGGTGAGCACGCCGTACAACGTCCTGGTCCTTTTTGACTGTAGCGCCAGCACGATACCTGCCCAGCCTCTGTTCTCGGATGCGGCTGCTGCTTTGGCGGGTCGCCTGCGTTCCCAGGACGATCTGATGGTCGCCGCGTTCGGCACCAAAATCACGTTACTGTTCGATCGCAAATCAGGTACACGAAAGACATTGGACAGCATATGGAGGACCTGTGGAGAAACGGTGCTGTATGACGCTCTTCGATGGGGCGTCGAGCGGATGGAAAAGTCCCCGGGCCGCAAGGGAATTGTCGTGTTCACCGATGGGCGTGATACCGACGCAACCAGAACTGTAACCGTCGACGGCGTCCGCCGGATGGTAATGAAACCGCCCAACGAAGACGGAAAGTTCAAAGACACTCTACGGTTTCTGGCTCGCACTCCCGTGCCGATCTACTTCTTTGCCACCAATACGGATAAGAATCCATATTCGATGGCCATTCCGGAAGATCACCCTAACCGTGTAGAAGCTCGTTTGCGCATGGAGCAAATCGCGCAAGTCTCCGGCGGCCGTGTTGCATTTCCACAGACCCTCGAAGAAATCGTCCCGCTATATGAAGGGATCGGACGGGAACTGAGCATCGCCTACACACTCGGCTACACTCCAAGTCGTCCATGGACCACGCCGGACTTTCGGAAGATCGAGGTCCGAAGTCAAAAGAGCGATATTCGAATCACACAATCGCGGTCCGGATATTTACCTCGCTGATTCCAGCAGCTCTCGACCGACGCTCCGCCGTTGATATACTCGGCCCGCGAAATCGTCTGAAGAAAGGCGAGACATGAAGCTCCGCAAACTGCTCGATTGGCGTAAGCTCCTGATCTATTCGCATCGATGGCTGGGCATCGGGATCATGCTCATGTTCCTGCTCTGGACTCTGTCAGGTGTGGTGTTGATGTACTACGGCCACCCGCAAATCACTACCGGGGAACGTCTTTTGAGGTTGGAGCCAATCAACTTCTCCACGGCAACTGTGACGCCGGCTGAAGCGGCGGCGAGGGCCGGCATCGAGCCCTACCGCGTTCGATTATCGATGTACAACGGCCGGCCCGTTTATCGGTTGACCAGGGTCAGCATCGGCAACTGGCGAACGGTATATGCGGACACCGGAGAAGTGCTTCCCGACATGGTGCCGGAACGGGCCTTGGACTGGATGAAGAGATTCGCTCCCGAATACGCGGCCACCATGACGTACGACGCCCGCCTCGAAAGCCCCGACGAGCTTACGAGAATTCCCACATTGGCGGGCTATGTTCCGATGCATCGCGTGGCGATGAACGACCCGGCAGGTACCGAGTACTACATCTCGGCAAAGAGCAACGACATCGTTCAGAAGACGGACCGAAGAGGCCGGATTCTCGCCTACTCCGGGTACATTATTCACAACCTGTTTTTCTTTCGGCAACGGCCCTGGTGGACAACGTTCCTGGATTACATCGCCTGGACAGCCATGCTCATGGTCGTGACCGGCGCCGTCGTCGGAATCTGGCGTGTATCGCTCAAGCCACGCTTTCGCCAAAAAGGCGGTCTGTCCTACACACCCTACTCCGGTTGGGTGAAGTGGCACCATTATGCGGGTCTGATCTTCGGCATATTTTCGATCACGTGGATACTGAGCGGAATGATCCCAATCAGCACGTTCCCGATCTCCGGGTGGACGAACGTGTCCAAACGCGTCGAAAGCAATGGCGAGGGTTTCATCATGGGGAATCCTGTCGTCTCTCCCAGGTCCTCGATGACAAAGGACATGGCGAAAGCTATTACCGGCGGTGCCCTGAACCTGCAACAGATCCGGATTGAAAGCCTTCAAGCTGCCATCGCGCAGATCCAGCAAAGGTTCGCTCCGAAGGAACTCGAACTCATCCAGTTTCGAGGGGAGCCCTACTTCCTCGCCTACGAGCCCCCCACAACCAAAGAGGGAGCTGCGCAATGGACCACAAACAACTCGATCAATTTCGTAAACCTTCCACAGGACAACCCACACCTGTTTGTCTCAATCAATCAACCCGAAAAGGGCGTCATGACGTCGTTCCGCAAGGAAGTGATGGAACAGGCATCCCGCGAAGCGATGCCGAACGTCCCCATCATCGACAGCGAATGGCTGACCGAGTATGACGACTACTATCACCAGACGACCACGTCATTCGAACTCGGCCGGCACAAGCCCGCCTACGTGCTGCCTGTGCTGCGCGTCCGTTACGGCGACGAAAACCAGACCTGGCTTTATTTCACCCCGTCGCTCGCCCAGATGGTGAAGTTCGACAAACTCGATCGCGCGAACCGTTGGCTCTATTACGGTCTCCATGTGATGGACTGGCCAGGCCTCTTCAATCGCCGCCCGTTGTGGGACATCGTGACGATCGCATTATTGTCAGGCCTGGCGGCGATGAGTATCACAACGCTCTTACCGGCTCTCCGCCGACTCAAACGGCACACGGTTCATGCCTGGAAGGGGGCGTTCGCGCCGAAAAAGACGCGGGCTGACCATAGCCCCGGATGGGCTCGATCCTTGAAGCGGTTCGATTAGGAAAGGAGAACAGATACACCGTTATTCGGGGATGAACCCATGATTCGGATTCGAGAATTGCAGCAGGATGAGTGGCGCGTTTGGCGCACCCTACGGATCGCAGCTCTTGAAGATAGTCCAGATGCTTTCGGCGATACCGCGGAGCAGGCCAGGGGCCGAAGCGATGAACAGTGGCGAGAATCGCTTGTGCACCCCGACGAGCGCTTACTTATTGCGGAAATCGATTCTGGACTTGTCGGCATGGCACGTGTTCGAAGGGATGCAGATGATGCGTCACGGGCTGGGCTTTATTCAATGTGGGTGTCTCCCGACGCTCGTCGCGTGGGGGTTGGCAGAGCTCTGATTGACGCCGTGTTCGGGTGGGCGATTCGGAACGAAATATCCAGGCTGTGGTTGTGCGTCACTCAAGGCAACGAGCCGGCGAAGAGGCTGTATAAATCCTTCGGATTCGAAGCGACAGGATCGTTGCGCCCCCTTCGAGCAGGTTCGGAAAAACAGATGGACGAGATGCAAGTATCGCTTGATACGACAAACCGCACCAGAGGCCGATGAACCCGTCGTTCGGGTGATCGCTCTCGCATCACTTCGCCAACAAGGTTTGAGCGTAGGCTCTTGCGGAGGAACCATGACGACGCAGACTCGGTACGATCTTAATGCGCTATTCCTGCTCGTGCTGCTGGGTGTCGCAGGGGCTGCAGATGCACAGGTCCAACCGCAGCTCGCCCAGCGATACTTCGAGGAAGCCACGAAGCTCTGCGAGCGAGACTCGGGCAAGTTGTGGGGTGTGTCGCTCTGTGGTCCGATGGTGATCTTTGATCAGGCGACCGGAACGCGTGCCACAAGCCAGCCAGAACCGGAGGGGCCGACACCCCGCTTTCTGGGTTTCGCGGACGGCCCCATCTCGTGGGGCGGGATGCGGTGGTTCGTCTGGCCCTTGCAGATGCTCCCGGAGAAGGCTGACGATGCACGCCAGCAAATCATGCTTCACGGGCTGTTCCATCGCATTCAGCCCGAGCTGGGGTTGATCACGAGCGATGGCGCGAACGAGCATCTCGATACGCTCGAAGGGCGCGTCTGGATGCAGCTCGAATGGCGGGCGCTCCGCCGGGCGGTCGAGTCGAGCGGGAATGTTCGGGCTGAGGCAATCGCCGATGCGCTGGCCTTCAGACGCGAACGTCGTCGCCGGTTTCCCGACGCGGCTGAAAACGAACCACGCGATGAGATTCGCGAAGGGCTTGCCTCCTATACCGGCGTCGCGGCCTGGGCCAATTCGCCCGCTGATGCCCACCGTGAAGCAGCGACTGCACTCGCAGGGGGCGAGTTGCAGCGGTCGTTCGTCGGAAATTTCGAAGCCGCGTCCGGACCCGGCTACGGTGTATTGCTGGACGATCTCCTGCCAGGATGGAGACGACAGGTTCGTGCCACCTCGGACCTTGGCGACTTGCTCGCCTCAGCAAACAACAGGCCACCGACGGCAGACGTTGCAGCGGCAGCGGCACGCTACGATGGGGCAACGCTGCGAACGTCGGAAGAGGCGCGCGATCGGGCGCAGCAGGTGCGCGTCGCCGAGTTACGTCGACGCTATGTCGATGGGCCCGTGCTGACGATGTCTGCGTTGGGCAGCGGGACCAGCGACTCCACCGACTCCGTCGGCATTCCAGGCGTCGGTACTTTCTTTCGCAATTTCACTGTTTCCGCTCAATGGGGCCGTCTCGTGGCCAACGGCGGCGTCTTGCGCTCTGTCGATGGGACGACAGTGTCCGTACCGGTTACCGTGCCGCTCGAAGGGACCACCCTACGGGGAGACGGCTGGAGCGCCACTCTCAACTCCGGGTGGGTGGTGCGGCCGGCGGCACGACCTGGCTCCTTTACCATTGTTCGCGAGAACTAACGGATTCTCTCTCCTGTGTTGACGCTTGATCGTGCCGCGAGTGGTGCCATTGCCGTTAATCCCCGACTGTTCCAATTGAAACTGGCCGGTTGTCCAGGGACCGAACTGTAAGGTGTGTTGAGGGCCATTCAAGAAGATCCGCCGGCGGTTACATGACCATTGGCTGTACGAGATGTGATTTTGTCCGGAGTAGCTCGGAGGAAACTCTATGGACGAAGATGTTAATCAAAAAGACGCGCGAAGAGCTGATTGGGGAGATTAGAAAGCTGCGTCAGGGAATCCGGCAGCATCGCGACAGTACGCAGCACGAGCTTTGCTGGCATCATCCTGCCCTGTGGGGTTTGCTGCCAGAAAAGACGGATCCAATCCCGGTGGTTCCCGAATGGCCGGAGTTCATCCGAGGCTGTGTGACCTACCGCCAGTCGCTCGACGAGCAGGCACCCAAGGCTCCAAGGACAAACGAGCCATACGCAAGATGAATCGCTGAACCAATCCTGTGATGGCGTTCCGTTGAGTGCAGTTCGCAAGATCCTAATTTCCAGTGTTGCGTAGCCGGCAAATCGGACTTGTGAAACTGAAACGCTCGTTA
>Ga0207659_10001838_pt1 | contig 12574 bp, 12 predicted proteins | sample KBSM43metaG_FD_184330 | JGI IMG/M metagenome (GOLD analysis project Ga0207659, IMG submission 184330) | Miscanthus rhizosphere microbial communities from Kellogg Biological Station, Michigan, USA - KBS M4-3 metaG (SPAdes) (version 2) | ecosystem: Host-associated > Plants > Roots > Rhizosphere >...
ACCCGTGCTCTTGTACGGCACGTGGATCATCTTGAGCTTCGCCATGCTGGCGAACCACTCGGTGCCGAGATGCGTGAATCCGCCGAGCCCCGTTGACGCGTAGGGAAGCATGCCCGGCCTGGCTCGCGCGAACTCGATCAGTTCGGTGGTGGTTTTGGGTGGAAGCGAAGGATGCACGACCAGCACGTGCGGCGAGTAGCCGAGCTCGACGATCGGCACGATCTCCTGCAGAGGATCGAACGGGAGCTTCTGCGTCGCCGGCGTCGCTGCGAAGCTGCCCGACATCACCATGAGGGTGTAGCCGTCGGGGTTGGCCCTCGCGGTCAGCTCCATGCCGATGATGCCGGCCGCGCCGCCACGGTTGTCGACCACGAACTGCTGGCCGAGCGCCTCGGAGAGTTTCTGCGATATGGGACGCGCGGTGAGGTCGCTGCCGCCGCCTGGAGCGAACGGTACAATCACGCGTACCGGCTTCGATGGATAGGTTTGAGCGACGGATGGCAGCGCGTACGACAACGCCCCGGCAAACGCGGCCACGGCGGCAAGCGTTACATTTCGGGCATGGGAGACCATGCGTGCAGAATAGCACTTAAAGCGCATTTCAAAATGAACATTGCGCACGCGACTCGCCTGCGCTACGCCCCGAAGGAAGTCCCCTTGGGGGACGCCCCGGAGGGAGTTCCCTTCGGGCGACAAGAGCATGTCCAGAGGGCAATTCATTTTGAAACGCGCTCTAAGTCTCAACAGCCACAATTTCTCGCTGTGCTTTTGTCTTTAACTGTTCGTCTCAACACGGTGCTCTTGGTCAACGCTTTTTGGTTTGTTTTTAATCTGCGTTTATCGGCGGTTCCGATTCAATCTAGCCGCGCGGATGATGCTTCGCGTGCAGCTGTTTCAACCGCTCGCGCGCGACGTGCGTGTAGATCTGCGTCGTCGAAATATCCGAATGCCCGAGCAGCAACTGCACGACTCTCAGATCGGCGCCGTGATTCAATAAATGCGTGGCAAACGCATGGCGCAAGGTATGCGGCGAAATCGGCTTGGTGAGCCCGGCCTGTGTCGAATACCGCTTCAATAAATGCCAGAACGACTGGCGCGTCATCGCGGCGCCGCGGCCGGTGACGAATATCGCGTCGGCAGCGCGCTGCTGCAGGATTTGCGGCCGCGCTTCCTTGAGATAGCGCTTGAGCCAGCTCAAGGCTTCCTCGCCGAGCGGGACCAGCCGCTCCTTCGCGCCCTTGCCGACGACGCGCACCACGCCCATGTCCTGGCTGACTTGCGCGACTTTCAATGTCACGAGCTCCGAGACGCGCAGCCCGCTCGCATAGAGCGTTTCCAGCATGGTGCGGTCGCGCAAGCCCAGCGGGTCGTCGACATCAGGGGCGGCGAGCAGCTTTTCGACGTCTTGCTCGGTGAGCGTTTTCGGCAACCCGCGCGGCAGCTTCGGCGAATCGATGTTGAGCGTCGGGTCACGCGCGATCCTGCCCTGGCGGAGCTCATATTGGTAAAAACGCTTGAGGCTCGACAGCAGGCGGCTCGTGCTCGTCGCTTTCGCTTTGCCTGCAACGCGGTGCGCCAGATACGCGAGCACATCGGCATGAGCTGCGGCGAGCAGCGCCTTACCCCGCGCTTTATCGAGCCATGCCGCGAATTGAATCAGGTCGAGGCGATAGCTCGCCAGCGTGTTGCGCGAAAGTCCGTCCTCGAGCCACAACGCATCGCAGAATTCGTCAAGAATCGAGCTGTCACTCATCTTGGGAAAAATGCCCCTGAAAATTGATGGATGAGCCGTCCTGGCTAGGCGAAACTTGTGAGACGAGCGGAGTTTACACGCTAGTAAATGAGCATCGGCTCGCGAGTTTTAACGACGCGAGGGCGGCTCAGGCGCGATTTGCAGGGGCATTTTCGTGTTTTAAAAGCCATTGTTTTATTTGTATCGGCTCGCCGCCGCGGGAGTGCATAAAGCCGCCGATGCCGCCGCTCGCGACGACCCGGTGGCAGGGAATCACCAGCGGCAGGCGGTTCGCGCCGCAGGCGCCGCCGACCGGCCGCGGCGCGCTTTTTAGTTGCCGCGCGATGTCCATATAAGTCAGGGTGCTGCCGCAGGGAATCGCTTGGATCGCGCGCCACACGCGCTGCTGGAACGCGGTTCCGCGATATTCGAACTGCAAATCGAATCGATATTCCGGATCGGCGAGATATTTCTCGATCTGGCGGCACACTTTTGCGGCGACTTTGTTGGTCGGATCCAGCGTGGCCGCACCGCGCGGCAGGTATTCGATGCGCGTGACAAGCTCGCCGGCAGTGCGTATGCCGAGCACCGCGAACGGCGTGGCCATCCGGGCGTCGAACAATTCACCGGGCGCCGCACGTTCGAGCTTGATACGCGTGTGGAGCAGATCCGGACCATCGTGAATATCACGCGGGAGCATGCACCGGCCCTTTACGCAGTTTCTGCAGGACAACCACGACCACGATCAGCGCGACGCCGATGTAGTCGAGCATCGCTTTCGGATACACGAGCGCGAGGCCCGCGATGATCAGCATCCAGCGTTCGGGCGAAGTGGTTTTCTTGAACAGCCATCCTTGCACGCCGGCCGCCAATGCCGCAATGCCTATCATCGCGGTCACGCTGACAATCGCAATTTCACCCCACGGCGCTACCGCGAGTTTCTTGAACGATCCCATCAGCAGCAGCCCGAGCCCCGCCGGATCGAGCACGAACATGAAAGGCACGAGGAACGCCGGCATCGTGTACTTCCAGGATTGCAGCGTCGTCTTATACGGGTCGCCACCGGTGATGGCGGCCGCGGCGAATGGCGACAGCGCGGTCGGCGGTGAAACTTCCGACAGCACCGCGTAATAAAAGATGAACATGTGCGCGGCATAATCGGCAACGCCCAGTTGTATCAGGGCGGGCGCGGCGATGACCGCGCAGATTATGTAGCTCGCGGTCACCGGCACCGCGAGACCCACGATCCACACGATCAGCGACGTCATGCCCGCGGTCAGCAGCAGTTTGACGTCGTGCAGCAGGCTCGCAGTTTGCTCGACACCGAATGCGCCGAGGACGGCCATGATGAGTCGCGTGCCCGAATCCGCGTATTGCAGGACGATCGAGCTGAACTTGAGGCCCAGACCCGTCAGCGTCACGACACCGACGATGATGCCTGCCGCCGCGCACGTCGCGCCCACGCTCAGCATGCCGACTGAACCCGCTTCGAGCGCCTTGACGAGGCCGGAATTCCACAGCCCCTGCCCGAGCGGCTTCCTCCCGCGCAGCACATCGTAGGGAATCAACGCGCAGTCCACATGCAGGAAGCTGCTGAGAAATGCGACCATCGTCGCCCAGAACACCGACACTGCGGGCGAGAAGCCGATCACCATGAAGAAAATGATCGCGACCAGTGACAGGAAATGAAACCAGTAATTGCGCGTCAGCATGCTGATCGTCGCGTGCTTCTCGATCGCGACGTTGGGCATGCCGAATTTGCGCGCGTCGATTTCGACCATCAGGAACAGCGCGAAGTAATAAAGCAGCGTCGGGATCGTCGCCATCAATATCACGTCGAGATACGAGATATTGAGGAACTGCGCGATCAGGAAAGCGGCCGCGCCGAGCACCGGCGGCGAGATGATCGCGCCGAGGCCGCCCGCAGCGAGCAGGCCGCCGGCGGCATCTTTGCCATAACCGGCTTTCATGAGCATCGGGTATGCAACGGTGCCCAGCGTTACGGTCGTGGCGACGCCGCTGCCGGAAGGCCCGCCGAGCAGGAATGACGCCAGCACGATCGTGCGCCCGGCGCCGGTCGGCTTGCCGCCCATGGCGGCGAATGAGAAGTCGATGAAGAACTTGCCGGCGCCCGAATACTGCAGGAATGCGCCGTAGATCGTGAACAGGATAATCAGCGACGACGATACGTCGATCGCAACGCCGAAGATGCCTTCGAGCGTCATGTACATATGGCCGACGATGCGGCCCAGATCCATGCCGTAATGTGTCCACGGCGGCGGCAGGTACTGGCCGACGACCGCATACATAAGGAAGCCGACGCAAATCGCCGGCATGATCCAGCCGGACGTGCGCCGTGCCGCCTCCAGCACCAGCAGAATCAGCGCGCTGCCCAGTATTTTGTCCCACAGCGTCGGGTCGATTGCGCGCTCGAGGAAAGCATCCCCGCCGAACAGCATGTTGCAAACGATCACCAGCGATACGAACGCGGCCACCCAGTCCCACCACATGATGCGATGGCGAAAACCTTTGCTGACAGGAAACAGCAGGAAGCCCAGGAACAAAATGAACGCGACGTGGATGCCGCGCAGGACATGCGTCGGCATGATGCCGTACGCGGCATACAGGTGAAAAAGCGACATGATCACCGCGAGCGCGGTAGTCATCACGCCGAGGGCGCCCGGCAGCTTGTTGATTGCGCCCTCTTCCTCCTCTATGAACTCCTCGGCCTTTTTTATCGCCTCGGCCGAAACGACGGGTTCGTCAACGACAGTGTTCCTGATTTCCGCCATGACGTCTCCCCCGGTTCGCGAAGGATGAATCCAGCGCGAGCGCCGGACTCATCCCTGAGACTTTTCCGTTAGTTCAGCTTGACGCCTTTTTCGGCAAAGTATTTCTTCGCGCCGGGATGAAACGGCACCACGGCAGCCCCCGGTGTTTGATACTTGAAGTCAAAGTTTTTCGCCTCCGCGTGCACGCGAATCAAATCGTCCTTGTGCTCGAACACCGTCTTCACGATATCGTAGGCGAGCTGGTCGCTCATCTTCTCATCGGCGAGCAATACGTTCCACACCGTCGTAATCTGGTTCACCGAGTCCTGCCCCGGATAAGACTTGGCCGGAATAACGTCCTTCACGTAGAGCGGGCCGTATTTCTTGACCATGGCGTCCTGCGCTTCGGAGTGATCGATCAACTTCAGCTTGAGACCGGGCGTTGCGCCCAGATCGGTCACCGCGGGCGTCGGTATGCCGCCGACCCAGAAAAATGCATCGAGCTTGCGGTCCTTGATCGCTTCGGCCGATTTACCCGGGTCGAGGCGCTCGCGAATGATGTCCTTCTCCGGGTCGAGTCCATACGCCTCGAGCACGCGATACGCCATGATCTGGGTTGCGCTGTTCGGCGCGCCGGTGGATACACGCTTGCCCTTCAGGTCAGCCATCTTGGTGATGCCGGTGCCCTCGACCGTCACGATGTGCATGCGGTTCGGATACATGACCATCAGCGCGCGCACGTTGACCGGCTTCTGGAACTTGCCTTGGCCTTTATACGCATCCCAGCTCGCGTCGGCCATCGAAAGTGCGACGTCCGCCTTGCCCTGGCCTATCAGCAGCAGGTTCGCCATGGAGCCGTCGGTGGTGCCCGCGGTTGCGTTGAGGTTGGGAACGAACTTCGTCAATACATCGGCAAGACCGCCGCCCAGCGGATAGTAAACGCCGGTCGTGGGCCCGGTCGCCACGAATATATTAGTCTTGCCCTGCGCGTAAGATGCCGCCGCGCACAACATCGCGGCCGCTACCGCGATAACTTTGAATAGCCGTTGCATAACTCCTCCATCTTATGATTGAGACTACGAATGCCATCATACGGGCTAGCCGTACCTGCGCCAAGCGTTGTCGCCCGCGGATGACCTATCTCGCAAATAGCCGGGCCGGGTCCTTGAACGCCTTGAATTCGATGGCGTTGCCCGAGGGATCGGTAAAAAACATCGCTGCCTGCTCGCCGATGGTGCCGGTAAAGCGCAGTTGCGGCTCAATGATGAACTGGGTGCCGGCGGCTACCAACCGGTCGCGCATTTTTTCCCAGTCCGGCATCGGCAGCACGAGCCCGAAGTGCCGCACCGGAACGTCGTCGCCGTCGACCGGACTCGTGATGCGCTTGCGCGCTTCGCCAGGCACTTGATAAGCGACGATCTGATGACCGTAGAAGTTGAAATCCACCCAGTCCTTGTCGGAGCGGCCTTCGGTGCAGCCGAGCACGCCGCAGTAAAATGCGCGTGCCTGGGTTAAGTCGTCGACCGGAAATGCGAGATGAAATAGCGGCGTCGCCATGCTTGCCTCAAGGTAATTTAATTGAATGTAAGCCTGCATTTTACGGGTTTTCAAAACACTCTTTCGCGGTATCGGCGACAATACGCACATCCCCGTGTTACGCAACAGGAGGCGCTCGTGCACGAACTCCGGCACTCCCGGACGCTTATTTTCGTCGTTGGTCTGACGCTGCTCGCGACGATTGCGGCCCCCATCAGCGCGCAGGATTATCCTTCCCGGCCGATCCGTTTCATTGTTCCCTTCCCTCCGGGCACGGACGCGAGCAGTGAGCAGGTGCCTGCGGAACGCGGAGCAGGGATCCGCTCGCGGGATGCGACCGTGAAGCCGGCAACAAGCGCATCGTTCTTGGCGCCGACCCCGTGCGCATCTCCGGGGTCAGATCCCAGAGGGAACCCTCTTCCGCCCTGCGATGCGCCCCGCTTGCGGGATGCGATCGACCGCGAGTCGGACGCCACCGCCGTGTTAGTTGCGCAAGCGACCGTTTCGTCGAATTCATATCCTAGCCGTCCAATACGTTTTATCGTGCCTTTTCCTCCAGGCGGCAGCACGGACATCTACGCACGTATCATCGGGCCGCGACTCGCGGATGCACTACGCCAGCAGGTCGTCATCGACAACCGCCCGGGCGCCGGCGGCGCGCTCGGCGCCGATCTCGCGGCCAAGGCGCCGCCCGATGGCTACACGATCTGGCTAGGGCAGACTAACAACCTCGCGATCGGCCCGGCGATGCGCGTGAAAAACAGTTACGACCCGGTGCGGGATTTCTCGCCGATCACCCTGCTCATGAAAGCGCCGCAGGTTATGGTAGTCAACGCGGGCTCGCCCATCACGTCGATCAAGGAACTGATCGCCGCAGCGAAAGCCAAGCCCGGCGGACTGACCTTTGCATCTGCGGGTATCGGCAGCTCCGGACATATTACGGGCGAACTCTTCAATCAAACCGTCGGCGTCAACATCACGCACGTTCCGTATAAAGGCGCATCGCCGGCGATGATCGACTTGCGCGGCGGGCGCGTCACTTACCTTGCGACTTCACTCGCGTCCGCGGCGCAGTTCGTCAAGAACGGCGCCATCAAGGCAATCGCGACTACGGGCGCCCGGCGCGCACGCCTGATGCCGGACGTGCCGACCGTGATCGAAGCGGGCGTGCCGGGTTTTGAAGTCGACTCCTGGCACGGCATGCTTGCCCCGGCAAAAGTGTCGCGCGACATCATCTTGCGGCTCAACCGCGAAATCGTCGCGATCCTCGGCAAACCCGAAGTGAGGGACGCGCTGCTGTCGGAAGGCGGTGAAATCACGCCGGGCACACCTGAGGAGTTCGCTGCATTTTTGAAAACCGAAGTCGTAAAGTGGGCGAAGGTCGTGAAGGAAGCGGGCATTACCGCCGAATAGCGTTGTATTAACGGAGCAATCACAATGTCGAAGCAGTCACAAAGGACGCATGGCGCAACAGACGATCTGCCGCTCACCGGCGTGCGCATATTGGAGTTCGGCCACACCGTAATGGGGCCGTCGTGCAGCATGGTGCTCGCCGATCTCGGCGCGGATGTGATCAAGATAGAACCGCCGGAAGGCGACCGCACGCGCGCCAACGTCGGCTTCGGCTCCGCGCTGTTCCCGGTCTTCAACCGCAACAAGCGCAGCATTTCGATCGACATCAAGTCGGACGCCGGCAAGGCGGTCATACTCAAAATCATCGCGGGCGCCGATGCGCTGATCGAGAACTTCGCATACGGCACGATGGAACGCCTGGGCCTCGGCTACGCCACGCTCGCGAAATCCAATCCGCGGCTGATTTACTGCGGCCTCAAAGGTTTTCTGACCGGCCCGTACGAGAAGCGCGCCGCGCTCGATGAAATCGTGCAGTTCATGGGCGGGCTTGCGTATATGACCGGCCCGAGCGGCATGCCGCTGCGGGCCGGCGCGTCGGTGGTGGACATCATGGGCGGTATGTTCGGCGCGCTGGGCATCATGGCGGCGTTGCGCGAACGCGAGCGCACCGGACGCGGCCAGCTCGTGCAAAGCTCGTTGTTCGAATCGACCGCGTTCCTCGTCGCCCAGCACATGGGGCAAGAGGCGCTGACCGGCAAGGCGCCGCCGCCGATGCCGGAGAAAGCGAGCTCGTGGGCTGTTTACGATCCGTTCAAGACTGCCGACGGCAAGACAGTTTTTATCGGCATCACGAGCGACAATCACTGGCGCAGTTTCTGCAAAGGATTCGGCGTCGAGGAACTGCTCGACGATCCCGCACTCAAGACGAACCCGCAACGTGCGCAGGCGCGCGCGAAGATCATGCCGATCGTCACCGCGAAATTTGCGGCGGAACCGTTAGCTGCGCTGGTGGCGAAGCTCGAACAGCTGAACATACCGTTCGGGCCGCTGGCCAGGCCCGGCGACTTGTTCGACGACATCCAGCTGAATCACGACGGCCGCATGCTCGACGTGCTGCTGCCGACCGGCAAGCGCGCGAAGCTGCCGGGACTGCCGCTCGAAATGGGCGGCCGTAAAACGCGCGTGCGGCATCAGCCGCCGGTGATGGGCAACGATACGCGTGCGGTGCTCGCCGAAGCCGGCTATACCGAAGCGCAAATTAACGAATTGATCGCACAGCAGGTGGCGATTGCCGCGGATGGGGCCACGGCGCCGGTCGGCGCAATCAAGGAGCATTCGAAATGAATGCAAAGGTAAAACTCTACAGCGGCGTGGGTGAAGAACTCACGCATTACGACGTCGACGTGGATGCGTTGACGCTCACGAAACGCAAGACGATCAAGGTGCCATCGGTCGTGCAGTACGCGTGGCCGCATCCATCGAAACGACATTTGTATGTAACGACCAGCAACCGCGGCGCCGGCATGAAGTCCGATTTCAATCACGTCAGCGCGCTGACGATCGACCCAGCGAGCGGCGAATTGGCGTATCAGGGCGCGCCCGTGCCCTTGTGCGCGCGCGCGGTCCACCTGTGCCTTACCGCCGACGCCAAATATCTGCTGAACGCGCACAACCTGCCGCGCGCATCGATTACGGTACACCGCATCAGCGCGGACGGTTCGATCGGCGCCGAAGTCGCACAGCCAGAGGGGCTCGCGTTCGGCATTTATCCGCACCAGGTGCTGGTCTCGCTACAGACGGGCACGGTCATGCTGATCGACCGCGGCAACGATGCGAACAAGGGTAAGCCCGAGGACCCCGGCGCGTTGCGGCTCTTTCGCATCAAGGACGGCGTGCTGTCGAACCTGCAGGCGGTCGCGCCCAACGGCGGCTACGGCTTCGGGCCGCGCCACATCGACTTTCATCCGACCGAGCCGTGGATGTACGCGTCGCTCGAACGCCAGGACAAGCTCTATATGTATCGCATGCAGGGCGAGAGCCTCGAACCCGCCGCCGCATATAAACTCGACACGCTCGCTGATCCGGCCAACCACAAGCCACGCCAGCTCGCGGGCGCGATCCACGTGCATCCCAACGGGCGCTACGTCTACGTGATGAACCGCGCGGACGGGACCGTCGACTATGCGGGCCGACAGGTCTTCAACGGCGGCGACAACAGCATCGCCGTTTATTCGATCGACCCGAAAACCGGTGAGCCCAAATTGATCCAGCATGCCGACACGCACGCGTACCACGTGCGCACGTTCGCGCTCGACCCGAGCGGCCGCATGATGGTCGCCGCGAGCATTTCGCCGATCGACGTGCGTGTAGGCGACAAGGTCGCCAACGTGCCGGCCACTTTATCGGTGATGAAAGTCGGCGAAGACGGCAAGCTTACCTTCGTGCGCAAGTACGACGTCGAAACGAACGGCAAGATTCATTACTGGATGGGGATGTTCGGCTTGAACTGATGCGGCACATTCAAACCTCGGGCTGCTGACGCTTGAGCGGATGGTCCGCGCACTGGTCGCGGGCGTCGATAAGGCACCGAACGGCGTGCGCGTGCTCGCTGTCTCAGCTATCGGGAGTACGAACCTGAACATCACCGAAAGGCAAATTCATGGCTAAAACCTACCAAGGCAGTTGTCACTGCGGCAACATCGCATTCGAAGTCGAAGGTGAGCTTACTGGCGCGATGGCGTGCAACTGCTCGATCTGCTCGCGCAAGGGCTCGTTGCTGTGGTTCTTGCCCCGCGACAAATTGCGCCTATCGCCCGCGAAAAACCCGGTCGGCACTTACACATTCAACAAGCACCTCATCAAACACAAGTTCTGCCAGACCTGCGGCATGCACCCTTATGCAGAGGGTATCGATCCGAAGGGTAACGCGATGGCAGCAATCAATATCCGCTGCCTGGAAGACATCGATCTCGCGGCGATTCCCATCCAGAATTTCGACGGGCGCGCGAAATAACCAATAGAGCGCGGGTCAATCTTCCGGCTTGACCTTCGCTTCCTTGATGACCTTCGCCCAGCGCGCGAGGTCGCGGCGCAATAGATCAGTCGCCTGCGCGGGGGTTCCCAGCACGAGCTCAGCGCCTTCGCTGCCGAGTATCCGGACCGCATCCGGCTGCTTCAATCCCGCCATCGCGTCGCGGCTGATTTTGGCGACGATCGCGGGCGGCGTGTGCGCGGGCGCCAGCAGCATGTACCAGGTGCTCACGTCATAGCCGGCGACGCCCGACTCAGCGATCGTCGGCGCGTCCGGCAAGGCCGGCGAACGCTTGGCTGACGTTACGCCGAGCAGACGCAGACGCCCGGTCTGCACGTGCGGCATGGCCGCGAGCGGCGTCGTGAACAGCGCCTGGACTCTGCCCGCGATCAGATCCTGTATCGCCGGTCCGCCGCCTTTGTACGGAATGAAGTTGAGCGACGTCCCGCTCATCTGCGCAAACAGCACGCCGGCGAGATGCGGGCCCGAGCCGATACCGGTGTTCGCCAATGCGATCTCGCCCGGCTTGGCCTTAGCCAGCGCAATCAACTCCTTGGTCGTCTTGGCGCCCGCCGATGCCGACACCACGAGCACGAACGGTGCGCGCAGCACTTCCATGATCGGTTGAAAATTCTTCCCCGCATCGTAATTGAGCTTTGGATACAGGCCTGAGCTGATCGCGAGCGCGTTGTTCGTGAGCAGCAGCGTGTAGCCATCCAGCGCCGCGCGGGCCGCGATCTCGGTGCCGATGGTGGTGCCGGCGCCGGTCCGGTTGTCCGCGATCACCTGCTGCTTCCACGCTTCCGTGAGCTTCTGCGCGAGAACGCGCGCGGTGGCATCGACCCCGCCGCCCGGCGGGAACGGGACCACCATGCGCACCGGATGGGTTGGGTAGTCCTGCGCGACCGCTGCATAATCGGCGGACGCTAACAGCAAAGCGGCGAGGGTTAAACGTGCAAGTGCAGAGAAACGCATAAATCCTTTTTTTTATACGCGGGAGAAGCGCGAATTCTACAGCCAGTGCACCGGTTCGCGTGTCCCGCATACCGTGGTTCAGGCATACTTAAGGCAATCGGCCTGCGATGACTTCGCCTATGCAATCAGCCAGAGAAAACACAGCCAGCAGTCTGGGCTTGTCGCTGCTCATCCTGCTCGTATCAGCCTGCGCAACCGGCGCGCGCGATGATTTCAAACTTCGCCGGGACATCGACGGTTTACACCTGGTCAAAATGCCGATTGAAGGCGCAAAGGCGCGCCTCGCAGCGCAAGGGTTCGTCTGCGAAAAAGACACCGTCCCGTACGAGGGCTCTTTCCTGCGATCGGTTTATTGCGTGCGCACGATAAGAGGAATCGGCTGCCGCGACGACGAGCACGTCACGCTCGAATACGGCGCCGAATCCTCGCTGGTCGACCGGTTCGCGACCGGCCGCAAAAACGGCTGCAATTAGCGGCTGGCAAGGTCGCGGAAAACCAATCGTGACCGCTGCTGTCATAACAAGACGCAAAACTGTAATTCGGAAAACCGCCATGACTGTCCAACTCGATCACACCATCGTGCCCTCGCGCAACAAGGTGGCGGCGGCGAAGCTCCTCGGCGATCTGCTCGGCGTGCCGTGGGCCGAAACAGGCTTGGGGCCATTTGCGCCCGTCTATGTCAACGACGGGTTGACGCTCAATTTCATCGATACGAACGAAGACTTCCCTGTTTACCACTTCTGCTTTCGCGTCGGGCCGGCGGAATTCGACGCAATTCTCGGCCGGATCAAGACCGCGGGCATCAAATACCGCAGCAACGTCCACGGCCCGGTCGACATGCAGGTCGGCACGCAATACGGCAACTTTTACTGGAACGAGCCCGACGGCCATCAGTGGGAGTTGTTGACGACCAGCTACGCGCGGCCGCCGGCTTGAGCATCCAATGCACGACGACGATCGTCAAACCGGCCGCATCCTGACCCGGCGTGAAGCGCTGGCGCTGCTCGGCACCGCCGGGGCCGCGCTGCTCGCCGCGCGCGCGTCATGGGTGTCCGCCGCCGAGGCTGCGCTCGCCTGCGTCGCGAGTCCCGAGCAGACCGAAGGCCCGTATTTCGTCGACGAGCGATTGAATCGCTCCGACATCCGATCCGATCCATCCGATGGTTCAGTGCGCGA
>Ga0207659_10001840_pt1 | contig 12571 bp, 10 predicted proteins | sample KBSM43metaG_FD_184330 | JGI IMG/M metagenome (GOLD analysis project Ga0207659, IMG submission 184330) | Miscanthus rhizosphere microbial communities from Kellogg Biological Station, Michigan, USA - KBS M4-3 metaG (SPAdes) (version 2) | ecosystem: Host-associated > Plants > Roots > Rhizosphere >...
TCGTCACTCTCCCCTTGTCCTTCTATCCGCCCGGAACGGTGGTGCCGGCCGCGGCCGAGCTCGCGCCGCAGGTCAATGTCGAGACCTTGTTCTCCTGGCGCGCCGGCCTGGTGTTCAAGCCGAGCGCGAACACCAGCCTCTACGCCGCCATCGCCAATGCGCGCACGCCTTCGTCGGCGACGGTCCGGCTCGGCTGCAGCACGGGCACGGGCGCCACGTTCGTCAATTTCTGCAACGTCGCCCCGGAGACCGCGCGCAGCTACGAGATCGGGGTCAAGGCGGAATTGCTCAACCGCCGGCTCCAGCTGACCGCCGCTTTGTTCCGCAACGAGCGAAGCAATTTCCGCGTCGCCTCGAACGAGCCGGGGGTCGCCGACCCGCAGGTCCTCGACGGCCGCTCGCGGGTCGACGGGATCGCGCTCGGGGTCAGCGGCAATTTCAGCCGGCGCTGGTCGGTCTTCGCCAATTACACCTATCTCGACGGCGAGGTGCGGCAGAGCGTATCGGATTTCTGCCGCGCCAACCCCGGCCCTCTCTGCCTCAACAGCGCCGCCATTCCCGATCCCCAGGCGGGCGACGCTCTGATCCAGACGCCGCGCCATTCGGCCAGCCTGTTTACCACCTACACTTTGCCGTTCGGCCTCCAGCTCGGCTACGGCCTCACCTACCAGGGCCGCTTCGCCACCCACCAGCGCACCCTCCTCCAGCGCACCCAATATTTCTCGGACGACTGGCTCATCCACCGCCTGTTCCTGTCCTACGAGATCAGGGCGGGGCTGACCGCCCAGCTCAACGTCACCAACGTCACCGACGAGCGCTATTTCACCGGCATCCGCAACAATGTGAACGCGACCTCGGGCGCGGTCACCGGCGGCTGGGCGGTGCCCGGCGAGGCGCGCTCGGCGGTGCTGAGCCTGTTCTACAGCTTCTGATGGCCCGAACCGGACCCGCTTCCGTTCGGGCTGGTGATCAGGTCGCCAAGCCCCCGGCTTGGCTGCGGATTGCCGGGGGCAATCCGCACCTGATCACTGTCGAAGCCCTTTCCTTTGCCCGGGAAGAAGGAGAAGAAGTGGCCTTCGACAGGCTCAGGCCGAACGGGGCGGAGAGAAGCACGTCATGAGAGAGTGCGGGAAATGATGCTCGCCATCCCCGATCTGCTCGACCCGGAGGGGGTGGCGCGCGTTCGGGGAATCGTCGACGCCGGCGACTGGGCCGACGGCAACGCCACCTCGGGCCACCAATCGGCGCTGGCCAAGCGCAACGCCCAGCTGCCCGAGGACAGCAAGGCGGCGAAGGAGGCGGGGCGGCTGGTCCTCGACGCGCTCGCCCGATCGCCTCTGTTCATCGCCGCGGCGCTGCCGCTCAAGATCTTCCCGCCCTTGTTCAGCCGCTACCGGGGCGGCGAGGCGTTCGGCACCCATATCGACAATGCCGTGCGCATCCACGGCCCAAGCGAGTTCCGGGTGCGCAGCGACCTCGCGGCGACCCTGTTCCTCGAGGATCCGGACGCCTATCGGGGCGGCGAGCTGGTCGTCGAGGACAATCTCGGCGCCCACCAGGTGAAGCTTCCGGCGGGCCACCTCCTCCTCTATCCGGCCTCGAGCCTGCACCGGGTCGAGCCGGTGACCAAGGGTATGCGGACGGCCGGCATCTTCTGGATCCAGTCGATGGTCCGCGACGACGGCGCGCGCACCATCCTGTTCGATCTCGACCAGGCGATCCAGGCGCTCGCCGCCGACCGCGGCCAGGCCGACAGGGAAGTGATCCGCCTCACCGGCGTCTATCACAATCTGCTGCGGCGCTGGGCGGACAGCTGATCTTGCAAATTCTTCTCAATAGCTTTTAGGATCGCGCCGATGCCCCAATCGAGGAAATTGCGCCTGCGCGGCCTGTGGTTCCAGGTCCACAAATGGATCGGCCTCACCCTCGCCATCCTGATCGTCCCGATCTCGCTCTCGGGCGCGGCTCTGGTCTGGCACGACGGGCTCGATTCGGCGATCAACCCGCAGCGCTACGCGGCGGGCGGCGAGGCCGCGCTCGGCCCGGCGGCCTATGCGGCGTCAGCGCAAAGCCGGCTCGGTCCGGACGAGCGGATCGCGTCGGTCCGCTATCCCCCGCACGGCCACGGCCCGGTCGTCGTCGCCGCGGTGCGGCCGGGCGAGGGGCGGCCGCTCAGGACCAACGTCTGGCTCGACCCGGCGACCGGGCGGGTGCTCGACAGCGCCTCGGCCGACGCCGGCGCGGTGCGCTTCCTCCACACGCTCCACGGCAGCCTCACCGTGCCGGGCTGGGGCCGGACGATCGTCGGCTGGGTCGGCGCGGCGATGTTCTTCTCCTGCCTGACCGGCCTCTGGCTGTGGTGGCCGATCGGCGGCAGCCTGCGCCGCGGCTTTCGCTGGAAGCGGCAGAATTCGGCCAATGCCAATCTTCACCATCTGGTCGGCTTCTGGATCCTGCTGCCGCTGGCGATGCTGAGCTTCACCGGCCTGTGGATCTCCTTCCCCGGCCTGTTCGGCGCCTTCGAGGCCGCGCAACCCAGGAGCGCGGCGCCCGACCGCGCCCGCGCCCAGCGTGCGCTGCCGCTGGCGCGAACCGCGACGACCGCCGATCAGGCGCTGGCGGCGGCGCGGCCGCTGGCGCAAGGCGCGCCGACGACGATCAGCTGGCCGACCGATCAGGCGCCGGCCTGGAAGATCGCCTTCGGACCCGCCGAGATCGCGGTCGACGACGCGACCGGCGAGGCCGCCCCGCCCCCGCCGCCGCGGCCCGAGACCAAGGCCCGGCTGATGCGCCGCCTCCACGACGGCACCGGCATGGGCCCGGTCTGGCAGGCCCTCATCTTCCTCGGCGGCATCATCCCGGCGGCGCTTGCCGTGACCGGCATCGTCATGTGGCTCAGAAGCCGCGGCTGGCGCGCCGCGCTGGCGAAGAAGCGCCGGGCGGGGCGCCTCGCCCCGCAGCCGGCGGAATGACCGCCGAGCCGACCTTCTTCGCCACCGCGGCCGATTTCCGCCGCTGGCTCGAGACCCATCACGAAACCGCCCCGGAGCTGCTCGTCGGCTTCTGGAAGAAGGCGAGCGGCAGGCCGTCGATCGACTGGCCCGAGGCGCGCGACGACGCGCTCTGCTTCGGCTGGATCGACGGCATCCGCAAGTCGCTCGGCGCGGACAGCTACACGATCCGCTTCACCCCCCGGCGCAAGGGCAGCATCTGGAGCAACGTCAACGTCGCCCGCTACCAGGCGCTGACCGAGGCCGGGCGGATGACGCAAGCAGGGGTGCGCGCCTATGAGGAGAATGAGGGCCGCCAGGGCGTCTACGCCTATGAGACTGCGCTCAAGGAGCTGAGCCCGGCCGACACCAAGCAATTCCGCGCCGACAAGGCGGCCTGGGCCGATTGGCAGAAGCGCCCGCCCGGCTATCGCCGGCTCGTCCTCCACTGGATCGCCAGCGCGAAGAAGCCCGAGACCCGGGCGAAGCGGCTGGCGACCCTGATCGAGGACAGCGCCGCGGGCCGCAAGATCGCCGGCTACGACATCGGCCGCAAGAAAGACTAGCGGCGACTCAGCACCAGCGGCAGGCCGCCGGCGGGGCGCAGCGTGACCATGCCCGACGGGCGAACCTCCCGCCCAGGCGCCGGCGCGAACGCCCAGTCCCGCAGCCAATGCGCCAGCACGGTCAGCGCCTCGGCGGTGGCGAAGCGGGCGCCGACGCAGAGGCGCGGGCCGCCGCCGAACGGGATGTACTGGAAGCGGTGGCGCGCCGCTTTTGCCTCGGGGCGGAAGCGCTCGGGATCGAAGGCGTCGGCATCGTCCCACAGCGCCCGGTGGCGGTGGATCAGCCACGGCCAGATCGAGACGATGTCGCCGGCCGCGACCTCCGCCTCGCCGAGCCGGTCCGCGGCCAGCGCCTGGCGGTCGAAGCGCGGCACCGGCGGATAGAGCCGCATCGATTCCTCGACGATCCGGCGCAGCAGCGGCAGCCGTTCGGGAAGCTCGGCATCCGCCTCGCCCGCGGCCAGCGCCGCTGCCGCCTCGGCCGCCGCCTGGGCCTGGAGGGCGGGCTGCTCGGAAAGGAGGAACAAGGTCCAGGTGATCGCATTGGCGGTGGTCTCGTGGCCGGCGAGATAGAAGGTCGCGGCATTGTCGACGGCGAGCGCCAATGCTTCCTCATCCGGGAATTTGTCGAACAGCGCGCGGATCAGCCGGCCGAGGAAGTCGTCCGGGCCGCCGCCCGGCAGCCGCTCGGCGACGACCTGGCCGAGCGTCTCGCGCAGATAGACCTGGCCGCGCCGCGCCCGCTTGCCCCTGAGGCTCCACGGCATCAGCGGCAGGCCGAGCAAGGCCTGCAGCCGCGCCTCGCTGACCCCCTCGAGCGCGGCGGTGATATGGGCCATCGCCGTCTCGCTGATCAGCCGTTCGTCGCCCGCGAACAGGGCATCGGCGATGATCCGCATCGTGGTGGCGGTCGCCGCCGCGGCCATGTCGCGCATGCCGCCGCCGAGGCGCGCTCCAGCCGCGGCGCGGGCGAAGACGGGCACCAGGGCATCGATCGCCGCCGGCGCGAAATTGGCGGCGACGATCCGGCGCTGGTCGCGCCACAGCGCCCCGTCCGAGGAGAGCAGGCCGCGGCCGATCGTCGCCTTCAAGAGCTTCTTGACGATGTCCGGCTTGACGTAATTGGCGGCATTGTCGAGCAGCACCCGCTGGACCGAGTCCGGATCGAGCGGGATGTGGACGTTGTAGCGGAACACCTTGCGCCGCATGTAGGGCAGGCTGAATGCCCGCTCCGACCAGCCGTAGACCGCGGTCCGCGCCCGCTCGCCGATAAAGCCGCGCCACACCGCCACCGGCCCCTCCGAGCGCGGCGGATGCGGCGGGACGAAGCGGTCAGGCGCCGAAGCCATGCCGCGCCGCCGCCGCCCCGATCCGCTGCTCGTGACCGGGAGCGAGCGTCTCCATCCGCCGCCGGTACGCGCCGAGCAGGGCCTCGCCGGCGCGCTCGGGCGAGCCGCAATCGAACGGCGGCGCCGGATCATATTCGAGCGCGAGCTGGATGAGGCGGGCATGGTCCTCGCCGCGGATGGCGGCGGTGAGGGCGAGGGCGAAATCGATTCCGGCGGTGACTCCGCCGCCGGTGACCCGGTTGCGGTCGAAGACGACGCGTGTCGCGACCGGCTCGGCCCCGAACCGGCGAAGATGCTCGCGCCACGCCCAGTGGCAGGCGGCGCGGTAGCCCCTGAGCAGGCCGGCGGCGCCGAGGATCAGCGAGCCGGTGCAGACGCTGGTCACCCAGGCCGAGCGTTCGCCGACCCCGCGCAGCCAGGCGAGGACCTCGTCATCCTCGATGATGTCGACGCAGGCGAGGCCGCCCGGGACGCAAAGGATGTCGGCCGCCGCCAGATCCCCGAACGTCGCCGTCGGCAGCACCGAAAAGCCGGCGTCGGTCGGCACCGGATCGCGCTGCTTCCAGACGAAATCGACTTTGACGTTGCCGAGCCGCGACAGCACCTGCGCCGGGCCGGTGAAATCGAGCTGGGTGACGCCGGGATAGATCAGGAAGGCGACGGAGACGGGATCAGGCTCGGGCATGCGGGACTCCTCTACCCGTCATTGCGAGGAGCGGAGCGACGAAGCAATCCAGTTCGGCATGGCCGCACCATCTGGATTGCTTCGCTTCGCTCGCAATGACGACCGAAAAAGGGTGCTAGTTCTTCACTCCGCCGCGAGCAGCCGCTCGGCGCCGCCGAGGTCGACGCTGACCAGGCGGGAGACGCCTTTCTCGATCATGGTGACGCCGAACAGGCGGTGCATCCGGCTCATCGTCACCGCATTGTGGGTGACGATCAGATAGCGGGTGTCGGTCTCGCCGGTCATCCGGTCCAGAAGGTCGCAGAAGCGCTCGATATTGGCGTCGTCCAATGGCGCGTCGACCTCGTCGAGGACGCAGATCGGCGCCGGATTGGTTAGGAACAGCGCGAAAATAAGCGCGATTGCGGTTAGCGCCTGCTCGCCGCCCGAGAGCAGGGTGAGGGTGGCGAGCCGCTTGCCCGGCGGCTGCGCCATGATCTCGAGGCCGGCTTCGAGCGGATCGTCCGATTCGACCAGCTCGAGATGGGCCTGGCCGCCTTCGAACAGGGTGGTGAACAGGCTCCGGAAATGGCGGTCGACCTCCTGGAAGGCGGTCAGCAGGCGGGCGCGGCCCTCGCGGTTCAGGCTGCCGATCGAGCCGCGCAGCCGGTGGATCGCCTGGCCCAATTCCTCGCGCTCGGCCTGGCTGGCGAGGCGGCTCTCCTCGAGCGCGTTCAATTCGCTCTCGGCGACGAGGTTGACCGGGCCGATCCGCTCGCGCTCCTGGACCTGGCGCTCGAGCCGCGCCGATTCCTGCGCGACCGGCTCGATCGCCTCCTCCTTGAAGCCCGCCGTCTCGGCGAGCAACGGCGGCTGGCATTCGAACTTGTCCTGCGAGATCCGCGCCATCTCCTCGCGGCGCGAATCCTGCGCCTCGGCGCGGGCGGCGGCGCCGGCGCGGGCCTCGCGGGCGGCGGCCTGGGCCTCGCCCGCCTCGGCGAGCTTCGCCTCGGTCTCGCGCAGCGCCTCCTCGCCGCTGCGCTCGGCGTCGGCGGCGCCCTGGGCGGCATCGGCGGCCGCGGCCGAATCGGCGGTCAGCCCCTCGATCCTGAGGTCGAGCGCCGCCGGCGCTTCGGCGAGCCGCACCGCCTCCGCCTCGGCCTCGGCGATTCGGCGGTCGAGCGCTTCATGATGCGCTTCGGCCTCGGCGGCGCGGGCCTGCCAGTCGGCCTGCTCCTGCCGCGCCGCCTCGGCGCGCTGCTTGTCGGCGCCGACCGCTCGGGCGTGGGTCGCCGCCTCCGCCCGGATCTCGGCGAGCGCCGCCTGGGCCCGCTCGGCGGCGGCGCGCAGCGCGGCGACCTCGGCCTCGGTCGCGCCGGCATCGGGCAGCGCCCCGGCGACGCTTTCGGCCTCGGCAAAAGCGCGCTCGGCCTCGGCGAGGTCGGCCTGCGCCAGCTCGGCACGCTCGCCGAGGCCGCTGCGCCTGAGCTCGAGCCGCTCGATCTCGACCCCGGCGCCGTCCTCCTCGCGGCCGGCCTCGCGGATCGCGGCCGCCGCCTCCGCCTCGGCGCGGCGGGCGGCCTCGGCGGCGTCGCGGGCGCCGTCCATCCCGGCCAGCGCCGCCGCGGTGGCGCGCTCGGCGGCCTCGACCGCGGCGGCGGCGGCGGGCAGCGCGGTCTCGATCTCGGCGAGTCGGTTGACCCGGATCAGGCGCTCGGCGGCGGCGGCGCCGAGCCCCGAAGCGAGATAGCCGTCCCAGCGCCGAAGCCGGCCGCCGGTGGTGACCAGCCGCTGGCCGACGGCGAGCGCGGCGCCCTCGTCGCTCTCGGCGACGGCGATCTGCTGCAGGCGGCGGCGCAGGGCCGGCGGCGCTTCGACATGGTCGGCAAGCGCGGCCAGGCCGGCGGGAAGCGCCGGATCGCCGGGCTGCGGGGCCGCCCCGGCCCAGCGGCGCGGGCCGTCGCCGGCAAGGCTGGCGTCGAGGTCCTCGCCCAAAGCCGCGGCGAGCGCGCGCTCATAGCCCGGCTCGGCACGGACATGGTTGATCGCCCGGTCGCCGCCCGACGTCTCGACCGCCTTTATCAGCGCCTGCGCCTCCGATTGGAGGGCGGCGAGCGCGGCCCGGGCCGCCGCCGCCTCGCTCTCGGCGGCGTCGCGCGCGGCGGCGGCCTGCCGGCGCTCCGCCTCGGCCGCGGCGATCGCCGTGCCGGCCTCGGCCAGCGCCGCTTCGGCCCGCTCGCGCCGGGCGCGCGCCGCCTGGCGGGCGGCGACCAGGCCGGCATCGCCGCCGAGCCCGGCCAGCTGCTCGGCGATCCGCCCGGCTTCGCCTTCGGCTCGCGAGCGCTTCTCGCGGGCGGCGTCGAGCGCGGCCAGCGCCACCCGAGCCTCGGCCTGCTCGGCCGCCTGGACCGCGCGCGCCTTGCCCAGTGCGGTGTCGGCGGCACGGGCCTCGTCTTCGGCGGCGACGGTGCGGACGTCGATCGTTCCGCGCCGCTCCTCCGCGTCGGCGAGGCGGGCGGCGATCGCCGCCAGCTCCTCCTCCAGGCGGGCGATGGCGGCGGCGGCGTCGCCGCGCAGCGCCTCCTCGCGGGCGCGGTCGGCGGCCAGGGTGCGGCGGCGCTCGTCCAATTCGGCGATCCGGCGGCGGACGCCGTCGCGCTCGGCGCGCAAGGCGGCGAGCTGGTGGCCAAGCTCGGAGGCGCGCTCGCGGGCCGCCTCGGCGGCCTTGCGCAGATCGGCCAGAGCGGTTGCGGCCCGGGTCTGCCAGGCGGCGGCGGCGCGCTGCGCCTCGCCGGCCCGGGCGACCGCCGCCTCGGCCGCCTCGGCGTCGGTCCGGGCGGTCTCGGCGGCTTCGGCCGCCTCGCGCCAGCGCGCGAAGATGAGCCGGGCTTCGGCGATCCTGATCTGGTCGGAAAGCTTGCGGTAGCGCTCGGCCGCCCGCGCCTGCCGCCGGAGCGCGAGGCCGCGCATCTCCATGTCCGCCAGGATCTCGTCGAGGCGAATGAGGTTCGTTTCGGTCGCGCGCAATTTCTGCTCGGCATCCTTGCGGCGGACGTGAAGGCCCGCGATTCCCGCCGCTTCCTCGAGCATCAGCCGCCGCTCGGTCGGCTTGGCGGCGATCACCGCGCTGATCTTGCCCTGGCTGACCAGCGCCGGCGAATGGGCGCCGGTCGCGGCGTCGGCGAACAGCAAGGCGACGTCCTTCTGGCGGACGTCGCGGCCGTTGACGCGATAGGCCGAGCCGGCGCCGCGCTCGATCCGCCGGGTGATCTCGACCTCGCCCACCGGGGCGATCGCGAAGTCGCCGCCGGCATCGCCGCCGGTCCGCTCGACGAGCAGGCTCACTTCGGCGAAATCGCGCGCCGGCCGCAACGCGGTGCCGGCGAAGATGACGTCGTCCATGCCGCCGCCGCGCATCGATTTGGGGCTGGATTCGCCCATCACCCAGCGAATCGCCTCGAGCACGTTCGATTTGCCGCAGCCGTTCGGGCCGACGATCCCGGTCAGCCCGTCCTCGACGCGCAGCTCGGCCGGTTCGACGAAGCTCTTGAAGCCGGAGAGTTTGAGCCTTTTTACCTTCACCTGTTTCGTCCGGCTCCCACCTGCCCCGTCAATGCGCGCGCAGCAGCGGCTCGATCGCCGCCCAGGTGTTCACCTGCGCCATCTGGCCGTTGAGGAAGAAGGTCGGAGTCCCCCGGACTCCGGCCGCGTCGGCTTCCTGCTTCATCGTCCCGATGCGGTCGAGCGCCGCCTGGTCGGCGAGGCAGGTCCGCTGCTCGGCGGCCGTCAGGCCGTGGCGGGCGGCGATCGCGTCGAGGCCGAGCATGGCGACGATCCGCTGCATCGCCTGCAACGGCGCAAGGCCGCGCAATTCGGCGCGCTGGGCGTCGGTCAGCCCCTGCATCCGCCCCATCCAGCGCGGCTGGGTGCCGAGCAATTCGTGGCTCATCAGGAAATATTCGCGCGGGCTCGTGCAGCGGGTGATGAATGCGGCGGCGAGATCGTAGGCGTTGAGCACGTAATTGCGATATTCGACGCTGACCCGGCCGCTTCGGACATGGGTCTGGAACAGGCGCTCGCCCGCCTCATGGGCGAATTCGGCGCAATGCGGGCAGGTCAGCGACAGATATTCGACAAGCTTGATGCGGGCGTTGGGGTTGCCGACGCGAAAGCCGCCCTCGGGCGTGCGCACGGCGGTCTCCATCCAGTTGCGCCCCTCCGGCCCGTTCGAGCGCCGCTCGCCGCCGCGCTGCTCGCTGGTGCTGCGCTGCGAGAGGGCGCCGGCGGCGGGCAGCATGACGAGCGCGGCTCCGGCCAGAGCGGCGATCAGGCTTCGCGCTTTCATCGTCAGCCTCCCACCGCCGCGCGAAGCAGCGGCTCGAGCTGGGCCCAGGTGCCCGCCTGCTGCTTCTCGCCGTTGATGATGAAGGTCGGCGTGCCCTCGACTCCGTCCTCGGCGGTCGCCCGGCGGGTGATCTCGCCGAGCTGCTGGAGGTTGTTGGAGTCGGCGAGGCAGGAATTCATCCGCGCCTCGGGCAGGCCGCGCTGGCGGAAGAACTGGTCGAGCCCGGTGGCGCGGATCAGCACCGCCGCCTGCTGGGCCGGCGGCATGCTGTCGAGCTGCCGGGCCTGCTCGGGCGGCAGCGCCTGCAGCCGGCCGGACCAAGTCCGCTGCTCGGCATAGAGCTGCTCGGAGACCCGGAAGAAAGCCGCGGGGCCGAGGCAGCGCAGCAGCATGAACACGCCCGGATCGGTCGGGAAGATCATGTAGGGCCGATATTCCCAGCTGACCTGGCCGGAACGGACGTAGCGGTCGCGCAGCTGGGCGCCGCCCTGCTCGGAGAATTCGGCGCAGTGCGGGCAGGTGATCGAGGCATATTCGAGCAGCTTCACCGGCGCATTGGGGTTGCCCATCAGGAAGCCGCCGCGCTCGGTCAGAGTGACCGTCTCGGTCCAGTCGCCATTGTTGGGCGCGGCGATCTGCGGCAGCGGCGCGCTGCTGGTGCCGGTCGCCGAGGAGAGGTTGCTGCTGTTGCCGCCGCTGCCGCCGCAGCCGGCGAGCGCCAGCGCGAGCGCCGCGGCGCCGATCGAAAGTAGCTGCTTGATCATCGCTATCGGTCTCCACCTATCTTGCCGACGACCGGGATCGTCGTCACCACCGGCGCTCCTTCGCTGTCGACGAGCCCGCGCGCAAGCGATTCCAGGCAGGCGCGAAGCTCCGGATCGGCGACTTCGCGCAGGGATTCGCCCAGCTCGGCCGGGATCGGACGCAGCGAAGGCGGCGCCGGCCGCGGTCTCGCCCTTGCCGCCTGAACGATGCCTTGCCGGAACGCCACCCGAGCCACCGCCGGATAGCCGAAGAAAGCGTTGACCCGATCGACGATCGCCGGCGCGACATGCTGCATCATCGGCGCATGCGCGCCTTCGACGACGAGGGTGAGCACGCCGCTGCTTTTCTTGCCGACCGGGAAGCGGATCGATTCCGGCGAGGAGACGGCGGCGTAGCGCGGGCCGACGATCTCCTTCCAGCGGCTGACAATCGAGGATTGGACGAAGCCGAAGCGGCGGAAGGCGGCGCCGCCGGCCTGCGGCAGCAGGTCCGAGACCGAACGCGCCCGCCGCGAGCGCGGCGGCGCCGGCGCCCGCTTTTTCCTGGTCTCGACCGATTTCGTCACGCCAATTCCACCCTTGGGCGAAGCATGGCATAGGCAGCCCATGCCCGCCAATGCCTCGCACGCGCTTTTATGTTGGTATGCTGTGGATAAGCGCCGCCTGCCGTGGCGGGCGGAAGGGTGCGAGCGGCCCGACCCTTACCGCGTCTGGCTGTCGGAGGTGATGCTGCAGCAGACCACGGTCGGCGCGGTGAAGCCCTATTTCGAGGCGTTTACGACGCGCTGGCCGACAATCGAGGCGCTTGCGGCGGCCGCCGATGCCGACGTCATGGCCGCCTGGGCGGGGCTCGGCTATTACGCCCGCGCCCGCAATCTCATCGCCTGCGCCCGCGCGGTCGCCGCCGATCATGGCGGCCGCTTTCCCGAGGACGAGGCGGCGCTGCGCAAGCTCCCCGGCATCGGCGACTACACTGCCGCCGCGATCGCCGCGATCGCCTTCGGCAAACGCGCCGTCGCCATCGACGCCAATGTCGAGCGGGTGATCGCGCGCCTCCATGCCGTCTCCGACAAAAAGCAAATTCGCGCGCTGGCCGACGCGATGACCCCGGACCAAAGCGCCGGCGATTTCGCCCAGGCGATGATGGATCTGGGCGCGACGATCTGCACGCCGCGCAATCCCGATTGTCCGCGCTGCCCGCTCAAGGCCTGGTGCCTCGCCTATCGGGAGGGCGATCCGGCCCGCTATCCCGTCAAGGCGCCCAAAGCGGCGAAGCCGCGGCGCGAGGGCGTCGCTTACTGGCTCGAGCATCAAGGCGAGGTGCTGCTCGTCCGCCGCCCCGCGCGCGGCCTGCTCGGCGGCATGCTGGCGCTGCCCACCGATGCCCCGGCCGACGCCCAATGGCGCGAAGCCGGAGCAGTCGATCATGTCTTCACCCATTTCGCGCTCAACATGCGGCTGCTCTGCGCCGAGGCGGAGCAGCGGCCGGAAGGAATCTGGTGGCCCGCCGACCGCCTGGCGGAGGCCGGCCTGCCGACCCTGTTCGCCAAGCTCGCGCGGCGCGGCGCCGAATGGCGCGAGGCGGCATGAGCGCGCCGGGCTTCACCGGGGCCGGGCTCGACCGCGCCGACCATCTCCGCCTCGATGCCGAGCGGATGGCCGACATGATGGCCAATGGCGATGCCCGTCTGCTCCGGCTCGCCGAGCTCGATCCGGTGCTGGACCAGGAGGGCCGGCTCGCCTGGGGCACGCTCGACGAGGCCGAGGGCGACTATCTCTTTCTCGGCCTCGATCAGGGCGCGCCCTTGTTCGCGCCGCTGGTGCGGACCGAGGCGATCGGCCGCCGGGCGTGGAGCGTGTTCCGGCTGCTCGCTTTGATGAGCCCGAAGGACG